>JAESFM010000050.1_pt1 | contig 78191 bp, 72 predicted proteins | sample 9266171 | NCBI WGS metagenome assembly JAESFM01 (sample SAMN14505069, study PRJNA617099) | algae metagenome | isolation source: Hassallia sp. WJT32-NPBG1 and co-occurring heterotrophs from well developed... | place: USA: Mojave Desert, Joshua Tree National Park, California | collected 2006-06-22 | reverse complement strand
CGCAATCACAGCAAATGTGATTCTGCTTACCTCTTTTTCTTCCATTCTTACGGATATGGGACAACCCACAACGCGGACATTCCATCGAAATTTTACCTCAATTCATACCGCCATTATGCAACGCCGCATTATCCACTAACTAATTTCTAACAACACTTTCAAAACACCTTTACCTTGAGCTTGTTCAAAAGCTGTAAGTGCGTCAGTGAGGGGGTAAGTGGCGTGAATTAAAGGTTTTACGTCTACTTTTTCTGCTGCAAGCAAGTCGAGAGCAGCACTAAATGGACCACAACGCGAACCGATGAGGGTGATTTCGTCTACTACTAAAGAGGAAACATCAAGGCTGAGGTTGCCTGCGTAGGTGCTTTTAAGTACCAATGTACCACGGGGACGCAGGGCACGGCGAGCGATCGCAAATCCTTCGGGATTACCAGTACACTCTACAGATACATCAAAAGCTCTGTCTGTAACAGCTTCAGCAAAGCCAGTTTTGATACCTCGTGCTTCTAAATTAGCGAGTTTGTCACGATGACGCCCCACAGCTAACAAATCGCAGCCTGTCAAAGCGAGTGTTTGCGCTACAAGTTGCCCCAATTTGCCATCTCCCACCACTAGCACGCGATCGTTTACACTTAACGACACCTGCTGCTGAATTTCCAAAGCTGCGGCTATGGGTTCGGTAAATGTTGCTACTTCTGTAGGCACGTTATCGGGCACAGGATGTAGATTTTCTATCGGCAAACAGAGATAATCGGCAAAAGCGCCGTTGCGGTTGACAATACCCAAGACAGTGCGGTTTTCACAGTGAGTTGGTTGTCCGCTGCGACAAAAGCGACACTTCCCGCAGACGGCGTTGATTTCTCCGACTACCCGCTTATTAACTAAGTTTTCTGGACCTTGGGCGACGACACCGACAAATTCATGTCCTAAAATGCCCGTGTAGGGATAATAACCTCTAAGCAATTCTAAATCAGTGTTACAGATACCCGCACGCAGAACGCGCACTAGTGCTTCTCCTGGTGGCGGTTGAGGAATGGGGATATCTGTGCGGAGTTGTAGTTGCTTGTTTTCCAGCCAAAGTCCTTTCATTCTTATTTGTTAGATATAAAAGCTGATATACACCAAGCTTAAGCCCTGGCGATTTTAATTGCGGCTACACAAACTTAGTCCGCGTAGGCGGACTAATCTGAAAAGAGGGTTTCCAATTTCATCTCGCGAGAGTAATAAAAGAGCATTAACTATAGCTATTGGATTATCGTACTGTCACGGAGAGAGAATAATCCAATGCAGGCGATGCTGAGTACGGCAACAGATGCTCGACGCTCGTGTCTACTGCAAAAAGTTCCTTAACCACCTAATCGCCTCACTTGTTGTTTGCTCATTTGCAATTTGCAAACACTGCTGCACAATTTCTCTCACATTAGGAAAATAACTGCTTTCTGCAAGCACATAGCTTTCAACGGCAAATTTATAAACCAACAAATGGTTATTCTTTAACAACCAAACCTCTGGCACTTTGTAAGGAAGATAATCATTAATATCGGTATAACTAGTAACGTCTACTTCAATTGCTAAATCGGGGGGCGGGTCGTTTTTCCAGTCAATACGCTTCTTACCTACTACTGCTCTCCAATTTTCAATGTAAAAGCAATAGTCCGGTTCTATACCACTTACTTCTGGCAAGCTCATGGTTATGGGCGTAAATGAGTCGTATCTTTGCTCTAAACGATCCAGAAAAACTTTAGCAATATCTGCCAGCAAGCTTGCATCTCTCCCATGTTCAGGTAAAGGTGCCATCAACCAAATTTCTCCTGGTCGGTATTTAATACGGGGGAAAGCGCGATCGCCCAACTGCAAAACCATCCTTTGGTACTCTTGCCAGTTCCCCAAAAGTTTCAACACAGCGCCAGGAGGCAATTCAATTTTTTCTGCTGTAATTACAGTATTCATAGAAAAACACGGGATGCAGGAAACGAGCGTGTTATCTGAAGTATGAAGGATAAAGGATAAAAAACTATGAAGGATAAACTATATAGCGGTTTGCACCTTCTGTCCAATACAGACCTAACCCCTGCCCCCTAGAAGATTGCTCACCGTTTCAATGGCAACCGAAACCAACCGAAGATTGCTGAGGTTAGCAACAAACAGCCAAACCACAAAACCACCTGCTCAACATTCGATAACTCGGTAAAAATGCCAGCCAACAGCAGTCCAATAGGTCCAGCAATAAAGTGAATTGCTGTCATCGAGGTGAATACTTGCCCGGCGATCGCTTTTGGCGTTTCTTGTTGCAAAATTGTTTGCTGCAAAGGATTGCCCGCACCTAGCAACAATCCAGCCAAACCCGCACAAAATATAACTTGATATTGATGAGTGGAAACCGCGCAGAGGATGATAGAACCTCCTGTCATTAATAATCCGCCATAATAAATGACTGAAGGAGAGTAGCGATGAGAAAGCTGCGAGAAACAGGCTGCACCAACGGTTGCTGCCAGCCCGAAAACTGATAAACAGACACCGAGTAAAGTCGTGCTGTGAAACTTTTGTGTGGTCAACACCGGAAGCAGCAACCCCAAAAATGGCAGGATGACGAAATTCGCAATCATGCCGGCGATCGCCAACGCTCTGAGTTGAGGGTGTTTAAAAATAAAAGTCACGCTGCTCGGTGCAGCACCTTCATTGCCTATCGATGTAATCTCGTGCTTTCTGGGAACCGTGATTGAAAATATCCCTGCACAAAGCAAAAAAGTAACGGCATTAATAAAAAAAGTGTAAACGATTCCAGTTGCAGCAATTAAACCAACGCCGATCGCAGGACCAAGAAAATCAGCTGCGTTTTCAAGTCCTCCTCGCCATGAATTGATTTTTGGCAACGACTTACCGGAGAACTTTGCCAAGTTTGGCACGAGTGTTTGTCTGGCTGATATGCCGGTAGGATCGAACAGTGCCCCTAAAAATACCAACAAAAATATCAAGAATGGGGAAACTTGATCAAAATAAATGAATGCGAAGGGTAAGGCAAGAACAGAGAAAAAACTCAACACATCAGCAGTCACGCTGATATTCCACGCACCGAATCTATCAATAGCTCGCCCACCCACAATTGCAGCCAATATAATCGGAGCGATGTTAGCTGCGCTAGCAATTCCGGTAACTATAGGAGAATTAGTAAACTGCAAGACCAATATCGGTATTGCAACCGCCGCAATTTGGTTCCCCACCAGGGACAAAGATTCGGCTATCATTAAGCCAATAATTGGCATTGAGCGAATATTCAATTTCATCGGTTGGTTGCACTCTTATGAGGTACAAAGATAGGCTGCCTTGTCCTCGTCGCCAAGGTTAATTAAGTTCCCAGCAATAAAACCGATGCAGGTGTTCTCAAAAAAGACTCAGCCGACCGTATTGCTACGTTTTCGTGCAGCGTCTTGTTAGACGACTTCCTGCAAATATTTACCCTTAGAACCGTGTAAGCTACCGCCAAGAATCTTCCGCTGCCAAGGGATTGTAAGAAGAACGCTCGTTGCAGAAAAACCCGTGGTCGGCATTAGTGTAAACCTTCAAGGTATACTCTTTGTCGAGTTCCTTGAACCGGGATTCGATTTGTTTAACACGTTCCTAAGGAATGAACCGATGGACACCACCGAAGAATAAGTATATAGGTACAGTAATGTTTGTTACTGCGTCGATCCACTCGTCTAAAACCATACCATAGAAGAAAGCCGCCGCAGCGATCGCGTCCGACATTAATATATTTTGATTCATCCGAAGCTAAAAATAATCAGTAGAAGGAGACGGCAACCTTCTGCAAAAGAAGCAGTTTTCGTTGTTTGAGCTTCTGAACATCAAACTTGAGCTTCCGAACATCAAACTTGAGCTTCTGAACATGAAACTCCGAGTTCAGAACACGAAACTTGAGCTTCTAAACATGAAACTTTGAGTTCCGAACATGAAACTTCGAGTTCCGAACACGAAACTTGAGCTTCTAAACACGAAACTTCGAGTTCCGAACATGAAACTTCGAGTTCCGAACACGAAACTTGAGCTTCCGAACATCAAACTTGAGCTTCTGAACATCAAACTTTGAGTTCAGAACACGAAACTCCGAGTTCCGAACATGAAACTTTGAGTTCAGAACACGAAACTTCGAGTTCAGAACACGAAACTCCGAGTTCCGAACACGAAACTCCGCAAAAATTATATCCTCAGCCCTAAACTTTTTTCTTGCTCTTGTTCGTAGTGAGCGATTTATCGCTCAATTTAAAGCGCTGTTAGCGGAGCTTTCCCGTAGGGTAGCGCTTACTACTTAAGAGTTTAAATTTTCACCTTATCCACAAACGGTTGAAATACTGGCTGCAATTCTGAACGACTGACAACAAGAGTGGGGAAAGAGCGATCGCTATAATCTTCACCCGATAATAAAGGAAACGGCTCTGTCTTCAAAGATACCCAACTGCCACCAGATGCCTGAACAATTACCCAAGCGGCAGCAAGATCCCAAACTTTTGGTGTGGCTTCTATACCGCCCAATGTTGCCCCAGTTGCCACTGTGAGAAAGTTATAGCTAGCAACGCCTAACATGCGAATTTTGCAGGGAAAACCATCTTGGATGGCTGCTGTACTGCGAGAACAAAGGTTAAAAAAGTGATTGTTGCTCGGATCGTCAGCACTGCTGTGGATGGGACGATGATTGAGAAATGCCCCGGTAGGTGTTGCTAACCCAGATGCACCTTGCCAAAAGCCGTGAAAAGCTTGGTCTGTTGGCGGCACGTAAACATAACCAAAAATAGGTACACCTTTATACAGCAAACCCAGGGAAATTGACCAAATAGGAATACCGCGTGTAAAGTTAGTTGTGCCATCGAGAGGGTCAATTACCCAGCACCACTCTGTACCGGGAAACACCTTATCAGCTTCTTCGCTGAGGATGCCGTAACCCGCAAAAGTGGAAGCGATCGCATCACAAATTGTCTTATCTGCCCATTGATCAGCTTGCGTAACTAAAGTACCATCAGCTTTTTGCGAAGCTTGCACCTGCCCAAAATCTAGCATTAGCTGCTTACCTACCCTGGTGGTAGTGGTTTGGGCAAATTCGAGAATAGTTGTCCAAAAATCACTCATAATTTTATTTTCGCGCCTTTGGGACTTGGCGCAAAACAAAATTAATCTAAATCATTTGACATAATAGAGGCGATCGCTTGCTTGGCATTAGTTTGAAATTCTCTGACATTTACTCGACTTAAAAACCACAGCGCCAGCAAAATACCTACAGCTTGCGTGGCAAACACTAATCCGTAAGCAAGAAGTGGCGTTCCCAAGAAGCTTTTCCCTAAATTCAACAGTCCACCACCAAGTACTGTAGCTAACGCTCTTGCCATTGCTTGCGCTAACCCCCAAGCACCGATAAATGTCCCCGCAGTCTCCACGGCAGTCAGATCCAGCATCAAGCTTAACGCTCCGGTTGTCGTCACACCAGAAGCAAAACCAAAGAAAATTAAACTCAATTGCAACAGCTTCGGATTCGCAGTTGTCCCCGCCAAAATAATCAATAGCGAACATATCGCTACCCCCAGACATCCCAGCTTGGTTGTGTTTTTCTTTCCTAAACGCGGGGCAATCAAAAAGCCGGCGACACTCAAACCAACCAGCGTTCCCGTACCAAAGAAAGCATTCAGCTTGGTTGTTTCGGCGATCGTCATCTTAAACACTTGACCACCGTAAGGTTCCAATACTGCATCTTGCAGAAATAAGCTGATGGTCATTAGTAGCAAAAAGCTGAAAAATATCCCTGTTTGGCGACTCGCTGTTAGCACTCGCAGCGCTTTGCCCAAAGTAATTTTATCTTCGCGCTCAACTACCGTCGAACGAGTAGTATATAGAGAGTATTTTTTTTCTACGCCAACTGTCGCGGCAATGCATAATCCGACGACAGTTGTCGGCACAATTAAAAACAAACGATTGATTTGCGATTGTAGTACATCTAACGGTGCATTTAAAGCAATTTGCTTGAGTAAGCCGCTGCTAATAATTGCCCCGATAATGATCCCCATAATCAGCATTGACCAAACAACCCCTACTAGTTTTGAGCGGTTGTCTTCATCGGAAACATCAACTAGTAATGCTGCAAAAGGTGTCGCACTCAAACCGAGCGCCAAACCGTAGAGCGCGAAGATAAAAGCCAGAAATATCGCCCAAATTGTAGTTTGAGTTGTCCAAGTTCCTGCTTGCAAACTTAAACCGAGTTGCCAAACTACTTGTACCGCTAAAAACGAAGCGATCGCAAACAAAATTGCTCCCAGCCAGATATAAACACTACGGTGATAGCCAAACAACGGTTTCGAGTCGGAAATTTGCCCAAACCAGACTCGCGTTGGCGAGACAAATTGATGCATCGCAATGGTTCCAGCTGCAATTAACGCTGGCACTTTCAACTCTTCAATCATGACTCGATTCAACACTCCCAAAGTGAGAATCGACATAATACCCAACCCCATCTGAAATAAGCCGAGTCGAAACATCGTCAAAACTTTGATTCGCGGCACACTCACAAAAGCTGACTGAGAATCAGATAAATTACCGCTTGCCATATTCGTTTTCGAGATTAATCGCATTTTTTTTATCTATTTTCCAGGATAAACCTCAGTAGGATAGATGAAAAAAGATAAAAGGTTAAATATGATTCTTTTTTCTTGCTAACCTCTAATCTCTAAAAAAAGTGACAACCATCACATTAGGACAAAACGGACCGCCTGTAACACCCCTTTGCATCGGTACTTGGGCTTGGGGTGATAAACTTTTTTGGAATTATGGCAATGGCTATAGTTCCGAACAACTCAAAGAAGCCTTCAACGCTGCGTTAGAAGCTGGTGTCACTTTCTTTGATACTGCGGAACTTTACGGCTTGGGAATGAGTGAAGAATTCTTAGGGCAATTTATGCAACAACGGCAGCAACAAGTGCAAATTGCTACCAAATATGGTCCCGCACCTTGGCGATTTACTTCTCAATCAGTCGCCGATGCTTTAACAGCTAGCTTAAAACGGTTACAAGTCGAGCGAGTTGCTTTGTATCAAGTACATTGGCCCTTCGCCTTTTTGATGAGTCAACAAACTCTGATGAATGCCCTTGCAGATGAAGTGAAGCGGGGCAGAATTGGTACAATTGGTGTAAGTAATTACTCGGCAGAGCAAATGCGCGAGGCTCACGATATCTTAGCTAAACGGGGTGTGCCTTTGGCTGTGAATCAGGTACGCTACTCTTTACTGACGCGGCAAATTGAAAGTAATGGCATTTTTGCCGCTGCCCGTGAGTTGGGTGTGACAATCTTGGCATACAGTCCTTTAGCACAGGGGTTACTTACAGGTAAGTACACAACTGATAGCACTGAAACTCCCAATGGTGCGCGGAAAATTGACCCACGATTTAATAAGGAAGGTTTGCAGAAGATTGCACCAGTGATTTCTTTGCTACGCAATATTGGCGAAAAACGCGATCGCACTCCCGCTCAAGTTGCTCTCAACTGGTTAATTGCTCAGGGAAACACAATCGCGATTGCTGGAGCAAAAACCGCTCAACAGGTACGACAAAATGCAGGCGCTTTGGGCTGGCAATTAACTGATGATGAAGTTGCTCAGTTGAATGAAGTTAGCCGTCCTTGGTTGCATTAAGTACTGCTTTGCATAAGTAAAAGCGCAAAATATTTAACGAAGACTCTGCGATCTGCGTTTACCTCCGCGTCCCTCTGCGTTTAAAAACGTTACGAATTTGTGCAATTTTGTACTAAGTTCTTAATTATTCAAACACAGGGGACCACAGTTCTCATACTGTTAGCTGCCAACCTGGTAGTAAATCTGGTAGTGTCAACTTGTCGTTATCTTGTAAAACTATCGGTTCTTGGTTGAGTCGGTAGACTGTTAACGTCAAGTTTTCAGGGTCAATCAAGATACCCACAGTCGATCCAAGTTGCAGGAATAGTTGAATCTTTTCTTGTAGCGTTTTGATGGGTTCGCAAAGCATGTCCGTTGGCGTTCGCGGAGTGTCTGCGACAGGAGAAGAGAAGGACTCTCGCTTTTAGATTTGACTTCAACCATCAAGTCTGGCATTAGTTCAACAAAATCGCGTTTAGTGCTTTTCAGGCGATCGGCACGAACAAACGATACATCCGTAGCGCGTAAGTTTCTGTTTAATTTATCAGCTTCTTCTAAACTAGGCAAAAGAAAACCAGCGCTGGAACCAGTAACTCGTCCTAGTCTTTATGGACGCACCCAGTTAGCAAGTAGCCGCGCAAACTCTAAAATAATTTCTTCTGATTCGTAATCAAATAGACCTATAACCAACATGCTGCCATCAACCAGTTACTATCTGCCATTCTGGATGCTCGGCTTGCAGTTGCTCTAGGTCTGTAATAGTGAACAGAAAACCACTGAGAATACTTCTGTCCTCGTGATAATTAGTTAGAAATTAAGACTGAAGAGTTAGCAGTTATATTCCTAACTCCTAACTCCTAACTCCTAACTTCTAACTAATTAAGAAGCAGATTCTCTAGCTGTAGGTGAACCAAGCTTTTTCGGTGTTATCGAAACATCGCGACGGCTTGTGCGAGGTTTGGGCTTGGGAGTACCACGTCTTTCTTCTTCAGAATTACCATCAGATTTATTCCAAGAAGTACGCGGGCGATCGCTCGAACCTTCACGACGCTTAACCAGCTTCGGCTTGGGACCCGACATATCTTCACTTGGAATGTCAGCATCTGATTGTTGCAGCCAAGCGGGACGAGTTTCATCGTAAGCTATTTGCAATGCAGCAGCTGCGATCGCTTGGGCATCGTATTTTTCAATTAATTCGCTGACAATCGGCAAAAATGAAGCTAGACGTTCGCCAGTTAGGGCTTCCCGCACTTGTTCTTGCAATTTCTGGATGTGTCGCGCTTCAATTTGGGCGCGTGTAGGAATCGTTAATACGTGCCAGCTTTGGCGTACATGGCGCTCAAATCCTTGCTGTTTGCGTCTTTCAAACGGCTGCACTAAAGATATTGCGGTTCCTTCTTTACCAGCGCGACCTGTCCGACCAATTCTGTGAACGTAGGTTTCTGGGCTATCGGGTAAGTCGAAGTTAATGACGTGCGATAGCTGATCGACATCTAAACCGCGTGCGGCTATATCAGTTGCTACCACCCAGCGCACCTGACGATTGCGGAACCTGCTTAATAAGCGTTCCCGCGCTTGTTGCGACAAGTCACCGTGGTATTCATCTACACTATGACCGGCAGATTGCAATTGATTGGTGAGTTCTGCGGCAGTGCGTCGGGTGCGAACAAAGATTAAAGCTGTTTCTGGATCTTCCATTTCCAGAATCGGCTGTAAAGCTTTAGCTTTTGTCCAGTGACGGGGAATCAAGTAAGCAACTTGATTGATTTTATTCGGTGCAGCTTTTGGCTGTTCGACTGTGACTGTCGCAGGCGATCGCAAAAATCTGTTTACCAACGAGCGAATCGAAGGCGGCATTGTCGCTGAGAATAAAGCTGTTTGCCGTTCTTTGGGTGCTTGTGAGAGAATTTTCTCTACATCGTCGATAAAGCCCATGCTCAACATTTCATCGGCTTCATCCAACACAAACCACTTGACGCTATCGAGCTTCAAATAGCCGCGATCGAGCAAGTCTATCACACGTCCGGGTGTACCGACGACCATGTGAACGCCGCGCTTGAGTTGGGAAATTTGGCGATCAATTGATTGACCTCCATAAATTGCCAACACGCGCAATCCATCATTACCAATAAACTGATCAATTGCGTCGTGAACTTGCATTGCTAATTCACGAGTTGGAGTCAAAACTATGGCTTGCACAGCTCTGTGATTAACATCTAGCTGTTCTAATATTGGTAGTGAAAATGCTGCGGTTTTGCCTGTTCCTGTTTGAGATTGACCGACGACATCACGACCGGCTAAGAGTTGGGGAATTGCTTGCGCTTGAATATTGGTTGGTGTGGTGAAACCTAGTTTTTCTAGTTGTTCAGCGCGTTCTTGAGAAATACCTAATTCTTGAAAGGAAAGATTCATTAATTCTCCTAAGATTTATTTTGAATTTTTGGACTACTTTAACGACACTTACTTAATTGTTAGTATTGACAACTTGACCATAAAGGTCATATGTATCGGCGCTGTGGATCGCGACTGGAAAAATCTCTCCTAGCTTCGCTTCGCCTTTTACATATACCTGTCCATCGACTTCTGGAGAAAATCTCCCAGAACGACCGATTAATTCTCCAGTTTCCGGATTTTGTTGCTCAATCAGCACATCAACTACTTTGCCTACTTCTTGTTGATTTTTATGCCAAGAAATCGGCATTTGTAGTTCCATCAATGCTGAACGGCGTTCTTCCATCAATTCTTTGGGCAACTGATTTGGTAAGTTATGAGCAGGAGTTCCTTCTTCTGAGGAAAAGGTGAAGACACCAACGTGATCAAATTCATGTCGCTGGACGAACTGTAGCAGATGCTCGAAATGCTCTTGTGTTTCCCCAGGATAGCCAACGATAAATGTTGTCCGCAGTACTGCTTCTGGTAGCGCGGTTTTAATGCGCTCAATAATCCCATCATTTACCCGCCCTTGCCAAGGACGGTTCATGGCACGCAGAACTTCTGGATGGGAATGTTGCAAGGGCAAATCTAAGTAAGGTAACACGTTTGGTGTTTCTTTTATCGCCTTAATCGCTTCTGGAGTCAATCCGGTGGGATAAGCGTAGTGCATCCTTATCCACGGTACATCTACTTTTGCCAAAGCGCGAAGTAATTCGGCTAATTTTGGCTCTCCGTAAATATCTAATCCATAATTGGTGGTGATTTGGGAAATTAAAATTATTTCTTTTACACCTTGACTCGCTAGCTGTTGCGCTTCGGCGACAATCGATTCAATAGTACGCGATCGCTGATTTCCCCGTAGATAAGGAATGATACAAAACGCACAACGATAATCACATCCTTCGGCTACCCGCAGATAGGCTACACCCTCGCTTGTCGTCCGATAGCGCGGTGTGGTTTCATCAGCAATGTAGGTCGGTTCGGCACTAACAAGCTCGACTCGTTCTCCGGATTGTACCCGCTTAATTACATCAACAATTTTGTGATAGTCGCCAGTACCTACTACCGCTACTGCTTCCGGCAACTCTTCCAATAACTGCGCTTGAAAGTGCTGCGCCATACAACCGGCGATCACGATTTTTTTATTCGCTTCCGCCAGTTCTACTAATGTTTTTACGGATTCTTCTCTTGCCGCTTCAATAAAACTACAAGTATTAACAATAACGTAATCTGCTAATTCTTCATTACTATCTACACCATAGCCTGCTTCTACCAGCAGTCCTAACATGTGCTCTGTATCAATTCTATTTTTCTCGCAGCCCAGGTGAGAGATTGCAATTGTTGGCTTATCACCCATACTTAATATATTTTAACAAATTTTCTTTGTTTGTTCAAGACTCAACTACTAGATCACAATAAATGAGTTCTTAGTCATACGCACCCTCTGAGGGACACCTGTCAAGGCTATTTCCGCACTCAATTGCCCACAAAAGTATGACTCTAATTGCTGAATAGAGCTCATGCTATTATATTCTTATTAATCTGTTTCCCAGGGTTAAACTAAAGTGTCTTCGGATAAATAGGACACTTTATAATATATATCTTAACAAATATCCTGTTGTATTTTAGATTACCGCAGGGTGCGGGTTGTTAATTTACCCATCGGGAAGCCGCCCTAAGGGCTGGTTGTGAGAAGTCGCTCGCCCTTTGGGAAATCGCAACTCGCGACTACGCCTGGAAAGCGGTAAGCAAACTTTGTGTTCAAGCATTGCGATCCTAGTATGCGGAAACGAAACACCTAAACTACAAAGAAAGTGCCTCGCGTATGAGTGAGTGGCAAACTCCTCTTGTAGCCAGTTTTTATCTTAACATATCTTATGGAATGTTTTACGGCAATTTCCATCTGAAGGGGGAGGCAGTAAAACAAAGTGTTTTAAACAAATTTGTCATCAGTCATTAGTAATGAGTTAATGGGCACGCTCGATTGGGGGCAGGAGGAAGGTGAAAGTGGAGCATAGCCGCGTGAAAGGGAAAAAGGAAAAATATTTCTTCTTTCTCACGTTATACCATGCAACCCAATTACCATGAGTTCCAAGAGTGAAATTACCCATTCCCCAGTCAGCAGTCAACAGTCCAAGGATGTTTGACTATTGACTTTAGACTATTGACTATTGACTATTGACTTTGGACTCCGCAAAGCGGGTTAGAGACGTGGACTTATATCAGCTATTTAAAACCCAAACACCGATTATTGGCGTAGTTCACCTACTGCCGCTGCTCACTTCCCCCCGTTGGGGAGGTAGCTTAAAGGCAGTGATAGACCGCGCCGAACAAGAAGCAACAGCCCTGGCGAGTGGAGGCGTTGACGGGATTATTGTAGAAAATTTTTTCGATGCGCCGTTTACTAAAAATAAAGTAGATCCAGCGGTTGTAAGTGCGATGACTGTAGTAGTGCAGCGGATACAGAATTTAGTGACGCTGCCTATAGGCTTAAATGTTTTGCGGAATGATGGATTAAGTGCGATGGCGATCGCTACCTGTGTCCGGGCGCAATTTATCCGGGTCAACGTCCTCACAGGCGTAATGGCAACCGATCAAGGATTAATTGAAGGTGAAGCACATCAATTATTGCGCTATCGACGGGAGTTAGGCAGCGATGTGAAAATTTTTGCTGATGTGTTGGTTAAACATGCCCGTCCTTTAAGTTCCCCAAATCTCACCGTCGCCGTCAAAGATACAATTGAGAGGGGTTTAGCAGATGCCGTGATTTTGTCTGGTTGGGCTACTGGTAGTCCTCCGAACGAAGAAGATTTAGAACTAGCTTCGGGTGCAGCAAATGGCACCCCGGTATTTATCGGTAGTGGAGCGAGTTGGGAAAATATTGCTACACTGTTGCAGGCAGCAGATGGTGTGATAGTTTCCAGTTCCTTAAAACGCCACGGCCGTATCGAGCAACCAATTGACCCGATTCGCGTGAGTCAATTTGTCGAAGCCGCACATCGGAGTTGGAACTCTAAGGCTGAAAAAAAATCAATCTTAATTGGGTAATGGGTAATAGGGCATGGGGTATGGGGCATAGGGCATGGGGCATGGGTAAGCCAGCGCCGTGCGTATTTTCCCTCGTTGTTCGTGCAGCGTCTTTGTCACGCATAGCCGCGTCATCTGTGATTACCAATTCCCGATGACGGCAGGTGCTACAACGGAGGACACCTCCGCAACGCACTGCCTCCCCAATGCCCGATGCCCATTGCCCAATGCCCATTGCCCATTCACCCTTGTTTAGGTTATGATTCGCCGTCGTTCTACGCCTTGGATTCAAAGATGGTCGCGCATTTTGATTGCCGCGATCGCCACATGTGGTGCCTTGACCACAGCTTATCTGACGTTTGAGAAGTTAACAGGAGGCAAAGCAGCTTGTGTCGCACAGGCTGGCGCTAAAGGCTGTAATGACGTTCTTTCTAGTCCTTGGGGAACAGTTTTTGGTCAGCCATTAGCCTTGTTTGGATTTTTGGCATACACTAGCATGTTGATATTTGCTTTGGCTCCCTTGGCAATTAAAGGAGCCGAAAATAAGCAAAAGCGTCAAAAGCTGGAAAATGTCACATGGTTGCTGCTGCTGGCAGGAGCGATCGCCATGACAGTTTTCAGCGGCTACTTGATGTACCTGCTAGCATTCCAAATCAAAGCTGTCTGTCTTTACTGTATTGGTTCAGCTTTATTTTCTCTCAGTCTTTTGGTGCTGACGCTTATTGGTCATGTTTGGGAAGATTTAGGACAAATATTTTTTACCGCAATTATTGTTGGCATGGTAACGCTAATTGGTACTTTAGGCGTTTATGCTGGTATCAATCCATCAGGTGCGATCGCCGAATCAACTTCTGGCAAACCTGTACAAATTAGCTTTACACCAACAGTAGCGCCCAATGCCGAATTCGGTTGGCAAACTACCACTACTTCTGGGGAAGCCGAATTAGCGCTAGCACGCCATCTGGTGAAAATTGGCGCTAAAGAATACAGTGCTTATTGGTGTCCTCACTGCCACGAACAGAAGCTGCTTTTCGGTAAAGAAGCAGAACAGATAATCGAGGATAGTAATGTCAAAGTCGAGTGCGCTGGCGATAGCCCAAAAGGTAAACCAGATGTTTGTAAAGCCGCTAAAGTTGAAGGTTTCCCTACTTGGATCATCAATGGTAAAAGCTATGGGGGAGTGCAAAACTTGCAGGAACTAGCAACAAATTCTGGTTACACAGGTCCGACGAACTTCAAGTATTTTAAGTAATTGTTTTAACAATTTTATTTTCGGTGACTTTGGGTTCACCTAAAAAAGTCAATTAAATGCAGCAAAATCTGCTTTTAGTTGACTTTTTTGTGTTTTTATAGTTATTGTTACGTGTTTGTACTTAGTTAAGATAATTGTTATAAAACCCAGTGTTAACCCTGTGATGGTTGCATAATTGGATGGTAAAACATTAAGTGTTGACAAAATTTTGAAAAGGCATAGGTTACTTGTCTGGGAACTACATATACGAAGTAGCTTATAACTACAGGAAAGAGAAAATCTTTGTCCCAATTAGGTAATGGGAATGAGTAAGCAGCTAGGCAAGCATTTTGTTAAATTACTGTTTAGATACAAAGAACCGCTTAGTCGAAAATACAGGGAATTGATTACTGCCTTCTGCGTTGCAGTCTGCATCTTAGTTTTGCGGTCTTTAGGGTTATTGCAATCCTTAGAATGGGCAGCTTTGGATCAATTTTTCCGCTTACGTCCAAATGAAGCGCTAGAAAATCGTATAACTATTGTAGCGATTGATGAAGCTTCTTTGCGCCAAGTAAGTTCTTGGCCTATTCCAGATAGGGTGATTGCAGAACTGTTAGAGAAATTAAAAGTCCACAAACCACGTGCTATTGGTTTAGATATATATCGAGATTTGCCAGTTGAGCCAGGACATTATAATCTAGTTGAGGCTTATAAGTCGATGCCAAACTTAGTAGGCATTGAACTATTGGGACATAATAAAAATACTATTGTTTCAGCGCCACGGGAACTAAGCGATCGCGATCAAGTTGGTTTTAATAATGTGGTATTGGATGGTGATGGCAAAGTACGTCGGAGCTTGTTGTATTGGCACGACATCAATCGTAAATTACATCAAAGTTTTGCATTGAAGCTGGCTTTACTATATTTAAAGAACGAGGGTATTACTCCCAAGAAAGCAACCAGCAATCATAAGTATTTACAGTTGGGGAAGGCAGTATTTCATCGTTTTGAACCAAATCATGGTGCCTATATACAAGCTGATGCTAGAGGATACCAAATTTTATCTAACTTTCCCAAACCACCCTGCAAAAACTTAGAAGTAAAATCCTGCCCTTTTCGTCAGGTTTCTCTGATAGATGTGCTAGCTAACAAAGTGCCAAAAGATTGGATTAGCGATTCGATTGTGCTAATTGGTTCAACTGCGCCCAGTCTCCCAGATTATGTATTAATACCATACTCCAGCCCTTTGATGGGGGCGGTAAAGCCTGTAGCTGGCATCGAATTACAAGCCTATTTTATCAGTGAGTTAATTACAGCTGCTCTGGAAGGAAGACCTTTACTAAAAGTTTGGTCTGATGAAGTCGAATGGTTGTGGATTTTCGCCTGGGCTTATTTTGGAGTGGCAACGAGGCAGCGAATACAACGCCCTAGTATTAGTGCCTTAAGTATAGTTTTTTGTTGTTTGCTGCTAACTGGTTATGCTTATGTTGCTTTTCTTGATGGTTGGTGGATACCAATCTTACCTGGGTTGCTAACCTTTTGCGGTTCAGCTGTTGTGCTGACTTATCAAATAGCCCACATGCAAGAAGAGCTAAAACGCTCTAAAGAATTTTTACGTCAAGTGATTAATACGATTCCTGACCCAATTTTTGTCAAAAATGAAAAACATCAATGGATTGTTTTAAATGAGGCTTATTGTCAATTCCTCGGTTATCCGAAAACGATGTTAATTGAAAAGTCAGATTATGACTTTTTCCCCAAACATGAAGCTGATGTTTTTCGCCGACAAGATAACTTAGTGCTTTGGAGTAAAAAACCCCAAGAAAATGAAGAAGAATTTACTGATGCTGTTGGTAAGACTCATCTAATTGCTACTAAGCGATCGCTTCACAAAGATGCCGCCGGTAATTTCTATTTAGTTGGTGTCATCCGCGATATTACGGAACGCAAGTTGATGGAAGAACAACTCAAGGACACTGCTGATAAGTTATCCCGCTCTAACAATGAATTAAAACGCAAAGAAGACCAGATGCGTTATCTTGCCTATCACGATCCGCTCACTGGTCTAGCCAATCGCAAATATTTCACCGAACAACTTCACGAGTCGCTAGAGTGGGCGCAAAACAACGATTTGTTACTAGCACTGCTGTTTATTGATTTAGATGGCTTTAAGGAAGTTAATGATACTTTAGGACACGATATAGGCGATCGCCTGTTGGTGACGATTGCCCAGCGACTCAAGAACTCTTTGCGCGGCACTGATACCGTTTCCCGTTTGGGTGGCGATGAATTTACAGTGATTTTACGCGCAATTCCCAGTATGAAAGTTGCAGCAAGAGTCGCCGAAAAAATTCTCACAACCATTACCGAGCCAATTGTTTTGGACAAATATACTACCAAAGTCTCCGCCAGTATTGGCATCAGTATCTATCCAATTAACAGCCACGACTGCGAAACCTTAGTTAAACAAGCAGATACTGCGATGTATCGTGCCAAGCATTTAGGTAAAAACCGATATGAATTTGTTTGAACTGCTATCTATCTAAATCATAGACATCCTTAGACATCTACTTTTTAGTTGACGTTTCAACGGATGAAGTCGGCTTCAGAACCCTTAACTGGATGCCTAAGACGTCTATTCGTAAGCAGCGAATATTGAGAGCTGGACATTTTATTACTTGTAAGTGCCTGAAGGAGTACGCGCTTCGGTACTGCTTGCTCTTGAACGCCAGTCACCAAGACGCGGGAAACCCTCCTGAGCTTGCTGGACTCACTGCGCTGCTTCTCCCAAAGGGAGACGCTACGCGAACACCACCGCACTGGTTGGCTCGTTCATGTCCAAATAGGTGCAATAAGTCTTTTTATGTATATTTACTTGATTTTGTTTAAAAAATCTTTTAAATTAACTTCTCTTTAGAAATAAATACTTAAGACTAAACTGCAATTTGGGCAAAATTTACGTGGTAAATTTCCTTATCTCCACTATTTTAAAATGCTCACTTTTAGATATATTTGGGCAATTTTGTCAATTTATTCGGCTTTTTGTTAGATTAAATAATATTTTTTCAAAAAAAATATTTTAAGTAAGTAATAGAGCAAAAATATACATATATAACTTTTGGCTGATGTCAAAAGTAGGATTTTTACAATATTTATTAAGTATTAATAATAATTAAAGTTGAAGCAGTCACGTAGTGGGGATCGCTTTTTATTTACACATAGCAAATAAAAATTTAGTTATTTACCGCAAAAATTAATCAGGTATTGAAGATAATTAAACAACAGGAATCAATCAAAATGCAAGGGAATTTACTGAGAAAAATAGAAACAAGTTTGAGAATTGCTACTACTGTAGTATTTTGTATAGGCTCTGCCTTGATAATGCCTAAAATTGCCGATGCAACAGGAGTTTTGAGCAGCTTGGCTGCTGATAGTATTAGGGTGCAGAAAAGCAATTTGGAGAGATTAAATACTACAAATTTAAACTCTCAATTAAGTAGCGATACTTACGAACCCCCAAATAATGGTAGTCCTGATAGTCAACATGGTACTGGCACACGTTAAGAAATAAATAATTTACAAAATTTAAATATTAAGTTGATAAATAGGCAGGCGTAAATAAAGATAAGTTGTTTTTTTATATACTTCATGCCCATTCTTCTATACTAAAAATTGTGAATTGCTAATAATCGGACTTTTGCTCCAGTAGTGTTCTTGCACTAGTGTATGTGCCTGCCAATCAGAAGCGGTTTGAGGATGATCTAAACGGAAGTGTCCACCACGACTTTCGGTTCTAAAAGCAGCACTTTTAAGAATTAAATAAGCTACATCTAATAAATTCCGGGTTTCTGCCCAGAGTCGCAACTGCCTTTCAACGTCGGGTAAAGTGAAACTAGCTGGTTGTGTTGGACGTAATCTAAGTAAAAATTGAGTCAGTTTCAAAGTAGCAAAATCTTTTTGCCAGGATTCAATAGTAGCGATCGCTTTTTTTAAACTTTCTTCTTGACGACAAATACCAGCACTTTCCCACACTAAACGCGGTAACTTCTGTCGTAATTCTTCTAGCTGTGCTTCTTCGTTATTCCACTCACCTTCAGGAAGGATAAACTCACAAGGATAAAGTGTAAATTCAGATTCTTTCCCTTTATCGCTCTGACTTCTGACTTCTGACTTCAGATTAGCCATCTGTGCGCCAAACACAATACATTCGAGCAGGGAATTACTTGCGAGACGATTCGCGCCATGTACACCAGTACTCGCAGTTTCCCCCACCGCATACAAACCGGGAATATTTGTCTGATTCATCAGATCCGTAACAATACCACCCATCCAGTAATGAGCAGCTGGCGCAACCGGAATTGGTTGCGAGAAGACATCAATGCCCCAATGCTGACAAACTTTAACAATGTTGGGGAAGCGGTAACGAATCTTGTCAAAAGGGATGGGACGCATATCTAACCATACATGAGCCGTGGCAAGGTCGCTAGAAGTGGCTTGCAAGTGGCTGAAAATGGCTCGACTGACGACATCTCTAGGAGCGAGTTCACCAGCTGGGTGATAGTCAAAGGCAAAGCGCCGTCCTTCATTATCTACCAAGTGTGCGCCCTCGCCGCGCACAGCTTCACTAATGAGAAAGCGATCGGCACCAAGTTTAGTTAAAGCAGTCGGGTGAAATTGGACAAATTCCAAGTCTCGCAAAATTGCTCCAGCACGCCAAGCGATCGCTACTCCATCGCCGGTACTCACCGCTGGGTTAGTGGTTTGAGCAAAAACTTGACCACCACCACCTGTTGCCAAAACTACTGCGTCGGCTCGTATCCAGGTAATTTTACCTTGATAAAACAGACTAATTCCCTGACATCTTTCGCTTTCGGGTTCCAGCCACAACGATAGCGCCAAAGCTTGCTGAATTACTTGAATATTCGGGCGTCGCAATACTTGAGCGGTAAGGGTGGTAGTTACTTCCCTACCTGTAGTGTCGGCAGCGTGAAGAACCCGATGCCGAGAATGGGCAGCTTCTAAAGTTAAAGCTAACTCGCTATTATGACGGTCAAAAGCTACTCCCAGATTTACTAAAGATTGAATACAACTTTTGGCGTGTTCGGCGAGGAATTCCACTGCTTTTGGATCGCATAATCCTGCACCTGCGCGTAAAGTATCTTCAATGTGCAGGTAAGCAGAATCTTCCGGAGCGATCGCCGCAGCAATACCTCCTTGTGCCCAATCACTAGCGGACAAAGAAACTGTTTCTTTAGTAATCAAACCGACTTGTAAGTGCTCTGGCAAACAAAGCGCCGTGTATAGTCCAGCAGCACCAGCACCGACTACTAAGACATCAAATTGGCTGTTGATATTTAGCAATGGACAAGATTGGGGGAGTGGGGAATGGGGGAGTGGGGGATTGGGGGATTGGGGGATGGGGAGAGGGGAGGAGAGGAGGAAAAGAATTGCTCTTTTTGTCTTTGTGTCTCCTTGTCCCCATGTCTCCTTATCTCCAGTCCCCAGTCCCTAGTCCCTATCTGTAGATGCCGTTGTTAAAGCGATCGTCTCCTTCGTTGAAGGCAGGTTCCTGATCGGTCACGGTAAAGTGATCAAGGTTGGCTTGCAGGATTTGTTTTTGGCGATCGCTTAATCCGGGAATGTTTAACACATCATCTAGCTGCTGGTAAGGAGCATTTTCGATGATTTTCCTAGCGAGGGTAGGATACAGTCCTGGATATTGCTGAAAAGCTCGCACGTTGGTGTTATTTAAGTCAACTTTTTTCCCAAATTCTGTTGCTAGTTTTTGGTCTGCCTTATTTTGCGTTGGTTGAAAGAACTCAACTGCAAGAACTGGCACAAATTGCAAACTGACACCATTGATATTGCTAGCTTGGGCTATCTGAGTTGTTCCCAACCATCCCCAGCAGCCAAGCAACAAGCTAAACACTGTTAATAAACGCACCAATTTTTTCACAATTTTTTACCTCTCCATCAAACTGAAATAAAAGTTTTAAGCTCAGAGCACGAGCGCGATCGCTCGTCATTCGTCACAGAACGACAAAAGACATCGTCTGAGAAGCTCATAACTTAATCAACACAGCAGTCATCAGAAACTAATATACAGCGTATTAATATCCACAATATTTACTGCCACTGCCATTGGTTGTACTTTTACTAAAAATTATCAAAGAAGAAAGCAAAAATACTTATTCTTTTTGGCTTGGTGGAACACCGATGAATGGGAGCGCATAAACGCATCAAGCAAAGCTTTAACGCCCAAAAAGTAAGCCTCCATTAACGTTCAGCACTTCACCCGTGATAAATGAGGCTTTCTGTGAAGATAAAAATAGAACAGCTGCCACAACATCCCCAACATTCCCAGATCGACCTACAGGGGTTTGGTTGACTATTGACTGAACGATTTCTTCAGACCATTCGTTGGTAATAGCGGTGTTTTCTATGTAACCAGGAGCAACAGCATTAACCGTAATCCCTTGGGGACTGAGTTCGCGTGCAAGAGCATAGGTTAATCCATGCACGCCCCCTTTGGCTGAGGCATAGGCTAAATAACCCGGTCGGTTTCCTCCCGTAAACGCGGCATTAGTGCTGATGTTAATTATGCAACCTCCCGGTCTGGTCAAATGAGGAGCAACCGCCATTGCCATCAGAAAAGTACCTTTGAGATTAGTGTTTATCACCTCATCCCAAAGTTGTTCGGCTTCGTCTAACGGTGTACTGGTTGTCACCCAACGCGGAAAGCCTGCGGCGTTGATTAACACATCAATATTGCCGTATTCCTGAACAATAGAACTAACAACCTCAGTGATTTCGTTTCGCTTGCTGACATCTGCTTGATGCCACACGCAATTGAAACCAATTGCTTGAGCTGTAGATTTAAGCTTTTCTTTATTTCGTCCAATAATCACAACATGAGCATCTTCTTTAACAAAACCTTCCGCAATGCCACGTCCGATGCCACTACTGCCACCTGTGATGATTACAACTCGCATCTTATGACTGGTTTTGATGAACTACCCCACCGCTCCCGTCGGATGGGGAATTTCGCCGAACTACGGTTAAAAAATTTTTCATGTTTAAGACGCAACGGCAGCTAGCAGAAATAAGCTATCTACCAAAATTGTACTCAGCACCGCTCCACTAAAAGCGTACCAATGCCGTTGCTGTTTAATTAAAGGCAAAACGCCAGCACTCAACAAAATTACGGCGAGAATTAGCGCCCAAGTTTCTCCCCAAGGTGTTTGTACTTGCGCCACAGCACTATGTAATATTGGTGATGCTAAATCTGGTTCGACACGCATAATTTGCCGCCAATAGGGCATTAAGTCTACCAGGTAAAAATACACGTCGGTTAAAGCTGTACCCAGTAAAGAACCAAAATAAAACCAGTTACCGACTTTGCCCCAATTCCGCATTAAGCACCAACAAGCAAATGGTAGCCCGATTGACTCTACTGGCAAATGCCATAACGGTTCCCAACGCAACCAGCCCCAATAAATTGAACCGGCTAACCAACTCCAGCTGAATCCTAGTAGTAAATCTCCCCAAACATAAGTTGCGGAATTTGACATTAATCTAAAACTCAGCCAAACCCAAAATCCTGTTAATACAAAACTTAATAAAGGTAGCGATCGCACTAACGGTGCTTCGATAAACACTGGTACAGATACTAAAAATACCGCCGCTGTAAACACTAACCAATTTTGGCGAGACGATACCATTCCCGTAAATGAGGGACTCAAAGACAGTACTGTCTCTAACTCCTCTCGGCTTTTTTGCACCGTTTCGGTCTCTAATGCGTCAATTGCGGGGGTAGAAGCCGCGTAAGAAGACAATGTATTGTTAATCAAAGTTTTTAATATTGTTTACTTAACTTTATATTATTTAAGATATCACAACAATAAATCCCCTAGGGGGGCATATTTATTTTACTTTAATTTTAATTGGGGAAAATTATCTGACCCGGACACAAGGACAACAACTGCGTAAAGTTGGATAATTCGGTAAGTTTACGCAGGTAATATGGGAATCTGGTTAATGAATATTTGTGTAGTATGGGTTGGCATATGGAATAGCAATCCTGGGCGCGATCGCGTTTGCGCTATTGAAACAGCAATGAGCGCAAAATTATACAAAAACGAACCGCACTCTTAGACACACAAGCCAGTGCGTTGGTTATTTTCCCTCTTGTTCGTTATTTTCTTTTGCTTGGGCTGCATCGCTGCCGATAAACTTGTAGCAATTTGCGCGGCACAAAATTTGGGAGAGTTTTTGTGTAAGTCCTATGAAAAATACTTAATAGCCCAAAGTCAACTGTCCAAAGTCAACAATCCAAAGTGGAGGTTTTTTCACTATTGACTGTTGACTCTTAACTGTTAACCTTTAATTTTTGACTATCCGATGCTATCAAAACGTCAATTATTTGTTCTTTTAAGTGCAGTATCCGCTTTCACCTCGGTTGCAGCATTCCCGCTCAAAGTTATTAGCACCCAACCGAATACAACAGCATCCGGGGTGCAACAAATGAATATCTTTCAAGCGATTGTTTTAGGCTTTGTGCAAGGAATGACTGAATTCTTACCTATCAGTAGTACAGCACATTTAAAAGTCGTTCCCGTGGCACTTGGTTGGGGTGATCCGGGGGTAGCTTTTACTGCTGTAATTCAACTCGGTAGCATCGCCGCTGTTGTGTGGTATTTTTGGCAGGATCTGGTGCGAATTATCAAAGGGACAAGAAGAGCGATCGCTCTTAAAGATTACAATGACTTTGACTTTCGCCTAAGTTTGGGAATTGTCTTGGGAACAGTGCCGATCGTCTTCTTTGGACTTTTGATTAAAAACCTTATTCCCGATTTTGATAATTCACCCATCAGAAGCTTATCAGCGATCGCTGTAGCCTCTATTGCTATGTCAATATTACTCGGAGTAGCGGAAAAATTAGGCAAGCGCCAACGCGACTTTGAGAAAGTCACTATGGCAGATGGTTTATTGATGGGTTTAGCGCAGTCTCTATCATTAATTCCTGGGGTGTCTCGTTCTGGTTCTACCTTAACAGCAGGACTATTTATGGGATTAGAAAGAGAGACAGCCGCAAGATTTTCCTTTTTGTTAGGGATTCCAGCCATTACCCTTGCTGGATTAGTTGAGTTAAAAGATCTTCTCTCAGTAGGGTTAAGTGCTGCTGCGATAGTTCCTTTAGTCGCTGGCGTAATTTCCGCTGGCGTATTTTCATATATAGCGATCGCCGGGTTGTTGCGCTTCCTAAAAACTCAAAGCACATGGGTGTTTATTTGGTATCGCTTGGCATTTGGGATAGCAATCTTGGGTGCGATCGCTGCTGGAATTTTGAAAAATAGTTAATAACAGTTGTAGAGACGCTTGGGTATCGCGTCTCTACAAAAGCAGCGGAGTGAGGAGTTAAGACGAGTAAATAGTTAAAATATTTTTGCTGACAACATAACTTCTGTACAGACGCGAAATTTCGCGTCTGTACAACTCATAACTTATAACTCATGTCTACCATTAATCCTGCCCGTATTACTGGGGTATTACCAGATTCCATTGCCGCTGAAATTGGCTTTGCAGCGGGGGATGCGATCGTTGCTATCAATGGTACGCGTCCCCGTGATTTAATTGACTATCAGTTTTTGTGCGCTGATGAAGTTCTGGAATTAGAAGTTTTAGACGAGAAAGGAAAAACTCATCATATTGAAATCGAAAAAGACTACGACGAAGATTTAGGATTAGAATTTGAAACGGCGCTGTTTGATAATTTAATTCAGTGTAATAACCGCTGTCCATTTTGCTTTATCGATCAACAGCCACCAGGCAAGCGACAAAGCTTGTATTTTAAAGATGATGATTATCGCTTGAGCTTTTTGTATGGCTCATACTTAACTCTTACCAATTTACCAGAGCGAGAATGGCAGCGCATTGAAAAAATGCGGCTGTCTCCGTTATATGTTTCGGTTCACGCTACCGAACCAGAAGTCAGAATTAGATTGTTGAAAAATCCCCGTGCCGGACAAATATTACAGCAACTGAAGTGGTTTCAAGAAAGACGATTGCAAATTCATGCTCAAGTCGTCGTTTGTCCTGGTATAAATGATGGCAAACATTTAGAACAAACGTTGCGAGATTTAGCGTCATTTTATACTGGTGAAGTGCCTGCGGTAGCATCAGTAGCAGTCGTACCTGTAGGTTTGACGCGGTTTCGTTTAGAAAAAGATGAACTTATACCAGTAACTGAAGAAAAAGCGATAGAAGTGATTTCGCAAGTGCGATCGCTTCAAAAAGAATTTAGCAAAAAATACGGTTCTAACGTAGCTTGGTTAGCCGATGAGTGGTTTTTGATTGCGGGTGAAGAATTACCCAGCGAAGTTGAATATAGCGACTATCCCCAAATTGATAACGGTGTAGGTTCGATTCGCTTGTTTATCAAGGAGTTTACAACCGCTGCTGCTGAATTATTACCACCAAAAATCTCGAAGGCGCGAAAATTGACTTGGGTAGTTGGCAATGCAGTTGAAAAAGCATTTCAACCTATTTTACAGCAATTGAATGCTGTAGAGAATTTAGAAGTAAATATGCGTGCATTGAAGAGCGATTATTGGGGACAGAGTATCAGCGTTACCGGGTTGCTAACTGGTCATGATTTGCTTTTAAACTTACAAGGGCAAGATTTAGGAGAAGGAATCTTGTTACCAAAAGTTATGCTCAAACATGGTGAATTGATATTTTTAGATGATATGAGTATTGAGGAAGTAGCTCGCAAACTGAATACAAAAATCTTACCAGTCGCTGGAGTAGAAGATTTAATCAATACCTGTATTAATTAAAAAATTGCTTCCTTCATTCGTTCGTAATACTGGCAGAGATTCTTTAATTGAAGAAGATAATCAACAATTGGGCTGCCATAGGGTGGCTTAACTCAGCACCGTCTGAAGTTTTGAATATCTTTCTTGAAAGCTCGTTCATTAAAGGCTTTTCATAAAATTTCGCCTCAATGCCATAACATTGCAGGTCGATGTTATAGCATTGCAGGTCGATGTCATAACATAACAGGGCGATGTTATGGCATAACAGGTGGATGTTATAACATAACAGGGCGATGTTATGGCATAACAGGTCGATGTGATAACATAACAGGGCGATGTTATAACATAACAGGTCGATGTTATGGCATAACAGGTCGATGTTATAGCATAACAGGGGGATGCATTTAGATGATATCGATTAGGAATATGGCAAAGGTGGGACTGTGAATCCAAGTATGAAGTAGGATTTGCCGTTAAACTTAAAATCTCTGAGCATTTCCATACCGAGTTTTTGAGTATGCGCTCGAAGACTTCGCGGATTGTCCTTTGCCACAAAAGAAACGCCAGCATTGTACCGTGTGGCGACTTGAGCCAGAAGTGCTTGAAACAAACCTTGTAAGACACCAGTCCCACGGTAAGCAGTCGCAACACACACCGGACCATACCAAAAAAAACGATAATTGCTCAAAGGCTGCCCCTGAAACATAGTTTCTGGATACAAGCTCATCATATATTTGAGCAAGGGAATCTGCTGAGAGTATTCTTGACTGGTTGCACAAACATATCCAACCACTGTGTTTTCCTGCACAGCCACAATAACTGTCACGTCTTCATTTATTGCTGCAAGCTGAGAATCATCATTAAAATCAACTGTGAGAAAGCCATTTTGCCGCTCTAGTTCAGACAAGTTAGAAAAGAGATTCTTTCTATGCAGAGCGATAATCTCAGGATAATCAGGGAATAGTGCTCGTCTAAAAATGATGTTCGTCATGGTTATTTAGGATGCACAATTCATCAACCTCTAGATGAATCAGGTTTATCCGGGAAAACAAAATATTTTCTCAAATTTTCTCGTTGTGTAAACGCTAGGTATTGAGCGGTCATTTCTGGGGTCAGTAACTCTATCAACAGTCTGTTTTCTACCCAAAACAAAATGAAATCAAAGCCGAAGCTAGTACGTTCCACAAGCCAATCTTCACGTTGGGCAATTTGCTCAATTTGTTCGGTGCTGGCAGGTACAGATATCATGACATGGGTAGCTGTGAACTTAGAAGCAGTCGGATTTTCTATATATGCTCGCTTCTCATCATTATCACCGGGTGTTATCTCAGTCCCTAAAGGATAAACTTCAATTTCTGTACCATATTCATCAAAAGGAAAAACTATATAGCTGTCAGGGCTAAAAGGATGGGGTGTCGGTTGCCCCTGCAAGATTTCAGCCAGAACTTGGGCAACGTGCTGAGGGTTTTGAGCAGAAATAGAAAGGTGATGAATCATTAGAATAACTTTATTGATAAAGGTGAATTTAGATAGTTACGCGATCGCGCTATGAAGGCAACCAGCTTTTTGGACTTTTGAAATTTAATGACGGCAGCTTTGGTGCGCGAACCAAATTTGCCATCTGGTGCATCTAGGGTAAAGTTGCGAATTTGCAAAATGAACTGTAGGTCTATTACTTCTGGTCCGGTTGAACCTTCTTGAAGAACAACGATTGACTTTGATTGTGCGGCATTAGACATTGGAATTATCCTGTGAGTGTAAGTAAGATTTAGCAATGTAGACTTAAGAACTTGCAAATTATTTGCTTGTTCTTCAGTGAGTGGGAAGCCATTGGAGTTGATGGTTTCACGCAGCGCGATCGCTATCACCTAATGAATGCTTCCACAATTTTAAAAAGCGTATCTCCGGATTTGATTTTGTACGAGCTACCGACTTTACAAGACATTAATGCACCTCTATTTAGTAAAGTTTTCTAGGCAAAGTTGGTAATCGCATGGTTGCAAACTTTGCTACATTTTTAATAGCTCTAGTTGAAATCAACGTTTAGTTTTCTCTCTTCTATTTACCTTATTGGCAATACCGGAATTGATTTATGCAGTTTTTGTAAAAAAAGAATATTTCCCAAAACCAGGCAAACTAAAAGAAAGTAAAATCACGTATCCTAGTATAATAAAAGGTACTTATAAACCACGGAATCAGGCTGCAAAATTGGGATGCTCCCAATTTTGTCACGCATCCCTCAGGCTATGAGCTTGGACGTGGCTGTGCGCGGCTGCCGACACCACCCACAGCACTGGCTCGGCTACACAAACCAAGCCTGCGCTCGTCTAGCTTTGTTTGTATAGTTATACTCTTGTGTGGGTATTGCAGCAAAATTACGATGCTGCCGGAAAATCTGCTTGATTTAGCTGTTTTTATATTTCCTGCTTTAAATTTCTTTAACCCACATTGCTGGGTAATTTACGATGCATTAGTCTAAAGTCGAGTAATAAGCGTGAGGAGTCAAAGCGTGAGGAATCAAGAAAAACGAATAAGGAAGAACGAAAAAAGCAAAAAGAGAAAATTAGTAATACCTTTGACCTTTTACTTTTTACCTTTTACGTTTTTTAACATCAAGCCTGCGATCGCGGCGACCCAAAGCCCTACATTAACCATAGTCCAGAGCCAAGAAAATACTAATCAGTGGACAGGGATAACAAACCGGTTGCAACAAGCCGGGGTAAAGTATTGTGTAATTTCCTTGACAAATGTCAGGAGTGCGGCAGATTGGGGCGATCGCCAAGTATTATTTTTACCGAATGTAGATACATTAACACCCCCACAAGCGATCGCTCTAGAAGAATGGATGAGCAAAGGTGGGCGATTAATTGCTAGTGGACCTGTAGGTACTTTATCAGCACCGGGAGTGCGGCAGTTATTGCAAACACTCTTAGGAGGTTATTGGGGATTTAGCCTCAATGATGCACAACAATTGCAACCTGCAAAAAACAACTTACAAAATTGGGCAACCCAAAACGAACTTTTTGGCAAAGTGCGTGGTGGCGTTGTCGTTGCTGATAATGCAAAGAGTGAAGCTACTGCTGTTTGGAATTCTAAGGATAATCCTGCCGCCGTCGTCGCAACTCAACGATCCACCTTTTTTGGCTGGCGTTGGGGGGTAGATACAGCTTCATCTCCTGAGTTAGATACTGCTTGGTTAAAAGCCGCTGTCAACCGTCATGTGAAAGAAGCAGCAAATACCTCAAATAAAGTAGAAGGCGGTTCGCCAAACTGTTCTACATCCGTCGCCCTCGCTTCCCCCACTCCTCGCACTCCCCCCAGTCCCCCCACTGCCTCAACTCCCCGCGCCTCTTTCCCCGCACCTCTCACCGCCACTGCACCCTTACCTAGACCGATTCCCAATGTCAACCCCCCAAAGTCAGAAGAAGCGATCGATCAACTCGAACAAGCGGTGCGTCTGGATGTTGTCCCCAACTCAAATGCACCGATTAGTAATAGTGATGCGATCGCCTTACAACAAGAATTAGAAAATCTCATCGGTCGAGTTGACAGTGCCAATTTAACCGCCAACGCCATTGACAACAATCCCCAAGTCAAGCAGGCGCAACCTACCCAGGTAGCATCCACAAGACCTGGAGTAGCAATTTCTAACACCGAACAAGCTAGAAATATTGCCAAAAACTTACCTCAGTTAATTGCTCAACAAAAGTACGCCGAAGCACGTCAGCAATGGACTCAAGCAAAAGGCAATTTGTGGCAGCAGTTTCCTGTTGATCGCCAATTGGCTCAACCAGAAATTCGCGCCGTCTGGTTAGACAGAGGTACAATTGTCCGTGCCAGAAACGAGCAGGGACTCGCGGAGATTTTTGATCGGCTGTCAAAAGCCGGTATTAACACCGTTTTTTTTGAAACCGTAAACGCTAGTTATACAATTTACCCTAGTCAAGTTGCGCCCCAGCAGAACCCCTTAATTCGTGGTTGGGACCCTTTAGCAGCAGCAGTGAAATTAGCCCATGAGCGCAAGATGGAATTACACGCTTGGGTTTGGACATTTGCTGCTGGCAACCAGCGTCACAACGAGATTATCAACGTTGCTGCTAATTACCCAGGACCAGTGCTAGCGGCTCATCCTGACTGGGCAAACTACGATAACCGGGGTAACATGATTCCCGCAGGACAAACTAAGCCATTTTTCGACCCAGCAAATCCAGAATTGCGTCAGTATTTACTTAGGCTTTATGAAGAAATTGTTACTCGCTATGATGTTGATGGGGTGCATCTAGACTATATTCGCTATCCTTTTCAAGATCCAGCCGCTGGCAGAATTTATGGTTATGGTAAAGCTGCCAGAGCGCAGTTTCAACAACTTAATGGTGTAGATCCTATTAGTATTTCTCCGTCTCAACGGGATTTGTGGCAAAAGTGGACAACATTTCGTACCCAGCAAGTTGATAGTTTTGTCGCCCAAGCTTCACAGCAGTTGCGACAAAAGCGACCTAATTTGATTGTGTCAGTTGCCGTATTTCCCCTGCCAGAACTAGAACGCATTCAGAAAATTCAACAGCATTGGGAAGTTTGGGCAAGACAGGGAGATATAGATTTAATTGTCCCCATGACTTATGCCTTAGATACTCCTCGCTTCCAGAGGCTAGCACAACCTTGGATTGCTTCCACAAAACTAGGTTCTACCTTATTAGTGCCGGGAATTCGCCTGCTTTCCTTGCCGGTAATTGGCGCATTCGATCAAATTCAGGTAATCAGGGACTTGCCAGTTAGCGGTTACGCATTGTTTGCTGCCGAGAATCTGACCAACGAGTTACAGAAAGTCTTTGGTAATACTCAAGGTAGTATTCGCCAAGGTGAACCGATCCCTCACCGTCAGCCTTTTAAAACTGCTGCCGTGCGTTACACAGCGCTGCAACGCGAATGGAAGTTTGTCTTGCAAAACGACCAATTGCGCCTACCTCAAACGACACTTTCAACTTTTAACAGCCAAACAGAAGTTTTGCAAAGTGCTTTAGATCAGCTTTCTGTCGCACCTTCTCCGAGTAAGTTAATAGCCGCAAGAGCAACGCTTACTCGCTTTCAGTCTCAATTCCGCACTTGGATGCGCCAAGAAGCTATTAATAATCCTTATCAAGTTAGAGCCTGGGAAAATCGCCTCGCCACTATCGAAAGGTTATTGCGATACGGCGAACGGGTGCAGTTGAAACGTTAGGAATTGGGGAGTTTGAAGAGGGGGAAACGGCTTTTTGAAGAGGGGGAAAGGGGAGGCAGTGCGTTGCGGAGCCAGTGCCGTGCCCCGTTGAGGCATCTGGCGTTGGGGTTCCCCCCCGTTGTAGCATCTGCCGTGAAAGGGTAAAGGGTAAAAACAAAAGGAAAAGAATTATTACCAATGCCCATTGCCCAATGCCCAATGCCCAATGCCCCATGCCCAATAAATCCGCTTTTAGGTAGGCGACAGTTTTCAAGTCATGAGCCTACATTTAAATACGTGTGCATAATGATTTAAATTGCTGTTATGAAAGCCTCTGCGCGTTGGGTACTGCTAGCTTTATTACTGTTTGCAGCAGCTTGCGATCAAACTCGCGCTGATGAAGATGCTCCCACAAAGTCAGCCTCTGCACCTTCACCCCAATTAGCCCAGAATTCTTCGCAGTCGGCAAATATTGTCCGCACTGAAACACTTTCGCCCACACCCATCCGCATCAACGTCAAAAATTTACCGCAACCTTTCGCGACTAAAAGCGCTTCCAAGTCGCCTAATGTTGTGTCAATTCCGCAAAACCCGGTGTTGCGTGTACCCCCAGGCTTTCAAGTTAAGGTTTTTGCTGAAAATTTAGATGCGCCACGCTGGTTGGCTTTAACTCCCAATGGTGATGTGCTGGTGACAGAAACTCGCCAAAACCGCATTCGCTTGTTGCGTGACACCAACGGTGATGGTGTGGCTGATGTCCAAAAGACGTTTGCTAGTACAGCAAATGGACTCAATCGACCTTTCGGTATGGCTTTTGCAGGTAATTCCTTCTTTCTGGGCAATACTGATGCTGTTTTACGGTTTCCCTACACTCAAGGACAACAGCAAATCTCTGGTGCGGGTACGAAAATTGCCGATCTTCCGGCTCAAGGTTACAACAATCACTGGACGCGTAATGTGGTTGTTTCACCTGATAGTAATAAATTATACGTATCGATTGGCTCAGGAACTAACGTAGATGAAGAACCGCTTCCACGGGCTTCTGTGCAGGTTATGAATTTAGATGGTTCTGGGCAACAGACTTTTGCTTCTGGCTTGCGTAATCCAGTCGGTCTGGACTTTCACCCGCTAACAAAGCAACTTTACGCGACTGTCAACGAGCGAGATGGTATCGGCGATGATTTAGTACCAGACTATTTGACCCGCGTCCAGCAAGGGGAATTTTACGGATGGCCCTATGCATACTTTTTACCAAGCAATCTCGACCCGCGTCAAACGGCGAGTGGCAAAAGTAAACGCCCAGATTTGGTAGCGCGTACCCGCACGCCAGATGTGTTGTTTCAAGCGCATTCAGCAGCATTGGGTTTGCAGTTTTATGACGGTAAGACGTTTCCAGAAAAATACCGCAATGGTGCTTTTGTGGCTTTTCGTGGTTCTTGGAATCGCGATCGCGGAACTGGTTACAAAGTTGTTTTTGTCCCTTTTAATAATCAAGGGCGATCGCTTGGCTATTATGAAGACTTTCTCACCGGATTTCTCCTAAACCCAACTGAACCTACTACTTGGGGGCGCCCTGTTGGCTTACTCGTCCTACCCGACGGTAGTTTATTACTGACCGAAGAAGCGAATAATCGCATTTATCGGATTCAGTATACGGGGAATAGATAATGGTGAATAAGAAAAAATACTGATATTTATCTAGTTGAGATTAGTTATGACTCAGAATGAAAATACTTCCCAGCCAAATATTGATGAATCTTCACACTCAGGTACACGTTACTGGGGTCATGTGGAGCTTATAGAAGAGGGAGAAACCTACAGAATTAGTCGGGTTGAAATTAAGCCCAGGCACAGCATTAAACCACAAATTCATTATCACCGTAATGAACATTGGGTTGTCGTCTCCGGGGTAGCAAAGGTGACTTGTGGCGATGAGGAAATATTACTCAATCGTAATGAATCAACTTATGTCCCTTCCGCAACATTGCATCAGGTAGAAAATCCGGGACATATTCCCCTAATTATTCTGGAAATTCAAAATGGTGAATATTTGGGTGAAGATGATACGGAACGTCCTTACGAGCTAAATTTAGTTAAGCCCGTAACTAAATAGGGCATGGGGCAATGGGCATTATTGAAGGGGAAAAGGGGAAGGGTCCAAGTGGAAAGGAATAAAAAAACTTTCTTTTCTTCCGTTTACCCTTTAACCTTTTCCCCTCATAAAATGCCCCATGCCCCACGCCCCATGCCCCATGCCCCAATCAAAACCATCCTTCTTGTTCGAGGGTTTCAATTAACTGCAAGCCACGGGGATCGCCTACGCCTAAAACAGACGCTTTAGAGTCTTCTCGTACTCCTAAATCTGTATCCTCGGCAAAAGCCTGAATTAAAGCATCGATCGCGGTGGCATAAACTACGTTAGAAGGTAATTCACGGCACAACTGCCCGATCGCCCAAGCGCTGTTACTCCGCACTGCGGCTATGGGATCTTGTACTAGAGCTTCAATTAGTGGTGGTATCGCCCCGACAACTGCCTCATAACTGACTTCTGCCATCTGCGCTAAGGCGCTAGCTGCCCATAATCGAACTGCGGAAATATCGGTTCTCAAGGCGTCTGCTAAAGGTGGTAAAGAACGGCGATCGCGGCAATTTCCTAAAGCCCAAACTACTCCTTTACGTACATAGCCATTCCAATCGCGGTTTAGTTGGGCAATTAAAGGTTCAACAGCATCTCGACTTGGATTGCGTCCAATGCCATAAGCGGCACTCACCCGCACTAATGGGCAGGTATCAGTTAACAAGCCAATCAGATGCGGGGTAGCCCTGGCATCTTCAATGTCACAAAAAGCTCTTGCCGCTAGCATCCGTTGCTGCGGTTGGGGGTTTTCCAGGAGGGCTAGCATCAAATCTGGATCGGGCTTTGCCACTTCTGACTCAGCAGTTAGCGGCTCTATTTGATCCAGAGGGCTTTCTAGCTCAACCTCGGCATCGAGTAGGCTTAAGTCGTCTTCGTCATACATATTTTATTTCATTTGCCGCCCTGATCGGGATCAACAAACAACCCCCAATGCTAATAAGTCATCTAAAGGATGAAGTGTGAAGTTTTAACGCCACTAATAAATCATAAGGATTGAAACAAAAAGGTTTTATTTCTTTTTTCCAGGGATAAATCAGTTTGTTGTAACGCAAAGCTTAAATTCATCCTTTATCCTTTATGCTTTTTTGTCAAAGGCTGATATGTATCGCTTAAATTATACATTCTTCCATAACAAAGCCTTTAAATTTTCTTAGAATCTAGAGATTTTACCATCCATAGAGACTGCGTTTCATAACCTAATTGATTGTAAAGATTTAATGCGGGTTGATTTGACTTAAAGACTTGCAAACCAATTTGGCGATCGCCTCTTGCGATCGCCCAGCTTTCTACATATTGCATCAAAGCTTTACCAATACCGCGTCGCCGATGTTCGCTTACAACATACACCAAAAAGATATGAGCATGGCGATCGCCTCTGACTTGATCTATCGAATTTCCCACCCAGAGACAAGCGACAGGGGAAGAGGGGGGGCTTTGGGGTCCCCACGAAGTGGGGTTGGGGGGAAGGGGGGATGGGGAAGCTTCGGGAGCAGGGGGGGCAGGGGGAGAAATTCCTCCAAGTCTCGTTGTCTCGTTGTCTCCATCTCCGACAAAATCCACCCACCACAGAGGCGTTTCGCTGGAGAAGTATTGCTCAACTGTTCGCGCTAGGTGGGAAAAATCCTCGCCTGGAAACATATCCTGATAAGTTCGCTGCATGAATTTTACCAGCAGCGCCCGATCTAAAGTTGAACCACGGCGAATGTTGTACCCAGGTAGTAAGGAATTCAAAATTCAAAATTGCTATTAGCTATTAGCCAATGGTGGTGTAAATGCGAAACCATTTACAGGTAAAAGACTTACTCCTACTTCTTCAATAGGTGCGGGTGCTGCCATATCGGAAGGTAAAAAAATGCGGGCACTGACTGCTACTAGGGCAAGGGTAAATACTAGTACAGCCAACAAGGGGGCGATGTATTGACGAATTATAGCCATGTTTGAATTGTAAGCTGCAATGGACTTTTATGAGGAACTTACTGAATATTTGTAAAGTTTGCGCTCATTTATTTTAGCGATTTTTGGGGGATAGGATATAAGGTTAGCGCCGATTGCGAAGCGCAGCGGCGTTACCGCCGATCGCGTTCCAAATCGGCGATCGCTCTTTCCCAATACCAATCTTCGGGCATTCCTGGATAATTCTGCTTTGCTTGCTCAATTAAGCGATCGGCGGCAGCGGTGTCTCCTGATAATAAAGAGACAAGCCTGTTTTTCATTCTGTTACCAGATCCACCTGCACTATCCTCAACCCAATTTGGTATCTCTTCCACGAATGAGTCCGAATCGTGTCGGCGAAACTGCCAAAATAAAACGTAATAAAGTGTCGCAAAAATTAAAATTAGGCTGACTGTTCCTAAGAAAGTTAGGAAATTAAAAGCCAAAAATCCTAAAACTAACTGAGACAGAACGTAGCCAAGTAATAAACCCGTAACGAAGAGAATAAATGTGCCGACAAAAACGACTACTTGGTTTCCCATAAATCCTCATTTTCTTGATCGAGTCCTGGTCTTGGCATTGCTTCTATTGGAGAATTCCAAGGGGCAAACACTGGTAACAGAAGTAGTCCTGGCACAGCGGCGACAATAGTAATTAAGAAAAATGTAGACCAACCTGTAACTTCAGCGATCGCACCACCCGGAGCAGATAGAATATCACGGCTGACTGCCATTAAGCTAGAGAGTAAAGCATACTGAGTTGCAGAAAAGCGCTGATTACAAAGACTCATCAAAAAGGCAACAAACGCGGCTGTTCCCAACCCCCCACAAAACTGTTCAATGTTGATAGCTAACACCATTGCTTGGTAATTTTTGCCAAGGTATGCCAAACAAAAGTAAGCTAAATTACTTACAGCTTGCAGAATGCCAAATACCCAAAGTGAGCGATTTATACCAATTCTGCTTAATATTGAACCACCAAGCAATGCACCAACAATAGTAGCGATTAATCCCATTCCTACCTGAATTGCCCCAATATCGGTTTTGGTAAAACCAGTTTGCAGCAAAAAGGGTGTGGTCATATTACTTAGTAAAGCATCGCCCAATTTATATAGGGTAATAAATAATAAAATCAACAAGCCCCGCATAACACCTTTGCGCTGAAAAAATTCGCCAAAGGGTAAAAATACCGCTTCAGCTAAGGAAGCAGGAGGGCTAATTTCTTTTGGTTCTGGTGCGAATAACGTCGCAAAAATACCGATTACCATCGTACCAGCCATGATTAAATAAACTGACGACCACGGCAAGCGATCGGCAAGTATCAACGCTAAAGCACCTGCTACTAACAGAGCAATTCTATAACCTAAAATAAAAACTGCTGCACCAGCCCCCATTTCTAGTTTTGTTAAAACGTCGGTGCGGTAAGCGTCAGATGCGATATCTTGGGTAGCGCTGATAAAGGCGATCGCTATGGCGTTAATAGCTAGTAATTGTAATGCTTGTTTAGGTTGTTGAAAACCCATGATGGCGATCGCACACATTAAAGCAATCTGCGTTAACAGCAACCAACCCCGTCTTCGTCCTAAAAATGGTAGGGTGAATCTATCCAGAAAAGGCGACCAAAGAAACTTCAACGAATAAGGCAAACTGGTAAGACCAAACCAGCCAATAGCTGACAAATTCACATTTTCTACGGTCATCCAAGCCTTTAAGGTATTACCAATTAACAACAATGGCAAGCCGGATGCAAAACCGAGTAATAATAAAGCCGCCATTTTGCGGCTACCAAAAACTTGCCCCAGTCCTTTAATTTGTTTCATTATTTCCAGATTCATCCTCACATCAGTAAATTTTAGTTATCTTGCCATACCTGTTGTATAATTTCATGCCAATATGCCGGAAGCACAAATAAAGGCGATCGCTTACACCTGACTTTTTACACCATCTTTTTTGAGGATGAGATTAGTCTGAGTCTGACTTTCTAAATTGAAATAGGTTTATTTCAGCTTGATTAATGCAGTTTTAGCTGTTGGTTGAAGTCTCACTCTCAAGTGCTTGTTTATCATGAAAAAGGCGTCAAAGAATGTATTCACATGAAAACCGATATCACATTATAGTTTCCAGACAAATTGCCCTCTCATCAGGGAAGATAGACGAATAAAGGATGCCCCTTTAACATAGGTAGTTCCTTAAGTTTCATTAACTTGGTAAATTTGATGCCCTCTAATTTCTACTTCGTGTGCGGCAAGGCATTTTTCCCAACCTTTACGAGTACCGATGTCGCTTTTGCCTTTAAGCAATCCTAATTCTTGTTCTTGTTGAGTGAGTTTAGCAAATTCTGCGAACATAGGATAGTTAGAAGTAACAAATGTCTCTTTGCGGTGTAAAATTGGCGGATTTACCCTACTTTGATAGTCTCGGTGGGTTATCTTTAAAGTTTTAAAGTCAATAATTATACTGGCTTGTAACGCTGGATGGGGGTCTGTGTCGAATTCTGGGTAAAACAGGTAGCAAATTTGCTGTTTATCTGTGCAGTATTTTATCAATGTGGCTTGATCTACACGTCCGACAGTACGACTAGCGCAGCCTTCGTAAATTCTAAGTATCGGATCGAGTGCGGAAAGTGCAGAAACGTGAACGTAAAGAGCGCTGCGAGTGTGTTTACCGATTTTGCTTTTTTCGCAAGCTGTTTGAATAACTTCTGGTTGACCTAAGCTGAAAAGCTTGCTGTCAGCTACTTGACATGCTTCTTCGTAGCTACCGAAAAAGGCTTTGATGTCGTGGCGCATTTCCGACGCTAGCTTAGAGAAAGATGGGCGTTGATCGAAATGGGTCAAAGCAAGATAAACTTGGATATCAAGAGAACGACGATAGGCGATCGCATCCCATTCGGCTTCGTCAGTTGCTTGTAAAATCACCGCAAAGGCACGGCGAAAGTTACCAAACTCAATCAGTAATTCTTGTTCATTTTCTAATTCACCTTTCATCGGCAGTCTGCCACGCTGCGTATAAAATAGCATCAATGGTTCAAGCTTTTCTTTATAGTCCTCAAACCGCTTTATCGGGATGCGGACTCTCGGCGTAGAATTGCTAGAAAAAAAGCGGATGGCTTTGTAGCTTTCTTTTTGAGCCTCATCTCTAAAAACAAAATAGATGCCTAGCGCCACGGGTACTGCATCTGTATTTAGCGCTTCATCAATGTAACTTTTGAGTTCTTGTTGGTCGTAATATTTCTGAAATGTATTGCGACGAGTGACGATACCATCACCGTAAGCTAATTGAGCGTTGCTGGGAGCATTAATCAGCACTTGAGCCGCGACAATTAAAACTTGGCGGGTGAGTTCCCAGGCTTTGCAGAGTGCTTCACGCCGTTCCTCTGGCTTTTCAATCACGTTGAGGACATAGCCCAAGTTGACCACATCTGCGGCGGTGAGTGGTATGTCTGGATAATAGTAAGGGTCCCAGCCTGCACTGGTGTAGCCTAAATTTGCTACTCGCTGTACATCCCCACCGTGTCCGCATCCGTAGTCAAAAAAGGTGGTATCATTAGTTAAAATTGCCCATTCTATTGCTAATCGCACAGGGCGAGATATGTCAGTGCGAACAATCGCGGCTCTGTGACGTTCGATTTCTAAGTAATGTGACATAAAGATATTAAAAGCAACCACAGATGCACACAGAAAGTAGGGAATTGGGCATGGGGCACGCTCGCATTGGGCTTTTCCCCTTTCCCCTGTTTTCTATGGTTTAATAATCCTTATATCTTTTTAATCGCCACTTCTATCAAATCTTCAATCTTCTTGATATTTAAATCGCCTGCTAAGTAACCAATGCCGCGATGTAAATGCAGGCGAAATTGTGTTACGAGGGTTTCTTTGTCAGTACCTAAATTATCGTTGTAGCAACGTTGTTTGAGCGCGAGTAGAAGAATATCAGACATTTCACCGCCAAAGACGCGCCAGGTCATTTCCACGTTGCTATCTTGAGGAATTGGTACGGGGGAGGGGATGGTTGGTTCAGCGAGGGAACGACAAAACGCCCAACGACATAAGATATTCCATTGGTCGATTTTGGTGTTGCGTCTTAGTTTGAGAAGTTGATCTTTTGCGGTTTGGGAAAGTTTAATGCGTTCAATTGGTGTTTCCATAATGTTGGTTGTTGGTGGGCAATGGGCATTGGGCATTGGGCAATGGGCATTGAATAAAAGGTTATTTCCATAGGCTCTTCTGAGTGCATGTTTGTATGAGAGATTCTTTCTATACCTTATGCGTTATGCCCTATTGCCTATCCCCTTTTCCCCTCTTCAAATTCCCACTAACCCCTAACCACTAATAACTATTTACTAACTGCTAACCATTACCAAAAATAGCCTGGTTGTATGGTTGTTTGGCGGGTGGAGGAGTCGTATTTGAGAAGATATTCGCGGGCGATCGCTTCATTTTTATGAAGTGTTTCAACTTCGTTTTTGCCTATCTCAGTATCTGTAGATAACAAAATTACTTGATGGCTGGCTGAGGGAAAGTAACGTTCTACTAAGTTACCACGGTGAGAAGAATCAAGTCTGCCTAGCGGTGTATCGATAGCGACTGGTAAGCGTCGTCCGGAGACTCGTGCTAAACCCCAAAGGAAGGCGATCGCTAAAAGTTGTTTTTCCCCTGCGGAAAGACGATGTTTGGGAACTGGTTTCCCTTGCAAGTCATAAAGGGAAAGGCTGAAGGTGTTGGTATCGATAGCAACGCGATGCACTAAATCAGATTTGTGCAAAAGATAGCGGAAGCATTCTGTAACTTCAACTTCTAGTTTATTTAGCTTTCGCAAAGTTAATTTTTCGCGGAAAAGCTTGAGTGTATCTTGAACTTTAGCCGCTGAATAAATAATATGCTCTTTATTTTGGCGATCGATATTTTTTTCAGTATAGTTTTCTAGCTCTTTTTTCGTATTGCGAATGTTAGTATCTAATTCATCCAAACGGCGTTTTGTTATTTCCCAATTTATTTTAACTTCAGCAACTTGCTGTTGTGCTTGTTGCAACTCATCAACTAATCTTTGATAATCTTCTGGTGATGCAGCAGTTTGAATTTGCCTTTCTAGAGTGATAATTTCTTCTTCTTTTGTTTTGATAATATTAAGTTTCTCTTCTGCGCTATTTTTTGCATATAGCAAATGGTGATGAATAATATTATCTAACTGATGCACTGTTTCCGTATCAGTTAATAACCAAACCTGTTCTGTAGTAGTTTTCTCTAAAGATTGATTTTCTTGATTGATAAATTGTTTAATTTTATCAATTTTTTCATCACCAATAGCCAAATTATCAATCAAATCCAGTAATCGTTTATCTCGCTCAACTAATAAATCATGTGCTAATGAAGCTTGTTGAATGTGAAGTTCTTTTTCTCCTTGGGTGTAAGTCTGATTTAGTAAAGGTTCAATTAAAGCCAAAGGTAAAACATTAGCCGCTAATTCACACATTAATTGACGTGTTTTCTCGGCTGAGGCAGTTATTTCTGATTTCTGTTTTTCTAACTGACTGCGTTCTCCAGCGATTTTACCACCTTCAGAAATGAATTTATCAACAACTTCTTGCTGATGAAGTTCAACTTCTTTTAACTTATCTTGTAAAGATGCTAAATTTAGCGTTTCTGCATCGTACTCATTTTGTTGCTCTTTTAGCCTATTTTCAATTTCCTCTAAATTTGCTAAATATTTAATATCAGCAATTTCTTTGCGTTTGCGATTGACTAATATTTCCAAATCAACTGCTAGACGTTCAGCTAGTTCTAGTCCTAAAAGTCCGCTAATTGCATCAACTACAATCGGTGGTGGTATTTCTTGTTCTGCGAGTTCCTTAACTTGTTCTCCGTCAAAGAGAAATAAATTAGAAATTCCTAAAGGTAGTAGATTTTCAATGTACTCATCCCAGATATTCGCTAAAGCAGTATCAAGCCATTCATTAGCATCCAAAATACCTAAGTGGTCTTTACCGTCTTTAGGATTTTTCTCCCAAGTTCGCACAACGCGATATTTTACTGGCTTGTCATTTTCAATATGTTCAAAAACTAATTCAATCCGGGTTTTATCAACTGGATCTGTGTGACTGTTAACGCATTGGGTAAGAAAATCGCTATAGCTCAGATTACCGCGAGTAGAACATTGAGCGCGATGTCCATATAAAGCGAGACGAATCGCATCCATTAGCGTTGTTTTTCCCCCACCATTCATTCCACCTAAAAGGATAATTGGTCGAGAATTTTCTTCATCAATTTCTGGGTTCAGATTGATGACTTGTTTCCCACAGTAGGGACCAAAGTTTTGTAATACGAGTTCAATAAATTTCATTTGCCAAGATGCTTTAGAAAAAAAGTTGAATTAATATCTTTCGTAGTAAGCGTTAAAACGCTTATCTTATTTTAAAAAATAATCATTCAGCACTCTTCGTGCTGACTACGAAAATATTTGAACAAGTGATAGGTTTACCCCACACTAATTTGCCAACAATCTCATTCTATTCACTCTTTTTATTTTTAAATTTCATATTCCCCCAAGTTTTCGGTTCTACTTCATCTGTTAACGCAACATCTCCCAAAGTTAACTGCTTGACCTTTTCTACATCACCGAAACCGGCTGCTGTTTTTAAATCGCGTTTGTAATGAGCATTTTTTATCGCTTCTTCTGGGGAGCGAGAACTAGTTTTAAAACATTGCTCTAAGGTGTCGTATATTCCCACACGACGCGACATTTTCCGATATTGACGTTCTGTGTCCAACAGTTTCGCCATTAACTCTAAATGCATTCCATCACCTTCACAAATTTCTTCTAAGACAGCCCATTCATCGCTACCGAGTAGACTATAGTCAGCACCGGGACGGGGGTCTGAGAATACTTCACCAGTCACTTCCATATAAATGCGGGGTAAACTATCATCAAATTCGTGTCTTTCTTCTAGCCAGATGCGACGAATTTCGCTGAGTTCTTCAAGAGTGATTAAAGTAATATCATTCATATTTACTGGTGCATTACTCCTCAATTCTTGCTCAACAGTCAGGAGTTTTTTTAACCAATATTCTCGCGCTTCTTTAATATATGGACCGGGAATAGGCTCAACGGAAATTTCACCTTCTATGTTCCGCTCATACAGTTGGACATCTCCAGTTCTGCGACGAAAATCTCTCCAACTACGGTCTTCTTCTTCTATGTCTAATTCTTTGCGAAAATCTAGAAGCGGTTGTAACCATTCTTTTTCTTCGTCATTTTGAATCATTGCTTTTAGTGAGCTATCTTCACTCACTAAAGTACAAACCCAACAACCAAAACGAGAGCTACCACAACTAGGGGTCGATGTATCGACAACTAAAGGACATTCATTATCCGCTGTCGCACCTCTGTACATAGTAAATAAGTCTTTATTGCTATATCCCCAAGGATTTTCCCATTGCATTAAATAAAGCCAAACTTCATCATTTCGCCAATCTTCTATCGGGCTGTAAACTAAAGAGTTTGGTAAATTCATGTTAGGACTAAGATGATCGCGGACTCTTTTCGCTTCCCATTCTTTCATCCTTTTAGCGCGTGGTGCGCTTTCAGCTTTACGAATACCTAAAACAACGATCGCTTCACTGCTAACCCGAATCACATCTCGAATAAAGCGGTTAGACGGGCTAATTTTTAAACGTTCCGTACACCAGCGAAATTTTCTTCTTGGTGCTGGATATCCTTTACCGATTAACCCTACCCAAAATGTTTCTTTTAGTTCTGGTTGTAGCAGATGGGGTATCATTGGCATCTGCTGTTCTTTTGCCGCAACTTTAATTTGCTGTAAAGATTTGCGTACCCAAGCAGAAACATAAGGATTTTCTACAAGCGTATCTGTGGTGATAACGTGTATTGTTTTAGTCCGTTTTTCGGGTGGGAGAGATGCGATCACATTCCAGATTAACTGTAAAATTGCTGTTGAGTCTTTACCACCTGAATATCCAATTACCCAAGGAATGGCATCCAGAGTGTATAATTCTTGTATCTCGACAGTCAGCGCTTGGATATGCTCCACTAACTCTGCAACTGTACGCGCTTGCTGATTTTTCTTTTCTGGTTGTGCTGTAGCCATTTCTCCTTCCCTGTATAGACACGGGCATTAGTTACCCTTTTTATCTCTATTACACTCATCAACCTTTGTATTGTAGAACCTAACGTAAAGTTTTTAAAAAGTTGCCTATCCACCAGCGAATTTTATAGAAAACTAATTTGTATTAACTTTTCAGTTTTCAAAAATTATCATGACTGACAGTGCATCTGACATCGCAAGCGAGTATCTAGCAAGGGAAAAGAAGGATAAACAGGTACTGGCTTTATTGCTAGAGAAATTCCTGGGGAAAAAGGATCAGATTCTCGTCCAGAAAACAGAGATGGGTGGAACTGAAGCTTATGTAGGTTCGGTCACTTTGGAGTGGTTTGCTGGTCGGGTTCGTTTTGCGTCTTCTTTACCGTTGCTTCAGCAAAAGTATAATTCCGAAACCGATAACGTTGAAATTGACGCGGATAGTATTGAAGAAATTCGCCAACGTCCGCTTGATTGGTCACGTCAACTACCCCTAGCGCAGTATCTAGCAGCAAGGACTAATCATAAGTTTCCCCCTGTTTTGGTCGTGATTAACCAACCTTGGGTGGACAATCCGAAAGCTGCTGAGTGGAATAAACAAGGAAGCGCGACAAAATCGACTATTGATTTTACCCCATTAGATAAAGATGGTAAAGTCGGTTTACTCAACGTTTCTGAGGAGGATGTAACCATTTATGCACTAGATGGTCAGCATCGACTGATGGGGGTACAGGGTTTGATGGAGTTGATTAAAACTCGCAAACTCCAGCGCTACAAAAAAGATAAAACTGCTGATGATACTTTTATAACGTTATCTGACTTGATCGAACAGTATCATGTAGACCCAGCTTATCTGCAAAATTTGCCCACAGAAAAGATTGGGATTGAATTTATTTGTGCGATCGCTGCTGGAGAAACTCGCGAACAAGCAAGACGACGGGTGAGATCCATTTTTGTTCATGTTAACCTGATGGCTGCACCTTTAACAAAAGGTCAGTTAGCGCAGTTAAATGAGGATGATGGTTTTTCGATAGTTGCGAGAAAAATCGCTGTTACCCATTCACTTTTTGAACAAAAGCGCGATCGCAAACCTCGCGTTAATTGGGATAGTGCAACAGTGGCATCGAAATCAACAGTTTTAACCACGCTGCAAGCTCTACAAGATATGTCTAGCCGATATTTGGGGCAAAAGTTCCCTTTGTGGAAACCCTTGGATAAAGGTTTAATTCCCATGCGTCCAGAAGATGACGAACTTCAAGAGGGAATCAAAGAGTTTGAGAAGCTATTTGATTATTTAGGGAGTCTTCCCAGTTATCAGCTTCTAGAAGAAGAGGATACACCACCTTTGCGACGATTCAGCTTTGAGAAAGATGGGGGTGAAGGAAATATGCTTTTTCGTCCTGTGGGACAAGTAGCGATCGCGCAAGCTTTGGGAATTTTGGTTTTTCGCAAAAACTTATCCCTCGAAGACATATTTAAGAAGCTTCGCAGGTTCGACCAACAGGGAGGATTTAGTGGTATGGACTATCCGCAATCTCTCTGGTATGGGGTTTTGTATGACCCAAATAAAAAACGGGTGCAGGTTGCGGGTAAAGATTTGGCAGCGAAGTTACTGATATATATTCTCGGTGGAATCACTGATCAGATGGAACGTGCAGAACTTCGCAAAGCTTTAGCGAATGCAAGAACTGTAGAAAATAAAACAATCAGTTTTGATGGTAAGTTTGTTGAACCAAAGGGAGTAGGACTTCCACCAGTTCTTAAGTAATAGAGTTTGGGTAGCTTTTTGAATTGTAACTTTCACTTAGGCTAAATTTTACATATACTTATATTATATTGGCTAACATCTGCCAATATTTATAGGTATTTATATGGCTCAAATTAACGAAAATATTAACAATAGCGTTTCTTCTGAAGTCAAAGCTAAGTTTAGCGCTTTTATTGAGCCATTTTTCTTTGAACATCATCGCGATCGCTGTTATCCAGGATTGATTTTTCAACATGGAAAGCGGACGATGCTGCAAATCAACGTACCTGCAAGTGACTTTTCTGGTCTTCTTCAAGCCAAACCATCAACAGGTAACGATCCTGATTCCGGTAAAAATCGTCCAGAAGTTAAAGGTCATGCTAATGAAATTAAAAAATATATTATTGAACGCGCTCGAAAAGATAAACCCTGGATTGTTGGGACACTCACAGCAAATTTAGATCCAAAAGACATAAAAATTCTCGAATTAGGCAGAGGTATTTGTTTAGTTGTTATTCGTCGGGGAGTTAAGTTAGATATCACTGATGGACAACATCGTAAAAGTGCGATTCACGAATTAATAGAAAGTGCTGAAAGTAATTTAATTAGTGATGACGACTTTCCGATTACGCTGGTTTTAGAAGGTGATTTTCAGCAATGTCAGGCAGATTTTCGAGACATGGCTCAAACAAGACAATTAGATAAATCATTGTTATTGTCATTTGGTGAGTTCTCTGGTCGAGTTGGTATTGCTAAAGAATTAATAAAAAGAGTACCAATGTTTGAGGGTAAGACAGAGAAGATTAAATCAAGTCCCGCAACTAAAGATAACTTAATTTACACTATTAATTACATAGCCAGGTTTGTAAGTTGCGTTTTTACTAACGATCCAAGCCATCAACTTAGAGATTATGATGTTTATGAAGCATCTGATGCTTTGGTTATTTGTCTTAATCAGTTTTTTTCAGAATGCAGCAATACAGAGTATGTATCTGAAACAAAAGCTAAAGAATTAACAGTTGATGAAATAGCTGCATTCAAAGAAAATTGTATATTAGGTGTCAGCATTGGATTAGAAATTTTAGGCTGACTACTATACTCTATCTATAAAGAAAACAATAGTTTTGATGAAACAAAAGTTTCCCAACTAGCGCAGATAGATTGGTCAAGAGATAACCCGGTTTGGAGAGATAACGTAGTTAGAATAGACCTCAACCCTAAGAACCCAGATAAGCCTTATAAACTTTCTACTACTACGAATGCTGTAACAGATGCAGTTAAGATGCTAAAAATAAAACTGGGATGGATATAACCAAAATCAAGACAGGAATTTGCTTAAATCAAATTCCTCATCTTGTTCTTCTTTGTTTGTTCGTTCGCAACTGAGAAATAATAAAATTCGCTCTGAATAATCAACAGAGCCATGTAATTCATTTTGAAGTATTTCTAATCCTCCATTTGCGTATTCTTCAAATATCTGATTGCGTTGCTTTTCATATTCTTCCTCATTAAGAGATAATATTTTGATATCTTTAGTTTCATTAATAGCTAATAACTTTATTAAAATATCATGTCCCATAGAGGCAAAATACTCTAACCTAATTGGTGATGGTTCTTTTTTAGATATCTCCCCTAAAGGAACTCGCTTATTATGCTTTGCACCCAAAGCAGCAGCAAAAACGATCGCATCAGCAAAAGTTTGAAAAGGACCTGTTGCACCATCAGCCGATATTAAAGCCTTTACCAATTCAGCCTTATCTTTAGCAACCCTGATTCTGCCAGTTTCAGCCATAATATTGATATATAGTATGTGACAATTTAACCAAAAACCTAAGCGGATACTCTTACAGAGTCACTCCGTGAACGCACTTTCTTCTGTTGTCTTAGCGGTTCGTTTTTCGGAAAAATAAGCGCGATCACATCAGATCATAAACAAATTATCCACCGGCATTGACCATCCCGGTACTGCGGGTTCAGCTTGCGCTACTTCACCACGACGATAGACTTGCGGTTGTTCGGGATTACTTGCACAATATACCCTAACAACTTCTTCCTTAAGTACATCTACATCCCACACAACTAACGTACCCGCAGCAAAGTAATCAAGACGCTTTGCTGCCATATCCTTTTCTGCTGTATCACCATAATCATTTTCACTTCTCACCTCAACCGCAAAAACAGGTGCACCATTGAGGAACTTCCCACCTGTAGATTTGCCGATGTAAAACGCTGCATCAGGACTTAAAGAACGACGATTAGGAAGATTCACAACAAAACCAACATTATCAGGTAAAGCATAACCACTCTTTGTCAGACGTTCATAATCGCGCAGACTAGCATAAATTTCGCCTCCTGCACGTCCTGGTAAGAATCCGGTTGGAGACATCAGCACCAATTTCCCATTTACAATCTCCGCCTTACAATTGTCAGGTACTTGGTACAAATCTTCAATAGTTGCCTCAGCTTTTATACTCATAAAATACCTCAGATTAATTTGAGATAATTTCAATTTAACAAATGCGATACTCTTACAGAGTCACTTCGCGATCGCATTGAATAATAATCTCACGCAGAGGCGCAGAGGCGCAAAGAATAATTAACCCCCACGTTCCACCTCAATAATCTCCGTATACTCAAACTCATTCGGACTTTGCCTAACCAACGGATATCTTTCCCCACCCAACTCTATATAATCCTGTTCGCAATCAGGTTTAGAAGAATAATAAGTCAACACATATTCCCTCCCTATTCTCTCACCCATTTCCTCCTCAACTTCACCTCGCCATTGCGTTTTAGTAACTAACACAATCAACTGATTTGCTAATTGAGGAATAGTTTTCGCAATTTGTCGCCGATAGTTATTATCTAAACTACCAAAAGGCGAATCCATCACTATCGGAAACGTATTACTATCTGGCATCATCAACATTTTTCTTTCACTCCATTCCCTTACCTTATCAATAATGCTGCCAATAAAAGATAAACTGAGAATTTGATTTTCGCCTGTGGAAGCTGCAACTGATGCTTCGATACCTGTTGTATTTTCTACTAGCGTCAATTCATATTTATCGCTAATTTTGGGAATGTAAGGTGTAAAAGAAATTTCACTGAATATTTCTTTTACTCGTTTTTCAAGTTGCAAGCGAAAGTGATTTTCTTGACGAAACTTAACTTCAATTAATCGGTCAATTGCATCTTGGATAGCAGCAAGACGCCGTTGTGCGAGTCTTTGCTTATCCTCATTCAGCTTATGTTTAGCAACTTGCTTATTCAAGCCTTCAATTTCCACTTTCAAGTTAGCAATTTGCTGCTGATTTGCACCTTGCTCTAAGGTTAACTCTCTGATTTTTTCTTCAATTTCATCTAACCGCTTTTGTAAACTGCGAATTTCTTCACTTGGATCTTTTCGCAAGCGTTCTTGAATAGTATCTAACTCGTTTTCAACTTGAGATATAGTTTGTCTTAGCTGATTAATTCTGGCTTGTTCTTTATCAACTTCTTCCCAAAACGCGACTGCTTGCTTGTCAATTTCATCTACTTGAGCACTCATGCGGAAAGCTGTTTCTTCCACCGCTGAAGAACCAGCTTTATCGAGCAACTTTCTCACATTCTCATGTCGATGAGTTCCGTCGTGTAATTCTGCACCACAAATACAGCGTTTAGAGTTGAGTAAGTCGGTAACAAACTCCCGCGAAATTCCCGAAGTTAATTCACCGCGCTGCTTTAAATCTTCGATAATAGTCCGAAACTGTCTTGTAGTTTCCGATAGCAACACCGTATAACCGCGTGTGGAAATAACTTTTTTCAGTGCTTCTCTGGTTTGTTTGAGATTTTCTTGGTTTGCTTTTTTCTGGTTTTCTAACTCTTGTCGTCTTTCTTGAATTTCTCTAGCAGCGCTGAGTTCTCGCAAACGGCTACTTGTCTCTTTTTTAAAGGTTTCTTGATACTCTAATTCTTGTTTTATTTCCGTTTGTCGCTTGGTGATGCGCTCAATTTCCCGCTCTAGCTTTTCTTGCTGTCTTAAAAGCTGTTTCGTTTCTGAGTCACCGATGACTTTTAATTCATTATCTAAAGTTTTCTTTGCTTCCCCCAAATGCTTGATTGAACGATTTATTACTTCCACCCCCAAAAGCATCTTTGTCGCTTCCGCGATTTCCGCTTTTTTATCGGAACGCACTATTTGCTCAATGCGTTCGCCATCAAAGAAGAAATATTGATGTAAACTACTTGGTAAAATTTGATTGATGATATCTTCTGGTTGTTGGAGTGGAAAATACCAGCGTCCATCATCCCCAGATACTTGCATTAGTAATTTTGTCTTACCAACATCAATGTCAGTTGCATTTTTATAAACTCGACACTGACGTTTGACGTTGTAGCGTTTGCTGTCATGTTCCCAAGCTACTTCTACCCAACATTCTACAGCTTGCCCGATTTTAGCTTCAGCGATCGCTCGTTTATTAACTAACTGGTCAACTGAGGCAAATGCTGCACTAAATTTCTCATACAGCACCCATGTAAATCCATTCAACAGACTGGTTTTTCCCGCACCATTATTACCATGAATAATGGTCGTATTATGAGCATCGCCAACTGCTAAGATGATTTCTGGTGTCTTGCCATAAAAAGAGCGAAAGTTACACAGCTTGATTGAAGTCAGCTTCATTGCACCGCTTCCTTCACTATTGCCAATATATCATCATTAATATGGCTGAGACTTTTCTTATCCAGTCTGCTTTTTTCTAAATGCCATACCCGCTCAATTATTTGCCGCACTTCCTCAGGAGCATTGATAATTGGCTCCTGAACATCATCGATATTCGGCTCTTTTGTCATCTCGGTTTTAAAATAGATTTTTTTCTCTATTTTAACCGTCTGTACTCGTGTAAGCGTAGCCTTAAAGATACTCTTACCGTTATCTTTACTTTCAGCGAGAAAAGCCAAGAAAATTTTAGTTTTTTTTGACAAAAATCGCTTTATTTGTGGACTGTTTCCTGATATTATTAAAGATAACTAAATAAGTTTCATCATAATGGGGTATTAGCACTTTTAAAAATTTTGCTAATACCCCATTATGATGAAACTTATCCTCTAACTATTATTATTTCATATCTACCCCTATTTTGATCTATTTTTTTAACTTTTTCATAAAAATTTATATAAAGTAGAAAAATCGTTTCCCAAGAAAGAAAAGACAAAGTTATTTTGTGTCTTTGTCTAATCAAAGGTTAAATATCCAATAAATCGTATCGCTTTTGTAAAGCCAGTAATTTCATCCTGGCTTCACCTGCATTGTCAGCTAAATCGGCAAACTCAACAAAGCGACGCAATTCTTTTCTTAACAGATTGCGCTCAACTTCTAAAGTGTTTCTGTCAAGTTCTGGTGGTAGCACAATCATGTCAAATATAGTAGCGCGTTCTTTACCTGGGTGAGGGCGCAAAACTCGCCCGCGTCGCTGGATAAATTGGCGGGGATTTCCTGAACTTGCCAAAATTACAGCAGTCTGAATTGCCGGAATATCAACTCCTTCATCTAAGCAGCGAATTGCTACTAAACCTTGCAATTCACCGCTTTCAAATTGATAGCGCAAAGTTTCCCTTTCTTGTAAAGGTGTTTTTGCGGTGTAGGTACTTACCCTATACCCCAGTTCTCCTCCTAATATTTTGGCGACTGCTTTGAGTTGGTGTAGCGATGAACGTCCCTCTTCTTGTGCGCCATCACTACAATAAAAAAGGGTGTGAGTAGTTTCGCGACGAGTCGCCATTAGTTCCCGCAAAGCGTTTAATTTATTTTCTGCCGCGCCAATTAATCTTGCACGTTGCATTAACAACGGTTTGAAATCTTCATTGTCTTCAAAGCCACCTACATCTAAATTTTCTCGTTCTCGATACAATAAAATTCGTCCAATTCTTTTAGTTAATTTTAAATAGGCAAGACTTTCTACTTCAGTTAACTCCACCAAAATGGGATGATACAGATAATGTACTAATGCACCTTGATAAATTGCATTTCTTAAAGTGAATTCTGGCTGAAGAACCGCACCAAAGTAATTAAATAAAGATTGAGTGCCATCATCATCAAAATATCTTTCTGGTGTAGCAGAAAGAGCGAGCCGTAAACCTACGCGGCGTGGTAAACTTTCTTCCAACTTAGGTGCGCCTAAGTTATGTGCTTCGTCGCCAATAATCAAAGTCTTTTCGGGAAAGTACTTGAGTTGAGATTGAAAGCCATCGCCAATTAATGTGGAATTGGTAGTAACAATCGTGAGAAACGATTGCGAACCAGAACGCACGTTATAAAGTTGGGTAGAAAGTTGACTTTGCCACGTTCGTAAATCTTCAAAAGCTAAAATGGGCTGCAAGTTGAATTTTTCACATTCTCGCGCCCATTGGGTGACAAGATGACGAAACGGGCACACCACCAACAAAACTTGCAAGTTAATTTGTTTGTATAACTCGCAAGCGATCGCCAATGCTGTAATCGTCTTACCACTACCAGTAGCCATCTTCAGCGTACCTCTGCCGTTGTTGGCAAACCAAGACTCAACAGCTTGTCGCTGATATTCCCGTAATTGCAACAGATAAGGCATTCTGGGGCATCCCGGTAGTGGTTGAGTTTGATAATTGCCCTTACTTTCACCTGCAAATGGTTTTTTCAGCTTGAAAGTAGGCAATTTCTCAACTCGTCGCGTCAGGTACATACAAATAACAATGACTAAAGTGGTGATGAACCCTGAGAATTGGTTGTTAGTTGTTGGTTGTTAGTAGTTAGTTGTTTTATAAACCACTAACTACTATCCACTAACTACTATCCACTAACCATTACCCATATATCAGTTGTAACCCCGCCAGACACCGATGAGAGTACCTTGCACCTCTACTTGTACTGCGGATACTTCGATGGGGTTATATTTGGCATTTGCAGGTTTGAGGGTAACGCGATCGCCATTTCTGTAAAATCGCTTCAATGTCGTACCGTGTCCTTCGACTCTGGCGGCGACAATGATACCATTTTTCAGATGATCTGGTTCTGGTACTGGACGCAGAAATACCACATCTCCATCGACAATCGAATCTTCAACCATACTGTCGCCAGCTACCCGCAAAGCATATGTTTGCGGGGGTAACGACAAATTAGCCAAATCGAGATGTTCCACAGCATCGGTGAACGGTTCAATTAAACCGCCGGCGGCGATTGTACCTAAAATTGGCACACCTGGTTTTTGCGGACGCAAAATCCGAATTGTTCGCGCCTTACCTTCACTCCATTCAATATGTCCCTTAGCGCGTAAATGTTCCAAGCGGCTTTGAATAGGTGCAGGTGATTTCAGGTTCATCGCTTGCATCATTTGCCTAATTGAAGGCGAATGCTGGTGCGATCGGATGTATTCCGCCAGCCATTCGTAAAGTTCTTGTTGAGCTTCTGTTAGTCTTTCCATAAATTAGTAGGGAGACAAAGTACAAATGTCTCTAGAACATTAGTACTACAAAAAAACCCCCAATGGCTTGTAAATTTTTAATTTTTGATTTTGGGTGAGTAAAGTCAGGGGTGAGGAGCAAATACTTGTAATTGATAACTCCTAAATGTTTATTGTGCCCCTAAAAGACTTGCAAGTAAAGCTTTTTGAGCGTGCATCCGATTTTCTGCCTGATCCCAAACTCGTGAGTGAGAGCCTTCAATTACTGCTTCAGTAATTTCTTCACCGCGATGAGCTGGTAAACAGTGTAAAACAATTGCGTCGCGGTTAGCAAGACTCAATAGCAGATCATTGATTTGGTAAGATTGGAAAATTGGTAGCCTCGCGCCGGCTTCTGCTTCTTGCCCCATACTTGCCCAAACATCAGTATAAAGTACAGAAGCTCCCTTTACTGCTGCTTCTGGGTCATTAGTTAAGATTACTTCAGTTTTGTTATCGGCTATTGCGCGTGCTTTTTCGGTGATGGCTGCATTTGGCTCATAGCCAATTGGCGTGGCAATTCTGACATTCATACCTACCAAAGCACAGCCTAGCATCAGAGAATTGGCGACATTATTCCCATCGCCCACATAAGTCAAGGTTAAGCCAGCCAGCGTGCCAAAACATTCTTGAATCGTTAATAAATCTGCCAATACCTGACAGGGATGTCCTAAATCTGTAAGCGCATTAATTACGGGAATTTTGGCATAATTGGCAAAAGTTTCCAAATCTTGCTGTGCAAAGGTGCGAATTGCCAAAATATCCAAATATCGATCCAACACCCGTGCTGTATCTTGTATCGGTTCCCCGCGACTGACTTGGGTGACATTAGGGTTAAGATCAATTACCTGTCCACCCAGTTGATACATTGCCACTGTAAAACTGACTCGTGTCCGAGTTGAAGCTTTGGAAAACAACAACCCCAGCACTTTAGGACAATGCAACTTTAGCCGTTGTGATTTTAACTCAGTTGCCATTTGCAAGAGTTCTTGAACTTCCGTTGCACTGAAGTCCGCCAAACTTAATAAATCTCGTCCGATCAACGCTGCCATTGTTGTGATCTGTAAAGAACAATTATGTCTTTATGTTTGTTTAGCGTGCCGTATTAAAAAAATACCACTTTAAAACCTTACCAGATATTTTGGTGTTCAGCCTGGGATTTCAGATAGCTTTTGGTATGAATCTTCATTCACGCACATTTTGCACAAATAAGATTGATATTATTTAACTACTCAGTATAAAACCCGTAACCTTTAATTTAGCGTGAATAATCACTAAAAATAAGGTAGTCTTATCGCACATTTTTTTAGTATGCCTGGGTTTATACGGTTAGGTGTCAGATATAACTTGACTCACAATTTTTCTATTTTTTGCACGCTTTTGGAGCGTTCAATAAATAATTTACAGGCTGAAAAATCGGGAATATGGCACAAAGCAAGCATTTTTTTCTTTTTTTGCAGTTGAGGTTGTGCAATGAAGTTACTTATGCTATTATATGAAATCGGTATGATATGTAGAAAATTGAAAATTTTGCAATCGTCCTGAGTTAGAAAGCGCCAGCATAGCACAGTGGTAGTGCATCCGACTTGTAATCGGAAGGTCGTCGGTTCAAATCCGACTGCTGGCTTTGTTTACCAGTAACAGTTTCACTGTTTGTTGTACATTCACAAATTAAATGTCGTTGTTCACAAATTAATGTCGCAGTTTCACAAATTAATGTCATTTACGCATTTTCATAACCGTTCACAAATTAAATGTCGCAAAGGCATGATTCTACTACTTAGATAATTGAAGATAGCTAAGTACTTTTACATTTGCGTTCAAATGCAAACGCATTGCCTTAGCTTTTACTCCATATCATCAAGGTATTCCAAACAAAGCAGTAGGATTTGAACCCTTTCAACCCATCCTAATATTTTAGCTGAATCAAAAAGAAGCCCCACATCTGACCTGTAAGGGCAGTGTGGGATGAATTTTTGGGTGATGACGAAATGACTTCCAACTAATTCAAGCCTTAGGCTTGACCGGGCAGGGAGTCGATGAGGAATCACCATTTTTAATATCAAGGGAGTCGATAAAATCCTCAATAACGTGAGTCATAGTTTTATCATTTTGAGCAGAGTATAAGCGTAATTTATTTAATCTGCGTTCAGATATTCTCACATTTAATGCTTTGGCTTTCATTTATGCCTACACAATGTCTTTGCATTTATGTTATCGTATTTGGAGGTCGAAAGCAAAAAATAAAAAATGAGAATTTCATACCAGTACAAAATCAAACCGACAAAAGAGCAGGCAGAAAAAATTGATAAGACGCTTGAAATGCTTCGTTGTCAATACAACTGCTTGCCCAAAGGTTTGATTGGTATGAACAGAACAGATGTCCGGTTGATAGATGTCCTTTAACCTGTTATTTACCCGAATTAAAAGACCAACCTAACTACTACAACCAAAAAGCCTCACTAACTCAACTTAAAATTGATAGACCTTGGTACAAAGAGATTCACTCTCAAGTACTTCAAGAAGTCCCGAAAAAAGTTGAAATAACTTTTGAGCGATGGTTAAAGGGTGATATTAACGGTAAAAAATCTGCTAGACCTAGATTTAAGAGCCAAGGTCAATACAAAACTTTCACCTATCCTCAATTCAAAAGAGAACATTTTGCTAACAATAAAATTAAGTTGTCAAGAATTGGGGACGTAAAAGTAATTGTTCATCGTCAAATACCGGACGGGTTTTATATTAAAGCTGTTTCCATTACCAGAAAAGCAGACGGTTATTATGTAACTCTAAGCCTTGATGATAAAAGAGTTCCAACAATAAAACCCGATTTTGATGTTGATAATATTGTCGGAATTAATGTTGGCTTAATTGATTTTTACGTTGCTTCGGATGGTTCTAGAACTAAAGGACCAAAGTATCTACGCAAAGCTGAACGTAAATTAAAATCGGCACAACGTAAAGTATCGAGACGAACAAAGGGTTCTAATCGACGTAAAAAAGCTATTCAAAAGTTGGGTAAGCGGCACAAAAAGGTGGCTGATACCCGTAAAGACTTCCACTTTAAAACAGCTAAATCACTGCTTGATAAGTATGATGTCATAGCTGTTGAAAAGTTGAATATCAAAGGACTATCTAAAACAAGATTGGCTAAAAGTATCAATGATGCTGGGTGGGGACAGTTTGTAACCATACTTTCAAACAAAGCCGCAAATGCTGGCTTGAAGGTAATAGCTGTAAATCCAAATGGCACTAGCCAAGAATGCTCTAGTTGTGGTCAAAAACTTAAAAAGCCGCTATCTCAAAGGATGCACAATTGTCCTATATGCCACGCGAGTTTGTGCAGAGATTTGAACGCGGCTATAAACATAAAGAACCGTGGGGCGCAAGGTCTAAAAGCTCAAACAATGTCCTCATTGAGGAGTCTTTGAGAAGCCTACACCTACCTGTACTCAAGAGGTGTAGGTACGTCACTAAATTCCTATCTTTAGTTTTCGTTTTGATGCGATATTTTAGCTGTTCGTAATCTTTACTGGCATTTTTTCAACGGTTAGCCACGCTGCGGCATTGATGTACATTCAATCAGGCATTATTGTTTCCTGAAGATTCACGCCGCTGAAGTTAGCCCCTCTAATTTTAGCGCCTCTAAGGTTAGCGCCTCTAAGGTTAGCTCCTGCTAAGTTCGCACCATTGAGGTTAGTCCATCTCAAGTTAGCTTTGCTCAAGTCAGCTTCACTGAAGTTAGCCTTGCTTAGATACGCACCACCGAAATGAGCATAACTTAAATTAGCTTTGTGCAAATCAGTTTTATAAAGATAAGCCCCGATTACTTCTGCCTCATACAAATTTGCTTGGCTTAAGTCAGCTTCACTCAAGTTAGCTTCCATGAGGTTAGCAAAACAGAGGTTAGCCCGACAAAGCTTTGCTGACCCCAAATCAGCACCTTTCAAATTAGCGCTTCTCAAGTCAGTGCCAATTAAGTTAGCATCAGCGATCGCAGCGTCTTTCAGATTCGCATAACTCAAATTAGATCCAATCAGATTGGCATAACTCAAATCTGCTTGTGTCAATATAGCACCACTCAAGTTAGCAACACTAAAGTTAGCCGCGCTCAGGTTAGCTTCAATCAAATTTGCTTTATAAAGGTTAGCGCTGCTGAGGTCAGCACCACTGAGGTTTGCTCGCACAAGTAAAGCATTAGTTAAATCCACCCTGCTCAAGTTTACTCCTTGGAGGTTTGCGCCTCTGAGGTTGTAGCCAGAGAGCTTTGCAGCGCTCAGGTCTGGTTCAATTTGAGGATTTTTCTTTCTCCACTCAGTCCATTTGACTGCACCTGCTCTGAGTAAAGCTAGATGCTCTCGATTTGCCATGATATATTCCTTTACTCCTGACGCCCACCCTGAAGATTTGCTCGACCAGCGACACCTTCAATCGCTGCTAACGCTCCTTGAGCACCTGCGAGAATATCACGTTCGTGTCCACCTAAGTAAAGCCGTCCAAAACTGCCTACAGCTTGCACCTCAAGAATATTAATCGATGCGGCTTTCTCAGCTTCATTTGCGGCAAGTGCAGCGTAAGCAGCAGGCTCAACTTCTAAAACATACAGCGTTTGTCCAGCTAATAGTAATTGTCCGCGTCGCGTGCGATTGATAAGTTGTGTTTGGTAAGCATCAATATTGCGGATAATTTGGGTAGAAACCACACGCGGTTTGAGACACTCTTCTTTTTTAACTCCTAACGTCGCCAAAATCGCTTGACCAGCAGCTCGCGTTTCCCCTTGGGAGGCAGAATGAACTTCTAATAAACCGTATAGTCGTTCGACTACCTGTACTCCCGGACGAACAGAAGCAGATTTTAGGGCTACATCGGTAATTTTATTAATTTCAATACCAGGAGAGATTTCAATCCACAACGATGTGTCCCCTGGTAATGGTAAGAAACCTTGGGCTACTGTTCCTATATATGCTGCGTGTTGAGGTTGCAGGCTGTCGAGAAAGACGAAACTGCGTAGTTCTATTCCCAAAGTTTAGCTCTCCAGTCATATTGCGATGTATGTGCGTCACTTTAAACTACCATAAGGCTAGGTACATGCATCGTTCAAATACTTCACATAAAAGCAAGGGCGATCGCCTCAAGGAAAGCGGGCGCTACACGCCCGCAGCGCCACGAAACCATAATTAGTATAATGTGTGACTAATGGAATAGATAATTTAAGCATTTCCTCGGTTTTAGAGTAACAAAAACTTTTCCGATGTAGCCGGGCGCGAGATTATGTCTAAATCGGCTATTTTTACCAAAGACGGCGATTTCTTCCATCCCACGGCGCTTGATGGGAGGAATCGCCGTCCTGAGTCTTGGGCAAGGGCAAAGGGCAAGGCTCACGAAAACCAATGCCCAATTCCCAATCCCCGCTCTCATCCCCCGGAGTCGCGCACGGGGGATGAGCTTAAAGACTACTACCCGCGATACGCTTTCTTAGGAGAGGGATATTGCCATTGTCCAACCTTTAGGACGCGAGTATCGACGTGGCGTTTGCTCTGATTTCATAACCGATTAATTAGATTTGCCACTACAGTGACAAACTCTGCTGGCTCAACCGGCTTGGGAACATGAGACTGAAACCCTGAAGATAATGCTCGGATACGGTCTTCAGTTCTGGCATATGCTGTGAGAGCGATCGCTGGAATTCTACCTCCTTCTTGTGGGTCTAAAGCTCGAATCTGGCGAATCAGCGTGTATCCATCTTCGTTTGGCATCCCAATATCACTCACCAAAACGTCAGGTCTTTGGTCAGATGTGCTTTGAGTGATGATATTGAAAGCTTCTCTAGCGGATGCTGCCGTCATAATGTCTGCCCCACTTTGCCTAAGCAGCGTGGCTAACATCTCTCTGGCATCTGCTTCATCATCCACAATTAAAACCTTCAAGCCGTTCAATCTGGGTGTATCAATTAGAGGAGCTGCATCACTGACAGTAGGATGCGTGCGCTCAATATCTGTAGACTCTGGACGAAAGATAGTAATCGGCAGATTGACCATAAAACTTGCTCCCTTTCCTTCACCCGCACTAGCTGCCTGGACGCTCCCTCCATGCAACTCTACCAAATGACGGACAATTGCCAAACCAAGCCCTAACCCACCATGCACTCTGGTGCTCGTACTATCGGCTTGTTGTAAGCGCTCGAAAACATAAGGTAAAAACTCAGGACTAATCCCTTGTCCGGTATCACTGACTGTCACCTCAACATGAGAATTGATGCGTTCTAGTCGAATCTGAACTCGACCTCCTTTCGGCGTAAACTTAACGGCATTGGAAAGCAAATTCCAAAACACCTGTTGAAGGCGATCAGGGTCGCCTGAAATTGGTCCAGCTGCGGGGTCTAAAAGACTTTGAATACGGATGTTCTTGGCTTCTGCGGCTGGACGAATCGAATCAATTGCTGTCTCAATTACCGAGACCAAGACAACGGGACAAACATTTAACCGTAGCTTACCAGTAATTATACGAGAAACATCCAACAGATCGTTAATCAGTTGATTCTGTGCCCTGGCGTTGCGCTCGATTGTCTCCAAAGCACGATTCATAGTGGCTTGATCGAGCTGTTTAGAGCGCAGGATAGTCGCCCATCCCAGCATGGCATTTAAAGGAGTCCGCAACTCATGAGAGACAGTAGCAAGAAACTCATCTTTTAGTCGATTTGCCCTAGATAACTCCTCGGCTTGTTGACGCAGTAATGCTTCAACATTCTTGCTATCGGTTAAATTTAGAACAAAACAGACCCAAGCGAGTTGATCGCTTTCGAGCTTTGCTGCTCCCAACAAAATGGGGACTCGGCTACCATCTTTGCGGATGTATTCCTTTTCAAACGGAGCACAACTCCCAGAAATAGCGAGTTCCTGTAAGACTTGCTCGTCTTGCTGATAATATTCCGGTGGAGTCATCTGGGTCCAGTTCATGGCTCCATTGAGCAAGTCCTCACGGCTGTAACCTACTATTTGTAGAAAAGCATCATTAGCTTCCATGATAGTGCCGTTAGGTCCAGCCAGAATCACGCCAATAATGTTGGATTCGACCAAGCGGCTAAACCGGGCTTCGCTTTTCTTCAATGCAATCTGTTGGACTCTCAAGTCTTCTGCTAAAGCTTCGGCTTGCCGTCGTGCTATAACCTGATCGGTGACTTCAAAACTAAAGGTGATGACCCCTTCTACCGCGCCATTGCTGTCGTACATGGGTTGGTAGACGAAGTTGAAAAACCCTTCCTCAATTGTTCCATTACCGTGTCGATCAAAATGAGCTGACACTTCGTTACCGATGAACGGCTGCCCGGTTATAAATACGCGATCAAGTAATTCAAAAAAGCCTTGTCCCTCCAGTTCAGGAAAAGCTTGTCGAGCAGTGCGTCCAATTAGTTCGCGATTACCAACGAGCTGACAATACAGAGGATTGGCAAACTCAAAGACGTGATCCAGTCCGCGATCAATACAAATGGAGGCTGGAGCTTGTAGCAGTATTGAATAAAGGCGATTGCGTTGTACTTCCGCTTCTGCTCGCGCAACCTGCTCGCGAGCCAATAACTGGTTACGTTCGGCTTCCGCTTGCTTGCGTTCGGTAATATCGCGAGAGATAGTAACAACATTAGCCGATTGGTCTGAATCTCCCAGTAGGGTCATAATGTATTCGTAAGACCGCACACCACTGTCTGTCACAAAATCAGTCTCGCTTCTAAGCGATCGCCCAGTTGATATTACTGTTTCTCGTTGGGCATCGACCTGTTCCATTAAAGCGGCTGGTAAACCAAGGTCTTGCCACGTTTTTCCAATCACCTCACTCGGTTGAAATCCAAGAATCTGAGCACCACCGGCGCTGACATAGCGATATCGCCCCTCTCTGTCAAAGACATAGATATGATCTACAGAAGCTGAGATAATGGCATTCAAGGTATTCGCTTGTTCTTGCGCCTGAGCGATCAGTTGCTGGTTACGCTCCTCTGCTTGCTTACGAAGGGTTATATCCATCACCATCGCCAGGACACCGAGAAATTGTCCAGCTTCATTGAAAACAGGACTTGTTGAGACGATCGCCCATAGCTGTGTCCCGTCTTTTCGGCGGAACCGCCAATCATATTGAGCTGGAATGCTCTGCGCTCCCTGCTCTAAACTGCGTTGTGCTTCCAAACGGTTTATCTCATCAATAAAGTTGAAGATAGAGCGATCCTCTACTTCTTCAAAGCTATAACCGAGCATCTGAAGCATCTGTTGGTTGACATAATCTGTCCGTCCTTCAGCATTAACGACCCAGATGCCCTCGTTGGCGGTATCAACCAGGCGACGATACCGTTCTTCACTGCTTTGCAGCTTGGACAATGCTCGCTCGACTCGCTGCTTTGCGACGCGAAGTGCTCCCGATAAAACACTGATCAGTACTCCCTCCAGCAGAAATAAACTTAACCGAGAGCCGCTCACTAAGTCTAGAGAGAGTGAATCAATGGGAGGAAGAAAGAAATAAGTGCTAATAAGACCCGACAAAGCAGTCGCGAGTAGCCCAGGTCCTAAACCTCCATACCAGGCACTGACCATGACAGCACCAAAGAACAGCAGAAAAGGACTCTGCGTCATGGCGAGTAGAGGGTCCAGCAGTAGCATCAGCACTGTGGCGAGGACAATGCTGAGTCCAGCAATGCCATAGCGCACTAATTGAGAACGTCTTACATTCAACATTCCGTCGTCTGAGTTATTTAACTGTCTATAAACGCCGCACAGCCCCGTACAAAGTTTCTATGGCAAGTTTATCAATAATCACTCAAATATCTCAAATACCTTGATTTAACTTATGCGATCGCCTAGCCTGCTGGAGACACTCACCCTAACAATTCCAATATGCTCAGGATTTGCTTTGTCAAATACACCCACAGTCAGCCTAAAGACACGCAAGCCATACAATTATAAAAGCGATCGCCTTATGTCTTGCTCTGTTAATTCGGACTTTTGTTGCCGAACCGCGCTACATTCCCTCTGATTCGATGTTGGCGACTTTATATATAGGCGATCGCTTGAGCGACATCATTCTCCTTGACGATTCTTTCAGTAGTATTGTGAATGCAGTTGTCTGGGGGCGATCGCTTTACCAGAATATCCAAAGATTTATTGTCACTTCTCCAAGAAGAAGTTGCACGACGTGCGAAAGAACTATACGAAAATAGCATTCGTCAACAAGTGGAAACAGAAGTAAACATCGGTAATATGGTGATTATTGACATAGAAACAGGTGAATACGCGGTTGACAAAACAGGTATAGAATCAGCACATCTATTACGCCAAAAGAACCCATACGCCAGACTTTTTGGTATTCGCATCGGTTACAAGGTTGCTGTTTCCTTCAGTGGTGAAATGGAGCGTGATTATCGGTGATTTCTGGTATTGTCAAGATTTAAAAACGGTGAAGGTAAGACTTGCTCAGGACTGAAGGCTATAGCTGGAACATAACTGGATGGCAAGCTTGGTGTCGCACCTATCCAGCACAGGACTTCTCAATAGAACAATATTTTGATAATGCTCAGTGGATTTCCCACGCTGCTGGAATCGAGGTGCGGTTTTATGACGATTTAGAAAACATGCTGGCGATTTATCGTGTTGATCGAGGGCAATGTACTCCGGTCATTAACAATATTCCTGAATTAGAATTACCAAAAACGACTCGGTAAGAAGTTGTGCGATAAACTACAATTGCTCAAAACCATATATTTAGCGTCAGAATAATCAAGTATTGTTATAACTTGTTTCATCTATAGCTGAAAATTTCTATGACTCCTCACGAAAGTGACGCAAAACAGACTCCTGCATCGAAGTCGAAAGTATGGCGTATTTGGCAGGAAAATTTCACGTTAGTAGCGATCGCCTTATGTCTTGCTCTGTTAATTCGGACTTTTGTTGCCGAACCGCGCTACATTCCCTCTGATTCGATGTTGCCAACTTTATTTACAGGCGATCGCTTGGTGGTGGAAAAAATCTCTTATAAATTCCATCCGCCAAAAACTGGGGATATCATCGTATTTCAGCCACCCCTAGAACTACAACATCGCGGATATGCCAAAGACCAAGCTTTCATCAAACGCGTCATTGGTGAACCTGGGGAAGTAATCAGCGTAGCCAAAGGTAAAGTTTACCTCAACGGAGAACCTCTACAAGAAGACTATATCGCTGAACCACCAAATCAGCCGTTCCCACCAGTCACAGTCCCCGAAGATGAATTTTTTGTCATGGGAGACAACCGGAACGATAGCAATGATTCTCGTTATTGGGGGTTTTTACCGAGAAAAAATATCATTGGTCGAGCAACTTTTCGATTTTGGCCTTTTGACCGCATTGGATTGATTTAACTTATGTACGTGAAGTGCCTACCGTTACATATAAGCTCAAACAACACTAAGTAAACCATTTGGCTGATGTCGCTCCAAGCTCAGAGATCGAAGATTGTCTATTAGGAACAAACACCATTAAGGATAGACTTCGTGGACATCAATAGACGAGATTTCCTGAAGACAGCTTCGATTTCGGGTTTGGCTGCGGGACTAGCAGCTTCGGAAGGTTTTCTCAGTCCACTGTTAGCTGGAAATGAAACTGCTCAGAAACCATCGGCAACACAACAGACAACCAGAAGCGGTGATATGATCTACCGCACGCTGGGCAGCACAAAAGAGAAAGTCTCTGTAATCGGTTTGGGTGGTCATCACATTGGACGGCAAAAAGACGAGCAAGAAAGCATTAAAATCATCCGCAGTGCGATCGACCGTGGAATTAATTTCATGGACAACTGCTGGGATTACCATAACGGTGGTAGCGAAATTCGCATGGGTAAAGCGTTACAAGACGGCTACCGCGAAAAAGTATTTCTCATGACCAAAATTGATGGTCGCACCAAGGAATCTGCTGCCAAGCAAATCGACGAGTCTCTGAAACGTCTACAAACAGATCGCGTCGATTTAATGCAATTTCATGAAATTATCCGTCTAGAAGACCCAGACCGGATTTTTACTAAAGGTGGTGCAGCAGAAGCAGTGCTAGAAGCGCAAAAGGCAGGTAAGGTTCGCTACATTGGCTTCACAGGACACAAAGATCCCTTGGTTCACCTGAGAATGCTAGAAATAGCAGCTCAAAATGGGTTACGTTTTGATGCAGTGCAACTGCCACTTAATGTTATGGATGCCCATTTTCGCAGTTTTGAACGCGCAGTTTTGCCCAAATTGGTACAGAATCAAATCGGTGTCCTGGGCATGAAAGCAATGGGCGATCAAATTATTCTTAAAAGTAATACAGTTAAGCCTATTGAATGCCTCCACTATGCCATGAACCTACCAACTTCAACTGTAATTACAGGCATTGACAGTATGCAAATTCTCAACCAAGCGTTTGAGGCAACACGCACTTTTAAGCCGATGAGTCAAGAGCAAACAGCAGCATTGCTTGCAAGAACGGCTAAGGTTGCTGCCAAAGGTGAGTATGAACTATTCAAGACGAGCGATCGCTTTGACGGTACGGCTAAGAATCCTCAGTGGTTAGGCTAATTACTACCTAATAAAATTTACAAGTTTCGTGTTCCAAGCTGGAAGTTTTGTGTTTGGAACTTGATAGGGATGGTTATTATATACTCGTAGTCAGCACGAAGAGTGCTCACTACGGGCTTAAAGTTACGTTTGTCGTCACTTTAAAATCTTAAATAGTACATTAATTGAGCGATCGCATCACTCGATAAATTCAACCTTTGCTGAAAATCTACCAAGTTGCGATAATGTCCCCCTGATAAACGATTGGACAATACCGCTTCAGCCAATGACGCATCTATATAAGGAATTTTTACTAGATTCTCAACTGTTGCCGTATTAACATTAATTTGCGTCGGGTTTCCTAACGCTTCGTCGTCATAATAACTAAAATTTAGAATTACCTTTAGTGGTTCTAATCGCGGCGCTGGTATACTCAAAGCAGCGGCAATATCTTCAATGCAATAAAATTTAACACCAATACGCGAAAGCTCCACAAGCGATCGCGCTTGATGAATCGATAAACCGGGTAATCGCAACCAATCATCTACAGTTGCTTGATTCGCATCAATCCGGATACCCAATTGTGCAGCGATCGCAATTTCTTCGCCAGATTGTAGTCGGTAATAAGGATCATTCAAAAGCCGCGAACGGAGTTTTTGCAACCTGGGGTTCAAAGGTAGCCAATTGTTCATCATTTTCGCACTTTTCAAGTAATTTGGTCTAACAATTGGCGACGTTTTTGCTCAAATTCGTATTCAGAAATTAATCCATCTTGGCGAAGAGTATCCAAGGAGCGCAAAGCTTCAGCCATAGCTGTTATCTGATTGCTGTTCGCTTGTAAATTTTTTACCGCTGACTTACCCAAATTAAAATTACGATCAAAAGCTTCTTCATCTTGCGCTAAATACCAAACTCCCTCAATAGCGCTAGCTACTTTGGGAATCGGTGTCCAGGAAAGCAAGACATATAACAAACCCCACAGCGGCTGTCCCAGATAAAATTTATGTAATCCCGAAATTGTCAGCGTGCCAGAAAAAGCTAAAATGGCAGCGATGCTTCGGCTTTTTCGCTTAGTCAACATATTCCCAATCAATTTATCACCACCACAGTTTTGACACTAAAACAGCGATCGCTTTCCTCAAAAGTTGAGAAATTTAGCATTGCTGCCATTTTACCGAAAACCGAACAAATCCCTGTTGACGAATATTAGATTCTCAAACGCTACCATAATGCACAGCATTGCTGCTTGAGAAAAGCGATCGCTCTTTTAGGTGCTACAATGTAAACAAAAAACTAGTCACACGAGCACAAGCATTCAAATTTGTCTGCTTATTTTAGACTTTACTCCCTTCAAAGTCTGATAGCTGAAGAGATTGAAGAAAACTGTGCACAATAAGTGAGATCTTTGGAGCAAGCGAACGCCGTAATAGCCAAAGCTCAATATTTATCATTTTATAAATCTTATTCTTAAAAAACCCACTAGAGCTTAAGTTGTTGTACTGCAAGAAAAATTTCTCAAGTCAAGTGTTGAAATTTCGGTAAAAAACCGTACTCCAACCGAAGCTTCTTCTCTAGATTAGTTCCGTAGACTAAAATTAGACTATGAAGGCAAAAGTATACGCTACTGAGTCTTATAACTCAGTTTAAGATAGGAAAAATGGGATTCTTTGACTCTGATATAGTTCAGCAAGAAGCCAAGCAGCTGTTTGAAGATTATCAAGCGTTGATCAAAATTGGCAACAATTACGGCAAATTTGATCGCGAAGGTAAAAAGCTGTTTATTGAACAAATGGAAGCGATGATGGATCGATATCGCATCTTTATGAAGCGCTTCGAGCTATCAGAAGATTTTATGGCGCAAATGACTATGGAGCAAATTAAAACACAGTTAGGTCAGTTTGGTGTCACCCCGCAACAAATGTTTGACCAAATGAACCTAACTTTAGAACGGATGAAAACCGATTTAGAAAAGCAGGTTTAGAGAAGTTAGGAGTTAGTGGTTAGTTGGAGCGTTGTTTTAATCACCACTACCCACTACCCACTACCTACTAACTCTTAAGATTTAATTGCCATTCGATTTTGGGCGAGGAAATTGCGATGGGGACTTAAAGCTCTCGGCAGGAACATTCTTCAGGGCTTTGAGCATAAAATCGCGCCAAATCGGTGCGACCATCACACCACCCGTTGCACCGCTTGCTAATTGTCTATTGTCGTCTCTACCCACCCAAACCGCAGTCGTTAACTGTGGCACAGTACCGACAAACCAAATATCCTTTTCTGAGGAAGTTGTTCCGGTCTTGCCAGCAGCCGGACGACCGATGGCGGCATTTTTACCGGTACCATTAGTAATAACCGATTGCATCGCACTAATAATTGATGCCGATGCCCAAGGATCGAGGACTTGCTGGGGTTTAGGCGTGTTATCTAGCAATACATTACCACTACTATCAGTCACACGCACAATTACCGTTGTCGGCGACTGCCAGCCATAATTGGCAAAGGTAGCATAAGCGCTAGCCATTTCCAAAGGTGTAACACCAATCGCACCTAGAGGCAAAGAACTCACTGGTTCCATCGGACTCATAATTCCTAAAGTGCGGCAAATTTCGATAACTTTATTCATCCCTACAGCTTTGCCAACTTTGATGACTGGGATGTTGCGAGACTGCGATATGGCAGTGCGAATCGACATTGCACCTGAAAAGCCACCATCATAGTTTCTTGGATAGTACCAACCGCTACCATCGCGGTAGCTGACTGGGCTATCAACCACCGTCGAGTCTGGTCCAAACTTACCGCTAGCAAAACCAGCATAGTAAACAAACGGCTTAAAAGAAGACCCAGGCTGACGCAAAGCTTGAGTTGCCCGATTGAATTCACTGGTTTTGGCATCCACACCGCCAACCAATGCTTTCACAAAATGCGTGCGGGGGTCAATTGCCACCAATGCCATTTGATTCTTATATAACCCCTGCCCCAAAAGTCTCTGATGCCACTTGCTGACAGTTTGCTCCGCCATGCGTTGAAAGTCAGCATCAACTGTGGTTTGTACCCGCATCCCACCTTTAATTAATGCGTCACGTCCAAACTTTTTCGCCAACTCTTGCGACACAGCATTGGTAACATAAGGTAAGGCACTACCCTGAAAAGACCTGATTTTACCAAGTTTAATTTCTTGCTTGAGGGCTTGGTCGTAATCTTCCTGGGTGATCCAGTTCAATTCTCGCAACCGTCCGAGCACTTCTTTTTGTTTTTGTTTTGCCTTAGGCATGCTGATAAACGGGCTGAATTCTTCTGGCGCTTGAATTAAGCCCGCCATCATTGCCGACTCACCCAGAGTTAATTGTTCGGCGGATTTGTTGAAGTAACTGCGAGCCGCGGTTTGCACACCATAATTGTTATGACCCCAATAGACTTGATTGAGGTACATTTCCAAAATTTGGTCTTTGCTGAGAATTTGCTCTAGGCGAATCGCTAAAACTGCCTCAGCAATCTTACGGGTAAAAGCACGCTTTTGAGACAAAAATAGGTTTTTCACCAATTGCATGGTGATAGTGGAACCGCCTTCCTTGACTCCACCAGCCGCCCAGTTTGTCACCACTGCCCGTCCAACACCAGAGGGGTTAATTCCATGATGAGTGTAGAAGTGACCATCTTCGCTGGCTAATACGGCCCGTTTTAAATTTGGCGAAATTCTATCTAACGATACGACTTCCCGGTTAGCTTCACCGTGGACACTGGCTAAAAGTTTACCTTTAACGTCATAAATGTAAGTAGTTTCTGATGGAAAAAAGTTACGTAATTGTCTTACATCAGGCAAGTTCCGGAAACTAATGGCTAAACCCACTAGTCCTCCCGCGACAATCGAACTTGTTAGCATAGTCAGGGACAAAAGAGTGCCGCCAGTTACCTGACCTACTCCTTTTAAAAAGTCAAAACCTGATGAAGCCTGACGTTGCGGCTGTTTATCTTCAAAAGTCCTAGACGACACGGCGATTCCACTTCCTCACTTGTAAATATAACTGTAATTTATTCGGCGAAGCAAGGCGGTTATTTTTTGCAATTATAGTAGTTTGGCAGATCACTTAGATGACAAATTGCCTGTAAAAATAACTAACTGAACTTCTTTGATGCAAAGCATAACTAATATTCAGTCTTCTAGTATGGCGCAAAATTTTTCTTGGCTACATCGTGGTTTAACTGAAATTTTTCCACAACCTACTAATGCTGACAGCGAAAGTGAAAGTTTAGAAAAGCTGTTGGCAACTACAGAGCGACCTTTAAGGGTAAAATTCGGAATTGATCCCACAGGAGCGGAAATTCATCTTGGGCATAGCATTCCAGTGCGGAAACTGCGAAATTTTCAAGATGCCGGTCACACAGCAGTGCTGATTATTGGCGATTTTACAGCTCGCATTGGTGATCCAACTGGTAAATCTGAGGTACGACGCCAACTGACAGAGGTAGATGTAGCGCAAAACGCCCAAACTTATCTTGACCAAGTGCGACCTATATTGGATTTTGACACACCAGGGAGATTAGAGGTACGTTATAACTCCGAATGGCTTTCTCAACTTGACTTAGGGAAAATTTTGGAGTTACTTGCCACGATGACGGTGGGGCAGATGCTAGCAAAAGAAGGCTTCGCCGAACGTTATAAGAAAGAGAACCCAATTTTCCTTCATGAGTTCCTTTATCCATTGATGCAAGGTTATGATTCTGTGGCAGTGCAAGCTGATGTGGAATTAGGTGGCACTGACCAGAAATTTAACTTGGCTGTTGGGCGAGATTTACAACGTCATTTTGGGCAAAAACCTCAATATTGTGTGCTATTGCCTATTTTAAATGGTCTTGACGGCGTACAAAAAATGTCCAAATCTTTGGGTAATTATGTCGGTTTGTCAGAACATCCATCACAGAAGTATCAGAAGTTGCAACAGGTTCCAGATCATTTGCTGGAAGATTATTTTAAACTGCTGACAGATTTAGCTTTAGACAAATTACCAGAAAAGCCACGCGATCGCCAACAATTTCTCGCCTGGGATATTGTTCGACAATATCATGGTGAAACAGTCGCAAATGAGGCAAGAGAAGCTGCAAAGACAGGTGGACAAGGTGGTTCTGTTCCAGAATTTTCGTTATCAGAGGTTCAATTTCCTGCTAAGTTATTTTTTATCCTCAATGTTAGCGGTTTGTGCAAAAGTAGTGGAGAAGGAAAGCGAAAAATTCAAGAGGGTGGAGTGCGCTTAAATGGCGATCGCATTACCGATATTGATACTACTTTTGATTCGCTGACAGATTTAGAAGGTAAAGTTTTGCAAGTTGGCAAAAACAAGTTTGTCCGCTTGGTTGCTGAATAAAAGTTAAGGAACCACAGATAAACACAGATGAACACAGATAAGAGGGTTATAGTTCCCCTGGATGTGTCGGATGAAGAAAGTGCGATCGCTCTAGTGGACAAGCTTGAGCAAGTCACTTTCTGGAAGGTTGGTTTAGAGTTGTTCACCAGCACTGGACCGAAAATTTTAGATTTGCTAAAATCCCGCCAAAAACGCATTTTCCTAGATTTGAAGTTTCACGATATCCCCAATACAGTCGCGGGTGCTTGTCGCAGTGCGGCTCGTTATGGTGTGGATTTGTTGACAATTCATGCAACATCTGGTTCAGACGCGCTGAAAGCAGCTTCGGAAGCGGTGGAAGAAGAAGCTGCAAAAGTGGGTGTAAAACCGCCAAAGTTAATTGCGATTACTTTGTTGACGAGTATTTCTTCTCGGCAATTGGCGTTTGATTTGAAAATTCCCCTAGAATTACCAGAATATGCCCTCGCAATGGCGCTGATGGCTCAAGAAAGTGGGTTGGATGGGGCAGTTTGTTCGCCGCAGGAAGTAGCACAATTGCGGCAAACTTGCAAGGATGACTTTTTGCTAGTTTGTCCGGGAGTCAGACCAACTTGGGCTGATAAAGGAGATCAAAAGCGATCGCTTACACCAGCACAAGCGATCGCCTCTGGAGCCGATTATCTCGTAATTGGGCGTCCAATCACCGCCGCCGATGATCCACAATCAGCGTGGGAAAGAACTTGTGAGGAGTTAATAACTGTATCTGGGTAGTGGAATTTAAACGTAATTAGCGGCTCAAGCCGCTAATTAGTAGACAAAAAAGGGAATTACTAATGTTAATCAAATTTAAGCAATTAGATGTCCAACCGGGACAACGTATACTGCTGAAAGATGTCAGTTGGCAACAATTTGAAGACATTTTAGAAGAATTAGGCGAAAAACGTGCCGCCAGGGTTGCTTATGATAAAGGAATTCTCGAAATTATGTCACCGCTACCCGAACATGAGATTAATAAAGTCTTTCTGACTAACTTTGTAGAAATTCTTCTCGAAGAATTAGATATTGAATTTTTACCTTTAGGCTCAACAACCTTTAAAAATCAATTAATGAGCCAAGGTATCGAACCCGATAACTGCTTTTATATTCAAAATGAAGCCGCAATTCGTGGTAAAGATAGACTTGATTTAAGAATCGATCCTCCGCCAGATTTAGCGTTAGAGATAGATATTACGTCTCGCACTCACCCAAATATATATGAAGCGTTGGGAGTGCCGGAATTATGGTGCTTTGAAAAAGGGAAGTTAAAAATTAATATTTTAGAAAATGGTAAATATATTGACTCATCAAGCCGAATTTTCCCTAATTTTCCTCTTGGGCAACTCATTCCCGAATATCTGCAAAAGTGCAAAATTGATGGTAGAAATAAAACGATGAAAGCTTTTCGCCAATTGGTTAGAGACTATAATTTAACTTAAAAACTATTAATTTTTATCTTGTTGAAAGTATGGGAGTCAGCTAAACTCAAGCAGAGCGATCGCATTCATTATGTTTTTTGTCTCCCTGTCCCTATGGTTATATTTTCTCTCCTCGTTCTCCTCGTTCCCAGTCTCAGACTGGGAAACCATTCAAGGAGGCTCTGCCTCCAAAGTTATAAATAAAACATTAAATATGAGGCAGAGCCTCACTGTAGGCATTCCCTGGCAGAGCCAGGGAACAAGAAAGCTCTCCGTTAGTCCTTCTCAACCTATACAGAGAAGGAACACTGGCAAGGAAAGGTCTTTTTGCTCAGAGCAAACTATAGAAAATTTAATTACACCTTTATTGCGGAATTTACCTAGTTATGCTAATCGCGCCAGTCAACGTGCCCGCCGTTTGAGAAGAAAAACTGACGTTTACAGTTATATGGTTTTGGCAGGAAAACCTGATTTTACTCCCCTGCCCCTTAACCCTGGTATAAATACTACAGATGCAGCAAAAAGCTCTGACGAAAAAGTTGAACAGGTGTTTTTTACTACTTTAGAGCGGCAGTACATAAGTGGGCGAGCGGTGCAATTGCAAGAATTCCACTGGCTGTTTTTAACGAAAAGCAACACTGGTTGGCGGATGGTAACGATGTTTTCGCAAATCGGTTCGTATCCAGTTACCAAAAATCCGCCAACGCCACCACGCAATAGTAGTAATGGTACTGTTGCTCAAGGAATTAATGCTTGGTTGCGAGATTGTCGAGCCGGAAGTATACCTATGAGTTCGGCAAACTAGAGAACGCGATGTCTGACGACAGTCCACAGCTTAACATTTCTTTACTGGAAAAATGCACTTTGATTTCAGACGATATCCAAGCAATTGATGAATTTGAGCAAAGTATCGGTTAAAAAATGATCGGGAAAACACTCTTCGTTGTGACTTAGATTCTAGTCAGTAAGGAGTCGCGCAACCTAAAAAGATAAACTATGGGACTTGAACTAGATCATATTTTTGTCTGTGTTGAACCAGAAGCGCCTGAGGCTGAGTTTCTCAAAGCCTTTGGATTTGAGGAAGGTAATCGCCGCACTCATCAAGGTCAAGGTACTACAAACGTTTGCTTTTTATTTCATAATGCCTATCTGGAGTTACTTTGGCTGAGTGATATCAACGAAATTCAGTCAAGTGTGGTTCGTCCTTTGAGTTTGTGGGAACGTTGTTGTTGGCGAGAAACTCAAGCTTGTCCATTTGGTATTTCGCTTCGCTCAGATGTACCCGGTTCTCTAGAATTGCCATTTGCTACTTGGAATTATTACGCACCTTTTCTGCCAAAAGGAGCCTCACTTCCTATCGCTGCTAACAGTGAAAATTTATCAGAACCGCTGATTTTTATGTCACCAGTTAGCCTACAACCTTCAGCTTCGCCGTTAAAACACGGATTATTGGTTAATAAACCTGGATTTGATGAAATTACAATGTTGCGAGTCACCTTACCAGGAGAGAAAAATTTCTCTGCCGAATTGAGAAAACTAACTGAGTTAGGATTGGTGGAATTGAACCGAGGCGATCGCTTTCACCTGGAAATCGAGTTTAATCAAGTTCAAGAAGGTAAAATCCAACTTTTTGACTCGAAATTACCCATTTCATTTCGTTGGTAATATTGTACTACATCAATTATTTTGGCGAATTTCATCAAACTTGGCACGCACTGCTTGAATATCTTGCCACATCAACCATTTGGGAGCGCCAACTTCGCGGGAAGGGTTACGCAGCAAGTAAGAAGGGTGGAAAATCGGCATACACAAACGCCCTTCCCACTCAATCCATTTTCCGCGAATTGTTCCCATCGCTCCTTTATCGCCAATTAAACCTTTGACGGCAGTTGCACCTGTCAATAGAATAATTTTCGGGTCAACTATGCGAAGTTGTTCAAATAAATAGGGTTTGCAAGCTGCTATTTCTTTTGTCGAAGGTGCGCGGTTGTTTGGAGGTCGGCATTTGTTGATGTTACAAATGTAAACATCTTTTTCTGTATCCAGTTCGACTGATGCCAATATTTTCTCTAGCAACTGTCCCGATCTGCCGACAAAGGGCAATCCGGTTTCATCTTCATTTTGACCTGGTGCTTCTCCCACAATCATAATGAGTGCTTTGAGGTTGCCGCGTCCGACGACGGCATGAGTCCGATTGTCTCCTAATCCACAACGGTGGCACTCATTGCAATGCTGTGCCAATTCGGTAATGTCGGCGTAAGTGCCGCTGGGAATGGGAATTTTGGCATCTGTGGGAATCAAATCTTTTTGCTGAAAGTTCGAGTTCTCGAAGAGGCTTAATTGATTTTCGCTGCTCATGAAAATGAAAATGCTGACATCAGCGCCAGTCTAATTTAATGTTCAATCTTTGTTTGGCGAAGGAATAAATGCTACGCCTTGAATACAAGCTAAATACTTATATCTGTAGAGATTCTATTGTATCAATCAAATTGCCTGAAAATCCTTCATCATAAAAACAATGGTGTCTTAATGTGTTGGGCAAATTATGTCATATACCCCACTTTTTACCGATCGCACTGATGCTGGTGAGAAGCTGGCGCAAAAAATTAACTCTATTTTGCAGCAAACTGCTGCTTCGCTTAAGCGACCAATAGTTTATGCTTTGCCCAGAGGAGGACTACCGGTGGCAGCACCTGTAGCGCGTCTTTTGGGTTGTCCGTTGACGATTATGGTAGCGAAAAAGATTAGCCATCCACAAAATCCGGAGTTAGCAATTGGTGCGGTAACAACTTCGGGAAATGTTCTTTGGAGTGAGCAAAAGTTATTTCGCAGCCAAAATTATTTGCGTTCGCGTGAAGCTGCTTTGAATATAGCGCTCAACAAAGCTAAACTACTTGAGGCACAATTAATTAGTGGTTGTCCGCAGGTTAATGCAGAAGGTGCTACGGCTATTTTAGTTGATGATGGCATCGCCACGGGCATGACAATCGCTGTGGCGGCAATTGCGGCGAAAGCCCTTGGGTGTGCGTCAGTTTGGTTGTGTACTCCTCTAGCGCCTTTAAAGTTGCTACCTTGGTTGAGTCAGTGGTGCGATCGCCTTATTATCTTGGAAACACCGGAACCTTTCTTAAGTGTTAGTAATTTTTATGTCGATTTTCATCAAGTAGAATCCACAGAAGCTCTTGTATATCTCCAGCAACAACATCAGCCGTTAACGGATTGATAACTATTCAACTCGATTTTATGAGCAATAACACTACCACAAAGACAACCCTTATTTTCAGTTGATTCAGTAAATTCTTTCTTTCGGTGTATAACAATAATTCATAAGTAAAACTCTCGACAGAGATACCTTAATTGTTATTTTGGTAAACCTGTAATTGAGCCTTTGTGATTACTTAATCTTGACTAATCCACTCAGACTTATATATAAAACAGTTACTGGTGATCCTAAAAGGCGTTTGCCAGGAACATATTCGGCACTACGTAGCACCACAGGTAAATAATATGTATTTTAATCGCGACTTGCAACCGATTTTAGCAGTAGATAGTAATTCAAATCAGACAACCCAGACTGAAGAGGGAAATGGTTATGGGTTAACTGTTCCGGAAATAGCTTACTCTGTGGGTGGTTCTCTTGGCTTTATTGTGGCTTGGGTAGTTTTTTTTCTAATGCTATCCAAATTGCGGACGGTTCTAGATAATAAAATCGTTTTCCCGGTCAAGACTTTAAATAAACTTCCTTGTCAAAACTGTGAATTCTTTTGCAGCAACAATTATCTCAAGTGTGCCGTACAACCTTCGATGGTGATGACTGAAGAAGCAAAGAATTGCTCTGATTATTCGCCGAAAAGTAAATCCAATCGGAAAAATTTATGATTCTAGGATACTAATTACTAGATATAAGATTAAGATGCATAATGGCAGGTAAGACAGTTTTACCTGTCATTTTCAATAAAAAGGAAAATACAGGGTTTTTCTCTTAAAAGTTTTAATGACAAAAAATTCTCAAGTAGACCGTCAACGGGAGCATCAAGCGAACGAACGCACGTTTTTGGCTTGGCTACGGACTTCCATCGCTTTAATCGGTTTTGGGTTTGCGATCGCTCGATTCAGTTTATTTCTGCGTCAACTTAATTCTACCCTAACTCAACAAGAAACTCAGGTTCATCCCATCTTTAACTCAGAAAACCTCGGTGTCTGCTTAGTAATTTTTGGTATTTTAGTCATAGCTTCGGCTGCTTGGCATTATAACCAAGTTTTTTGGCAGATTGAACAGGGGAACTATCGCCCCAATCGATTCATGGTTTGGATAATTACCGCTGTTGTGATGATTTTGGGAACACTCAGCATTCCTTTAGTTTGGTGGGCAAATAAATTGCCCAATCCCACTACTAATTCTACCGAACGTCGTCAAGGTTCTTTAGATGACTTTTAATCAGCGACGTTCTTTCATCCCAAAAACTAGCCTAAATAATGGCTTCATTAAACCAGGAAATAAATGATACATTGTTGTCCAAAACTTCGCCTGACCAACAATTACATCAGCACGCTGATTTTTGACACCTTTCCAAATTGCTTTTGCGACATCTTCAGGCTTTTCCAGCAGGGGAGTGTGCAGCATTGTCTTCACTAAATCATAGCGAGCTTTAGTTGTTTCTTCTTCCTTCCCGCGAAAGATTGTCCGCTCATCGATTTGGGTGCGAATAAAACTCGGATAAATTCCAGTAACTTGAATTCCTTTAGGCGATAATTCTGCGTGTAGCGATTTGCTCAACCCTGCGATCGCGTGCTTGCTGGTATTATAAGGAATTTGGTAAGGAATCGCATCTAAACCAGCAATAGAACTCACATTGACGATTGTTCCTTTACCTCGTTCAAGTAAATGAGGCAAAATAGCATGAATCACATGGATATAACCCAAAAGATTCGTATTTATTACTTGTTGCCAATCGCTGAGTTGAAATTCTTCTACTGGTCCTAAAGCAAAAATACCAGCATTATTAATTACGACATCCACATGACCAAAATGCTGTAGTGCCTTTTCCACAAGGTTGTTTACTTGCTGCGGATCTCTCACATCTGTGGGAATAGCAAGCGCTTCTCGACCAAGTTCGCGTACTTCGATTGCAGCAGCTTCTAAACGGTCAGGTTGACGCGCTGCGAGTACAATATCATATCCTTGACGGGCAAATTCAAGTGCTGTGGCTTTACCAATGCCTTGAGATGCACCTGTAATAATTACTGTATTAGTCATAGAATTTTTGTTAGTTTGCTGCGCCAAGATTAAGTTGAATTAATATCCAAGTAAGATAAGTACCAATCGGACCCCAAAGAGCATAAGGTAAGAATAGCCAAGAGGCTTTTTGAGAAATCGGCTTGACTATAAACGCCAAAATGTAGACTAGGAGCGTTGCTAATCCACCAGCAATCATTCCCCCTGTGAGGCTTTTAAGTTCTACCACAATGGGACTGTATGCTGAAGTTAAAAGAGCGATCGCTGCATACATACCCATCAATAACCAAGGGCGATTTTTAGACTTCTCCCAGACGATAATTGCTGAGATTGTGATGCAGACCCAAATAAAGATCCAGATAAACGGAATTAAAAACTCAAAAGTTAACCACGCGGGACGCTGTAAGTTTTGAAACCAGGGGTCGCGTAGTGATGTTAGCAGACTACCGCCAAAAAACAGTGCTGCCGAAACTGCGGTGATGATCCATCTTGCTTTCACAAGGATTCCTGTAAAGTTGGGATTACAGTTAGTAGTTTAGGGTTGGACGTGCGATCGCCACACCTATCTAGGGGTGAGAAAGCAGCAATACCCTGTAAGGGTATCGCTATACGAACGAAGCCAGACGAGCGCAGGCTATGAGTTTTTAAGCCTGCGCTCGTCTGGCTTTGTTCGTGTAGCCCCAGGCTTATAGCCTGCGGGTGCGGGTGCGGGCGTTTTTACGCATTGAATTCCAACTTTGTATCAAGGAGTTCTTCAACGCCGCAAAAACAGCTGTGTAATATAGTAGGTGTTGCCAACTTTCCACACTCCTACACCGGTTTCGCTGAAATACGGACGCAAAATATTCTCTCGATGTCCTGGACTTTTCATCCAACCGTCAATCGCTGGTGATACTGGTTGCGAAATATTCTTACTTTTAAACAGGTTTTCGCCGACTACCCAATAATAAATTCCCCCGGCACGTACTCGCTTTTCCAGCGTACTGCCATCAGCTCCGGTGTGGCTGAAGAAGTTTTGTTCCGCCATCTGTCGGCTGTAATTACGCGCAACCTGTGCTAATTTTTCGTTATTTTGCATCGGTTTCAGCTTGTTTTCCTGACGCACTTCATTGATGCCTTGGCGAATTGCGGCTTCAATTTTGGCGTTATTAGCAGATTGGGCGTTTTGTTGAGGCGATTGCACTTCGTCTGAGGGTATCTCAATTCTCGGTAAAGGTGGCAAATATTGCGCTGCTTCCTCACATCCGGTTGCCAAAAGTGCGATCGCAGCCCCCATAACGCAAAGCATCGGGGATAATTTACGTTGAAGCATTTTAATAAATTTAATATTCAAAACAGAATTCAGGAGTCAGAATGCGTTCCTTAGGGTTGTTAACCGCTGCCGATTGGGTAGATTGCCATTAATAAGCGGTGTTTTCAACTTTTCAATTCTGGCTTTTGACTCGAGAAAAACTGAATTATTTGTTGATAATCGGTTCTATCTTTATTATTAAAAGCGAATATGACAGCAAAGTGACAAGACAATGAAAAAATTATATTAGCTTGGCGCTGAAAAAATCTCTAATTTTTGCGAGGTTATATGAAACAGAGCGATTTTTCACTGCCAAATGGATGTATACTCCGTAAGGCGACATCTGAGGATATTTGGTCAATTAGATGGTTGGTGCTTTCGGCAAAACTTGACCCCACCCAAATACGCTTTTCACAATTTTGGGTAATTGAATGCGAAGAAAAGATAGTAGCTTGCGTACAGCTACGCAAGTTTTCTGATACACAAGAACTTGGTAGTTTGGTAGTTACACCAGCTTGGAGAAATCGCGGTTTAGCGACTTTAATCACGCAGCATTTGATTGAAGAAGCAACTCAACCGCTATATTTGGAATGTCTTGGTCAGCGGTTGGCGGAATTTTATACACGCTTTGGCTTTGTAGTAATTGCCTTTGAGGATTTACCGCGATCGCTTAAGGGTAAGTTTGGATTGTCGCAATTAGGCAAAAAGCTGCTGGGAGTTCCTGTTGTGTTCATGCACTATCCAAGCAGCTAAAAGGACAGCTTTATGTTATTAAATGGACATGCACTACATATGTAATGCGACGCAGAGCGCACGCTTGTCTTCTCATAATTGAGACGCACTCGCGTTCGAGAGGCAACTCTTGGAGACGCGTTGGCGCTGGCGAACCCCAACGCATTCATCAATCGCGTAATTCTTTAGCTTGCCAATGATATTGCGGGAAATTATTTGGGAACGGGGTCTAGGAAGGCAGTTCCTGGTTTTCTAACCTGAAATAATACCAATTTAGCTGGCACCGTTGAGCTAGGATTCCTAGCACGCACAACGGCATTAATCGGCTCTTTAATTGCTTTGCCAGGAGGTATCGTAATTGAAGGCTGCCCTGACTTAAAATCAACGATATATTCACCACTAATTGTGTAAGCAAATACAGGTGAGGCATGTGTGTGCCAGATACTTACCTCTCCTGGTGCCAAAGTCGCCGTCAGCATTTCGCTTTCTAGTACTGCTGCTTTGGGTAAGTCGCTAGCCTTTTCGTTGAGAACAATGCTTGGCTCTGGTGTAAATTGCTTTGCAGGAGCTTGTGCAAACGAGATTCCCCAGTACCCAACTATAAGCACGACAACAAGCAATACTACTGGAGAAGTTGTTTAATTTTCATCCCTCACACCTCAACTGAAGATAGGGCATTTTAAGGTGGTTTTTGACCTTGATTTGTATTAAACCATCATCAAACACTTTTACCAAGTCGCGCTACATACAAACATGTAAAATAACCTGAGTTCGGGTTAAGCAGATGCAGGCAAAAGCCATTCAAGACGAAGGCTAGGCTTCTGAGGCTGATGAGAATAAGCAATCAGTCCGCACAGAACATTAATGCAAAAATTCACAGGGC
>JAESFM010000049.1_pt1 | contig 79912 bp, 73 predicted proteins | sample 9266171 | NCBI WGS metagenome assembly JAESFM01 (sample SAMN14505069, study PRJNA617099) | algae metagenome | isolation source: Hassallia sp. WJT32-NPBG1 and co-occurring heterotrophs from well developed... | place: USA: Mojave Desert, Joshua Tree National Park, California | collected 2006-06-22 | reverse complement strand
ACACGGCCCAGGCGCTGGCCGCCGAGACGCTGCAGGAGCTCTGGCACCGCCTCCGCGGCTATGATCCGCACCCGGAAGCCCCGCCCGAGGCCGGCTTCTTCGCCCGCTTCACGCGCCGCAAGCCGGTGCCCGAGGCGCCGGGGGGGACGCCGCAGGGCCTCTACCTCGTCGGCGAGGTGGGGCGGGGCAAGTCCATGCTGATGGACCTGTTCTTCGACTGCGCCGATGTCATCCGCAAGCGGTGCATCCACTTCCACCAGTTCATGCAGGACTGCCACCAGACGATCCATGCCTGGAAGCGGCGCAACCCGGGGGAGGCGGACCCGATCCCGCCGCTGGCCAACGCCATCAGCGCCGATGCCGCGCTGCTCTGCTTCGACGAGTTCCAGGTGCATGACATCGCCGATGCGATGATCCTCGGGCGGCTGTTCGAGGCACTCTTTGCCCGCGGCGTGGTGGTGGTGGCGACCAGCAACACGGCCCCTGACGACCTGTTCAAGGGCCGGCCTGGCCGCGACGCCTTCCTGCCCTTCATCGGGCTGATCAAGAAGCGGCTGAACGTGCTGCATCTCGAGGCGCAGCAGGATTACCGGCGGGAGCGCATCCGCGGCCTGCCGAGCTGGCACAGCCCGGTGGACGGGCGGGCGGAGCGGGCGCTGGACGAGGCCTTCCTCGAGCTGACCGGGACGGCGCAGGGAACGCCGGCGCGGCTGACGGTGCTCGGGCGGACCATCGAGCTGGCCGAGGCGGCGCGCGGCGTGGCGCGGGCGGATTTCGATGCGCTGTGCGGCAGGCCGCTCGGGCCGGCCGACTACCTGGCCCTGGCGACGCATTACCATACCCTAGTGCTGGACGGCATTCCGCGGCTGGGGCCGGAGAATTTCGACCGGGCGCGGCGGTTCATCACCCTGGTCGATGCGCTCTACGAGCATCGTTGCAAGCTGGTGGCCTCGGCCGAGGCGCCACCCGATTCGCTTTACGAGCAGGGCGAGAATGCCGCGATGTTCGAGCGAACGGCGAGCCGGCTCACGGAAATGCAAAGCCAGGACTATCTGGCCTTGCCGCATCTCACGTAATATGAGGTAATATTCACGGCTTCGAGAGGATTCTAAATGCGCCTGCTGTTCCTGGTTCTCCTTGGTCTCGGCCTGGTCGCTGCCCCGGCGGGCGCGGCAGAGAAAGGTGGAGGGGGGAGAAGCCAGGCAAGGGCGGCGGTGGCGAAGCCTCCGCTGGCGCGGCCCCAGGCGGGCCTGCAGGCGCGGCGGCCCCAGGCGGCGGTGCATCGCTCCCTGCCGCTGCGGGGCCAGGGCAGCGCCGGGCGGGACCAGCGGGCCGCCTCGGCCGCGGCCTGCAGCGCGAAGCGCGGCGGCTGCCGGACGGAGCGGATGAGCTGGAGCCAGGGCCTTCCCCCGGCGGCCGGCATCCAGGCCAATGCCTGCCCGGACGGGACCATGGCGGTGCTCGCCACCGGGCATGACGATATCGTCCGCTGCATGCCGATCTGAGCGGGGAGACGGCCTGGCCGGCTGGCCCCTGCCTTGCCGGTCGGTGCGGTCGGGAGTAGGAAGCGCGCTGTTTTCGCCTGAACGGCCCCGGCCGTCCGGGTGCCTTCCGCCCCCTGTTCCTCAAGGACACGTCCATGGCCCGCAAGAAGATCGCGCTGATCGGCGCCGGCAATATCGGCGGCACTCTCGCCCACCTGATCGGCCTCAAGCAGCTCGGCGATGTCGTCATGTTCGACGTGTTCCCGGGCGTCGCCGCGGGCAAGGCGCTCGACATCATGCAGTCCGGCCCGGTGGACGGGTTCGATTCCAACATGGCCGGGACGGGCGACTATGCCGCCATTGCCGGGGCGGATGTCATCATCGTCACCGCCGGCTTCCCGCGCATGCCGGGGATGAGCCGTGACGACCTGCTGACCAAGAATGCCGGCGTGATGGGCCAGGTGGCCGAGGGCATCAAGACCTACGCGCCCGATGCCTTCGTCATCTGCATCACCAACCCGCTTGACGTCATGGTCTGGGCGCTGCAGCAGAAGTCGGGCCTGCCGGCGCACAAGGTGGTCGGCATGGCCGGCGTGCTGGACAGCAGCCGCTTCCGCCTCTTCCTGGCGCAGGAGTTCAACGTCTCGGTCGAGGACGTGACGGCCTTCGTGCTCGGCGGCCATGGCGATACCATGGTGCCGCTGACCCGCTACTCCACCGTCGCCGGCATCCCCGTCCCCGACCTCGTCAAGATGGGCTGGACGACGCAGGAGAAGATCGACGCCATCGTTAACCGCACCGCCAATGGCGGCGGCGAGATCGTGAAGCTGCTGGAGAAGGGCTCGGCCTTCTACGCCCCGGCCGCCTCCGCCATCGCCATGGCCGAGGCCTATCTGCTCGACAAGAAGCGGGTGCTGCCCTGCGCCGTGATGCTGAACGGCGAGTACGGGCTGAGCGACTTCTATGTCGGCGTGCCGGTCGTCATCGGCGCCGGCGGCGTGGAGCGCATCGTCGAGGTGCAGTTCACGCCGGAGGAGAAGGCCGCCTTCGACAAGTCCTGCGACGCGGTGAAGAAGCTGATCGCGGACTTCAAGAAGCTCGGCGTCTGATCAGGCGCCCGGCATCCATTCGCTTGCAGGGGTGACGGCATGAACATCCATGAATACCAGGCGAAGGAGCTGCTGGGGCGCTATGGCGTCGCGGTGCTCCAGGGCCATGTGGCCTGGACGCCGGAGGAGGCGGCCGAGGCGGCGAAGAAGCTGCCCGGCCCGGTCTATGTGGTGAAGTCGCAGATCCATGCCGGCGGCCGCGGCGCCGGGCGCTTCAAGGAAGACCCGAACGGCAAGGGCGGCGTCCGCGTCGTCAAGTCGGTCGAGGAGGTCCGCGCCGCGGCCGAGGCGATGATCGGCAAGACGCTGGTCACCAAGCAGACCGGCGAGGCGGGCAAGGTCGTCTCCCGCGTCTATGTCGAGGATGGCTGCGACATCAAGCGCGAGCTCTATCTCGGCCTGCTGGTGGATCGCGCCACTTCCCGCCTCACCGTCATGGCCTCGACCGAGGGCGGGATGGAGATCGAGGAGGTGGCCGAGCACCACCCCGAGAAGATCCTGAAGGCGGCGATCGACCCGGCCGCGGGCATCTCCGGCTTCCATTGCCGCAAGCTCGCCTTCGGCCTCGGCCTGACCGGCAAGCAGGTGGCGAGCTTCACCAAGTTCGTCACCGCGCTCTACGGCGCCTTCCTCGAGCTCGACTGCGCCATCGTCGAGGTCAACCCGCTGGTCGTCACCGGCGCGGGCGAGATCGTGGCGCTGGACGCCAAGGTCTCCTTCGACGACAACGCGCTGTTCCGCCACAAGGACCTCGAGGCCCTCCGCGACGACAGCGAGATGGACCCGAAGGAGCTGGACGCGGTCAAGAACGACCTGAACTACGTCGCGCTCGACGGCGAGATCGGCTGCATGGTGAACGGCGCCGGCCTCGCCATGGCGACCATGGACATCATCAAGCTCTACGGCTCCTCGCCGGCGAACTTCCTCGATGTCGGCGGCACGGCGAATGCGGCGCGCGTCACCGAGGCGTTCCGGATCATCACCTCGGACAGCAACGTCAAGGCGCTGCTGGTCAACATCTTCGGCGGCATCGCGAAGTGCGACATGATCGCGACCGGCATCGTCGAGGCCTCGAAGAGCCTCTCGCTCTCGGTGCCGCTGGTGGTGCGGCTCGAGGGCACCAATGTCGAGCTCGGCAAGAAGATCCTGGCCGAGAGCGGCCTCGCCATCATCCCCGCCGACAACCTGGCGGATGCGGCCCAGAAGGTCGTTGCCGCGGTGAAGGGAGCCTGAGCCATGGCGATCCTGATCGACGAGAACACCAAGGTCATGACCCAGGGCTTCACCGGAGCCCAGGGCACCTTCCATGCGGAACAGGGCATCGCCTACGGGTCGAAGTATGTCGGCGGCGTGACGCCGGGCAAGGGCGGCACCACCCATATCGGCCTGCCGGTCTTCGACACGGTGGCGGATTGCGTCGCCGCCACTGGGGCCAATGCCAGCGTCATCTACGTGCCGCCGCCCTTCGCCGCCGATGCCATCCTCGAGGCGATCGATGCGGAGCTGCCGCTCATCATCTGCATCACCGAGGGCATCCCCGTCCTCGACATGGTGCGGGTGAAGCGGGCGCTCGGGGGCTCCAGGTCGCGGCTGATCGGGCCGAACTGCCCGGGCGTCATCACCCCGGATGCCTGCAAGATCGGCATCATGCCGGGTCATATCCACCGGCGCGGCTCGGTCGGCATCGTCTCCCGCTCCGGCACGCTGACCTATGAGGCGGTGGCGCAGACCTCCGCCGCCGGGCTCGGCCAGTCCACCTGCGTCGGCATCGGCGGCGACCCGGTGAAGGGCACCGACTTCACCGAGGTGCTGGAGATGTTCCTGGCCGATGACGAGACGAAGTCGATCGTCATGATCGGCGAGATCGGCGGCCAGTCGGAGATCGAGGCGGCGGAGTTCCTGGCGCGCGAGAACCGGGGCGGCAAGCCCGTGGTCGGCTTCATCGCCGGCGCCACGGCCCCGCCCGGCCGCCGCATGGGCCATGCCGGCGCCGTCATCTCCGGCGGCAAGGACACCGCCGAGGCGAAGATCGAGGCGATGCGCGCGGCCGGGATCCATGTGGCGGACAGCCCGGCGGCGCTCGGCTCGACCATGGTGAAGGCACTGAAAGGGTAAGCGTTCCGCATAGGGCAGCCCTACGGGGCTGCCAAGTCGGGCCCCGAGGCCCTATGTTACCTGTCGCCGCGGCCCCGTTCCGGGGGCGCGGCGATCATTGCATGTGCCGTTAGAGACCGCCGGCCCCCCTTGGCCGGCACGGAGAGACATATGGCCGGAGTGGATATCCTCGCGACAGCGATGACGGGCGCCAACGCCGCCTTCCTCGCCGATCTCTACGCCCGCTGGGTGGAGAAGCCCGACAGCGTCGATCCCTCCTTCGCCGAGCTTTTCGCCGTCCTCGACGACGACGCGAAGGCGGTGCTGACCGATGCGGTGGGCGCCTCCTGGGCGCCGCGGCAGCGCGGCGGCTTCGCCCCCGAGCCGGAGCTGACGCCCGCCGCCAAGGGCGGCAAGCCCGCGCCGGCTGCCGACCCGGAGGCGATCCGCCGGGCCCAGCTCGATTCGATCCGCGCGCTGATGCTGATCCGCAGCTACCGCGTGCGCGGCCACCTGCATGCGCAGCTCGACCCGCTCGGCCTGGCCCAGCCGCGGCCGCACCAGGAGTTGGACCCCACTTTCTGGGGCTTCTCCGAGGCCGACATGGACCGGCCGGTCTTCATCAACGGCGTGCTCGGCCTCGATACCGCGACGCCGCGCCAGATCATGGCGGTCTGCCAGGCCACCTATTGCGGGCCGATCGGCGTCGAGTTCATGCACATCCAGGACCCGGACCAGAAGGCCTGGATTCAGCAGCGGATGGAGGGCGCGCCCTGGACCACCGCCTTCGACGCGAAGGCGAAGCGGGCGATCCTCGAGGACCTGACCGAGGCGGAGGGCTTCGAGGCTTTCTGCGCGCGGAAATACGTCTCGACCAAGCGCTTCGGCCTCGAGGGCGGCGAGAGCACCATCCCCTCCATCCAGGCGGTGATCGAGACCGCGGCGGCGGCCGGGGTGGGCGAGATCGCCATCGGCATGGCGCATCGCGGCCGGCTCAACGTGCTGGTCAATGTGGTGAAGAAGCCCTTCACCCAGGTCTTCTCCGAGTTCAAGGGCGTCGGCGCCAACCCGGACGATGTCCAGGGCTCGGGCGACGTGAAGTACCATCTCGGCACCAGCACGGATATCGAGATCGACGGGCGGAAGGTGCACCTCTCGCTGCAGCCCAACCCCTCGCATCTCGAGGCGGTCGACCCGGTGGTGGTCGGCAAGGTGCGGGCGCGGCAGGACATGTCGGGCGACACCAAGGGCCGGCACTCGGTCATGGCCATCCTGCTGCATGGCGACGCGGCCTTTGCCGGCCAGGGCGTGGTCTATGAGACGCTGGCGATGAGCCAGCTCATCGGCTACCGCACGGGCGGGACGATCCATATCGTCACCAACAACCAGATCGGCTTCACCACCGTCCCGGTGCATGCCTATTCCGGCCTCTACTGCACCGATGTGGCCAAGAGCGTGCAGGCGCCGATCTGGCATGTGAACGGCGACAACCCCGAGGCGGTGGTCTTCGTCTCGCGCCTCGCCACCGAGTTCCGCCAGACCTTCTGCACCGACGTGGTGCTCGACATCGTCTGCTACCGCCGCCACGGCCATAACGAGAGCGACGAGCCGGCCTTCACCCAGCCGATCATGTATGGCCGCATCAAGGAGATGCGGACGACGCGCACCGTCTATGCCGAGCGGCTGGCGACCGAGGGCAGCATCCCGGCCGAGGAGTCGAAGGCGATCTGGGACGCCTTCAACCAGCGGCTGGAGGAGGCGCATGAGGCGGCGCAGAGCTTCAAGCCGAACAAGGCGGACTGGCTCGAGGGCCACTGGACCGGGCTGAAGGCGGCCGGCACCGAGGATGCGGTGGAGCAGCTCCACCCGACCGCCGTGCCGCTCGAGACGCTGCGCGAGGTCGGCGCGGCGCTCGGCCGGGTACCGACGGATTTCGCCGCCAATCCGAAGATCGCGCGCCAGCTCGAGGCCAAGAAGCAGGCGATCGAGAGCGGCGAGGGCATCGACTGGGCGACCGGCGAGGCGCTCGGCTTCGGCACGCTGCTGCTGGAGGGCCATCGCGTCCGCCTCTCGGGCGAGGATGTGCAGCGCGGCACCTTCAGCCACCGCCATGCGGTGCTGATCGACCAGAAGACCCAGGCGGAATACATCCCGCTGAACAACATCCGCTCGGGCCAGGCGCGCTTCGAGGCCTTCAACAGCCTCTTGAGCGAGTTCGGCGTGCTCGGCTTCGACTACGGCTATTCGCTGGCCGACCCGCACAGCCTGGTGCTGTGGGAGGCGCAGTTCGGCGACTTCGCCAATGGCGCGCAGGTCATCATCGACCAGTTCATCGCCTCGGCGGAGACGAAGTGGCTGCGCATGTCCGGCCTCGTGATGCTGCTGCCGCATGGCTATGAGGGGCAGGGGCCGGAGCACAGCTCGGCGCGGCTGGAGCGCTACCTGCAGCTCTGCGCCGAGCGGAACATGCGGGTCTGCAACCTGACCACGCCGGCCAACTACTTCCACGCCCTGCGGCGGCAGCTGAAGGCCAATTACCGCAAGCCGCTGGTGCTGATGACGCCGAAGTCGCTGCTGCGGCACAAGCTGGCGGTCAGCAGCCTGGCGGAATTCGGCCCCGGCAGCGCCTTCAAGTATGTCCTTCCCGAAATCGATGCGATCGCGCCGGAGGAGGAGGTCAAGCGGGTCGTGCTCTGCTCCGGCAAGGTCTACTACGACCTGCTGCAGGAGCGGCGGGACAAGGGCGTGCAGGACGTGGCGATCATCCGCGTGGAGCAGCTGCATCCCTTCCCGAAGCAGAGCCTCGGCCAGGCCCTCGCCCCGTACAGGAACGCCGAGGTGGTGTGGTGCCAGGAGGAGCCCGAGAACATGGGCGCCTGGACCTATATCGACCGGCGGCTCGAGCGCGTACTGAAAGGGCTCGACATCAAGGCGAAGCGGCCCGAATACGTCGGCCGCGACGAGGCGGCGAGCCCGGCCACCGGCCTCGCCAAGGTGCATCAGCAGCAGCAGGAAGCCCTGGTGCGGGCCGCGCTGGGCCTCTAAGCGCGCGGCCACGAGACGGAAGGCGAGAGACAGATGGCGACGGATATCCTGGTACCCACCCTCGGCGAGAGCGTGAGCACCGCCACCGTGGCGCGCTGGCTGAAGAAGGCCGGCGAGAAGGTCGCGGTGGATGAGCCGCTGGTGGAGCTGGAAACCGACAAGGTCACAGTGGAGGTGAATGCCCCCGCCGCCGGCGTCATCGAGTCGATCGCCGCCGATGAGGGCGCCGAGGTCGAGCCGGGTGCTGTGCTTGGCGTGATCGGCGCGGCCGGTGCCGGCGCGGCGGCGAAGCCCGCGGCCCCGGCGCCTGCCGCTGCCCCTGCCGCCCCGGCGCCCGCCGCCGCGGAGCCGAAGCTCGAGGAGCCGCGCAAGCCGCAGGGCCCGGTCGCCGTGCCCGGCGCCGCCCATGCGCCGCTGCCCGCCGCCGCCAAGCTGATGGCCGAGAACAAGGTGAGTGCCGAGCAGATCGGCGTCGGTACCGCCAAGGACGGCCGCATCAGCAAGGGCGACGTGCTCGACTTCCTCTCGCGCCCGGCCGCTGCCGCGGCGCCGGCTGCCGCCACCGCCAAGGCGGCCCGGCCGCTGGAGGAGGGTGAGGAGCGGGTGAAGATGACCCGGCTGCGCATCACCATCGCGCGTCGGCTGAAGGAGGCGCAGAACACCGCCGCCATGCTCACCACCTTCAACGAGGTGGATATGGGCGCGGCCATGGCGCTGCGCGCCGAGTACCGCGACGCCTTCGAGAAGCGGCACGGGGTGAAGCTCGGCTTCATGTCCTTCTTCGTGAAGGCCTGCGTCGCCGCGCTGAAGGAATTCCCCGCGGTCAATGCCGAGATCGAGGGCGACTCGGTCGTCTACAAGAACTTCGTCCATATGGGCATCGCGGTTGGCGGGCCGAACGGGCTGGTCGTCCCGGTCCTGCGCAATGCCGACCAGATGAGCTTCGCCGGGATCGAGAAGACCATCGGCGATCTCGGCAAGCGCGTCCGCGACGGGCAGCTCAAGCTGGAGGAGATGGCGGGCGGCAGCTTCACCATCACCAATGGCGGCATCTATGGCAGCCTGATGTCGACGCCGATCCTGAATCCGCCGCAGTCCGGCATCCTCGGGATGCACAAGATCCAGGAGCGGCCGATGGTGGTCGGCGGCAAGGTCGAGGTGCGGCCGATGATGTACCTCGCCCTGTCCTACGACCACCGGATTGTCGACGGGAAGGAGGCGGTGAGCTTCCTCGTTCGCGTGAAGGAAGGCGTCGAGGACCCGCGCCGGCTGATGCTGGACCTTTGAGAGCGGGCGGGGCCGGCCTGTCCGGCCCCTGATTCCTGCGCGTCCTGCCCATACAATCTGCTAGGATTCTGGTCGGCGAGAGCCGGATTCCCTGGCGTGCGCCTGAGGGGCCGCGCCCAAGCCGTAACGGGAGAGTCACATGCGTTCCTTCGAAGGCCAATTCTCCGACAACCGCCCGCTGAAGCGGACGCGCGAGGAGAAGGTGCGGCTGCTGGCCGAGCTGAAGGAGACCTACAAGACGCTGAAGCCGCACACCTCGCCGGAGCTGCGCACCTCCATCGCCGGCAAGATCCGTGAGCTGCAGGCCGAGCTGGCCGCCCCGCCGCCCCCGCCGCGCGAGCGCCGCGGGCCGCCGCAGCAGGAGCAGTTCGGCACCGGCCCCCGTCCGCCGCGCCGCCCGCGGCCGCCGCGGGAGATCTGAGATGCGGCTTGCCAGCCTTCTGCTGATCGGCCTTCTCGCGGCTTGCGGCACGACGCAGTCGCCCATGGCCTATGCGCCGACGGTGCCGGTCAGCACCGCCTCGGCGCGGCCGCTGGTGGCGGTGGCGCAGCCGGTGGTGAACCAGCGGCGCGCCGGCAGCGACGATCCGCGCTGGATCGGCACCATCCGCGGCGGCTACGGCAACCCGGTGAAGACGCTCGAGGCCGACCGGCCCGTCGACCAGGTGGTGGCCGGCGCCTTCTCCGACGCGCTGGCGGCGCGTGGGCTGCAGGCAGGAACGGCGGCCGGGCGCTACGCCCTGGCCATCACCATCCACCAGTTCGACGCCAACCAGTATGTGCGGCGCGAAGCGACGGCCGATTTCGCCATTCGCGTCACCGAGCGAGCGACGGGGCGCGAGGTCTGGTCCGACCGGACCAAGGCCTACAATGTGGATGGCAGCCTCCTGTCGCTCGGTACCGGCGTCTTCGCCTCGGTCGACGACCTGAAGCGGGTCGCGCTCCGCACCATGAGCGAGGCGGTGGACACCTTGCTGGACAAGCCGGGCTTCCGCGCCGCGATCCGCGGCTGAGGCTTTCGCGGCGCCCCTACCGCTCCGATCCGCCCCGGCGCAGCATGCGCCGGAGGGCCAAGGGGGAGGGAGTGCAATGCGCCTCAAGGACAAGACCGCCATCATCATCGGCGCCGGGCAAGGGCCCGGCGAGGGCACCGGCAATGGCAGGGCGACGGCCATTCGCTTCGCGCAGGAGGGCGCCCGCGTCGCCTGCGCCGACCGCGACCTGCCCTCGGCGGAGGAGACGGCGCGGCTGGCCGGCAACGGCGCCTTCGCCCTCGCCGTGGAGGTGACGCAGGAGGCGACGCTGGCCGCCGCGCTCGAGGAGGCGGTGCGGCGCTTCGGGCGGCTCGACATCCTGCACTACAATGTCGGCGTCTCCCTCGCGGGCGGGGATGCGCCGCCGACCGAGATCACCGAGGAGGCCTTCGACCGCATTACCGCCATCAACCTGCGCGGCTTCGTCATGGCGGTGAAGCATGCGCTGCCGATCATGCGGGCGCAGGGGGGCGGGGTGATCCTGTCCATCTCCTCGGCCGCCGCGGTCGAGAGCTACCCCTATGTCGCCTACAAGGCGACCAAGGCGGCGATGCTCGCCGTCACCGAGCAGGTGGCGATCCAGAATGCCGGGCATGGCATCCGCTGCAACACCATCCTGCCCGGGCTGATGGACACGCCGATGGCGGTCGACACCCGCGTCCGCCATACCGGCAGGACCCGGGCGGACGTGGCGGCCGAGCGCGATGCCAAGGTGCCGCTCCGGCGCCGGATGGGCACCGCCTGGGATGTCGCCAATGCCGCGCTCTTCCTGGCCAGTGACGAGGCCGGGTTCATCACCGGCGTCGCCCTGCCGGTGGATGGTGGGCGGCTGGTCCAGATCGGGTGATCGCCCATGGCCGGGCCGTGAGTTGCAATCGCCAAGCGTTCGCATCTACAAAGGGCCTCCGCTCGCGGGTCCCCCATGTCCTTCATCGCCGATGCCACCCTGGCTGAGACACCTGCCGCGCTCGATCTCGGCGCCGCCCCGCGGGGTTTCCGCGGGCGGATCCGGGGCCTGCGCGCCTTCGCCTCCGGCGGGCTGCCGGCGGAGGAGCTGGAGCGGCGGCTGCTCGAGCTCGGCTTCGTCGAGGGGGCGGAGGTGGAGCTGCTGCACCAGGGCCTGTTCGGCCGGGACCCCATCGCCATCCGGGTCGCTTCCGCGACCATCGCGCTGCGCCGGCAGGAGGCCGCGGCGGTGCTGGTGGAGCCGATGTAGCGGGACGGAACGCCCATGAACGAGATGTCGGCCAGCCTGCGCGATCTGCGGATCGCCCTGGTCGGCAACCCGAATTGCGGCAAGACCGCGCTGTTCAACACGCTCACCGGCAGCCGGCAGCGGGTGGCGAACTACCCAGGCGTGACCGTCGAGCGGAAGGAAGGCAGCTTCCTCAGCCCTGGCGGGCGGCGGGTGCAGCTGCTCGACCTGCCGGGCACCTATTCCCTTCGCGCCCGCAGCCCGGACGAGGTGGTGACGCGCGACGTGGTGCTCGGCGAGCAGGCCGAGGTGGCGGCGCCCGACCTGCTCGTCTGCGTCGCGGATGCGACCAACCTGCGGATCGGCCTGCGCCTGATCCTCGAGCTGAAGCGCACCGGGCGGCCGCTGCTGGTCGCGCTCAACATGTTCGACATTGCCCGCCATCGCGGGATCGAGGTGGATGTCGGGCGGCTCTCGGCGCTGCTCGGCCTGCCGGTCGTCACCACCGTCGCGGTGCGGCGCGGTGGGACGGAGGCGCTGCTGGCGGCGATCGACGCGCAGGCGCCGCCGGGCGAGGCCGATGCCGCCTGGTCGGCGCCGGATTCCGCCGGGCTTCGCACGCTGCAGAGCGAGGCGGACCGCATCCTCGCTGGCGTGGTCCGGGTGCCGGACCGGCGGGATGCGGTGACGCGGCAGCTGGATGCGGTGCTGCTGCATCCGGTGGCCGGGCTCGTCATCCTGCTCGTGGTGCTGTTCCTGATGTTTCAGGCCGTCTTCGCCTGGGCGCAGCCGGCGATGGACCTGATCGAGGTCGGGTTCGTGGCGCTGGGTGCCCTGGTCGGCGGGCTGTTGCCGGATGAGGGGACAGCCGGGCTGCTGCGCAGCTTCCTGCAGGACGGGCTGATCGCCGGCGTCGGCAGCGTGCTGGTCTTCCTGCCTCAGATCCTGGTGCTCTTCCTCTTCATCCTCCTCCTGGAGGATTTCGGCTACATGGCCCGCGCCGCCTTCCTGATGGACCGCATCATGGGCGGGGCCGGGCTGCACGGGCGGGCCTTCATCCCGCTGCTGTCCTCCTTCGCCTGCGCCATCCCGGGCATCATGTCGACGCGCGTCATCGACAGCCGGCGCGACCGGCTGGCGACGATTTTGGTCGCGCCGCTGATGACCTGCTCGGCGTGCATCCCGGTCTATACGCTGATCATCGGCGCCCTCGTCCCCGACCGGCCGGTCGGGGAGGGGGCCTGGTCCTGGTTCGGCCTGCAAGGGCTGGTGATGTTCGGCCTCTACGCCGCGGGCATCGTCAGCGCGCTCGGAATGTCCTTCGTCTTCAAGCGGCTGCTCTGGCGCGGGCAGCCGACCGAGCCCTTCATGCTGGAGCTGCCGGACTACAGGCTTCCACGGGTGCGGAATCTGGCGCTCGGCCTCTGGCAGCGGGCCAAGGCCTTCCTGCGCCGGGCGGGAACCATCATCCTGTCGATGATGGTGGTGATCTGGTTCCTCTCCTCCGTCCCCCGGCCGCCGGAGGGGGCGACGCAGCCTACCATCGAGTACAGCTTCGCCTACTCGATCGGCCATGCGGTGGAGCCGCTGCTGCGGCCGGTCGGCTTCAACTGGCAGATCGGGGTTGCGCTCATCCCCGGCATGGCAGCGCGGGAGGTGGCGGTGGCCTCGCTCGGCACGGTTTATGCGGTGCAGGAGGCGGAGGAGGATGCGGCGCAGCTCGGCCAGGCGCTGGCCGGGAAATGGAGCCTGGCGACGGCGCTCGCCTTCCTCGCCTGGTATGTCTTCGCGCCGCAATGCGTGGCGACGCTGAGCGTGATCCGGCGCGAGACGGGTGGCAGGCGCTGGATGTGGTTCAGCTTCGGCTACATGCTGGCGCTGGCCTATCTGGCGGCGTTGGTAACGTATCAGGGGGGCGAGGGCGTTGGGGGCGGGGTGAGCATCGCGAAATTGCAATCCCTCTGCGCCATGATACACCAGCCTCCTTGAAGCTCCATCTCTCCGGGAGGCAGCCGTGTCAGTGTTTCCCTCGTCCGATGGCCCGCGGAGCAGCGGCAACCAGGTGGCGACGCGGTTTGTGGTTGCGGGTCCTGTGCTGGTGGCGTCGCGTCGGTTTGGCGACCACCGGGGCTTCTTTGTCGAGAGCTACAGTGCGCGGGATTTCGCTGCGATCGGCATCGCGGATGTCTTCGTGCAGGACAATCATTCCCGCTCCGAGCAGGCGGGGACGGTGCGCGGGCTGCACTTCCAGCTGGCGCCGCATGCCCAGGCCAAGCTGGTGCGGGTGCTGCGCGGCGCGATCCTCGATGTCGCCGTCGATATCCGCCGCGGCTCGCCGACCTATGGGCAGCATGTGGCCGCCGAGCTGACGGCGGAGAACGGGCACCAGCTCTACGTCCCGGCCGGCTTCGCGCATGGCTTCTGCACGCTCCTGCCCGAGACCGAGGTGGCCTACAAGGTCACCGACTACTACGCGCCGGACTGCGACCGCGGCATCGCCTGGAACGATCCGGACCTTGCCCTGCCCTGGCCCTTCGCGGCGGAGGCGGTGCAGCTCTCCGACAAGGACCGCCGGGCGCCGCGGCTGCGCGATGTCCCGCCCGCCTTCGATTACAGGTAGGAACTCCAACATGCGCATCCTGGTCACCGGCGGGGCCGGCTTCATCGGCTCGGCCGTCACCCGGCTCCTGGCATTGGAGCGCGGCGCGACCGCGCTCGTGGTCGACAAGCTGACGTATGCCGGCGACCGGCGCTCCATCCGCGACTGCGAGGGGCGGCATGGCTTCGAGTTCCTTGAGGCGGATATCTGCGACACCGCGCGGATGCGCGCCGCCATGGCGGCGTTCCGGCCGGATGCGGTGATGCATCTCGCGGCCGAGAGCCATGTCGACCGCTCGATCACCGGTGCGGCGGACTTCATCCAGACCAACATCAACGGCACCTTCAGCATGCTGGAGGCGGCGCGCGGCTACCATGCGGGGCTGGAGGGCGGGGCCCGGACGCGCTTCCGCTTCCACCACATCTCGACCGACGAGGTCTTCGGCTCGCTCGGGCCGAGCGGCGCCTTCAGCGAAACCACGGCCTATGACCCGCGCTCGCCCTACTCGGCGAGCAAGGCAGCCTCCGACCATCTCGTCCGCGCCTGGCACGAGACCTACGGGCTGCCGGTGCTGGTGACGAACTGCTCGAACAACTACGGGCCGTACCATTTCCCCGAGAAGCTCATCCCGCTCATCATCCTCAACGCGCTTGAGGGCAAGCCGCTGCCGGTCTACGGCGATGGCAGCAACATCCGCGACTGGCTGCATGTCGAGGATCATGCCCGCGCCCTGGTGGCCGTGGTCGAGCATGGCCGGGTCGGCGAGACCTACTGCATCGGTGGGCGGGCGGAGCGGCGCAACCTCGCCGTGGTCGAGACCGTCTGCGACCTGCTGGACGAGCGCCGCCCGGGCGCCGCGCCGCGGCGTGGGCTGATCCGCTTCGTCGCCGACCGGCCGGGGCATGACCAGCGCTACGCCATCGACTGCGGCAAGATCGAGCGCGAGCTCGGCTGGCGGCAGCAGCAGAGCTTCGAGACGGGCATCGCGGCGACCATCGACTGGTATCTCGCCAACGAGTGGTGGTGGCGGCCGCTGCGCGACAAGAAGTACGGCGGCGAGCGGCTCGGCCTCATGGCCGGGACGGTGGGCTGATGCGCGTCCTCGTCATCGGCCGCACCGGCCAGGTCTCGACCGAGCTGCTGGCGCGGCTGCCGGCAGCCGGGCACGAGGCGGTCGGGCTGGAGCCGCCGGACTTCGACATGACCGATGCGGCGCAGGTCGAGGCGGCCTTCGCGCAGCATCGGCCGGAGGCGGTGATCAACGCCGCCGCCTATACCGCCGTCGACCGCGCCGAGGATGACCGGGCACTGGCCTTCGCGGTGAACGCCGCGGGGCCGCGCCTGCTCGGCCAGGCGGCGGCGCACGCGGGCGTGCCGGTGATCCACTACTCGACCGACTATGTCTTCGACGGCGTGAAGGAGGGCCCCTACACCGAGGCGGATCCGCCGGCGCCGGTCGGGGCCTATGGCGCCTCGAAGCTCGCGGGTGAGCTGCTGCTGCACCTGGCGCAGCCGCGCAGCGTGACCTTCCGCACAGCCTGGGTCTGCTCGGCGCATGGCAACAACTTCGTCAAGACCATGCTGCGCTTCGGGCGGGAGCGGCCCGAGCTGCGCGTCGTCGCCGACCAGCATGGCGCGCCGACCTTCGCCGACGACCTGGCCGATGCGGCGATCGCGCTGCTGCCGCGGCTGGCGGCAGCGCCGGCAGGCGAGGACTGCTTCGGCGTCTTCCACCTGACCGGGCAGCCCTACACCACCTGGCACGGCTTCGCCGAGGCGATCTTCGCCGGCGCCGCGGAGCGGGGGCAGCCGGCGCCGAAGCTCACCGCCATCACCACCGCCGACTACCCGACGCGGGCCACGCGGCCGGCCAACTCGCGCCTCGACTGCAGCCGGGCCGCGGAGCGCCTCGGCATCCAGGCCGCCGACTGGCGGCGGGGCCTCGCGCGCTGCCTCGATGCGCTGCTCAAGGAGAACACGCCATGAAGGGCATCGTGCTGGCCGGCGGCAGCGGCACCCGGCTGTATCCGGCAACGCTCGCGGTCTCGAAGCAGCTGCTGCCGGTCTACGACAAGCCGATGGTCTACTACCCGCTCTCGGTGCTGATGCTGGCCGGGATCCGGGAGATCATGGTGATCTCGACGCCGCACGACATGCCGCTGTTCGAGCGCCTGCTGGGCGATGGCAGCCAGTGGGGCATCCGCCTCGTCTACCAGGTGCAGGAGCGGCCGAACGGCATCGCCATGGCGCTGGTGCTGGCGGAAGAGTTCCTCGCCGGCGAGCCCTCGGCGCTGGTGCTCGGCGACAACATCTTCCACGGCCATGAGCTCGACCTGAGGATGGCGGAGGCGCAGGCGGCGCATGGCGCTGCGGTCTTTGCCTATCGCGTGGCGGACCCCGAGCGCTACGGCGTCGTCGAGTTCGATGCCGAGGGCCGGGCGCTGTCGATCGAGGAGAAGCCGGCCCAGCCGAAGTCGGACTGGGCGGTGACGGGGCTCTACTTCTACGACGGGCGGGCGCCGGCGATCGCACGCTCGCTGGAGCCCTCGCCACGGGGCGAGCTGGAGATCACCGACCTCAACCGCGCCTATCTTGAGGAGGGCAGCCTCCGCGTGGCGCGGCTCGGGCGGGGTTATGCCTGGCTCGACACCGGCACCCATGACAGCATGCTCGAGGCCGGCGAGTTCGTCCGCGCCATCGAAAAGCGGACGGGGCAGAAGGTCGCCTCGCCGGAGGAGATCGCCTGGCGCAAGGGCTTCATCAGCGACGAGCAGCTGCTCCACATCGCCAGGCCGCTCAGCAAAAGCGGATATGGGAAGTATCTGGAGCACATGCTGGCCCATCCGTAGCGCTCCATACCGCATCAGGACGGCGGCTTCAGGCCGCCCCGCCAACTCTCCTCCTCGCCGCCCGCGGCGGCTACCATCGCCTGCGCAACGGCGAACGCAAGGAGGCACGAGGATGGCGGACGACCTGCTGGACACCGGCAAGCGCATCAGGGGCGAGGTGATCGGCGCGGCGCGCTCGGCCGCGGCGCTGGAGGGCGCGACCGAGTTCGACCGGCCCTTCCAGGAGCTGGCACTGCGCTATTGCTGGGGCGAGGTCTGGGGCCGCCCCGGCCTGCCGCGGCGCGACCGCAGCCTCATCAACCTCGCCATGCTGGCCGCGCTCGGCAAACCGAATGAGCTGAAGATCCACCTCCGTGGCGCGCTGACCAACGGCGTGACGCGGGCGGAGGTCCAGGAGGTCTTCCTCCAGCTCTGCATCTATGCCGGTGTTCCGGCGGCGGGCGAGGCCTTCCGCGTCGCCCGCGAGGTCTTCGAGGAGGCCGAGTTCGCCGACATGGGCTAGGCCCCCCGCCGGATCGCCTCGTACCCCGCCCGGACCAGCGCCGGCCCATGCTCCCGCTCCAGCCGGCGGATGGTGAAATGTGCCGTGGCGATGCCGGAGAAATGCTCGAGGAAGGCGATGTTCACCGCCGCCCCGCCCGCCGCGCCGATCACCGGCGCCGCCTGGGCGGAGAGCTTCACCGCGACCGGTGCGCCGAAGCGCGCCGCGATGGCGCCGAGGAAGCCCGGCAGCAGGGCGCCGAAGCCACGGCCGACCGCGCCCTTCAGCGTCTCGGTCAGTGCGATGCGGAGGGCGAAGTAGCCGCTCTCCCCCTCGTCATCCTGCGGGTCCCTCCCACCGAGCGCGAAGACCTTCAGGCATTCCGCCTGCACCATCGGGTCCGAGAGGTCCTCGCCCTGCTCGGCGGCGATGGCGGCGATGCGGCGGAGCAGGAGCGTGGTGGAGACGGGCAGCTCCATCAGCGTCCCTGGCAGGCCGAAGGCCCCGCCGGCGGCGCCGGAGGCGGCCAGCAGCCCGCGATGCAGCCACTCGGCCGAGAGCGGGGTCGGGTTGCGCGCCGGGTCGCTGCGCATGGCGGCCTGCATCGCCCCTTCCAGCGCCCGGTGGACGGCGCCGTTCAGCAGCCGTTGCGCCGACGCCGGGAGGCGCCGCTTCAGCGCCTCCACCGAGCCGCCGACCAGCGAAGCCAGGCGGACGGGCAGCGAAGTGCCTTCGAGGATCTCCACCGCATGGGCGAGCGCCGCCTGCTCGTCGCTGCGGAGGCCGGCGGGGATGGGGAGGGTGGTCTCGCGCGTGGTGCTCATGCCGGCAACAACCTCCATGCTGGCGCCGGGTTCGCCGCGGCGGCAGGATCGCGGCATCCCGAGGGACCGAACCGATGGATGGCAGCCTCTCCGTGATCCGCACCGCCTGCCCGCATGACTGCCCGAGCGCCTGCGTGCTGGAGGTGGAACGGCTCGCCCCCGGGCGGATCGGCCGGGTGCGCGGCTCGGCCAGCTATGACTACACGGCCGGCACCTGCTGCGCCAAGGTCGCCCGCTATGCCGAGCGGGTGCATCACCCGGAACGGCTGACCCGGCCGCTGCTGCGGACCGGCGCCAAGGGCGAGGGCCGCTTCGCCCCGATCGGCTGGGACGAGGCGCTGGACCGCATCGCCGAGGCCTTCCGCGCCGCCGCGGCACGGCACGGGCCGGAGGCGGTCTGGCCCTATCACAGCGGCGGGACGATGGGCGTGCTCGCCCGCTGGGGGCTCGACCGGCTGCGGCATGTGATGGGCTATTCCCGGCAGAAGTCCGCCATCTGCGTCACGCCGGCCGAGTCCGGCTGGCGGGCCGGCCATGGCGCGGCGCGCGGGGCCGACCCGCGGCGGGTGGCGGAGGCGGACCTCATCCTGATGTGGGGCGGCAACCCCGTCGCCACCCAGCTCAACCTAATGGCGCATATCCAGCGGGCGCGGAAGCGGCGCGGAGCGAAACTTGTTGTCGTCGATGCCTATCGCTCGCCGAGCATCGAGGCGGCGGATATCGGCATCATCCTCCGCCCGGGGACGGATGCGGCACTGGCCCTCGCCATGATGGCCGTGGCCCTGGAGCAGGGCGCCGCTGACCGCGCCTTCCTCGCCGCGCATACGGATTGGGATGATGGGGTGGAGGCGCATCTCCGCCGCCACACGCCGGACTGGGCCGCGGGCGTCACCGGCGTGCCGGCGGCCGAGATCCGCGCCCTGGCCGGGCTCTATGCCGGGACGCGGCGGCTGTTCCTTCGCGCCGGGGTCGGCTTCACCCGCCACCGCAACGGCGCGGCGACGATGCACGCCGTCTCCTGCCTCGCCGCGCTGACCGGGGCCTGGGCGGCGGAGGGCGGCGGCGCCTTCTTCTACGCACTCGACGGCTGGGGGCTCGACACCCGCCTCGCCTGGGCGAGCGACCGGATCGACCCGCGGGTGCGCGTGCTCGACCAGTCGCGCATCGGCGCGGTGCTGAACGGCGAGGCGCTGGCCGGCGGCCCGCCCGTCGCCGCCATGCTGATCCAGAATGCCAACAGCGCCGAGGTGGCGCCCGACAGCCACGCGGTGCGGTGCGGCCTGGCACGGGAGGACCTATTCCTCGCCGTGCATGAGCAGTTCCTGACGCCGACCGCGGCCTTCGCCGACGTGGTGCTGCCGGCGACCACCTTCCTCGAGCAGAGCGACCTCTATCTCGGCCTCGGCCATGACGCGCTGACGATCGGCCCGCGGGTGATCGAGCCGCTGGGCGAGGCGCGCAGCAACCATGCGGTGGTCTGTGCCCTGGCGGCGCGGCTGGGCGCGGAGCACCCCGGCTTCGGCCTCGGCGAGGAGGCGATGCTGGATGCGACGCTCCGCGCCTCCGGCCTGCCGGGCTGGGAGGCGGCGAAGGCGGCGGGCTTCCTGCCCATCGGCAATGCCATCCCGGCCGGCGAGGCCTTCGCGGGCTTCCCGCAGCCGGACGGCCGCTTCCGCTTCCGCCCCGACTGGGTCGCGCTCGGCCCCCATGCGGCAGGAATGCCGGCCCTGCCGAGCCACTGGGACAACCTCGACCATGCCAGCGCGGCGACGCCCTTCCGCCTCATCACCCCGCCGGCGCGAGATTTCCTCAACACCAGCTTCACCGAGACGCCGGGCTCCCGCGCGCGGGAGGGGGCGCCGACCGTGCGGATCCACCCAGCGGATGCGGACCGGCTCGGCATCGAGGATGGCGCCCGGGTGCGGATCGGCAATGCCCGCGGCGCGCTGACCCTGCGGGCGATGCGCTTCGACGGCCTGCTGCCCGGCGTGCTGGCGGTGGAGGGCATCTCGCCGAGCGCGGATTTCCCCGAGGGCATCGGCATCAACAGCCTGGTGGGGGCGGAGCCGGTGGCGCCCGCCGGCGGCGTCACCTTCCACGACACCGCGGTCTGGCTACGCCCCGCCTGACACCACCAGGATTCCGGCCGAGGTCACCGGATAGCCCTGCACCGACAGCCGCAGATGCGGCGGGAAGAGCGGGCCGAGCGGCGGCCCCTCCGCCTCGAGCAGCGGCGCGAGGTCGATGAAGCGGTCGAGCATGCCCGGGCCCTGGTTGTCGTCGAGCGGCAGCATGCGGTGCCCCTCGGCCGCCAGCCGTGCCGCCAGCCGCTCCAGGTGCCGCCGCTGGTAGAGCACGGTACTGCCCCGGCCGACCGTGCCGCCGGCGCCGTCGAGGTTGAACTCCGTGGTGTGCACGGCGACGCCGCCCGGCTTCAGGCAGCGCATGGCGGCCAGAACGAAGTCGAGCCCGCGCTCCAGGCTGCCGAGATGCTCCAGGGCGCAGACCGACCAGACCAGGTCGAAGCCGCGCTGCTGCAGGCCCTCCGGCAGCCGCGCCATGTCGGCCGGGCGGAAGCTGACCAGCCGGTCGAACTCCGCCCGCGCCAGCACCTCCGGCCGGTAGAGCGCCTCCGTCGCATGGCCGTGCTGCCCGGTCTCGATCCAGTCGCGCGCCCGGGCATCGCCGGCATCGAGGTCGGTCGCCACCACCTCCACCCCATGCGCGGCGAGGATCGCCGGCAGCGCCTCCCGCCCGACCGCGAAGCCGAGGGCGCGGCGGCCGGGCGACAGCATCCCCGCCTCCCACGCGGCCTGGAGGACGAAGGCATCCTCCCAGAGCTTGCGGTGATAGACCGGCGGCGTGCCGAGGATGCGCGCCCAATGGCGCAGCCAGTCATGCTCGATATCGGCCTGCCGGCAGGTGCGGCTGGCAAGGCCGAGATGCACCGGCCCGGCCGGCACCGGCGCCGCCGGCCCGGCGAGGCCGGCGGCGTAGTGCCGCTCGGCCATCTCGGCGCCGAGCACCTTCACGCTCCAGCGCAGCAGCCCCGCCTCCCGCTCCCCGCGCAGCCTGGTGTCGCCGAGCAGCGGCAGGGTGCGGTGCCGCCGCCGCCAGCGGGCCAGGGCGCGCAGGGGGTTCAAGCGCCGGGCTGCCTCAGCCGTCGAGCCGGATGCCGAGCTCGCGGATCAGCGGCCGCCACTCGGCATTCTCGCGCCGGACGAAATCGGCGAATTCCGCCGGCGACCAGGGCGCGCTCTCGATGCCGAGGTCGCGGTAGCGCGCCTGCACGTCATCCGCGCCGACGCCGGCCTTCAGCGCCTCCGCGAGGCGGGCGACGATGGGCGCGGGCGTCGCGGCCGGCACGCTCATCCCCTGCCAGCCATAGGCGACGGCATTCGCATGGCCCAGCTCGCGCAGCGTCGGCACATCCGGCGCGCGCGGCGCCCGCGCCTCGGAGAAGACGCAGAGGGTCTTCACCCGGCCGCTGGTGATGAAGGGGATGCCCGTCGCGCAATCGATCACCACGCAATCGACATTGCCGGCGAGCAGATCCTGCATCGCCGCCGGCCCGCCGCGATAGGGGACATGCGTCGCCTCGAGCCCGGTGCGGCGCTTCACCATCTCCATCGCCAGGTGGTGCGGCGAGGCGACGGCGGGCGTGCCGTAGTTGGGCGCCTGCGTCTTCGACTTCGCCACGAACTCGGCGAAGTCCTTCACCGGGTTGTCCGGCCGCACGACGAGGAAGAGCGGGAAGCGGCCGATGAAGCCGACGCCCTGCAGGTCCCGGTCCGGGTCGTAGGGCAGGCGGCCGTAGAGCGCGGGGTTGTAGACCAGGATGCCGTTGTCGACATGCAGCAGCGTGTAGCCGTCCGGCGCGCTGCGGACCACGGCCTCGCTGGCGACGACGGCGCCGCCGCCCGGTCGGTTCTCGACCACCACGTTCTGCCCGAGCCGCGCGCCGATATGCGCGCCGATCAGCCGGGCGAAGGTGTCGCTCGCCCCGCCGGGCGGATAGCCGACGATCCAGCGCAGCGGGCGGTCCGGATAGGCCTGCGCCCGCGCCGTGGCGGCGAGGCCCGCGGCGCCCAGCCCGGCCAGAAGAGTGCGTCGTCCCAGCATCATTCGAACCCCCTGTTGCCTCATGGGATGTAGCGGAATTCGGCCCGGTTCGTCACGGTCCCGCAGCGGCCAGCATGGATTGCAGCAGCAGCAGCCAGCAGGGCAGTGTCGCCACCGCGAGCAGGTGCTCGAGGCTGGTGATCGCCGCCATCAGCGGGGCGTCGCCGCCCATCGCGCGGGCCATGACATAGCTCGTCGTCGCCGTCGGCAGCGCCATGAAGGTGACGGCGGCGGCGAGCGGCAGCATCTCGAGCCCGAGCGCCCGGCCGAGGGCGAAGGTCAGCGCCGGCATCAGCAGCAGCTTGATGACGCAGGTGGCGAGCTGCAGCGGCAGCCGCCTGCCGAGCGCGCCGAGCGAGAGCGCCGCGCCGACGCAGAGCAGGCCGAGCGCGACGGAGGCCTGGCCGAGGGATTGCAGCAGCGGCTTCACCCCATGCGGCAGGCCGCCGGCCAGGGCGACCGCGAAGCCGGCGAGGCAGGCGAGGAGCAGCGGGTTGAGCAGCAGCTGGCGCAGGACGCGGCGCAGCGAGAGCCGGCCGCCATTGCCCGGTCCGAGGGCGAAGACGAGGGTCGTCAGCGTCTGCACGAAGGGCACGATCAGCCCCGTCGCCACCGCGCCGAGCGCCGTGCCCCCCGCGCCGAAGACGCCGCCGATGACGGCGAAGCCCATTAGGTTGTTGAAGCGGATGCCGCCCTGGAAGACCGAGGTGGCGGCCGGGTGGTCGGCCCGGAAGGCAGCCGCCAGCGCCAGGCTGAGCACGCCGCCCGCGAGCAGGCTGAGCCAGATGGCGAGGCCCATCCGCCCGATCGGCAGCGCCAGGATGTCGACCGAGGCGATGGCCGAGACCAGCAGCGCCGGCATCAGCGCCCAGAAGACCAGCCGCTCGATCCCAGCCCAGATGGCATCCTGCGGGAGCAGCCAGCGCTTCAGCACCGCGCCGAGCAGCAGCAGCCCGAAGGGCGGCACGAAGACGTCGAGATAGAGGATCAACCCTCAGGCGCCGCGATCGGCGGGGCGCAGGTTGCCTGCCAGCTCATGCAGGCAATGCGCCTCGGTGCGCGGCTCCGTCCCGCTGGCCCGCGCGGCGGCATGGGAGACGCGCAGGCGGCCGCCCTCGGGGTAGAGGACGAGATCGAGCGCACAGACCGGCCCGGCATAGAGCCAGATCTCGGCCGTGCCTTCGCGGCGGCGGAAGCTGGGCTCGCCGAGCCAGCGCCGCAGCCCCTCCGGCCCGAGGCCGAGGAACTGGGTGGCGGCGACCGGCTGGGCCGCGACGGGCTCGGCGGCGGCTGGGAGGACAGGTAGGGCGACGGGCGTCGCAGCCAGGGGGGCGAGGCTGGCCCGGCTGGTCTCGAAGGCCTGGCGGAGCGCATCGGCCCGCTCCTCCGGCGCGGCGCAGGCGCCGAGCAGGCCGAGGACCGGAAGCAGGAGAAGGCGGCGGGGCGCCATGGCGGCGCGTGCTCCGGAGCAGGCGGCACGCCGCCAGGGAGGGCCCCGGCGGCGCGGTTGGGATCAGGCCTCGACGGGGGTGGCCACCGGGCGCGGCGCCGGGGCGGCGGTGCCCTCGGTGATCATCTCCATGCGGCCGGAAACCTGGCCGCCTTCCTCCACCGAGAGCTTGCGGTAGCGGGCGGTGCCGGTGACCTTGCCGGTGCCGCGGATGGTGAGCGAGCCGCGGGCGGTGACGGTGCCGTCGAACAGGCCGGCGATCTCCGCATCCTCGACCTGGACCTCGCCGCGGAACACGCCGGTCGGCGCGACGAAGAGCTCGGCGGCGTGGATCATCTCGGACTCGACGGTGCCCTCGACCACCAGCCGCTCGGCATCGCTGACCGTGCCTTGAAGGCTGATGCCCCGGCCGACCACCAGGGTGCGGCGCTCGGCCGCCTCGGGCCGGGCCGGCGGGCGGGCGGGCACGCCGAGCGGCGCGGCCGCGGCCGGCACGGCCGGGCGGGGCGCCAGGCTCGGCGTGGCGGGGGCGGCGTTCGGCTTCGGGGCCATCGACATCATGGGCGTGTCCTTAAGTGTTGAGCGGAAGGGCGGCACACCGAAATCGGCATCGCGTGCGGCGGAGGTGCCACCGGTTCCCTCGGAGCCAGGCGCCGGGTTCATAGCCTCGACCGACCCTGGGCCCGTTCCTGGGTCGATGGCCGGCGTAACCGGCGCGTCCTCGCGTTTGCGGCCGAAGATGGCCATGCTGTCCCCCACAATCCACGGCGCTGCGCCACGGCGGCGCATCGGCGGGCCACCCGTATTCCCCATACGACCGGCCCGACAGCACCGGGCTAACATGCCGCATTGTGCCAACACAACGGCGTGTTGCATTACGACTGCGGAATTCTTAAACTGTTACTTATATGGTCCGTTTGCCGTCTCGATGCAGCAGATGCGTCATCGCCGCGGTGCCGAGAACCGGGACCAGCAGGTTGAGCCCGGGGACGAGCGAGAGCGCCGCCAGCACTGCCCCGATCAGCAGCACCGGCACCTCGCGCCGCCGCCGTTCCGCCCGTGCCGCGGCGACCAGCATGCGGCGCTGCGCCACGCCCTCGAACAGCCCGTGGCCGAGCGCGATCGTCGAGACCAGCCAGAGGACGACGGCGCCGAAGGGCGGGGCGAAGGCGAGCAGCGGCAGGGCGGCGAGCGTCACCACCCCCGTCTTCAGCGCGAAGCCGAGGTTGAAGCGCAGCTGGGCCATCAGCGCCGCCCCCTCCGGCGGCGGCAGCTGCGGGTAGAAGCGCCGTTCCACCGCCGCCGAGACCGGGTCCAGGAACAGGCCGGAGAGCGCCAGCATCACCGGCACGAAGAGCCAGACGGCGAGCGCCAGGACCAGCAGCCCGCCGAGCGCCCCTGTGACACCCGCCAGCCAGCCGCTGCCGCCCGCGACCCCGGCGACCGCCCAGGCCGAAAGCGCGGCGAGGCCGAGGAAGGCGAGCAGCGCCGCACCGAAGCTCTTGGCGAGCGGGCCGAGGAAGGCCGGGTCCGCGAGCTGGCGGAGGGCAAGCAGGCAGGCGGCGATCATGCAGGGGGTCCTCTCCATGGTTGCGGCAGCCAGGGGTGGGGGCTATGGGCGGGGGGCTATCCCGGCCCGGCCCCTGGCACAATGCCCCGGCCCCAACGCCACTGATGAGGTCCCATGAGCGAGCCCACCCTCGACATTCTCGGCATCGGCAACGCGATCGTCGACGTGCTCGCCCGCGCCGAGGATGACTTCCTTGCCGCCGAGGGGCTCGACAAGGGCGCGATGCGGCTGATTGGGCCAGCCGAGGCGGAAGGCCTCTATGGCCGTATGGGGCCGGGGGTGGAGAGCTCCGGCGGCTCGGCCGGCAATACCTGCGCGGTCGCCGCCGCACTCGGGGCGCGGGTCGGCTATCTCGGCAAGGTGGCGGACGACGCGCTGGGCCAGGTCTTCGCCCATGACATCCGCGCCGCAGGCGTGCATTTCCCGACCGCGCCGCTGCAGGGCGGGGCGCCGACGGCGCGCTGCCTCATCCTCGTCACGCCGGATGCGCAGCGGACGATGAACACCTTCCTCGGCGCCTGCGTCGCCTTCTCGCCCGCGGACGTGGACGCGGCCGAGGTCGCGCGGGCCAAGGTGACCTATCTCGAGGGTTATCTCTTCGACCCGCCGGCGGCGCAGGAGGCCTTCCGGGCGGCCGCCCGCGCCGCCCATGCCGCGGGCCGGCAGGTGGCGCTCAGCCTCTCCGACGCCTTCTGCGTGGAGCGGCACCGCGAGGCCTTCCGCCAGCTCGTCCGCGAGGAGGTCGACATCCTCTTCGCCAACGAGGCTGAGGTTACCGCCCTCTACCAGACCGGCTTCGAGGCCGCGGCGGCTCAGGCGGCCGAGGAGGTGGCGCTGGTCGCGCTGACGCGGAGCGAGCGCGGCAGCCTCATCCTCGCCGGGGGCGAGCGGCACGAGGTCGCCGCCGCGCCGGCCACGGTGGTCGACACCACCGGGGCGGGCGATGCCTATGCCGCCGGCTTCCTCGCCGCGCTGACGCGCGGCCTGCCGCTGCCGGATTGCGGGCGCTGGGGTTCCATCGCCGCGGCCGAGGTGATCTCGCATTTTGGTGCAAGGCCGCAGGCCGATCTGAAAGCACTGGTTGCGGCCGTTCCGGGGAACCGCCCCGTCTCCTCCGTGTTGGGCTGAGCAAGGCCCGGCCGCGCCTCCTTCCGGCCGTTGGCCACAAAGGAGACGCCCCCATGACCTTGAAGACCACGCTCCTCACCTCGACGCTCGGCCTGGCGCTGCTCGCGGCGCCGGCCCTCGCGCAATCCGGCCCGGCGACGATGTCTGGCTCCCAGCCCTCGGCCGAGGGCGGCATGATGCATCAGCGCTATCACGGCATGCAGAGCGAGCGGCGGGCCATGCGCGAGGAGAGCCGCCAGGATGCCGCCGGCTTGGTGGAGGAGGCGAGCGAGGCGCTCCGCCGCGGCCGCACCGCCCAGGCCAATGAGTTGCTCGAGCAGAGCGAGACCCGGCTGCTGACCCGCAGCATCCCCGCCGACCGCGCTGGCCAGCCGATGCGCAGCCCGGCGATCGACAGCCTGGCCGCCGCCCGCAGCGCCATCCAGTCCCGCGACCGCGCCGGCGCCCAGGCCCAGATGCAGCAGGCCATCGCCATCCTCCGCCGCGAGGGGCCCGGCATGGGCAGCGGGGCCGACTCCACCTCGATGCCGATGCAGGGGTCCGGGATGGGGCAGGGGGGCATGTACCAGGGCGGCATGACCCAGAGCATGCCGGGCCAGGGCATGTCAGACCGGGGCATGTCAGACCTGGGCATGTCCGGCCAGGGCACCTATGGCCGCGGGACCATGCAGGATGGCGGCACCGCCGGCCGCTCGATGAGCCGGGCCGATGGCATCCTCCGCGTGCAGGGCACCGGGATGAACGCCCCGCGGGACCCGCAGACCCGGCGCGACGGCCACCCGGCGACGAACCATGGCGCCACCAACCATGGGCCCGGCGGCGTCGGCGCCGCGCCGACGCCCGGCACCACGCCGACGCCGCAGGTGACCGGCAGCAGCCGCAGCAGCAACGGCGGCGCCGTCACCACGGGCACGCCGAGCAGCGGCAATGCCAGCGGCACGCCGGCGCAGCCGGCGCCCAACCAGTCCTACGGCCGCTGAGGACCGGGCGGGGGCGGGCCTCGATCCGCTCCCGTCCGCCTTTCCCACACTCAGCCCTCGCTTTTTGCCCCGCGAAGGCCTATGTGTGCGCCGCAACAAGCCGCCAGCCTGCTCTGCCCGACCCCAGCCGCATCAGGCTGCAGAGGCCGGGCTTCGCTTTGCGTTGCGGCGGCACCGGAATTAAGGCCCCGCAATGGAAATCCGTAACGTCGCGATCATCGCGCATGTCGACCATGGCAAGACCACGCTGGTCGACAACCTGCTGAAGCAGGCCGGCGCCTTCCGCGCCAACCAGGCCGTCGCCGAGCGCGCCCTCGACCGCAACGACCTGGAGCGGGAGCGCGGTATCACCATCCTCGCCAAGTCCACCGCGGTCGAGTGGAAGGGCGTCAAGATCAACATCGTCGACACCCCGGGCCACGCCGATTTCGGCGGCGAGGTGGAGCGCATTCTCTCTATGGTCGATGGCGCGATCGTCCTCTGCGACGCCGCCGAGGGCCCGCTGCCGCAGACCAAGTTCGTCCTTACCAAGGCGCTGGCCCGTGGCCTGCGGCCCATCGTCGTCATCAACAAGGTGGACCGGCAGGACGCCCGGCCGGACGAGGTCCACAACGAGGTCTTCGACCTCTTTGCCGCCCTCGGCGCGACGGACGAGCAGCTCGACTTCCACACCCTCTTCGCCTCCGGCCGCCAGGGCTGGGCCGACCTCGAGCTGGAAGGGGCCCGCAAGGACCTCTCGCCGATGTTCGACCTGATCCTGAGCCATGTCCCGCCGCCGAAGGTCGAGCTCGACAAGCCCTTCGCCATGAACGCCTCGATCCTCGAGAGCGACAATTTCCTCGGCCGCATCCTGACCGGCCGCGTCGAGCAGGGCACCGCCCGCGTCAACATGCCCGTCCGCGTGCTGCGCCAGGACGGCACCGTGGTCGAGAGCGGGCGGCTGACCAAGCTGATGACCTTCTCCGGCCTCGACCGCGTGCCGGTCGAGGAGGTGCAGGCGGGCGACATCATCGCCATCGCCGGCCTCTCGGACGCGACGATCCCGGACACCATCGCCGCGCCTGACGTGACCGAGCCGCTGCCCGCCATCCCGGTGGACCCGCCGACGCTGGCCATGACCTTCCGCATCAATGACGGCCCGCTCGGCGGCCGCGAGGGCAAGAAGGTGACGTCGCGCCAGATCCGCGACCGGCTGTTCAAGGAGACCGAGGGCAACGTCGCCATCAAGGTGAAGGTGTCCGAGGAAGTCGACGCCTTCGAGGTGGCCGGCCGCGGCGAGCTTCAGCTCGGCGTGCTGATCGAGCAGATGCGCCGGGAGGGCTTCGAGCTCACCATCGGCCGCCCCCGCGTCCTGACCCGCGACAATGCGGAGACCGGCGAGCGCGAGGAGCCCTTCGAGGAGGCGCTGATCGACGTGGACGAGGCCTATTCCGGCGTCGTCGTCGAGAAGATGTCGCAGCGCAAGGGCCAGATGCAGGACATGCGGCCCTCGGGCGGCGGCAAGGTCCGGCTGACCTTCCACATCCCGTCGCGCGGCCTCATCGGCTACCACGGCGAGTTCATGACCGACACGCGCGGCACGGGCATGATGAACCGCCTCTTCCTCGGCTACTTCCCCTGGGCGGGGCCGATCGAGGGGCGGCGCAACGGCTCGCTGATCTCCAACTCCGATGGCGAGGCGATCCAGTACGCGCTGTTCTACCTGCAGGAGCGCGGCACGCTCTTCGTCGATCCGGGCGTCAAGGTCTATGTCGGCATGATCCTCGGCGAGCACAGCCGGGACAACGACCTGGACGTGAACCCGATCAAGGAGAAGAAGCTCACCAACATCCGCGCCGCCGGCAAGGACGAGGCGCTGCTGCTGATCCCGCCGCGGCGGATGAGCCTCGAGCAGGCCATCGCCTATATCGAGGATGACGAGCTGGTGGAGGTGACGCCGGGTGCCATCCGGCTGCGCAAGCGCTACCTCGACCCGCATGAGCGCAAGAGGCACGCCCGCCGCGCCGACAGCGAGGCGGCGTAACACGCACCCCACGGCACCGCTGCGCGGCGTCGTGGGGATCCCGTTCCGGGATTGCCTTCGCCGCGAGGCGGTGCGGCAAGGCAGCGCCCTTCGTCCATGAACCGGGAAGGCATTCCGGGCATGATGCCGGAACCTTCCCGATCCGGACCGAGGACGCCCATCCGTGACCATGCCCATCGCCGAGGATTTCGCCGCCATCCGCGCCCGGCTCGAGGCCATCCATGCCGAGGAGCGCGGCCGGGCCGCCGAGCCCGCCCCGGCGCCCCAGCCGCGCCGGACTCAGGCCGTCGACTTCTACAGCTGGCTGACCGGCGGCAACCTCTGGTCGGTCGGCGGCCCGGTCACAGGCTGATCGCCAGCCCCGCCACCATGGCGACCAGGAAATTCACCACGATCCCGACCACCACCGCGGCCAGGGTGAAGGTCATCACCCGGTCCTGCGGAATCCGCAGCACGATCGGGGCACCCTTGTAGAAGGTGTAGAGGCTGTAGAGGCCAAGCACCGCGAGGATGGCCAGCGGCGGGATGATGGCGAAGATGCCGGCGAGCCAGGCCGCGGTCGGCGTATGCACGGCGAGCTTCATCGCCGGCGTCTCCTCCGCCACGCCGCCGAAGCGGGGCGAGAGCGCCTGCACCACCTTGCCCCAGAGCCACAGGCCGAAGAGCCCCAGCAGGTAGCCGAGCACGGCATTGATCAGCAGCCGGAAGATGCTGACCGGTGCCCCGAGCACGCTGCCCAGATAGCCCGCGAAGATCGCGGAGCCGATGAAGCCCGCCACCGCCGGCAGGGCGGAGAGCGGCACGGCATAGCCCTTGAAGAGGCTCGCGGTATCCGCGGGCTCCGCGGCGATCACCCGCCATTCCTGCTCGGGCCGTTGCAGCAGGGCCTTCGCCCGTTCGAAGAGCGCCATGATCAGCGGTACACGAAGGCGGCGTCGTCGAGGTCGATGGCGGCGAAGGCGTCCTTCTCCGTCCAGTAGTCCTGGGTGTGCTGCCATTCCGGCTTGTCGCCGCGCTTCGGCAGCAGGTGCATCCCCCGCATCAGGTAGCCCGGGTTGAAGTTCTCCGGGTCGATCCAGGGCAGGATCGGCATGTCGCGGTCCTCCGGGCGCAGCGCCACCTCGACGCGCCTCGCGCCCTTCGCCTCCATGTGCTTCAGCAGCCGGCAGACGAAATCGCCGACGAGGTCCGCCCGCAGCGTCCAGCTCGCGCGGAAATAGCCGAAGACCCAGGCCAGGTTGGGAATGCCGGTGAACATCATCCCGCGATAGGTGACGGTCTCGTGGAAAGCGAGCGGCCTGCCGTCGATCTCGAAGGCGATGTCGCCGAGGACGTTGAGGTGGAAGCCGGTGGCGGCGACGACGATGTCCGCCTCTAGGTGCTGGCCCGACTTGAGCCGGATGCCCGTCTCGTCGAAATGCTCGATCTCGTCGGTGACGACCGAGGCATCGCCGCGCGCCACCGCCTGGAACAGGTCGGCATCGGGGACGAAGGCGATGCGCTGCCGCCAGGGCCGGTAGCTCGGGGTGAAATGGGTGTCGAGGTCGTAGTCCGGCCCGAGGATGGAGCGGAGATTGGCCAGCATCTCCGCCTTCACCTTCTCCGGCTCGGCGAAGCAGCGCTCGGTGAAGACGGTCTGCTCCAGCAGGATCTTGCGGCGGACGATCTCATGGATCCAGGTCTCGTCGACCTGCAGCTTGCGCAGCTCCTCCGCCAGCTCGATGGCATTGCGCCCGGTGCGGAAATAGGTCGGCGAGCGCTGCAGCATCGTCACATGCGCGGCCTTGCCCGCCATGGCCGGCACGATGGTCGCGGCCGAGGCACCGGAGCCGATGACGACGACGCGCTTGCCGGCGTAGTCGAGGTCCTCCGGCCAGGTCTCGGTATGCACGAGCGCGCCGCGGAAGCGCTCCTTGCCCGCCCAGTCGGGCATGTAGCCATGGTTGTGGCGGTAGTAGCCCTGGCACATCCAGAGGAAGCCGGCGGTGATCGTCACCGCCTCGCCGGTGTCGCCGCGCGTCGCCTCGATGGTCCAGCGGTTCTCGGCGCCCGACCAGCGGGCGGAGTGGATGGTGTGGCGGTAGCGGATGTGGCGGTCGAGGCCGTTCTCCTCGATCACGTCGCCCATGTACTTGCGGATCTCGTCGGCGGTCGCGATCGGCGTGCCGGTCCAGGGCTTGAAGCGGTAGCCGAAGGTGTGCAGGTCGCTGTCGGAGCGGATGCCGGGGTACTTGTGCGTCCACCAGGTGCCGCCGAAGGTCTCGGCCGCCTCGAGCACGGCGAAGCTGGTGCCCGGGCACTGCACCTTCAGGTGGTAGGCCCCGCCCACGCCGGAGATGCCGGCGCCGACGATGAGCACGTCGACATGCTCCGCCTGCTGCGGAGAGGGCTTTTCAAGGGTCGCGGCTTCGGACATCGTCCCTGCTCTTCCTTGGCTGAGGCGCCGTCTGCCGGGCACCGATGGGCCGATAATGGTAGCAGCCTACCGGTCGGGCAAGCAGGATCGCCGCCGTCTGCCGGATCGATGCCGGGGCGCTAGCGGAAGGCGAGGACCACCCCATGCGCCGCGGCCGGCGGCACGGCGAGCCCGAACCGCCCCTTCATCGCCCCCGTCCTCGCGGCCAAGCGCACCGCGACGGAGCGGCCGGCGACCCGCACCGCCAGCGTCACCGGCCCTCGGCCGGCAGGCCGGCGAGGTCGAGGCCGGGACAGCGCCCGGCGGGCTGCACCGGCACCACGCCATGGTCGATCCCGCCCGGATGCGCCAGCATGACCGCACAGTCCTCCAGCCCCAGGGGCGTCATGTCCTACGCCATCGAAACCCGCGTCACCCGCCTGCTCGGCATCCGCTACCCGATCGTACAGGGCGGGCTGGCGCGCGTGGCCTTCTCGGACCTCGCCGCCGCCGTCTCCAATGCCGGCGGGCTCGGGCAGATCAGCACGGCGGGGCTCGATGGGCCGGAGGCGCTCAGGGCCGAGATCAGGCGGTGCCGGGGCCTGACGGACCGGCCCTTCGCGGTGAATTTCCCGATCGGCCGCACTGACATCACCCCAGGGCTGGAGGCGGCGCTGGAGGAGGGGGTGCGGATCGTCGCGCTGACCGCCGGCAACCCGGCGCCCTTCATCCGCCGCTGCGAGCAGGTGGGGGTGAGGACGCTGGTGCTCACCGCCGGGCCCGAGCTGGCGCGGAAGGCGGAGGCGGCCGGCGCCGACATGGTGGCGACCGTGGGCTTCGAGGGCGGCGGCCATATCGGCCGCTCCGACGAGACGACCATGGTCATGGTCCCGCGCACCGTCGCCGCGGTGAAGATCCCGGTCCTCGCCTCCGGCGGCATCGCCACCGGCGCCGGGCTGCTGGCGGCGCTGGCGCTCGGCGCCGAGGGGGTGGAGATGGGCACCCGCTTCGTCGCCAGCGCCGAGGCCATCGCCCATGAGGCCTACAAGCAGGCCCTCGCCCGCGCCACGCCGGCCGACACCATGCTGATCAAGCGGACGCTCGGCATGCCCGGCCGCGTGCTGCGCAGCCCGCATGCCGAGCGCATCGTCGCCGCCGAGGCGGCCGGCGCCCCGCGCGACGAGCTGATCGCCATGATCGCCGGCGCCGCCAATGCCCGGGGCACGGATGGCGGCGACCTCGAGGACAGCTATGTCTGGGCCGGGCAGTGCGTCGGCCTGATCGACGGGGTGGAGCCGGCCGGCGCCATCATTGCCCGCATGGCCGAGGAGGCTTCGGCCGGCCTCGCCCGGCTCCGGGGTATGATGGCATGAGCGAGGACCCCGCGCTCCTCTCCGCCACGGCGCTCGCCGGCCGCTTCGCCCAGGGCCGGCTCTCCCCCGCCGAGGCGCTGGAGGCGGTACTTGCTCGCACGCGGCGGCTGAACCCGCGCTTCAACGCCGTCATCGCCCTCGACGAGGCCGGCGCCCGCGCCGCCGCGGCGGCGAGCGCCGCCCGCTGGCGCGCAGGGCTCCCGCTCTCGCCGCTCGATGGCGTGCCCTTCACGGTGAAGGACAACATCGCCATGGCCGGCCTGCCCTGCGCCTGGGGCAGCCCGCTCTTCGCCGGCAGCGTGCCGGAGCGGGACGAGCTGCCGGTCGCCCGGCTGCGCGCCGCCGGGCTGGTGCCGCTCGGCAAGACGAACGTCCCGGAATTCACCCTCCAGGGTTATACGAACAACCCGGTCTTCGGCCCGACCCGCAACCCGTGGAACCCGGCGCTGACGCCGGGCGGCTCCTCCGGCGGGGCGGTGGCGGCGGTCGCGGCCGGGCTCGGGCCGCTGGCGCTCGGGACGGATGGCGGCGGCTCCATCCGCCGGCCGGCCTCGCATGCCGGGCTGGTCGGGCTGAAGCCGACGCCCGGCCGGGTGCCGCGCTGCGACGGGCTGCCGGCCATCCTGCTCGACCTCGAGCAGGTCGGGCCGATCGCCCGGACCAGCGCGGACCTGACCGCCCTCCTCGCGTTGCTCGCCCCGCCCGATGCGCGGGACCCGCTGAGCCGTGCCGTGCCGCCCTTCGTGGTGCCGGCGCCGCCGGGCCGGCAGCGCATCCTCTTCGTCCCGCGCTTCGGCGCGCATCCGGTCGATCCGGGGATCGCCGCGAGCACCGCGGCGGCGGCGGCACGCCTCGCCGCGCTCGGCCATCAGGTGGAGGAGGGCGCCCCACCGTTCGACACCGAGTTGCTGGCCGCGCTGTTCAACCCCATCGGCCAAGCCGGCCTCGCCTGGCTGCTGGCCACCCGCGGCGGCGAGGCGAGCGCGCCCATGCTGCGGGAGATGGCAGAGGCCGGCCGGGCGCTGCCTGCCACCGCGCTCTTCGCGGCGCTGGACGGCATCGCTGCCTTCCGCCGGCGGATGGCCGGCTTCTTCACCACGACCGACCTCATCCTGACCCCTGCGGCCGCCGCCCTGCCCTGGCCGGCAGAGGAGGTCGCGCCGCCGGTCATCGACGGTCAGGCGGTCGGGCCGCGCGGCCATGCCGTCTTCACCAATTTCGCCAACCTGGCCGGGCTGCCCGGCCTGGCTCTGCCGGGCCGGCCCTCCGCGGCCGGATTGCCCATCGGCTTCCAACTCGTCGGGCCGGCCGGATCGGACGGGTTGCTCTGCGCCCTGGCGCGCGAATGGGAAGCGGCGGAGCCCTGGCCGCTCTGGCAGGAGGCCGGCTGAGGACGGTAGCCGGGGCGCGCACAATCTTGCCAGAGATCGTGCATCCAGTTGCTGCGATGCGACGTAGCGCCGCAGGAAGGGCAGTGATCCTGTCCTTTTTCGACACACCCCTGCGGTCTGGAACGATGCCGACATCCCTCTTCATGCTGCTTCCCTCCCTCGATGGCCTGGCGGATCCCGCCTGGCGCCTGAGCTGGCACAGGGAGCCGTGCAGCGTCCTCGCCGCCTCCTCCGACGAGGCCAGGCGGCTTGCCGCCGGCCAGTACACGGTCGCGGTGCATCCGGGCCCGGTGCTGGCCGCCTGGCACTCGCCCTGGCTCGATACGCGGCTGGTGGCGGTGGAGCAGGATTCGGTGGCGTAGCGGGGCCGCGAGCCGGCATCCGCCGCATTCCAAAACGCTGCCCGCATTCCCATCTGCGGGACATGAGCAAGCTGCCCACCGCCCCGGGCTCCACCGCCGTCACCGAGTTCCTGCGCCAGGTCGCAAGCCTGCCGGCCCGTCCGGCGAGCCACCGGCCTGGGCGGCTCGTCATGGCGATCGACGCCACCGCCTCCCGCCAGCCGAGCTGGGACCGGGCCTGCCAGCTCCAGGGCGAGATGTTCCAGGCGACGCGCGCCCTCGGCGGCCTCGTCATCCGCCTCGCCTATTTCCGCGGCTTCGACGAATTCGCCGCGACCCCCTTCCTCGCGGATGCCGCGGAGCTCACCCGCCGCATGACCGGGCTGCAATGCCTCGGCGGCCAGACCCAGATTGGCCGCGTCTTCCAGCATGTGCTGGCGGAGACGCAGCGCGACCGCGTGCATGCTCTGATCCTCATCGGCGATGCGATGGAGGAGCCGCTCGACCCGCTCTGCCACGGGGCCGGCCAGCTTGGCCTGCACGGCACGCCGATCTTCGCCTTCCATGAGGGCGGCGACTCGCGCGCGCGCGATGCCTTCCGGCAATTCGCCAGGCTCTCCGGCGGCGCCTATGCGCCCTTCGATGCCGCCAGCGCCGCGACGCTGGCCGAGCTGCTGCGCGCCGTCGCCGTCTATGCCGCCGGCGGCCGCGCGGCCCTCGCCAGGCTGCCCAGCGAGGCGGCCCGGCGCATCGCCGGCCAGCTGCCCGCGCCCCGCTGATGGCCTGGCTCGCCCTCGGCGCGCTGGCGCTGCTGCTCGGGCTCTGGCTGCTGCGCGCCTTCGCCGAGGCCTCCCCAGCGACCATCCGCAAGGTGGGGCTCTGGGTCCTTGGCCTGCTTGGCGGCGGGGCGCTGCTGCTCCTGCTGATGACCGGCCGCGGGGTACAGGCGCTCTGGGCGCTGGTCTTCTTCGGCCCGGTCGTCTGGCGGCGCATCAGCGGCTGGATCGCCGCCCGCCGCTTCGCCCGCCCGGCCGGCGATGCCAGCACCGTCGAGACGGCGACGCTCGTCATGAGCCTGGACCATGCGACCGGCACCCTCACCGGCCGGATCCGGCGCGGGCGCCAGGCTGGGTGGGACCTGGCGAGCCTCGACCTCGTGGCCCTCCGCGCCCTGCTGGAGGAGTGCGGCGGCACCGACCCGGAGAGCGTCCCCTTGCTCGAGGCCTGGCTCGACCGCACCCATCCCGGTTGGCGCGATGGCCCGGCCGAGCCCGCCAGCAGCGGCCCGATGACGAGGGCGGAGGCGCTGGCCATCCTCGGTCTCGCCGAGGGCGCCGATGCGGAGGCGATCCGCACCGCCCATCGCCGCCTCATGCGGAGCGCCCATCCCGACAGCGGCGGCAGCGATTGGCTCGCCGCCCGCATCAACCAGGCCCGCGACATCCTGCTCGACTAACGAACGCCCATCGCCCGGCCCGCGTTGGCCTTCCTCAACCCATCGAGGGAGCAGCCCCATGACAAAGCCCAAAGGCAGCGATGACCGCAACGGCCAGCTCGGCGAGTCCGAGTTCCGCCAGGGCAATCGCGGCCAGCCCGAGACCGGCGAGAAGGATGCGCGCGGCCTGACCCGCGACAGCACCCTGCTCCAGGAGGAGGACGAGGCTCCCGTCCCTGGCGACGCCGCCCGCGGCCCCTGGGCCGTCGACACCACACCGAAGGGCGACTGATCGGGACGCGCAGCGGGGTGGCGGCGGGCATAACTTGCCCCGCCCCCACCCCGCATGGCATCCCTGCCGCTGCGCCGCAACCACGGCACAACCATCGCCACCGCCAGGGAGAGCCCCGTGCCCGCCAAGAAGCCGCTGAAGAAGGCCGTCCTGCCCGTCGCCGGCCTCGGCACCCGTTTCCTGCCTGCCACCAAGGTGATGGCGAAGGAAATGCTCCCCGTGGTGGACAAGCCGCTCATCCAGTATGCGGTCGAGGAGGCGCGCGCCGCCGGCATCGAGCAGTTCTGCTTCGTCACCGGCCGCGGCAAGGTGATGCTGGTCGACCAGTTCGACGTCGCCGTCGAGCTGGAGCGGACGCTGACCGAGCGCGGCAAGCAGAAGGAGCTCGACATGCTCCACGCCCAGGCGCTGCAGCCCGGCTCCATCATCACCACGCGCCAGCAGGTGCCGCTCGGCCTCGGCCATGCGATCTGGTGCGCGCGGGCCTTCATCGCCGACGACCCCTTCGCCATCCTGCTCCCCGACGACCTGATGCAATGCGAGGTCTCCTGCACCAAGCAGCTCGCCGAGGCCTATGACGAGACCGGCGGCAATGTCGTCGCGGTCGAGGAAGTGCCGCGGGAGATCGTCAACCGCTACGGCGTCATCGACCCCGGCGCCACCTCCGGCCGCCTCGTCGAGGTGAAGGGCCTGGTCGAGAAGCCGCCGGTCGAGAAGGCGCCCTCCAACCTCACCGTCATCGGCCGCTACGTGCTGATGCCCGAGGTCATCGGCCATCTCGCCAAGATGGAGCGCGGCGCCGGCAACGAGATCCAGCTCACCGACAGCATGGCGAAGCTGATCGGCACCCAGCCCTTCCACGGCGTGCTCTACGAGGGCAAGCGCTTCGACTGCGGCGACAAGGCCGGCTATCTCGAGGCGCAGGTCGCCTTCGCCATGGCCCGGCCCGACATGGCGCCGGCCATGCGCGAGATCATCAAGCGCTACGCGTAAGGAACCGTCATGTCCGTCTTCCACCACGAATTCCACGGCACCGTCCTCCGCGAATACGACATCCGCGGCATCATCGGCGAGACGCTGCAGCCCGAGGACGCCTTCGCCATCGGCCGCTGCTTCGGCTCGATCGTTGTGCGCAAGGGTGGCGGCAAGGTCGCGGTGGGCTATGACGGGCGCCTCTCCTCGCCCGACCTCGAGCCGCAGCTCGTCGCCGGGCTGCGCGCCTGCGGGCTCGAGGTGCTGCGCATCGGCCTCGTCGCCACGCCGATGCTCTACTTCGCCAGCCATGCCCTGGCCGCCGACGGCGCGGTGATGGTGACGGGCAGCCACAACCCGCCAAACTACAACGGCTTCAAGATGATGCTGGGCCAGAAGCCCTTCTACGGCCCGCAGATCCAGGAGATCGGCCGCATGGCGCGCGAGGGCGATGTCGTCCCCGTCGCCACCGAGGGCACCGACCGCACGGCCGAGATCATGGAGGACTACGTCGCCCGCGTACTGCAGGACTATGATGGCGGCGAGCGTCGGCTGAAGGTCGTCTGGGATCCGGGCAATGGCTCCGGCTGCGAGGTGACGAAGGTGCTGGCGGGCAAGCTGCCCGGCGAGCACACCGTCATCAACGGCGACGTGGACGGCACCTTCCCCAACCACCACCCCGACCCGACCGTCGCCAAGAACCTCGAGCAGCTCATCGCCGAGGTCGCCCGCACCAATGCCGATCTCGGCATCGCCTTCGATGGCGACGCCGACCGCATCGGCGTCGTGGACAATGAGGGCCATATCCTCTTCGGCGACCAGCTCCTCATCATCCTGGCGCGCGACGTCCTCAAGGCGAAGCCGGGCGGCACCATCATCGCCGACGTCAAGGCGAGCCAGGTGCTGTTCGACGAGGTGGCGAAGGCCGGCGGCACGCCGCTGATGTGGAAGACCGGCCACTCGCTGATCAAGACCAAGATGGCCGAGACGGGCAGCCCGCTCGCCGGGGAGATGTCGGGCCACATCTTCTTCGCCGACAAGTGGTACGGCTTCGACGACGCGCCCTATTCGGCCATCCGCCTGCTCGGCATCGTCGCGCGGATGCAGGAGAGGCTGAGCGAGGTCCGCGCCGCCCTGCCGCAGGTCATCAACACGCCGGAGCTGCGCTTCGACTGCGCCGAGGACCGCAAGTTCCAGGTGGTGCAGGAGGTGAAGGGGCGCCTCGCCGCCTCTGGTGCCCAGGTGCAGGATGTCGACGGCGTGCGCGTGCTGACGGAGGATGGCTGGTGGCTGCTGCGGGCCTCCAACACCCAGGCGGTGCTGGTGGCGCGTTGCGAGGCCTCCTCCGAGGCCGGGCTCGACCGGCTGAAGGCGCTGCTGGCCGAGCAGCTGACCGCGAGCGGCCTGCCCGCGCCGGACTTCTCGGCCGAGAACGCCGGCCATTAGCCAAGGCGTGCTGCTCTTCCTCTATGGCAGCCTGCTCGACCCGAAGGTGCTCGCCCGGCAATCGGGCGAGCCTGGCCTCGCCCGCCGCCTGCGCCCCGCGGTGCTAGCGGACCATGCCCGCCGCCCGCTGCGCGGCACGCGCTACCCGACGCTGATCCGGCAGGCGGGCACCTTCACGGAAGGTGCGTTGCTGCGCCCAGGCCCCGCCGCCCTCCGCCGCCTCGCCGCCTATGAGGGCGCCGAGTACCGCCTCGCCCCCGTGCGGCCGCTGACCGCCCGCGGCCCGGTCCGCGCCCATGCCTGGATCGCGCCGCGCTGGCGGGCCGGGTAGGGGGCCGTACGGCGCATTGACGCGGGGCATCCCCGGTCCCTACCTTGTTCACTGGATGTACAAGGGTTCAAGCCATTGATGTACCCGCCGAAAACCCCGCTCGGGGCGGCCGTCGGCACGTCCCTGGCCGGCCTCGATAACCGCGCCGCGACGATCCTGCGGGAATTGGTCGAGATCTATGTCACGACCGGGGAGCCGGTGGGCTCGCGCACCCTCTCGCGCCGCCTGCCGCTCGGCCTCTCCCCGGCCTCCATCCGCAACGTCATGGCGGACCTGGAGGAAGCCGGGCTGCTCTATGCCCCGCATACCTCCGCCGGCCGGCTGCCGACCGAGCGGGGCCTGCGCCTCTTCGTCGACGGGCTGCTGGAGTTCGGCGACCTCAGCGAGGAGGAGCGGGGCGAGATCGCCGCCCGCTGCGCCGCCTCCGGCCGCTCCATGCAGGAGACGCTGGGCGAGGCCGGGCAGATGCTCTCCGGCCTTGCCGGCGCCGCCGGCCTCGTGGTCGCGCCCAAGTCGGAAGGCACGATCCGCCACATCGAATTCGTGGGCTTAGGCCCCGGCCGCGCGCTGGTGGTGCTCGTCACCGCCGATGGCCGGGTCGAGAACCGGGTGATCGACGTGCCCCCCGGCCTGCCGCCCTCCGCCCTGGTGCAGGCGAGCAATTACCTGAACGCCCGTCTCGCCGGCCGCTCGCTCGACGAGGCGCGGCTGCATGTCAGCGAGGAGATCTCCGCCAACCGCACCGCGCTCGATGCGCTCACCAACCAGGTGGTCGAATCCGGCCTGGCCACCTGGACCAGCGGGGGCGGCGGCAGCCTCATCATCCGCGGCCAGGCGAAGCTGCTGCAGAACCTCGACCAGGCCGCCCGCCTCGTCGAGATCCAGGCGCTGTTCGAGCGGCTGGAGGCGCAGGAGACGGTGCTCCGCCTGCTCGACCTCGCCCAGCGCGGCCAGGGGGTGCAGATCTTCATCGGCGCCGAGAGCGGCCTCTTCGACAGCGCCGGGCTGTCCATGGTCGTCGCCCCCTTCCGCAACGGGCAGGAGCGGATCGTCGGCGCCATCGGCGTCATCGGCCCGACGCGGATCAACTATGGCCGCGTCATCCCCGTGGTGGACTACACGGCACGCGTGATCGGTCGCCTGCTGGGTTGATCCGGGGACGGGAACGCTTCCCGCCCCGGGGCTTTGTGGCAGCGGTTTCTTGTCAAGGAGTGGGCAAGGCGTCCGTGCGACACCCTGCCCGTCCGGACGGGGACCCGCCCTGCCACAACGGATGGACCCGATCGTGACCTTCCGACCCAGCCTGTTCCGCAGCTTCTTCCTCGGCGGCTTCGAGTGCTCGACGCATCGCCGCAACGACGGGCGCCGGCTCGACCTCATCGCCGCCACGCGGCACGATCTGCTGGCCGAGGAGGATTACCGCCAGGTCGCCGAGCACGGCATCCGCGCGGTGCGCGACGGCGTGCGCTGGCACCTCATTCAGGCCGGCGGCCCCGGCCAATATGACTGGTCGCCCGTGCAGCCCATGCTGCAGGCGGCATCACGCACCGGCACCCAGGTGGTCTGGGACCTCTGCCACTACGGCTGGCCGGACTGGCTCGACTTCTTCTCGCCCGACTTCGCCTCGCGCTTCGCCGAATACGCCGTGCGCTTCGCCGAGCTGGCCCGCGCCGAGACCGGCCAGGCGCCGACCCTCTGCCCGCTGAACGAGATCTCCTTCCTCGCCTGGGCCGGCGGCGAGACGGGCCACTTCAACCCCTGCACCCGCGGCCGCGGCCCGGAGGTGAAGCGTCAGGCCGTCGCCGCGACGCTCGCCGCCACGCGCGCCATGCGCCAGGCCGTGCCCGGCACCCGCGTCTTCGCGGTGGAGCCGCTGATCAACACCGTCGGCCGCCCCAACATGGTGGAGGACATCGCCCCCTCCGAGGCGCGCAAGGCCGGCATGTGGGAAGCCTGGGACATGCTGCTCGGCCGGCAGGCGCCGGAGCTCGGCGGCTCGGAGGACGTGCTCGACGCCATCGGGGTGAATTTCTACTGGAACAACCAGTGGTGGCTGCATGAGGGCCGCGACGCCGCCCCGCTCTCGGTCTTCGACGAGCGCTGGGTGCCGCTGCGCGAGCTGCTGGCCAAGGTGTATGCGCATTTCCGGCGTCCCATCTTCGTCGCTGAGACCAGCATCGAGGGCGATCGCCGCGCCCTGTGGCTGCGCTACGTCGCCGAGGAGGTGCGCGAGGCCATCCGCGCCGGCGTGCCGGTGGAGGGCATCTGCCTCTACCCCGTGCTCAGCCATCCGGGCTGGGACAATGACCGGTACTGCCCGAATGGCCTCCTCGAGATGGAGCCCCGCCATGGCCGCCGCCCGGTCCACGCCCCGCTGGCGCGGGAGCTGCGGCGGCAGCAGCAGGATTTCGCCGAGTTCTTCGGCGAGCGGTCCGAGGCTGCGGCCTGAGTCGCTCGGCTCGGGCGACATGCCCCACGCTTCGTCGCTTGCAGAAGCGTGACGGGCCGGGGCACAACCCTGCCCGAAGGAGCTGATCACATGTCCGAGAGTACGAATGCCCAAGGCGCGGTGAACGGCGCCGCCGCGTCCGCGCCCGTCCTGCCGCCCCTCTACCGCCAGCTCGAGGGGCTCACCGCGGAGCGGCATGCCGCGCTCCGCCTGCGCGAGGCCGGCTACGGCTTCGCCGCCGCGGCCAGCGCGGTGCCGCTCGCGGCGGAGGAATGCGCCATCGCGGCGCGCAGCCTCGCCATCGTCTTCGCCGCACAGGCGCCGCACATGCCGGTCGCGCTGACCGGGCTGACGGCGGGGAACAACCTCTTCGTCGACAGCGGCGGGGCCTGGAAGATCGGCGCCTATGTGCCGGCCTATCTGCGGCGCTATCCCTTCTTCCTGCTGCGCGTGGCGGAGGGCTCCGAGGAGCTTGCCCTCTGCATCGACCCGAGCGCGCCGCAGGTGAGCGACAGCCTGGGCGAGCCGCTCTTCACCGCCGACGGCAAGCCGGCGCCGCAGCTCGAGCGCGCCTTCGCCTTCACCAAGTCGGTGGAGGAGGCGATGCTGCGCACGCGCGCCATGACGCAGCGCCTGGCCGAGCTCGGCCTGCTGAAACCCTCGGTCGTGCAGTTCGAGCAGCATGGCAAGCCGGTTCGCATCGATGGCTTCTTCGCTGTCGACCGGCCGACCCTGGCCGCCCTGCCGCCAGAGCAGCTGGCGGAGCTGCGCGACCGCGGCTGGCTCGAGGTGATCTACGCCCATCTCCTCTCGATCGGCGGCATCCCGGACCTGGCGCGCGGCATCGGGGTGTAGATGGACGGAGGCAGCCAGGAGGACTAACACACGGCCAAGGTCCAATGGGAGGAACCATGACCGGACGCCGTCATCTGCTGGCCGTCACGGCCGGCCTCCTCGCCGCCGCCACGGCCGGCGAGACCCAGGCGCAGCAGCGCCTAGCCAGCCTCTACATGTTCATCCCCGCCGGGCCGGGCGGCGGCTGGGACGGGCTCGGCCGGGCGATCGAGCAGGTCGCGCGGCAGGCGGGGCTGGTCGGCAGCTTCCAGTTCGAGAATGTGGGCGGCGCCGGCGGCTCGGTCGGGCTGCCGCGCTTCGTCGGCCAGCGACGCGGGCGGCCGGATGCGCTGATGGTAGCCGGCTCCATCATGGTCGGCGCGACGCTCACCAACAAGACGCCCATCGGCATGAAGGACGTGACGCCGATCGCGCGGATGACCGAGGAGGCCGGCGTCATCGTCGTGCCGGCGAGCTCCGACATCAAGGACATCCGGGGCTTCCTCGACGCGCTGAAGGCCAATCCGGGCGGCACCTCGGTCGCCGGCGGCTCGGCCGGCGGGACGGACCACATCACTCTCGGGCTGATCCTCAAGGCGCTCGGGCGCTCGGCGAAGGAGGGCTCCTATGTCGCCTTCGCCGGCGGCGGACCAGCCCAGGCGGCGGTCCTCGGCGCGCAGGTGAAGGCGGGCATCTCCGGCCTCTCGGAATTCGCCGAGCAGATCAAGTCCGGCCGCATGCGGGCGCTGGCGACCACGGGCGATGCGCGCGCCGACCCGGCCCTGCCGACGCTGAAGGATGCCGGCATCGACGTCGTCATCAGCAATTGGCGCGGCGTCTTCGCCCCGCCGGGCATTCGCCCGGATGCGCGGGAGAAGCTGGTCGCGCTGATGACCGAGCTGCACGCCTTGCCGGCCTGGAAGGATATGCTGAGGACGCGCGACTGGGGGGATGCCTTCCTCACCGGCGAGGCCTTCAGCGCTTTCCTCGCCCAGGACGTCACGCAGACCGAGGCGGTGCTGAAGGAGATCGGGCTCGCGTGATCCGGCGCGGCACCGGCCCCGATCTCGCGGTCGGCGGCTTCGTCCTGCTGCTCGGCCTGCTGGCGCTCTGGCAGGCTACTATCATCCCGGCCTCGCCGATCTATGCCCAGGTCGGGCCGAAGGCGGTGCCCTATGTCGTCAGCGCTGGCCTGCTCGCGCTCGGCGCGGGGCTGGCGGCGACGGCGCTGCGCGGCGGCTGGTCGCATACGCTCGAGGAGGTGCGGGAGGCACCGCCGACCAACTGGCGGGCGCTCGGCCTGCTGCTGGCGGGGCTCGCGGCCAATCTCGTGCTGATCGGGCCGCTCGGCTTCTCCATCGCAGCGAGCGCGCAGTTCGTGCTGGTGGCAGCCGCCTTCGGCTCGCGCCGCCTGCTGCGGGACCTGGTGCTGGCGGTGGTGCTGACGCTGCTCGCCTGGTTCCTGTTCGTCGAGCTCCTCGGCGTCAATATCGGCGCGGGCGTGCTCGAAGGCCTCGTGCTGCGCGCCCTTGGCCGGGACGTCATGGAATGATGGACACCATCGCGGGCCTCCAACTCGGCTTCTCTCATGCGCTGACGCTCGGCAATCTCGGCTGGGCGCTGCTCGGCTGCTTCCTCGGCACGGCGATCGGCGTGCTGCCGGGCATCGGGCCGGCGCTGACCATCGCGCTCCTGCTGCCGATCACTTTCCAGGTGGAGGCGACGGGCGCCTTCATCCTGTTCTGCGGCGTCTTCTACGGCGCGATGTATGGCGGCTCCACCACCTCGATCCTGCTGAACACGCCGGGCGAGTCCGGCTCCATCATCACCGCGCTCGAGGGGGCGAAGATGGCGCGCAACGGCCGGGCGGGGCCGGCGCTGGCGACGGCGGCGATCGGCAGCTTCGTCGCGGGAACGATCGGCACGCTCGGGATCAGCTTCCTCGGGCCGGTCGTCGTCGACCTCGCGCTGAAGCTCGGTCCGGCCGAGTATTTCTCGCTGATGGTGCTCTGCTTCGTCACCGTCTCGGCCGTGCTCGGCGGCTCGGCGCTGCGGGGGCTGACGAGCCTCTTCTTCGGGCTGCTGCTCGGGCTGGTCGGCATCGACCTGCAGACCGGGCAGCCGCGCATGACGCTCGGCGTGCCGGAACTGCTGGACGGGGTCAACGTCGTGCTGGTCGCCGTCGCGCTCTTCGCCGTCGGCGAGACGCTCTACATGGCCTGGCGGCATACGGATGCCAAGGCGGAGGTGCGCAAGGTCGGCAGCATCATGATGTCACGCGGCGATTGGAAGCGGAGCATCGGGCCCTGGTTCCGCGGCTCGCTGCTCGGCTTCCCCTTCGGCGTCATGCCGGCGGGCGGGACCGAAATGCCGACCATGCTCAGCTACTATGCCGAGCGGAAGCTGGTGAAGCCGGAGCATGCCGGCGAGTTCGGCACGACGGGCGCGATCGAGGGCGTCGCCGGGCCGGAGGCGGCGAACAACGCGGCGGCGGCCGGCATCCTCGTGCCGATGCTGACGCTTGGCCTGCCGACCTCGGCGACGGCAGCGATCATGCTGAGCGCCTTCCAGAGCTACGGGATCAACCCGGGGCCCTTGCTGTTCGAGCAGCAGGGGGCGCTGGTCTGGACGCTGATCGCCAGCCTCTACATCGCCAACATCATGCTGGTGGTGCTGAACCTGCCGCTGGTCGGCCTCTGGGCGCGCATCCTCAAGATCCCCCAACCCCAACTGTATGCCGGCATCCTGGTCTTCGCGACGATCGGGACCTACGGCATCAGCAACTCGGTGACCGACCTAGTGCTGCTCTACGTCATCGGCATCATCGGCATGTTCATGCGGCGCTTCGACTTCCCGACCGCGCCGGTGGTCATCGGCATGATCCTCGGGCCGATGGCGGAGCAGGCGATGCGCCAGGCGCTCACCATCAGCGAGGGGGACTGGACGACCTTCGCCACCCGCCCGGTCTCGCTGGCGATCCTGCTGCTGGCGCTCGCGGCGCTAATCGGGCCGCGGCTCTACGGGCGCTTCGCGGGCGCCAGATAGGGGCGATTGGCAGGCGGTGTCGCTACTCCGCCGCCTGCCCCATCCGCCAGTCGCCCCGCACCGAGCGCGGCAGGTCGAGATGGTCGCGGAGCGTCGGGCCCGTGTAGTCCCGCCGGTACAGGCCGCGGCGCTGCAGCTCCGGGACGACATGTTGGACGAACTCGGCATAGGTCCCGGGGACATGGGTGGCGGAGATGACGAAGCCGTCGCAGGCGCCGCCCTCGAACCAGGCCTCGAGCTTGTCGGCCACCTCCTTCGGCCCGCCCACCATGTCCATCCGCGGCCGGCCGCGGCCGCTGCCGGTGATGAAGTCGCGCACCGTCGGGTTGCGCTTGCCCGTCGCCTCCACCACCCGGTCGCGGATCGCCTGCAGGCCCTGGATGCCGGCCATCTCCTCGTCCGAGAAGGGCTCGTCCATGCCCTTGCTGGCGAAGTCGAAATTGAGCGCCTCGGAGAGCAGCGAGAGCGCGTCGATCTCGAGGGGGAGCTTGTCGATGAGTGCGGCGCGATCCTCCGCCTCGGCCCGGGTCGCGGCGCAGATCGGGTTGCAGAGCGTCGCCACCTTCACCGAGGCGGGGTCGCGCCCGGTGGCGGCGACCATCGCCTTGAAGGCATCGTAGTCGCGCTTGCCGGAGGCGATGTCGTGATAGGCAACGAAGACCAGCTCCGCCCAGCGCGCCGAGAAGCGCTTGCCCCGGCCGCTGCTGCCGGCCTGGATCAGCACCGGCCGCCCCTGCGGCGAGCGCGGCACGGTGAAGGGGCCGCGGGAGCGGAGGAACTGGCCCTGGTAGTCCAGCCGATGCACCTTGCCGCCGTCGCCGAAGCGGCCGCCTGCCTTGTCGAGGATCAGCGCGTCGTCCTCCCAGGCATCCCAGTGGCCGAGCACGACCTCGACGAACTCGTCGGCACGGTCGTAGCGCGCGTCATGCGCCATCATCTCGGCATGGCCCATATTCGCCGCCTCGCCGTCGTTCAGCGAGGTGACGACGTTCCAGGCGGCGCGGCCGTCGCTCATCAGGTCGAGCGTCTGGAAGGCGCGGGCGACGTGATAGGGCTCGTAATAGGTGGTCGAGGCGGTGGAGCCGAGGCCAAGGCGCCCCGTCGCCGCCGCCATCATGGTCAGCACCACCACCGGGTCGAGCTTCACGCAGCGGATGCCGTGCTCGATCGTGTGGTGGTGGTCGGAGCCATAGCGGTCCGGCATGGAGAGGCGATCGTCGAAGAAGGCGAGGTCGAATTTGCCCGCCTCCAGGATGCGGCCGATCTCCTGGTAGTAGTCGGCGCGGAGGAAATCCGTCCGGCTCTCCGGATGGCGCCAGGACGAGGCGAGGTTCGTGCAGTTCTGCGCCTGCAGGAAGCCGACGAGATGCATCTGGCGCATGGGCCGTTCCCTCCTTGGTTGCCGGCAAGCCTCGCCCCCGGGCGGCTGTCGGTCAATGCTGGCGCCCGGGGGCGGGGGTGGTAGCATCGCCCCCGGGTGGAGAAGTCCGGCATGCGGTTGGTCCTGTGCAACGAGGTCCTGCGCGAGCTGCCCTTCGCCGCGCAATGCGCGCGGGCGGCGGCGCTCGGCTATGCCGGGCTGGAGGTGGCGCCCTTCACCCTCGATGCGGAGGCGCCGCACCTGCTGCCCGCTGCGCGACGGGCGGAGCTGCGCCGGGCAGCGGCGGAGGCGGGCATCGCGATCAGCGGGCTGCACTGGCTGCTGGTCGCGCCGGGCGGCCTCTCCATCACCAGCGCCGATCCGGCGACCCGTGCCGGCACCCTCGATGTCATCGAGCGGCTGGTCGGCCTCGCCGCCGATCTCGGCGCCGGCTACCTGGTGCATGGCTCGCCAGGGCAGCGGCGGGTCGCAGCGGAGGGTGATGCGGCACGCGCCGAGGACTGCATGGCACGCATCGCCGGCTGGGCCGAGGCGGCCGGGGTCACCTATTGCCTGGAGCCGCTGGCGGCGCGGGAGACCAACTGGGCGACGACCATCGCCGAGGCGGCCGCCATCGTCGGGCGCATCGGCAACCCGGCGCTGCGCACCATGCTGGATGTCTCGGCCGCCGGGAATGGCGAGGCGGAGCCGGCCGATGCCCTGCTGGAGCGCTGGCTGCCGGGCGGGCTCATCGCCCATGTGCACCTGAACGACCGCAACCGGCGCGGGCCGGGGCAGGGGAGCGACCGGTTCGGGCCGATCCTCGCCGTGCTGCGCCGCCAGGGCTATGGCGGCTGGTGCGGCGTGGAGCCCTTCGACTATGTGCCGGACGGGCCGGGCGCGGCCGCCTTCGCCGCCGGCTACCTGCGCGGCCTGTGGGAGGGGCTGGCGCCCGATGCTCGTAGCGCCGAAGGGCGCGAAGAGCTGAATCGGACGCCCAACCCATGAGCGCGCCGCGCTTCCGCATCCTCGAGATCGAGCGGCGGGAATGGCCCTTCCGCCTGCGCATGCCCTTCCGCTTCGGCGTCATCACCCTGACCGAGGGGCGGCAGGCGGTGGTGCGCGCCCGCATCCGCGACGAGGCGGGGCGCGAGGGCTGGGGCGTCGCCGCCGAATCCCTCGCCGCCAAGTGGTTCGACAAGGATCCAGCGCTCAGCGATGCGCAGAACGAGCACCAGCTCCGCCGCTCACTGGAACTTGCTGGCGAGGCGGCGCTGGCGGCGGGCGGGAATACCGGCTTCGGCCATTTCGCCGACGGCTATGAGGCGCATGTCGCAGCCTGCGGGCGGGAGGGGCTGAACCCGCTGGTCGCCGGCTACGGCCGCTCGCTGGTCGATCGCGCGGCGCTGGATGCTTTGCTGAAGCTGCATCACGTCTCCTTCTTCGCCGGCATGCGGGCGAATATCGGCGGCATGGCGCCGCATGCGGTGGTGCCGGACCTCGCGGGCTTCGACCTCGGCGCGATGCTGGCGGGGCTCTCGCCGGCGCGGCGCGTCCAGGCGCGGCACACGGTCGGGCTGGTCGATCCGATCACCGCCGCCGACCAGGTGGAGCGCGTCGGCGACGGCCTGCCGGAGACGCTGGAGGAGGTTGCCGCCACCTACCGCCATGCCTGGTGGAAGCTGAAGGTCGGCGGCGATGTCGCGGCGGATGTCGACCGGCTCTGCCGCATCGCCGCCGTGCTCGACCGGCTGCACGGCTACCAGGTCTCGCTCGACGGCAACGAGCAATATGCCGATGCGGAGGGCGTCGCCGCGCTCTGGCGGGCGATGGCGGCGGAGCCGCGGCTGCGGCGCCTCTGTGCCTCCGTCGCCTATATCGAGCAGCCGGTGAAGCGCGCCCGGGCGCTGGAGACGCGGATGGCGGCCGAGCGGCCGGTCATCATCGACGAGAGCGACGGCGCGCTCGACGCCTTCGTCGAGGCACGGGCGCTCGGCTATGCCGGCGTCTCCTCTAAGGCCTGCAAGGGCGTCTGGCGCTCGCTGCTGAATCTTGCCCGATGCCGGCACTGGGGCGAGGGCTGCTTCATGACCGGCGAGGACCTGACGACGCTTGCCGGCCTCTCGGTGCAGCAGGACCTGGCGCTGGTGGCGCTGCTCGGCCTCGCCCATGTGGAGCGCAACGGGCACCACTTCATCGATGGCTTCAGCGGCCGGCCGAAGGCGGAGGCGGTGCGCTTCATGGAGGCGCATCCCGACCTCTACGCCGATACGCCGCGCGGGCCGCGCCTTGCCATCCGCGAGGGCGTGCTGGAGATCGGCTCGCTCGAGGTGCCGGGGCTCGGCGCCACGGTGGAGCCGGATTACGCCGCGATGCAGGCGATGCCGAAGGCCGCCTGGCCCGGCTGACGCCCCGGTTGGGCGCCCCCGGGTCGGGCGTCACAGCAGGTCGATGAACAGCCGCGAGGATTGCTCGCGGATGCGCTGGCGGAGGCCGCGGCGTTCCCACTCCGCCAGGCTGACGGGGCGGGCGCGGGCGAATTCCCGGGTGAGGAGGCGCTCGAGCGTCGCCGCGGTGTCACGGCCCAGGATGATCGCATCCACCTCGCTGTTCCAGGCGATGCTGCGCCGGGCGAGGTTGGAGGAGCCGACCGCCGACCAGACGCCGTCCACCACCGCCAGCTTGCCGTGCAGGACGCCGTCGGTGACCTCATGGATGCGGATGCCTGCTTCCAGCATGTCGTCATAGGCGGCATGCTGGGCGTTCAGCGCCTCCTGGCTGTCGCTGAAGCTCGGCAGTAGCAGCCGGACGTCGACGCCGCGGCGGGCGGCGGCGCGGAGCACGCGGCGCTGCTGCCAGGTCGGCACGAAATAGCCGGTGCTGAGCCAGATCCGCTCGCGCGCCGCCTCCAGCGCCGTCACCAGGGTGACGTAGTAGCGTGGCATCCGCTCGCCCGGCTCGCTGGCGAGGATGCGGATGCGCGCCGGCCCCGCCTCCGCCAGCCGGGGGAACCAGTCGCGCGGCGGAAGCGGGTCGCCGCGCTCCTTGGCCCAGGTCTCGAGGAAGAGCCGCTGCATGGCGCCGACCGAGGGGCCCTCGATGCGGACCGAGGCATCGTGCCAGCAGGCCGCCTCGGGCTCGGTCGACGTCGCTCCGGTGCCGCAGGGATTCTCGTAAACGCGGTCGAGGTTGACGCCGCCCAGGATGCCGATGCGGCCATCCACCACCAGCATCTTGCGGTGGTTCCGGTCATTCGGCTTCCAGCCGCGCTTGGCCGCGGTCGGGTCGAGCGGATGGAATTCCAGCGTGCGCGCACCGGCCGCGCGCAGCGGCTCGAAGTCCGTGCCCAGCGAGCCGAAGCTGTCATGGATGATGGTGACGGCGACGCCCTGCCCGAGCTTCATCCGCAGCAGCTCGAAGAGCGAAGGCCCCTCGACGCCGGGGATGCGGACATCCTCGAGGATGTAGAATTCGATGTTCACATGGTCCTTCGCCCCGGCGATGGCGCGGAAGGTGGCCTGGAACATGGCGACGCCGCCATCCAGCACCTCGACGCGGTTGCCGCCGAGCAGCGGCGCCCCCTCCTTCACCTCGGCGAGCAGGGCCAGGCGCTCCATCGGGTCCGCCGGCGCGTCCGGCACCACCGGGATGGAGGCGCAACCCGAGAGCCCCGCTGCCAGCAGCCCAAGGCCGCGCCGTCCGATCCGCCTTCTATCCATGCCAGGGGAAACGCCGGCGGGCGGTTCCGGGTGCGTGCCGTTCCGGATCAGCTTGGCGAGAGCGCGTCAGCCCGGGATGCCGGCCCCCAATGCCCGGTTGCCGGTCCGCCCCTAGTCCGCCCAATCTAGGGCGCGGCCCCGGCCGTCGCCAGCTCCTCGGGCGTCGCCGCCAGGCCATGGCGGCGGAGGTGCGCGGAGAAGCGCGGCGCCGCCGTCGCCACGCAGAAGGGGATGGCGAGCAGCAGCCCGCCGGCCGGGGGCAGCGCCCAGGCCAGCGCGCCCGGCGCCGTCGCCAGCAGCAGGCCGAAGACCGCGAGGCCGCAGAGCGTGTGCGGCCAGAGCAGCCGCGCCGCATCCGCCCAGGTAATGCCGCGCGCCGCCCGGTTCTGCGGCGCCCAGCCCGGCCGCGTGCCGAAGGGCAGCCGCGCCAGGAATAGCGCCTTGTTGAGGATGCTCACCGGGTCGAGCAGCGTGGTGAAGGCGAGCTCCGCCAGCGCCCCGCGCAGGAAGGCGGCCCGCCCGCCATAGGCCGCGGCGAGGCCGGGCTTCAGCAGCACCTCGGCATAGCCGCAGAGCTTCGGCGCGTGCAGCATGGCCCAGATGGAGGCCATCAGCGCCAGCAGCGGGGCGCCCGGCGTCTCCGCCGCCCCGCCGGTCGCGGCATTGAGCGCGGCGAAGGCCAGCACCCCGACCCAGAGCGGCGCGCCGAGGAAGAGCAGGATCGCCTGCAGCAGCTGCCACCGCCCCATCCAGGTCATCCCCGGCAGGCGGAGCAGGGCGAAGTACTGCATGTTCCCTGCCGCCCAGCGCAGGTCGCGGGCCATGAATTCCGGCAGGGCCGGCGGGTTGCCCTCGAGGCTCCCCTCCTCCTCTGGCAGGCAGCAGACCTTCCAGCCGGCGGCGTGGAGGCGGACCGCCTCCACCTGGTCATGGCTGAGGATGGGGCTGCCATCGGGCAGCGCCTCCAGCCGGCAGTGGCGGCGGAAGGGCTCGATGCGGATGATGGCGTTGTGGCCCCAATAGGGGCCCTCCGGCCCCTGCCACCAGGCCTGGCCCGTTGCCCAGGCGCGCATCCCGGCGCGCATGCCGAACTGGAAGAGCCGCGGGAAGGCCGCCGCCGCCGGCCGGCCGACGATGAGCTGCTGGACGATGGCCAGCCGCGGGTCGGCCTCCATGCAGGCGGCCAGGCGGAGCACGGCGCGGGCCGACATCTCGCTGTCGGCGTCGAGGCAGAGCATCAGCTCGGCGCCGTTCGCGTGGCGGTCGAGGAAGTCCATGACATTGCCGGCCTTGAAGCCGGCATTGCCCTCGCGCCGCCGGTAGCGGGTATTGGGGTAGCGCGCGCGGAAGGCCTCGATCGCCGCCGCCTCCGCCGCGGCGAGCGCCGGCTCCTGCGTGTCGGACAGGAACCAGAGGGTGAAGCGCCCGGCGGCGCCGGCCTCGGCGAGCCCGTCCAGCAGCCGGGCGAGGGGCGGCAGCACCTCCGCCATCGCCTCGTTGCGGATGCAGACGGCGATGGCGGTGTGCATCCGCCCCGCCCCTGGGCGGATGCGGCGGAGTGCCGGCAGGACGGCCGCCGGCGGGTGCGGGGTGCGCAGCAGGATGGCAAGGCCGATCAGCGCATTGCCGGCGCAGAGCGCCGTCCAGGGCGCGGTCCCGGCGAGGCAGAGCAGGGCCAGCACCTCCCAGGCCGTCCAGCCGCCAGGCGCCATCACCCGGGCGGCGAGCCAGAGCTGCAACCCGGTCAGGGCAAGGCAGAGCAGGGCGAAGGCGAGGCGGCGCAGCGGCATGGCGGCAGGCCTATTGCGGCAGCGTGGCGGAATTGAGGATCGGCGCACCGGGAGAGCCGCTTGCCCGTCCCTGCGCCGCATGGCCTCATGGCGGCAAGAGTGGGGGAAATGCGGGATGGAAGAGGCAGCGGACTACGTGATCCTCGGCGGCGGCTCGGCAGGCTGCGTGCTGGCGGCCAGGCTCTCCGAGGATCCGGCGGTGAAGGTCGTGCTGCTCGAGGCGGGCCCCTGGGACCGCAACCCGTGGATCCATATTCCGATGGGCTTCGCCCGGCTCTACGTCACCCGGAAATTCGACTGGAACTACCAGACCGAGGCGGAGCCGGAGCTCAAGGGCCGCAGCGTCTACTGGCCGCGCGGCCGCGTCATCGGCGGATCGGGCAGCGTCAACGGCCTCGTCTTCCTCCGCGGCTCGCCGCGCGACTACGACCGCTGGGCGCAGTCCGGCGCCCGCGGCTGGTCGCATGAGGATTGCCTGCCCTATTTCCGCAAGCTCGAGACCTTCGCCGGGCCGGACAGCGAGTATCGCGGCAAGGAAGGCCCGGTGCGCGTCGGCGAGGTGCCGGACCCTTCGCTCGGCTGCCGCGCCTTCGTCGCCGCCTGCGAGGCGCTCGGCTTTCCGCGCAATGCCGACAACAACGGCGCCTGGTTCGAGGGCGTGGCGCCGAACCAGCTCAACGTCCATCGCGGCCGGCGCTGGAGCCCGGCGGTGGCCTACCTCCGCCCGGCGCTCGGGCGGCCGAACCTCAAGGTGCATACGGAGCAGGTCGGCCAGCGCATCATCCTCGAGGGCGGCCGTGCGGTCGGCGTCGCCGTGCGCGGGGCGGACGGGGTGGAGCGCATCCACCGCGCGCGGCGGGAGGTGATCCTCTCGGCCGGCGCCATCGAGAGCCCGAAGATGCTGATGCTGTCCGGCATCGGCGACGGCGCGGCGCTGCAGGCGCTCGGCATCGAGACGCAGGTGCATGCGCCGGAGGTGGGCCAGAACCTGCAGGACCATTTCATGATCCGCTTCGCCTTCCGCACCAAGCCCTGCGGCACGCTGAACGAGTTCATGGCGAACCCAATCAAGACCGCGCAGCTCGGCCTCGACTGGGCGATCCGCCGGCGCGGCCAGATGGCGATCGGCGCCTCGGAGGCGAGCCTCTTCGCCCGCGTCCTGCCCGGCTCCGAGGAGGCCGAGGTGCAGTACCAGTTCGTCAACTACAGCCTCAGCAACCAGGCGGCCTCGGCCGCGTCGCTGGCGAAGTACCCGGGCTTCACCTTCAATTTCTGCCAGTGCCGGCCGGACAGCCGGGGCGAGCTGGCGCTCCGCTCGCCGCGCGTCGAGGACAAGCCGCGGATCGAGGCGCGCTACCTCACCGCGCCGTCCGACGTGCATGTGATGCTGGAGGCGGCGAAGCTGGCGCGGCGCATCTCCTCGACCCAACCCTTCGCCGGGCTGATCGAGGAGGAGGAGGCGCCGGGGCCCGAGACCGGCGGCGACGAGGCGATGCTCGACTATATCCGCGCGGCCGGCACCACCGTCTACCACCCCTGCGGCACCAACCGCATGGGGACGGACGAGCGGAGCGTCGTCGACACGGAGCTGCGCGTGCGCGGCGTCCAGGGCCTCCGCGTCGTCGATGCCTCGGTCTTCCCGCTCGTGCCCTCCTCCAACATCCATCCCGCGGTGCTGATGACGGCGGAGAAGGCGGCGGACCTGATCAAGCGCGCGGCCTGAGCAGCCGCGCCATCGCCAGGCAGCCGAGCACCGGCCCGGGAGCGAGCAGGGCGAAGGCCCCGCCGCCCCAGCCGAGATGCGCCTCGACCAGGGGCAGCAGGTGGATCGCCGGCAGGGTGAGGGCGAAGCCGAGCGAGGTCTGCACCGTCAGCATCGTCCCCGCGAGGCCGGGCGGCGAGGCCTCCGCCACGGCCGCCGAGAATTGCGCGGAATCGGCGACGACGGTCACGCCCCAGGCGAGGCAGAGGGCCATCACCAGCGCGGGCGCGGCGCCGAAGGCCGGGCCCGCAAGCAGGCAGCAGGCGCCGCTCACCGCCATCGCGCCGATCGTCAGCTGCGCCCGGCCGATGCGGTCGGCGAGCCAGCCGCCGGCGATGCAGCCGAGCGCACCCGCCGCCATCACCGCGAAGCTGCCGAGCGCCGGGCTGGCCGCGCTGCCCGCGGCGGCGAAGCTCGCCGCGAGATAGGCGCCGATCCAGGCCCACATCGCATAGAGCTCCCACATATGGCCGAGATAGCCGAGGGTCGCGAGCCGCGTGCCGCGATGGCGGAAGAGCTCGAGCGCCAGCCCCGGCCGGAAGGGCGGCGCCGCGGCATGGCGCGGCCCGGGCCTGGCCAGCAGGATCAACCCCGCCCCCGCCAGCGCGGCGAGCGAGGCAAGCCCCACGGCGCTCCGCCAACCGAGCCCGCCCAGCGCATTGGCGAGATGCGGCGAGGCGGAGCCGAGCGTCAGCCCGCCGACCAGCAGCCCGACGACGAGCCCCGCATCCCGCGGCCCGGCCCAGCCGGCGGCGAGCTTCATCCCGACCGGATAGACGCAGGCGAGCGCCAGCCCCGTCACGCCCCGCGCCAGGATCGCCAGGCCATCGCCCGGCGGCAGCAGCAGGATCGCCGCATTGGCCGCCGCACCCAGCAGGGAGGCGCCCGCGACCAGCCGGCGCGGGTCGAGCCGGTCCGGCAGGGCGAGCGCCGCGCTCGTCAGCGTCCCCAGCACGAAGCCGAGCTGCACCCCGCCCGTCAGCCAGGCGAGGAAGCCGGGCGGCAGCGCCGCCTCCCGCGCCATCCCCGGCCCCGCCGCGGTGCCGGAGAACCAGAGCGAGAGGGCGAGGACCTGCGCGAGGGTGATGAGGGCGAGGTTTCGCGCCTTTCCCTCAGTAGGCCGAGGTGAGCTCCTGGTCGCGCCGCTCAACGGGGAGGCAGACATGGCGCTTCCCGGGCTGGGCGGTGAGCTGGGCGATGGCGTCCTCGCAGGCATTCACGGTTCCATAGAGGTGGAAGCCGACGGTCGGCGCATTCTGCGGGACGACGGCCTGCGGCGGCAGGGTGGGCGAGGCGGCAAGGCTGGCGGCGGCAGCGACGACGATGACGAAGTCGGTCATGATGGCCTCCTTGGCAGCGGTCCACCATCGCCTCATCCGATCGCCGTTCGTCCTGTCGATCCAGACATCTTTGTCATTAGTCTATGGAGGCGCCGGAGGCCTTCACCACCGGTGCCCAGGCGGCGACCTGCTGGCGCATGAAGTCGTCATAGGCCGCGGCGGGCAGCGGCGCCGGCTCCGCGCCGAATTCGCGGATGCGCGCGGCGATCCCTGGATCGGCCAGCGCCTCCAGGACCTCGCCGCCGAGGCGCTCCCGGATCGGCTGCGGCACGCCGGCCGGTGCGGCGATGCCGTACCAGGAGGCGACGTCGAACTCGGCGATGCCGCTCTCCTGCAGGGTGGGCAGCTCCGGCATGGTGCCCGCGCGCGCGGCGGTGGACACGGCGAGCGCGCGGAGCAGCCCGCCGAGCACCTGCTGCCGGCTCGCCGGCGCGTTGTCGATGGCGAAGAGCACCTCGCCGTTCATCACCGCCGTCATGCTCGGCGCCGTGCCGCGATAGGGGACATGGATGGTCTCGATCCCCGTCCGCAGCCCGAGCAGCACGCCCGAGAGATGCGAGGAGGTGCCGGTGCCGGCGGAGGCGAAGGTCGCCGCCTGCGGGTTGGCGCGCATGAAGGCGACGAGCCCCGCGACATCGCGGTGCGGGCTGTCGCCCTTGACGATCAGCACGTTCGGCATGCGGGCGAGGCGGCAGACGCCCGGCAGGTCGCGCAGCGGGTCGAAGGAGAGGCGCTTGTACAGCGTCGGCCCGATGCCGTGCGAGGCGATGTGGTTGACGAAGAAGCTGTAGCCGTCCGGCGCGCTGCGGGCCGCAGCCTCGGCGCCCAGCATGCCGCCGGCGCCGGGCCGCGGGTCGATCACCAGCGGCTGGCCGAGCCGCTCGCGCAGGCGGCCCTCCATCAGCCGGAGGAAGATGTCGGAGACGCCGCCCGCCGCCGCGCCGATGATGAAGCGCAGCGGCCGGTCCGGCCAGGTGCCGGTACCCTGGGCCCGCGCCAGGGCCGGCGCGGCGAGCAGGCCGAGCAGCGCGCGCTTTCCGAGATGCATGGTGGTCCCTCCCTGTTTTGGGGGCGATCCTAGCATCCCGGGCGCCGGTTGACGCAGTCCCGCGCGGGTGCTGCCTTGCCGCCCGCCGATGACCCGCCCCGCCCCCCTCCGCCGCCGCGCCTGGCTGGCCCTCCTGCTGCTCGCCGGCTGCACCGGCGGCGGGCCGCAGCAGCTCGACACCGACCAGGTGGCCTATGCGCAGGCGCTCGGCGACGGGCTGAAGCGGCAGATGCTGCTGAACATGGTGCGGCTGCGCTATGCCGATGTGCCGACCTTCCTCTCGGTCAGCCAGGTGATCACCGGCTACACGCTGCAGACGACGGGACAGGTCGGGCTGAACTCCTATCCCAATGCCAATCCGGGGAATTACGCCACCATCTCCGGCACCATGCAGTACACGACGCGGCCGACCTTCACCTTCACGCCGATGACCGGCGAACAATTCGCCCAGTCCTACCTGCGGCCGCTGGCAGCCGCCGAGCTGCTGTCGCTGGCGCAGAGCGGCGCGCCGGTCGACCTGCTCTTCCGCCTCGGCGTGCATTCGGTGAACGGCATGCCGAACAGGGCGACGCGAGGCGGCGAGGCGCAGGAGGCCTCGGGCGGCTTCCTCGCCCTGGTCGGGGCGCTGCGCCGGGCCCAGGCGGCGGACAGGGTCGGGCTGCGCTTCGAGCGGCATGGCAGCGCCGGCCGCGTCTTCCTGCTGCTGGAGGGCGATGGGCCGGCGGTGCGCCAGGCCCGCAGCCTGCTCGGCCTCGGCCCGAGCGACGGGGAGGCGGAGGTGATCTATGGCCAGGCGCGGGTCGGGCGCGGCCAGGTGGCGATCCTGACGCGTTCCGTGCTGCAGGTGCTCTACGAGCTCGGCGCGCAGATCGAGGTGGCGGCGGCGGATGTCGCCCGGGGCGACACGCGGGCGACGGAGGACGGCTTCGGCGAGCGGCTGATCCGCATCCGCCAGGGCCCACGTGCCCCGGCCGACGCCTATGCCGCGGTACCCTACCGCGAGCGCTGGTTCTGGATCGAGCAGAACGACTACCGCTCCAAGGCCAGCTTCACCTTCGCCTACATCCTGCAGGTCCTGGCCGAGAGCGGGCGGGGCCAGCCGACGCCCATGGTCACCATCCCCGCCCAGTGAGGTCAGCCACGCCGCGGCCTGTCGTGCCGGGCGAGGATGGCGCGGAGCAGGTTCTTGATCGCCTCCGCCTCGGCGGGCGGGTGGCGCGCGAGCAACTCCGCCTCATGCGCCTTGGCGGCCAGCGCCAGGTCCTCCGCCATCGCCCGCCCGGCCGCGGTGAGGCAGACCCGCACCACGCGCCGGTCCCGCTGGTCAGGGCTGCGGGCGACCAGGCCGGCGCGGACCATGCGGTCAAGCAGCTTGGTCATGGTCGGCTGCTGCAGCAGGCAGGTCTCGGCAAGGCCGGTGACCGTCTCGCCCTCGCTGCCCATCAGGCTGCTCAGCACGCGCCACACCGCGACGGAAATGCCACGGCGGCGCAATTGCTCGTGGAATTCGCTGGAAACCTGGTGTGCGGCCCGCGCGAGCAGATACACCAGGTAGTCATCGATGAAGCGAACCCCAGAGGGCTGTGAGGGGATTTCCATATCGGTATCGCGGCGACATTCCAGGGCTTTCGATACGGTAGCAAATCCTGTGAGGAAAATCTTCGAAATAATACGACTTAGCGACGAGTGCCGGGTCATTCAAATTGCGGGACAAATTCCGTAAGGGTTAGGAGGATCATGCTCGCCGATCGGATCGAAGCACCCTGGATCGAGGCCTTCGAGGCCGTGCTCCGCCTTTGTGGCGCCGGGCCGGGCCTGCCCCTCTGCCTGCTCGGGGAGAGCCAGTCCCGCGCGCTCAACCTCGACCTCGCCGAGCTCGCCGCGCTCCGCCTCGGCTGCCGGCCCTTCCGCTGCATCCTGCCGACGCAGCCCTCGACCGCGCCGGTGCCGGTGCGCTCGACCGGCGCCTCCCGCGCCATCGGTGGGCACCCCGGGGTGATGGCGGCGCTGGCCGCGGCGCCGCTGATCCTCGACCTGACGGTGGAGGGGCTGCTCCATGCGCCGGAGCTTCCCGCCATCCTCAAGGCGGGCAGCCGGGTGCTGATGGTCTCGAACGAGCACCCGGAGGTGCTCGCCCGCCTCGTCCCCCGCCCCGAGGACGAGGCGCCGGTGAAGGCCGCGGTGAAGCGCGCCCGCGCCGCCCGGCTCATGCATGTCACCTCCGCCGCCGGCACCGACCTGCGGGTCGTGATGGAAGGGGCCGCGGTCGCCGGCGTCTGGGGCTGGACCGACCGGCCGGGCACCGTCGCGCACTGGCCGGGCGGCATCCTCGTGGCCTTCCCCCGCGCCGGCAGCGTCGAGGGCAGGCTGGTGCTGGATGCGGGCGACGTGAACCTGACCTTCAAGCGCTACCTCGAGCGCCCCATCCGCCTGACCCTGGCCGAGGACCACATCACCGCCATCGAAGGCGAGGGCGGCGATGCCGAGATGATGCGCCGCTACCTCGCCGCCTTCGCCGAGCATGAGGGGGGCGGCCGCGCTGCCTATGCCGTCTCCCATGTCGGCTGGGGCCTCAACCCGCGCGCCCGCTACGAGGCGCTGGCCTTCTACGACCGGCGCGACACCAACGGCACGGAGCTGCGCGCCTTCGCCGGCAACTTCCTGTTCTCGACCGGCGCCAATGAATTCGCCGGCCGCTTCACCGAGGGGCATTTCGACATCCCCGTCCGCAACTGCACCATCGCCCTCGACGGAGAGAGGGTGGTGGAGGAAGGAAGGCTGCTGCCATGACCGAGGCCCCGATCCCCGCCTGGCAGGAGCATGGCGAGGGTCGCCGCGCCATCGTGCTGCTGCACGGGCTCGGCGGGAGTGCCGGGCTCTGGGGGCCGACGCTGCCCGTGCTCGCCGACTACCGCGTGCTGGCCTGGGACATGCCCGGCTACGGCGCCTCGGCGCCGGTGGAGCCGGGCTTCCCGGCGCTGGCCGCTGCGCTCGCCCGCATGATGGATGCGGCGGGGCTGGAGCGCGCCGACCTCGTCGGCCACTCGATCGGCGGGATGGTGGCGCTGGAATTCGCCCTCACCTGGCCCGAGCGGGTGCGCAGCCTCACCCTCTATGCCAGCCCGCCGGCCTTCGGCGGGCGCGACCCAGCCTTCCGCGAGCGCTTCCTCGCCGACCGGCTGGCGCCGCTCGAGGCCGGGCACAGCCTGGGCGACATCGCCGGGCGGGTGGTCGGCCCGCTGCTCGGCGATGCGCCGGACCCGCGGGCGGCGCCGGCCGCCATCGCCAGCATGGCCGCCGTGCCGGAGGCGGGCTACCGCGCGGCGCTCGCCACCCTCGTCACCTTCGACCGCCGCGCCGATCTGGAAAGCCTCGACATGCCCTGCCTCGTCCTGGTCGGGGAGGCGGATCCGCTCGCCCCCTTCCACGTCATGCACATGACGGCGAGCGCCATCCCCGGCGCGCGGATGGCGATCATCGCCGATGCCGGGCACCTCGCCCATCTCGAGCGGCCGGCCGACTTCAACGCCATGCTCACCAGCTTCCTCGACCGCGTCGGGAAGGGCTGAGGCCATGGCCGCCCCGATCTTCGACCCCGCCGCCTTCCGCCTGACGCCGGAGGAGGCCGCGCTCACCGCCATGGCGCGCGACTTCGGCGAGGGCGTGCTCGCCCCGCGCGCCGCCCGCTGGGACCGCGAGGCGCGCTTCCCGACCGACAACTACCGGGACATGCGGGCCAACGGCCTGCTCGGCCTCTGCATCCCGCGCAACGAGGGCGGGATGGGTGCCGGCTTCCGCGCCTACTGCCTCGCCGCGGCCGAACTCGGCCGGTTCTGCGGCGCGACCGCGCTCACCTGGAACATGCATGTCTGCTCGACGCTCTGGAGCGGCCCGCTGAGCGACGACCTCGAGCTGGAGCCGGCCCTGCGCGAGGCCCATCGCGCTGGCCGCCGGCTGCACTACCGCCGCATCCTCGAGGAGGGCGCGGTCTACTCGCAGCCCTTCTCCGAGGGTGGCGCGGCATCGGCCGGCACCGCCGCCTTCGGCACCGTGGCGCGGCCCGTCCCCGGCGGCTGGCGCGTCACCGGGCGGAAGATCTTCGCCAGCCTCGCCGGCCATGCCGACTACTACGGCATCCTCTGCACCGAGCAGCGCGAGGGCGAGGCGCCGCTCTCCCGCCGCGACACGCTCTACCTCGCCATCCCCCGCGAGGCGCCCGGCGTCTCGGTGATCGGCGAGTGGGATCCGCTCGGCATGCGCGGCACCGTCTCGCGCACGCTGGTCTTCGACGACGTGCCGGTCGGGCCGGAGGCGGCGCTGATGCCGCCCGGCCTCTACATGCAGGCGGCCAGCCGCTGGCCGCACATGTTCCTGACGCTGAGCCCGACCTATATGGGCATCGCCCAGGCCGCCTACGACTTCACCATCGCCTATCTGCGCGGCGAGGTGCCGGGGATGCCGCCGGTGAAGCGGCGGATGTACGCTACCAAACAGATCGCCGTCGCCGAGATGCGTATCACGCTCGAGCAGACCAAGGCGATCTGGTTCCAGGCGATCACCGAGGCTGGCCCCGACCCCTCGCCGGAGCAGGTGCAGCGCGCCTGGGCCGCGCAGTACAGCGTGATGGAGAATGCCGCCGCCATCGCCGCCAAGGCCGTCCGCACCTGCGGCGGCCAGGCCATGCTGAAGTCGCTCCCGCTCGAACGCCTCTACCGCGACGCGCGTTGCGGCTCCCTCATGCTGCCCTGGACAGCGGAACTCTGCGTCGACCGGCTCGGCCGGGACTGCCTCTACGAGAAAGGCGAGACTGATTGATCTGCCGTGTCATCCTGCGTCATGCCGAACACAGGCCCCATGCCGTTGCGCTGGCCTTTGGTGAGGAGCGGATCACCTATGCCGGGCTCGCCCGCCGCATCCGCGCCGCGGCCGCCATGCTGGAGGAGCAGGGCTACGGCCATGGCGACTGCATCGCCTGCCTTGGCCACAACCATCCGAGCCAGCTGGTCCTGGCGCTCGCCTGCGCCGGGCTCGGCTGCCTCTTCCTGCCGCTGAACTGGCGGCTCGCGCCGCCCGAGCTGCGCCACATCCTCGACGACTCCGGCGCCGTCGCGCTCTTCACCCTGCCGGAGACGGCGGCGCTCGCCCGCCGCGCCGCGCCGGGGGACTGCCCCGTGCTCGACGCCGGCGAGGCCTGGCCGGAGGCCGCGGGCCCCGAGGAGCTGGGCGACGCGCCGCTGGTCGACATGGAGGACCCGATGCTGCTGGCCTATACCAGCGGCACGACCGGCCACCCGAAGGGCGTCGCGCTCGACCACCGCGCGGTCATGACCAACGCCGTCAACAGCCAGCACATGCATGCGCTGACCGAGGCGGACCGCGTGCTGACGGTACTGCCGATGTTCCATCTCGGCGGCCTCAACATCCAGACCCTGCCGGCGCTGCTCTTCGGCGCCGAGGTGGTGCTGCAGCCGCGCTTCGAGGCGGAGGCCTTCTTCGAGGCCTGCGCCCGGCTGCGGCCGACGCTGAGCCTGGTGGTCCCGGCGGTGATGCAGGCGCTGGTCGAGCATCCGCTGTGGAAGACGGCCGACCTTTCCAGCCTGCGCGCCGTCGGCGCCGGCTCCTCCGAGGTGCCGCTGCCGCTCATCGAGGCCTTCCAGGCCCGCGGGATTCCGGTGCTGCAGGTTTATGGCGCGACGGAGACCGGGCCGGTCGCCATCTACCAGACGCGGGCGGAGGCGCTGGCGCATCCCGGCTCCATAGGCCTGCAGGCGCTGCACGGCGCAGCGCGCATCGTCGATGCGGAGGGCGAGCCGCTGCCGCCCGGCGAGATCGGCGAGATCGAGGTGCGCGGCGCGCATGTCGCCCGCGGCTACCGGAGCGCGCCGGAGGCGACGGAGGAGTGCTGGCGCGGCGGCTGGTTCGCCACCGGCGACCTCGCCTGGCGCGATGCGGAGGGGCGCTTCTGGTTCGCCGACCGGCGCAAGCACCTCATCATCTCGGGCGGCGAGAACATCTATCCGGCGGAGGTGGAGCGCGTGCTGCGCGCCGTGCCGGGCGTGGTGGAATGCGCGGTCTGCGGCCGCCCCGACCCGCGCTGGGGCGAGGTGCCGGTGGCCGTCGTGGTGCCCGGCCCCGGCTTCGACGCGGCGGGGATGCTGGCCCATTGCGAGGACCGGCTCGCCCGCTTCAAGCACCCGCGCGCCGTGGTGACGGTGGAGGCGCTGCCGCGCACGGCGCTCGGCAAGATCCGGCTCGAGGCGCTGCGGGAGCTGGCGCGGCGCGGCGCAGGCTAGTCCGCCTCGCCGCGGAAGAGGGGCATGGTGGCATGGCCCGGCGCGGTGGCGCCGCGGCCGCACAGCACCAGCAGGGCGCAGCGCAGCATGAGCGCCAGGTCGCCGCCGAGGCTCTGCCGCGCCGCATAGCGCGCATCGAGGGCGAGGCGCGGCCCCCAGGGCAGCGCATTCCGCCCCGCCGCCTGGGCGAGGCCCGCGAGCCCCGGCCGCACGCGGAGCCGCATCGCCTGCGCCGTGCTGAACAGTGCAGTATAGGCCATCGGCAGCGGCCGCGGCCCGACCAGGCTCATCTCCCCGCGCAGCACGTTGAGCAGCTGCGGCAGCTCGTCGAGCGCGCTCGCCCGCAGCCATCGCCCGAAGCGCCCGAGCCGCTGCGCATCGCTGCCGGGCCCGGCGGCCATGCTGCGGAATTTCAGCAGGGTGAAGGGCCGCCCGCCCCACCCCGCCCGCTCCTGCCGGAACAGCACCGGCCGGCCGAGGCTCACCCGCACGACGAGCGCCACCAGCCCGAGCAGCGGCGCCAGCAGCAGCAGGAGGATGCCGGCGCCGGCCAGGTCGAGCAGCCGCTTGCCGCCGCGCTCATACATGCCGCGCCCGCGCCTCCACCCCGAGCGAGAGCAGCAGGCCGAGGGCGAACCAGACCATGCGGTTGCCGAGATCGGTCGAGACCATCGCCGTCAGCGCCACCGGCAGCGTCAGCGCCGCGATCCGCGCCGCCCGCCCCGGCGCCACCAGCGGCGCCTGCCGCAGCGCCAGCGCCACCCCGCCGCCGAAGGCCAGCAGCCAGCAGGCGAAGCCCGGCAGCCCGGCCTCGGCCAGCATCTCCAGCGCATGGTTGTGCGGATGCAGGCTGCGGTCGTCGCCCGTGCCCGCCGCCAGGGTGAAGGCGCCGGTGCCGAGGCCGAAGGGCGCCGCCTCGCCGGCCCAGCGCAGCGCCTCGCCCCAGAGCAGGATGCACGCCGGGATCGCCGCCACCGGGTCGCCGAAGAGCCGGTCGAGGGTACGGAGGATGGCGACCTCCTTCGGCATCGCCAGCAGGAGGGCGAGGCCGCCCGCGCCGAGGAGCGCCGCGCCGGCGAGCCAGCCGAGCGCCGCCCGCGGCCGCCGCAGCAGCCAGAAGCGCAGCGCCGGCGCCCCCGCCAAGCCGAGGCCGAGGCCGAGCGCCGCCGCCCGCCCGCCCGGCACCAGCGAGGCCGCGGCCAGCGCCAGCACCACCAGCCCCCAGCCCGGCCGCGCCCACCCCTCGGCCTCAGTCAGCCGCACCGCCGCCAGCCCGCCGGCACAGGCGATGGCGAGGCCGGCCAGCTGGTACTGCACCCGGATACGGACCGGATCCGCCCCGACCTCCCCGCCCACCACCACCGCATCCTGCGCCAGCCCCCAGGCGATGCCGGCCCCGACCAGCAGCCCGATCGGCACCACCGCCGCGGCGAAGCGCCGGAGCGTCGGCCCATCCGCGCCGACCAGCAGCCCCGCCGCCAGCATGGCCGGGCCGAGCAGCACCGCCTGCGGCAGCTTCTCGGCGAGCACGGTGCGGGAGCTGCTCCATGCGCCCGCCAGCACCAGCCAGACCAGCAGCCCGGCGAGCCCCGCCAGCGGCAGGGCGAGGCCGCGCCCGACCTGCCACTCCCGCAGGACGAGCAGCAGCAGCAGCGAGGGCGCGAGCAGCAGCGCGGCGATCAGGGTAAGGTCGACGGGCAGGGCGGCGAGGCCGGGCAGCGATTTCAACGCGCCGGCGAATTGCAGCAACGCGGCGAAGAGGCCGGTGCCCGCAGCGAGCGCGCCCGCGTCAATCCGCGCCCGCACGGAGCCTCCGCGGGCCGAGCGCCATCTCGTGCTGCCGGGCGGGCGGACGCCCCGGCCCGCGCAGCAGCACCAGGCAGGCGGTGCCGAGCAGGCTCGCCAGCGGCGCCGCGACGGCGAGCAGCAGCAGGAGCAGCGGCCGGTTGGGGAGCGAGGGCCTGATCCCCACCATCGGCGCCGAAACCATCCGCGCCGCCACCGTCTCATCCGCGGCGATGACGAGGGCGATGCGCTGCTGCGCCGCCAGCAACTCGTAGAGCGCGCCGCGCTGGAACTGGTCCGCCTCCGCGGCCAGCCGCGCCTCGATCGCCGCCATCCGCTGCCGCGCCTGGCCGAGCAGGTCGGCCCGCACCCGCGCCTCGGCCATGGCATGCAGGCGGCGCAGCATGTCGAGCGCCGTCGCGCGGTCGCGGTGCTCGAGCGTCAGGGTCACGGTGGCGGTGGCGATGCCCTGGGTGGCGGCGAAGCGCCGCGCCAGCCAGGTCTCGGCATCGTCGAGATCGGCCTCGATGCGCCAGTCGACGTATCGCCGCAGCGCCCCCATCACGCCGGCGCCGCGCAGGTCGGTGAGATGGGCGAGCAACCCGGTTTCCCGCGCCAGCATCGCCGCTGCCTCCGGCGCCCGCAGCGCCTCGAGATAGATGCCGAAATTGCCCGAGGGCCGGTTGTCCAGCAGTCCGCCCTGCAGCAGCGGCGCAGGCGACATGAGCGTGGAGGTGGCGACGCCGCTGGTCTCGGCCGGCGCCACCATGGCCTGGGCGACGTAGTGCCGCGGCCAGTTGAGGATCAGCGCGGCGCCGAGGCCGAGGATCAGCGCCGTCGCCAGGGCCACCGGCCAGCGCCGCCGCCAGAGTCCGCGCAGCAGGTCGTCGAGGAGCATGGCTCCTTGTAGGATACGATGCGATATCGCATCAACCGCCTATCGTTTCGATATCGCGATCACTGTCTCCACCCACCGCGCCGGGGCAGCGAGGCGGGCGACCAGCACCGGCACCGGCCGGATCACGCCATAGGCCGGGCTCTCGATGCCAGCCTCCAGCGCCAGGGCGAGGGGCGCATCGGCGACGAGGCGGAGGCGGGCGAGGGGACCCTCCACCCCATCCCCCATCAGCCGCCAGGGGCCCGGCGCCAGCCGCCAGCGCAGCGCCGCCTGCCGCCAGGGGCCGGAGAGCCGGTCCTCCACGCGGCACAGCCGTCCTTCCAGCCGGACCCGCCGCTCCTGCCGGTTGCCGCGATGGTCGCGCATCCAGCCGCCCTCCGGCAACAGCCCCGAGCGCGGCCAGTGCGAGTGGAGGAAGTGCGAGAGGGCCGGCATCTGGTCCTGCCCGTCGAACTCCACCGTGTTGTGCCCCGCGGTCGCCCAGAGCGCCGGCTGCCACGGGTTGTAGGCGCCCGTCCCGCCATCGCGGAGCAGGTTGCATGGCCCGTCCCAGAGGTCGAGATGCAGCAGGTCGGCATGGGCGGGGCGGAAGCGCAGCGGCCCCGTCCTGAGCACCGCCCGCAGGGCGCCGGAGCGCCAACCGCGCAGCCCCGCCGCGACCCAGTCGCCCGGCAGCGGCGCCATCACCGGCCCGGCGGCGAGGCCGAGCCAGGTGCAGCCCGGATCATCCTCATGCCCGGCCGAGCTGCCCGCCAGCACCCGCGCCGCGCGCTCCAGGCTCGGTCGCGCGTCCGCCGGTCCGGCGAGGGAGAGGTCGGCGAAGGCCGAGCCGTCCTGGTGGCCGAGGCGCGGCGCCTCCCCCGTCTCCGCCGCCACGAGCCGGTGCAGCCAGAGCACCGGCGCCGGGTCGGGCCGGGCCGGGGGCAGGCCGTGGCGGCGGCGCAGCCATTCCGTCACCGCCAGCACGTCGAGCAGGAGCCGGTGATAGCCGGTGGAGAGCTGGGCGAAGCTGCCATCCGCGCCGACCAGCCGCCGCCGCGCCGCCGCCAGCCGCCGCTCGCCGAGCGCCACCCAATCGGCCCGGCCCAGCAGCAGCCCGCAGGCGAGCAGGCCGGCCGGCTCCGAGATGGCGTGGTTGTTGTCCTGCGCCATGGCATAGGCCGGCGTCGCCGCGATCCGCTGGCCATGCAGCGCCACGAGCGTCCGCGCCCCGGCCGGCAGGCCCGCCCCGTCGAGCGCCAAGGCGAGGTGCAGCACGCGGAGGGCCGCCTCCTGCCCCGAGGCCCAATTCGGCCCGCGGAAGGGCGGGTTGCGCGCCGCCCAGTCGGCCAGCATCGCCGCCGCCCGCGCGCCATGCCCGGCCCCGGGCTCGAGCCGCTGCGCCTGGGCGAGCAGCAACAGCTCCGCCCAGCGGCTCCGCTCCCAGACCGGGCGGACATCGCCCGGGCCGAACAGGTCCAGCCCCAGGGCGGGCGCCGCGGCCGGGAAGGGGCCGTGCCAATCGACCGGCCCTGGCGAGGCCGCCCGCGCCAGCACCGCCCGGCGATGCGCAGGCGGCAGGGCTGGGGCCGGCGGCAGGCTCTCCGGCCAGAAGGGCCCGGCCGGCACGGCCCGATCGGCGAGCGCCCGCCGCGCGAGGGCACGGGCCGGCGGCGAGCGGTCCCAGGCCGCCAGCAGCACCGGCCGCGGGCCGAGCCGCAAGGCCGCATCGAGGATCCGGTGCCAGGCCAGGAGATATTCCATTGCACAAACGATTCTGATTCGATTAGTGATCGAATACGATATCAATTGGCAAGGCCCTTCGCCCTGACCGCGCCGTCCGGCCCCTTCCTGCTGCGCCGCCTGCTGGCGGCGATGCTGATGCTGCCCTGGCATGCCCTCGCGCCGGCGCGGGCGCAGACCGGCGCCCCCGGCAGCGGCCTGCTGGCACCCCCAGCCCTGCCGGGGACGCTACCCGGCGGCCTGCCGCTGCCGAGCCTGCCACCCGGGACGCAGCAGGATATCCTCCAGCGCATCCTCGATGCCGGGGCGCAGCGGCAGCCGGGCCCGGCAGCGCCATTCGCTCCGCCATTGCCGGCGGTGCCCGCGCCCCTCCAGCCCGCGCCGCCGGCGGAGGAGCCGCTTTCCCCGGCCGAGGCCTTCTTCGCCGGCCGCCACGCGCAGGGCGAGGCGCCGCCCGGCGGCGCGGCCCCGCCGCCGCTCCGCCTCTTCGGCATCGAAAGCCTGCGGACGGCGCCCGGCGCCCCGGCCCCCGCGCCCGGCTTCGGCACCCTGCCGGACGACTACCTGATCGGCCGCGACGACGAGGTGGTGCTCGCCTTCCGCGGCCGCTCGCGCCAGACGCTCAGCCTCCGCATCGGGCGGGACGGGATGCTGCTGCTGCCCGACCTCGCTCCCATCCCCGCCGCCGGCCGCACGCTCCGCGACCTGCGGACCGACCTCGCCGGCCGGGCGGCGCGGGAGCTTGGCGGGTCGGAGGTCTTCCTCTCCATCGGCCAGATCCGCCAGGCCAACCTCTTCGTCGGCGGCGAGGTGCTGCGGCCCGGCCTGCAGCAGCTGACGGCGATGGCGAGCGTGCTGGACGCGCTGATGGCCGCCGGCGGCATCCGCCGCACCGGCAGCCTGCGCGCCATCCGCGTCGAGGGCCCCGCCGGCCGCCGCACCATCGACCTCTACCCGGTGCTCGCCGGGGAGGGGGAGGCGCCCGACCTCCGCCTGCAGGAGGGCGAGCGCATCCTGGTCCCGCCGCTCGGCAGCGTGGTCGCCATCGGCGGCGAGGTGATGCGGCCCGGCCTCTACGAGCTGCCCGCCGGTGCCGCCCAGGCGCCGCTCGCCGCCATGCTGCGCCTCGCCGGCGACCCGATGCGGCCGAGCGGCCACCGCTTCCTGCTCCAGACCACCGATGCCGATGGCCGCCGGAGCTGGCGCGAGATCGGACCGCGCGACACCCTCCGCCGTGGCGACGCGCTGCTGGTCCAGCCCGGCTCCGACGTGCTGGCGCAGCAGATCCGCCTCTCCGGCCATGTCGGCGCCCCGCTGGTCCGCGCGGCGACCGGTCGCGGCCAGACGCTCCGCGGCCTGCTCTCCGACCCGCGCCTGGTGCGGCCGGACCCCTATCCGCGCCTCGGTTTGGTCTGGCGAACGGATTCCCGCACGCGGGCGCGGCGCTTCATCCCCTTCGACCTTGGCCGGGTGCTGGAGGGAAGGGCCGACCTGCCGCTCGCCGAGGGCGACGAGGTGATCCTGCTCGGCCTGCCGGACGTGCTCTTCCTCGCCGGGCCGAGCGTGCAGCAGGCCCTGCGCGGCGACCCGCCTGCCCCCAGTACCCCGCCGCCGACCCCGCTGCCCAACGCCGCCGGCATGCCGGGCGCGGCCCTCTCCGCCGCCACGCCCGCCGCCCCGCCGCCCGCGCCGCCGTCCGCCACCCCCGACTGCCAGGCCCTGGTGCTGCTGACCGTCGCCGCCCAGGCCTCGCCGCAGCGCTTCGCCCATGCCCGCAGCGCCGGCTTCCCCGATTTCGGCCGTGGCCCCTGCCCGCAGGTCTTCCTCGACTACCCGACCCTGCTGCCCGTGCTGATGGACCAGACCGTGCTCCTCACCGGCGAGGTTCGCCTGCCCGGCCTATACCCCATCCTCAACGACACCGGCCTCGATGCCGTCCTCGCCGCGGCCGGCGGGGCGGCGGACACGGCCGATCTCTCCGCCGTCGAGCTCGCCCGCGAGCCGGCGGAGCAGAGCGCCACCCTGCCGCTCGCTCGCACGCTGATCGACCTGCGCTCGCGCAATTTCGCCGCCGTGCGCCTGTCGCCGCGCGATGCGCTGCGCCTGCCGCGCGGCTTCGGCGACCGCGACATCGGGCCGGTGACGCTCACCGGCGAGTTCGTCCGCCCCGGCATCTACGACATCCGCCGCGGCGAGCGCCTCTCCGAGGTCATCGCCCGCGCCGGCGGGCTGACGCCGCAGGCCTACCCCTATGGCGCCGTCTTCACCCGCGAGAGCGTACGCCAGCGCCAGCAGGACGGCTTCGCCCGCAGCGCGCGCGAACTGGAACAAGGCCTGATGCAGGTCGCAGCCGGCCAGGCGGTGGCGGGGATGCGCGGCTCGGCCGATCTCGGCGGCGCCGTCATGGCGGGGCGGGAGCTGGCGAACTCCCTCCGCCAGGCCCGCGCCGCCGGGCGGATGGTGGTGGAGGCCAATCCGGTGATCCTGGCAGGCCGTCCCGACCTCGACGTCCTGCTGGAGCCGGGCGACCTCATCGCCATGCCGAAGCGGCCGAACGAGGTGACGGTCGTCGGCTCCGTGCTCAATCCAGGCAGCCTGCAATTCGCCAGCGGCTGGCGGGCGGGCGACTATGTCCGCGCCGCCGGCGGCCAGCAGCGCTTTGCCGATGGCAGCCGCGCCTTCATCGTCCTGCCGAACGGGCAGAGCAGCCCGGCCGGCCTCGGCGCCTGGCAGATGGGCGGGCCGCCGATCCCGCCCGGCAGCACCGTGGTCGTGCCGCAGGATCCATCGCCCTACGAGAGCTGGGGGATGCTGCGCGACGTCACGCAGGTGCTGTCGCAGATCGCCCTGTCGAGCGCCGCGCTCGCCGTCATCGTGCGCACCGGCGCGCGGTAGGCCGGTGGGTGCGGCGCTCCATGACCTGCCAGGAGCTTGGCTCGAAGGTTCCCGGGGCCCTCCTCGGCGCCGTCCTCGCCCTGATGGCCTGCACGGCCCAGGCCGAGGACGTGCCCGCGAGCGGCTCCGATTTAGGCGGCGTCGGGCTGATCGAGATGCGCAACGCGCGCTTCCGCCCCGACGGCACGCTCGAGGCCGGCACCGCGATCCGCCGGCAGCGGCAGTTCTGGTTCCTGTCCTTCCAGGCCCTGCCCTTCCTCGAGACCACCTTCCGCCTCACCGACCGGCTGGATGCGACGGCCGGCCGCGGCACCACCACGGACCGGGCCTTCGACATCAAGGCGCGACTCTGGGAGGAGGGGCAATGGCACCCGGCGCTCGCGGTCGGCGTGCAGGACGTCATCGGCACCGGCCTCTATGGGGGTGAGTACCTCGTCGCCTCGAAGCGGTTCTGGGATGTCGACCTGACGCTCGGCATGGGCTGGGGCCGGCTCGGCACCGGCGCGGATATCCGCAATCCCTACGGGCTGATCTCGTCGCGCTACGACACCAGGCCGCGGAATGTGGGCGTCGGCGGCATGCCGGCCGTCAACAGCCTCTTCCGCGGGCGCGATGCGGCGATCTTCGGCGGCGTCGAATGGTCGGTGCCCTGGGTGGAGGGGCTGCGGGCGAAGGTCGAATGGTCCGGCGATGGGCTGCGCGACGAGCGCGGCGGCTACCCGGCGCGCACCGCCAACCTCCGCGGCGAGGCGCGGTCGCGCATCAATGCCGGCCTCACCTGGCAGAATGACTGGGTCGATGCCGGGATGCACTTCCTCCACGGGACGGATGTGCTGTTCCGCCTCTCCCTCCGGCTCGACCCGGCCCGCCCGCCGAGCCCGCCGCGTCCGCCCCCGCCGCCCCTGCCGCCGCGCCCCGAGGCGGCCGGCGATATAGAGACAGCCTTGCGCCGCGCCGGCTTCCGCCCCGTCGCCATCATCCAGGAGGGCGAGGAGGTGCGGATCGCCGTCGCCGGCGGCCGCCACCGGACCCTGGCGCAGACGGCCGGGCGGGCGGCGCGGGCGGTGCAGGGCGCCCTGCCGCCGGAGGTGGAGCGGATCGCCGTCGAATGGCACCGCGCCGGCCTGCCGGTTGCCCGGCTGGTGCTGTTGCGCGAGGCGCTGGAGGGGGCGGCGATCGGCGTCGGCTCCGCGGAGGAGGTGCTGGCCAGCGCCAGCCTCGCCCCGGCCGAGCCGGTGCCCGGCTTCGCCCCCGACCTGGTCTGGGCGCTCGAGCCGCGCCTCGCCCTGCAGCTCGGCGATCCGAGGACGGGCTTCCGCTGGCAGGCGGCCGGCGCGGCGGGGGCGCGGCTCGGCCTCGGGGCGGGCTTCGCCGTGGCGGGCAGCCTGGCGCAGGCGGTGGCGGGCAATCTCGACAAGGGCCTGCCCTCCGACAGCCGCCTGCCGCGTGTCCGCAGCGACATCGCCCGCTATGCGCGGGAAGGCCGGACGGCGATCCCGACCCTCTATGCCGAGCGGCTCTGGAGCCCGGCACCGGATTGGTTCGCGCGCGTCTCGGCCGGGCTGCTGGAGCCGATGTTCGGGGGCGTCTCGGGCGAGGTGCTGTGGCGGCCGCAGGCGCGCGGCTTCGCCCTCGGGCTCGACATGGCCTGGGTGGCGCAGCGGGACTACCGGCAGCGCCTCGGCACCCTCGGCTACTCCGTGGCGACCGGGCACCTCTCGCTTTACGCGGACCTGCCGGTCTGGAACCTGGGCGCCGTGGTGCGGGCCGGGCGGTATCTCGCCGGCGACTGGGGGGCGACGCTCGAGGTCAGCCGGCGGTTCGACAGCGGCATCGAGGTCGGCGGCTTCGCCACGCGGACGGACGTCTCCGCCCGCCGCTTCGGCGAGGGCAGCTTCGACAAGGGCATCTTCGTCCGCATCCCCCTGCAGTTGCTGGGGCCGGAGACGCCGGTGGTGGCGAATGCGGTGATCCGCCCGGTGATCCGGGACGGCGGCCAGCGCCTCGCGGTCGACAACCCGCTCTGGGAGGTGACGCGCGAGGGGCGGGCGGAGGCGCTGGGGCGGGACTATCTCGGCCTGTTGAGATAGCCCCGTCCTGTCGGGTCAGCCCATCGCCTTGGTCAGCTTGGCGGCGATCTCGAACATCTCCTCCGGCGCATAGTCCGGGGTGAAGGCCGAGGGGATGCCCTCCAGCTGGTGGATCTTGCCGCCTTCCGGCATGCCCTTGACCACCTCGAGCTCGCCCGGCGGGTCGCCAGGCAGGGCCATCTCGCTCGGGTTCCAGATGCCGGCGATGTCGGCGTAGTCGTTCGGGCTCCAGGTGTAGAGGCGGCGATGCGAGCCCTCCTGGAGGTATTTCTGGCACTCGGGGATGTTGCCGAGCGGGATGTTCGGCGTCGGCAGCATCTTCTCGAGCTCGACGCCGGTGAGGTTCTTGATCGCCAGCGCATAGGCATGCGCATGGACCGAGCCGCGCACCAGCAGGTAGCCGCAGACCTCGCGCCCGGTCGGGTCGGAGAGGGTCTCGTAGACCCGCAGCTTGTGCAGCCGCGCACCGCATTCGAGGTGAAAATTGTGCAGCAGGTCGAACACCACATTGCCCGTGGTGGTCACCATGTCGGCGTTCCAGGACATCGAATTGCTGTTCACCGGCGTGGCCCCGCCGCCATGGGAGGCGAAGCTGGCGAAGGAGCGGATGTCCTTCATCGCCTCGAAGGGCGTCTTCGAGATGTCGCCGCCATCGGCGCCGTCAGCACCCTTGTCCGGCCCGTTGGCCAGCATGGCGACGCCGTTGCTGACCAGCTCGACATGCCCCAGCTCCTCCGCCGTGATGCTGGCGACGAGGCCGTAGAAGGGACGGAGCTTGCTCTTGCTCTTGAAATTGAAGCTCTGGAACATGTAGTTCCCGAGGGTCGACATCTCGCCATACTTGCCGCCGAGCAGTTCCTGCAGGGCAGCGGCGGCATTGGGGTCTTGCCGCTTCGGCGCGGGGAGTTCCGCCTGCAGCTTGTCGACGCGCATGAACATGGCTTGTCCTTCCCGGCACTGTGCGGATACGGACATAACCGGCCAGGTCACCCCCGGTTTTCGTGGCGGGGGCGGATTGGAGCGGGGCCGCTTGCGGTTCGCCGCCGTATCGGCCACACCCGCGCCCGCATGACCCTCGGCGCCCTCTCGCAACATCTCCTCTTCGCCCTCGGCCTGGCGCTGCTTTCGGCCGCCATCGTCCGGGCGATGATCCGCTGGCCGATCCTCGACATCCCGAACGGCCGAAGCGCGCACAGCGTGGCGACGCCGCGGGGCGGCGGGGTCGGCGTGGTCCTCGCCTTCATGGTCGGGCTGCTGGTGCTCTACCGCGTCGCGGATTTCGCCCGGCTGGAGGAGCGGCAATTCCTCGGCGTCATCCTCGCCGCGCTCGCCATCGCCGGCGTCGCGCTGGTCGATGACATCCGCGACCTCTCGGCCCGGCTGCGGCTGCTGGCGCAGCTCGCCGCGGCGCTGGTGGCGATCGGCACCGGGCTGACGCTCTCCCGCCTCGCCCTGCCCTGGATCGGGGTGACGGAGCTCGGCTGGATCGGCCCGGCGCTGACCGTCTTCTGGATCCTCGGCTGCACCAATGCGGTGAATTTCATGGACGGGCTGGACGGGCTGGTTGGCGGCACGCTGCTGATCGCCTGCGCAGCACTTGCCGCCATCGCCGGCGCCGAGGGCGGGCGCTTCGTCTATGCCGCGGCGCTGATGCTGGCGGCGGGCTTCGCCGGCTTCCTGCCCTTCAACCTGGCGCCGGCGCGGATCTTCATGGGCGATGTCGGCAGCCAGTTCGCCGGCTTCATGCTGGCGGTGCTGGCCGTCGCCGCGGCCCGCTTCGATGCCAACCAGCTCAGCTTCCTGATCGTGCCGCTCCTGCTCTTCGGCCTGCTCTTCGACGCGGCCTTCACCCTGCTGCGCCGCGGCTGGATGGGCGACCGGGTCGGCGCGCCGCACCGCACCCATCTCTACCAGATGGCGCAGCGCAGCGGCATGCCGGCCATGTCGGTCGCGGCGGTGCATTGGGGCTTCGCGCTGCTCCATGCGGCGCTGGCCGTGCTCTTCCTCCGGCTGCAGCCGGGGCTGAAGCCCCTCATCGTGCTGCCGGCGCTCGGGGTGCAGCTCGCCTGGCTCGGCTATGTCGCGACCCGCGTGCGGCGTGCGGCGCTCAGCTGGCGGGGTTAGGTCCCGGGTGGCTCCCCTCCGGAGGATCGCGGGCTGAGGAACTCCATCAACAGCATCGGCATGGCCGGGCCGATCCACTGTTCCGCCCGCACCACCGCGCCGCCCGCCGCCTCCACCCAGAAGAGGTTGGTGAAGCCAGGGCGCCCGCGGCTGCGGCAGCTCTCCCGCACCAGCAGGATCTCGGAATCCTCCGTCGCCTCGGCCCGCAGCCGGCAGTTGAGGGCGAGGCCGAAGCGCATCCCCTCCGGCCCGCTGTTCGGCTCCTGCAGGTCGACAAGGCGCCGGGCCGCGGCCGGTTGGTCCAGCAGCTCCGCCGGGTTGGCGAGCGGGTCCGGCCCGTCGAAACGCGTGGCCGCCACATACTGCCGGAAGCCCGCCGTCGCGGTGACGCGGCCGCCCTCGGTCGAGACCACCTGACCGGCCGCGGTGCGCCAGATGCGCCGCTCGCCGATCTCCTGCAGCAGCATCGCGGCGGTCGGCCTGCCGCGGATCCAGAGGCGGAGCGCCGGCCCCTCCGCCTCCGGCAGGTCCTCGAGCGGGGTGGCGGCAAGCTCCACCGCCTCGGTCCAGGCGGTATCGGCGTAGCGGGCGAAGAGCGTGTCGCCGCAGGCGGCGAGCAGCAGGGGGAGCAGCAGGGGCCAGGCGCGCATGCCCGGCATTTTAGGATCGATATCGAGATAAATGAAGCGGAAAGGCGGCGCCTATTCCGCCGCGCCGGGATGCGCCCGCCGGTAGGGGTGCGCCGGGTAGGTGCCGAGCAGCTTCAGCTCCCGCGAGAAGAAGGCCAGCTCCTCCAGCGCCCGCCGCACCGGCGCCTCCTCCGGATGGCCGTCGACATCGGCGAGGAACTGCGTGGCGGTGAACTCGCCGTCCAGCATGTAGCTCTCGAGCTTGGTCATGTTCACGCCGTTGGTGGCGAAGCCGCCCAGCGCCTTGTAGAGCGAGGCCGGGATGTTGCGCACGCGGAAGACGAAGGTCGTGACGCAATCCGGCGTCCCCGCCCCCGGCACCCTCGGCGCCGGGGAGCAGACATAGAAGCGCGTGGTGTTGTGCGCCGCATCCTCGACATTGCGCCGGAGGATGTTGAGCCCGTAGGTCTCGGCGGCGAGCGCGCTGGCAATCGCCGCATCCTCGATGCCGCCCCGCGCGGCGATGATCTGCGCGGCACCCGCCGTATCCGCCTCGATCACCGGGGTGAGGGCGAGCTCCTTCAGGATGCTCCGCACCTGGCCGAGCGCGACCGGGTGGCTGTGCGCCCGCCGCAGCGTGGCGAGCGTCGCGCCATGCGGGGCGAGTAGGCAATGCTCCACCCGCTCGAAATGCTCGCCCACCACCGAGAGGCCGCTTTCCGGCAGCAGCCGGTGGATGTCCGGCACCCGGCCGGCGAGCGAGTTCTCGCAGGGCAGCATGGCGAGCCCCGCCTGGCCACCGCGCACCGCATCCATCGCCGCCTCGAAGCTCGGGCAGGGCAGGGTGGTCCAGCCGGGATAGGCGGCGCGGCAGGCCAGGTCCGAATAGGCGCCGGGCAGGCCCTGGAAGGCGATCACGTCGGTCATGAGGTGCCGTTGCAAGAGGGGTCCGGGGCTTCTAATCGAGGCCCCGAGAGGGCGCAAACCAGGGAGCATGGGCATGGAGGCATTCATCGCGGCAGCCGAGGCGGCGGCCGAGGCGGCAGGCGCCGCCATCCGCCCGCTCTTCCGCTCCCCCCTGCTGGTGGAGGCCAAGGGCGATGCCAGCCCCGTCACCGAGGCCGACCGCGCCGCCGAGCGGGCGATGCGCGAGGTGCTGGCCGCCCGCTTCCCCGACCACGGCATCTGGGGCGAGGAATACGGGCCGGAGCGCGCCGAGGCCGAGTATCTCTGGGTGCTGGACCCGATCGACGGCACCCGCGCCTTCGTCACCGGCCGGCCGCTCTTCGGCACGCTGATCGGCCTGCTGCACCACGGCGTGCCGGTGCTCGGCCTGATCGACCAGCCGGGCATCGGCGAGCGCTGGATCGGCGCCCAGGGCCAGCCGACGCGCTTCCGCTCCCCCCTGGGCGGGGCCGCCGGCTGCCGCCCCTGCGCGCGTCTCGCCGGGGCGGAGCTCTCCTGCACCAGCCCCGACATGTTCGACGTGGCCGACGCGGCGGGCTTCGAACGCCTCCGCGCCGCCGCCCGCCGCGTCACCTGGGGCGGGGATTGCTACAGCTACGGTCTGCTCGCCCTCGGCCTCCTCGACGTGATCGCCGAGAGCACGATGAAGCCTTGGGACTGGGCCGCCCTGGTCCCGGTGGTGGAGGGCGCCGGCGGCCGCGTCACCGGCTGGCACGGCGAGGCGCTGACCCTCGAGAGCGACGGAAGGGTGCTGGCGGTGGGGGACCCGGCCCTGCTGGAGGAAGCGGTCCGGCTGCTCCGCGGGTGATGGTTGCCGCCGGCGGGGGGAACCCCCATCCTCCCGCCATGGACCGCCGCACCCTCCTGGCCTCCGGCCTCGCTATCCCCTTCCTCCGGCCCGCCGGCGCGGCGGCCCAGCAAGGGCCGACCCGCAGCCACGCCCTCTCCCTGCTCGGCGACCCGGCCCTGCCCGCTGGCTTCACCCACTGGCCCTGGGTTAACCCGGAGGCGCCGAAGGGCGGCGAGATCGCGCTGACCGCGCTCGGCAGCTTCGACAGCTTCAACCAGTACATCCTGCGCGGCACGGCGGCGGTCGGCCTCAGCAACCTCTACGACACGCTGCTCAAGGAGAGCGCGGACGAGGCCAGTACGGAATACTGCCACCTCGCCGCCGCCATCGAGCAGCCGGCGGACCGCATGGGCGTCAGCTTCGAGCTGCACCCGGCGGCGCGCTTCCATGACGGCCGGCCCGTCACCGCCGAGGACGTGGTCTGGACCTTCAACACCCTCCGTCAGGGCGGCCGGCCCTTCTACCGGGCCTACTGGGCCGATGTGGCGGAGGTGGTGGCCGAGGGCCCCCGCCGCGTCACCTTCCGCTTCAGGACCAACGAGAACCGCGAGCTGGCGCTGATCCTCGGCCAGATGCCGGTGCTGCCGAAGCATTGGTGGGAGAGCCGGGACTTCGCCCGGCCGCTGCTCGAGGCGCCGCTCGGCTCCGGCCCCTACCGGCTGGAGCGCTTCGAGAACGGCCGCAGCCTGGTCTATCGCCGCGTCCCCGACTACTGGGCCCGCGACCTGCCGACGGCGCGTGGCACCGCCAATTACGACGTGATGCGCTACGAGTATTTCCGCGACAGCACGGTGGCGCTGGAGGCCTTCAAGGCCGGGCAGATCGACTTCCGCACCGAGAACATCGCCAAGGAATGGGCGACCGCCTACGAATTCCCCGCCGTGCAGCGCGGCCTGGTCAAGCGCGACGAGATCCGCCACGAGCTGCCGACCGGCATGCAGGCCTTCGCCGTGAACCTGCGCCGCCCGCTCTTCCAGGATGCGCGCGTCCGCCGCGCGCTCATCGAGGTCTTCGACTTCGAATGGATGAACGCCAACCTCTTCTACGGCAGCTACACGCGGACGGCCTCCTACTTCTCCAACTCCGAGCTCGCCTCCTCCGGAGTGCCGGAGGGGCGAGAGCTCGCCATCCTGCAGGCCTACAAGGGCCGCGTGCCCGACCGCCTCTTCACCGAGCCCTACCGCCTGCCCGTCACCGACGGCTCCGGCAACAACCGGGACGGGTTGCGCCGCGCCCTCGACCTGCTGCGCCAGGCCGGCTGGACGGTGCGCGACCGCAAGCTGGTCAATGCCGAGGGCCAGCCCTTCGCCTTCGAGATCCTGCTGAACGGGCCGAGCTTCGAGCGGGTGGCGCTGCCCTATGTGCAGACCCTGCAGCGCCTCGGGATGGAGCCGCGCGTCCGCACCATCGACCCGGCGCAGTACCAGGTGCGGATCGACGCCTTCGACTACGACATGACGGTGGACGGCCAGGGCCAGTCCCTTTCCCCGGGCAACGAGCAGCGCGACTTCTGGACCAGTGCCAAGGCGCAGGAGAATGGCAGCCAGAACGTCGCCGGCATCGCCAACCCGGTGGTCGACGAGCTGGTGGAGATGGTCATCGCGGCACCCGACCGCGCCGAGCTGGTCGCCCGCACCCGCGCCCTCGACCGGGTGCTGCTGTGGAACGACTACATGATCCCGCATTGGCACAGCCGCACCTTCCGCGTGGCCTACTGGGACAAGTTCGGCCGCCCGCCGCGCAACCCGAAATACGCGCTGGCCATCGACACGTGGTGGGTCGAGCGCGGCCGCGAGGGCGCCGTCGAGCAGGGCAAGCGCGAGGCGAAGCCGCAATAGCATGGGCGCCTACCTCCTCCGCCGCCTGCTGCTGGTGGTGCCGACGCTGCTCGGCATCATCCTGATCAATTTCGCCGTGGTGCAGTTCGCCCCGGGCGGCCCGGTCGACCAGATGCTGGCGGAGCTGAAGGGGCAGGGCGGCAGCAGCCTCGGCCGCCTCTCCGGCGAGGGCCAGGGCGAGACGACGCGCCCGCCAGCCAGCCAGGGCGGCGGCAACGAGGCCAGCCGCTACCGCGGCGCCCGCGGCCTCGACCCGGCGGTGGTGCAGGAGATCGAGCGGGCCTTCGGCTTCGACAAGCCCTGGCCGCAGCGGCTCGGCGAGATGCTGGCCGGCTATGCCCGCTTCGACCTCGGCCGCAGCCTGTTCCAGGACAGGCCGGTGACGCAGCTCATCCTCGAGAAGCTGCCCGTCTCGATCTCGCTCGGCCTGTGGTCGACGCTGATCATCTACCTCGTCTCCATCCCCTTGGGCATCCGCAAGGCGGTGCGCGACGGCACGCGCTTCGACCTGGCCAGCAGCGCGGTGGTGCTGGTCGGCTATGCGATCCCGAGCTTCCTCTTCGCCATCCTGCTGGTGGTGCTCTTCGCGGGGGGGAGCTTCGTGCAGTGGTTCCCGCTGCGCGGCCTGCTCTCCTCCGGGCTGCAGGACGCGCCCTTCCTGACGCGCGCGGCGGACTATGCCTGGCACATGGTGCTGCCGACCATCGCCCTCGTCATCGGCGGCTTCGCCGGGCTCACCATGCTGACCAAGAACTCCTTCATGGAGGAGATCGGCAAGCAGTACGTGGTGACGGCGCGGGCCAAGGGGGCGGGGGAGCGGCGCGTGCTCTACGGCCATGTCTTCCGCAACGCGATGCTGCTGATCATCGCCGGCTTCCCCGCGGCCTTCATCGGCATCCTCTTCACCGGGGCGCTGCTGGTGGAGATCATCTTCTCGCTCGACGGGCTCGGCCTGCTCGGCTTCGAGGCGGCGATCCGGCGCGACTACCCGATCATGTTCGGCACGCTCTACGTCTTCACCCTGCTCGGCCTGGTGATGCAGATCATCGGCGACTTCACCTATACGCTGGTCGACCCGCGCATCGACTTCGCCGCGCGGCGCTAGAGCAGTTTTCGATCGGTCTGCATCGTAACCTGCGGCGGCGAAGTAGTTGGTGCACTCGGTTGGCGTGAAGGTCTCGATGATGCGGCCGATGCTGGCCCAGAGGCCACCGAGAGTGCGTTC
>JAESFM010000048.1_pt1 | contig 80091 bp, 85 predicted proteins | sample 9266171 | NCBI WGS metagenome assembly JAESFM01 (sample SAMN14505069, study PRJNA617099) | algae metagenome | isolation source: Hassallia sp. WJT32-NPBG1 and co-occurring heterotrophs from well developed... | place: USA: Mojave Desert, Joshua Tree National Park, California | collected 2006-06-22 | reverse complement strand
GCATCGCGGGACGTCTCCGCCAGCGCCGCATCAGACCCGCGCTCGTCCTCGCCTGGTCAATCTGGCGCCGTGCCCATTAGGCCGGCGCTCAACGCACTCACCTGAAGCGACGACCGTAACTGTAATGTTAGAACCCGACCTTGTCGCCGCCCTTCAGCGCCAGGATCTGTCGCGCCTCGGCGGGCGTCGCGATCTCGAGGCTCAACTCCTCCAGGATGCGGCGGATCTTCGAGACCTGCTCGGCATTGCTCTTCGCCTGCACGCCGCGGCCGAGCCAGAGGCTGTCCTCGAGTCCGACACGGACATTGCCGCCCAGCATCCCGGCCATGGTGGTGAATGGCATCTGGTTGCGCCCCGCCGCCAGCACGGACCAGACATAGTCGCGGCCGAACAGCCGGTCCGCCGTCTCCTTCATGAAGAGCAGGTTGCGCGGCTCGGCGCCGATGCCGCCGAGGATGCCGAAGATCGTCTGGGTGAAGAGCGGCGGCTCGACGACCTTGCGGTCGAGCATGTGCGCGAGATTGTAGAGGTGGCCTACATCGTAGCACTCGAACTCGAAGCGCGTGCCATGGCCCTTGCCGAGCCGCTCGACGATCTGCTCGATATCCTTGAAGGTGTTGCGGAAGATGTAGTCCGTCGTCCCTTCCAGATAGGGCTTCTCCCACTCGTACTTGAATTTCGGCACCCGGGCGGCGCTGCCCGAGATGTTGAAATTCATCGAACCCATGTTGAGCGAGCACATCTCCGGCTTCGCCTGCAACGGCGCTGCCAGCCGCTCGTCCACCGTCATCCCGAGGCCGCCGCCGGTGGTGATGTTGATCACCGCATCGGTCGATTGCTTGATGACGGGCAGGAATTGCATGAAGACCTTCGGGTCCGGCGTCGGCCGCCCGTCGTTCGGGTCGCGGGCATGGAGGTGGATGATGGCCGCCCCCGCCTCCGCCGCGGCGATCGACTGCTCGGCGATCTCCTGAGGCGTGATCGGCAGGTAGTCCGACATGCTGGGCGTATGGATCGCCCCGGTGACGGCGACGCTGATGATGACCTTCGACATGCCTCTCTCCTCCCGATAGGCTGGACGGATACTATCGGCGCAGCGCGCCGCCGCGTGAAGGCGTCGCGCCAGCCAGGGGAGGCCGCGGGATGAGCCAGTATTCGCCTCGGGAATTCCAGCCGCTGCGCTGGTTCGATGCGGTGGCGCGCTTCGCCGCCGGCGCCGACTCGCCCCGCGCCTATCTCGAGCGCTGCCTCGAGACCATCGCGGCGCGGGAGCCGGCGGTCAGCGCCTGGGCCGCGCTGAACGAGGCCGGCGCCCGGGCCGCGGCGGATGCCAGCACCGCCCGCTGGCGCGAGGGGCGGGCGCTCTCGCCCATCGACGGCATGCCCATCGGGATCAAGGACCTGCTCGAGACGCGCGACATGCCGACCGAGATGGGCTGCGCCGGCACCCGGGGCAATTTCCCGAAGCGTGACAACGCCGCCGTCTGGGCGCTGCGCCAGGCCGGCGCCGTGGTGCTCGGCAAGACGGTGACGACGGAGCTCGGCGGCTCCCATCCCGGCCCGACGACCAACCCCTTCGACGCGGCGCGGACGCCGGGCGGCTCCTCCTCCGGCTCGGCGGCGGCGGTCGCGGCGCGGATGGTGCCGGCGGCGATCGGCACCCAGGTCGGCGGCTCCATCATCCGCCCCGCCGCCTATTGCGGCAATGTCGCGCTGAAGCCGACCCAGGGCGGTATCAACCGCGGCGAGCGCCAGGCGACCAGCCAGAGCACCCATGGCCCCCATGCCGGCTGCATCGAGGATATGTGGCAGGTGGCGATCGAGATCGCCGCCCGCTGCGGCGGCGACCGCGGCTCGCCCGGGTTGATGGGGCCGATGACCCCGCCGGTCGCCACCCGCCCCGAGCGCCTCATCGTCATGGAGACCGAGGGCTGGGCGGAGCTCGACGCGGCGAGCCGGGCCGGCTTCGAATCCCTGCTGGAGCGGCTGCGCGGCGCCGGCATCACCCTGCTGCGCCGGGCGGACCATCCGCTGATCGAGGCCTTCGAGCAGGGCATCGCCGAGGGGCGGGCGATCTGCGGCGCCATCACCGGCTGGGAGAACCGCTGGGCGCAGCGCAACCTGCTCGACCAGGACCCGGAGGCGCTCAGCCCGCGCGCCCGATCCGTCCTCGCCCGCGCCGAGGCGATGGCCCCGGCGGATTACGCGGCCGCCCTCGCCCGGCGGGAGGAGGCGCAGGCGCGCTTCGCCCGCATCGCGCCCTTCGCCGATGCCGTCATCGCCCTCGCCTGCCCCGGCCCGGCGCCGCTCTGGCCCGGCGACCGGCCGGGCGAGCCGCTGAACCCGCGCCCGACCGGCGACTACGTCTTCAACGCCCCCTCCTCCATGCTCTTCGCCCCGGCGGTGACGATGCCTCTGACGGCGGTCGGCGGCATGCCGGTCGGGGTGCAGCTGATGGGGCAGATGCACCAGGATGCCCGCATCACCGGCTTCGCCCGCTGGATGCTGGACGCGATCGATCCGATCATCGCCTGAACCGCGTACCGTTTCGGGTGTTACGACCCGGACAGAACGGGAGCGGGAACGATGCGGATTCACGGATGGATTCTGGCAGGGCTGATCCTCGCCGGGCCGGCGGCAGCGCAGCAGGCACCCTCGCTGATGTACAGCCAGCCGCTGGCGCCGGCGGCGGTGGCGCAGGTGCAGGAGCGGCTGCGCCAAGCCGGTCTCTATGCCGGGCGCCCGGACGGCGTCTGGGGCCCGGACAGCCAGGCCGCACTGGAGCGCTTCCAGCAGGGCCGCGGCCTGCAGGTCTCCGGCCAGCTGAACCAGGCGACGGCGGCGACGCTCGGCCTCGGCCCCTCGGAGCTGCTGGCCGCTGGCCCGACCGCCGGCCCCGCATCCGGCACGCCTGCCGCCATGGCGACCGACCCGCTGAGCCCGGCCGCGGTGCGCAACATCCAGAGCCGGCTGCGGGCGATGAATTTCTACCGCGGCCCGATCGACGGCGCCTGGGGCGCCGGCACGCAGTCGGCCATCGAGCGCTTCCAGCAGGGCCGTGGCCTGCAGGCGACCGGCCAGGTGAACCCGGCGACGGCCGCCGCCCTCGGCCTCGACCCGAACAACCTGGCGGCGCCGGTCCGGTAGGGATTTCTTCGCGATTGGCCAGCTAGGCTGCCGCCTTCCGCTTGGATGACGGCAGCCGCATGTCCAGATCGACCGCCGAGGTGAAGAACTGGATGACCATGTTCCGCTGGATCGTGAAGGTCATCCGCGACGACTACGGCATCGAGGAATCCCGGCTCACGCGGCATGCGCAGCTCGAGACGGAGCTCGGCCTCGGCATCGAGCAGGTGGAGGACGTGCTCGGCATCATCGACCGGAGCTTCGCCATCCGCTTCCCCGACGGGACGCTGGACGAGGTTTTGAGGCTCGAAGAGCTCTGCATGCTGGCGAGCTGGTTGAAGGGCCTCTACCGGCAGCCGGATTTCGTCTCCGAGCGGTTCGCGGCGCGGTGCCGGGCCGCGAACCCCGGGATGGCCTAGGGCGCGGGGCGGACGCCCATGGCGATGGTCCGCTCATCCATGCGCGGGTCGTGCCGCAGCCCGCGGCGATGGGCCCAGGTGTTGATGTACTGCACGAGCTGGATCATCGGCTCTTCCTCGGCATAGAGCGCCACCGCCTGCCGCCAGACGGCCTCCCGCGCGGCGTCGTCCATCGTTGCCGCACCGCGCGCTAGCAGCGCATCGAAGCGCGGGTCGGAATGGCGGGTCATGTTCGAGGGGCCGGTCAGCTTCTGCCGGTCATAGGTCGAGACGATGGCCAGCAGGTAGTTCGACCCCTCGCCCGTCGAGCTGCCCCAGGCGCCGAGCTGCATCGCATGCTCCTGGCGGGAGCGGCGCGGCACGAAGGCGGCGAAGGGCATGGCATCCACCTGGGTCCGCACGCCGACCCGCGTCCACATCTGCGCCACGGCCTGAGCGAGGCGGCTGTCATTCGGCCAGCGATCGTTCGGCGTCGCCAGCACCAGGCGGAAGCCTTCGGGGAAGCCAGCCTCGGCCAGGAGGCGGCGTGCCCCCTCAGGGTCGAAGGCGCGCGGCTGGATGTCGGGGTTGAAGCCGAAGGCGCCGCGCGGCAGCCATTGGGCGGTGGCCTCGGCCGCGCCTTCCATCACGCGCTCAACCAGGGCCTCCCGGTTGATCGCCATCGACAGGGCTCGGCGGATGCGGGCGTCATGGAACGGGTTGGCCGGCAGGGGCTGGCCGGCATTGTCCGTCACCAGCGGCGTCGGGCCGGTGCGGGAGTAGTCCGGCGAGAGGAAGACGGTGCGGGTGCTCGGGCTGTCCGTCACCACGAGCTTCGGGTCGCGCCGCAACCGGGCCAGGTCGCTGGTCGGGATCTGCTCGATCAGGTCCACGTCGCCCGACAGCAGCGCCGCGGTCCGCGCTCCGTCATTCAGCAGGAACCGGACCGCGACCCGCGCCCAGGGCTCCCGCTCGCCCCAATAGGCCTCGTGCCGCACCAGCTCCACCCGGTCGCCCGAGCGGTAGGAGGAGAGGCGATAGGGCCCGGTGCCGATGGCGGCGCGGCCGGTGTTGTAGTCCTCGGTCTGGGCACCATCCGCCGCGTGACGCGCGACGATGCTGACCGAGGCGAGGTCGAGCGGCAGCAGCGGGTGCGGCTGGCGGGTATAGATGTGGATGGTATGCGCATCCACCACCTCGGAGCGGGCGATGGCGCGCAGGAACCCGCCGAAGCCACCCGGGCTGTTCGGCACGTCGGGAGCGCGGGCGAAGGTGAAGACGACATCGTCGGCCGTGAAGGGCCGGCCATCGTGCCAGGTGACGCCCCGGCGCAGCCGGAACTCCCAGAGCGTGTCGCTGATCGCCCGGTAATCCTCGGCGAGCGAGGGATAGGGCCGCGCCTGCCCGTCCCGCTCCACCAGGCGGTCGAAGACCTGCATCCCGAGCGCGTTGTTCGGGCCGAGATTGTGGTAGTGCGGGTCGATGGTGGTGACCACGGCGGCATAGCCGATGGTCAGGCTCTGGGCCGCGGCGCCCTGCGCCCAAAGGGCGCAGGCCACCAGCGCAAGCAGGCTTCGCATAGGACGCTCCCGGGCTTTTGCCCGGGAGCCTACATCAGGTCTCGCGCTCGACCATCATCTGCTTGATCTTGCCGATGGCGGCCGCCGGGTTCAGCCCCTTCGGGCAGGTCCGGGCGCAGTTCATGATGGTATGGCAGCGATAGAGCCGGAACGGGTCCTGCAGGTCGTCCAGCCGCTCGCCCGTCGCTTCGTCGCGGCTGTCAGCGATCCAGCGATAGGCCTGCAGCAGCACCGCCGGGCCGAGATACCGGTCGCCGTTCCACCAGTAGGAGGGGCAGGCCGTCGAGCAGCAGAAGCAGAGGATGCATTCCCACAGCCCGTCGAGCTTCGCCCGCTCGTCCTTGCTCTGGCGGCGCTCCGCATCCGGCGGCGGCGGGGTCTCGGACTTCAGCCAGGGCTCGACGCTGCGGAGCTGGGCGTAGAGCTGGGAGAGGTCCGGCACCAGGTCCTTCACCACCGGCAAATGCGGCAGCGGGTAGATCTTCACCTCGCCTGAGACATTGTCGTCGATCGGCTTGAGGCAGGCGAGGGTGTTCAACCCGTCGATGTTCATCGAGCAGGAGCCACAGATGCCCTCGCGGCAGGAGCGCCGGAAGGTCAGCGTGGTGTCGACCTCGTTCTTGATCTTGATCAGCGCGTCGAGAACCATCGGCCCGCACTTGTCGAGATCGATCTCATAGGTGTCGGTGCGCGGGTTCTCGCCGCTGTCCGGGTCCCAGCGGTAGATCTTGAAGGCCTTGACGTTCTTCGCCCCGGCTTCGGCCTTGTGGGTCTTGCCTGGCTGGATCGTCGAATTCTTCGGCAGCGTGAAAGTAGCCATAGGGGGTGCGGTCCTTTAGTACACGCGCGCCTTGGGGGGGAAGACCTGGACCTCATTCGTCAAGGTCCGCATCTTCACGTCGCGATAGTCGAGCTTGACCTCGCCATTCTCGCCGACCCAGGACAGGGTGTGTTTCATCCATTCGGCGTCGTCACGCTCGGGGTAGTCCTCCTGCGCATGGGCGCCGCGGCTCTCCTTACGCGCCTCGGCGCTGACGACGGTGGTGATGGCATTGCCGATCAGGTTGTCGAGCTCCAGCGCCTCGACGAGGTCGCTGTTCCAGATCAGGCTGCGGTCGGCGACGCGGATATCCGCGTAGGCGGCCTGCACCTTCTTCATCTTCTCGACGCCCTCGGCCAGCAGCTCCGAGGTGCGGAAGACGGCCGCATGGGTCTGCATCGTCTTCTGCATGCTGCCGCGCAGCTCGGCGACGGGGATGTTGCCCTTGGCGTTGCGGACGCGGTCGAAGCGGTCGAGCGCGCGCTCGCCGGCGCGCGACGGCAGCGCCGGCTGGGAGGCACCCGGCTTGATCGTCTCCGCCGCCCGGTGCGCCGCGGCGCGGCCGAAGACGACGAGGTCGAGCAGCGAGTTCGTGCCGAGCCGGTTGGCGCCATGGACCGAGACGCAGGCGGCCTCGCCCACCGCCATCAGCCCGGGGACGGTGCGGTCCTGGTCCTGTGCGGTCGGGTGCAGCACCTCGGTGTGGATGTTGGTCGGGATGCCGCCCATGTTGTAGTGGACGGTGGGCAGCATCGGGATCGGCTCCTTCGTCACGTCCACGCCGGCGAAGATCTTCGCCGTCTCGGAGATGCCCGGCAGCCGCTCATGCAGCAGGTCGGCGCCGAGATGCTCAAGATGCAGGTGGATATGGTCCTTCTGCGGCCCGACGCCGCGGCCCTCGCGGATCTCCATCGACATGGCGCGGGAGACGACGTCGCGCGAGGCAAGGTCCTTCGCCGTCGGCGCATAGCGCTCCATGAAGCGCTCGCCCTCGGAGTTGGTCAGGTAGCCGCCCTCGCCGCGCGCGCCCTCGGTGACGAGGCAGCCGGAGCCGTAGATGCCGGTCGGGTGGAACTGGACGAATTCCTGGTCCTGCAGCGGCAGGCCGGCCCGCAGCGCCATGGCATTGCCGTCGCCGGTGCAGGTATGGGCGGAGGTGCAGGAGAAATAGGCCCGGCCATAGCCGCCGGTCGCCAGCACCGTGGTCTGGGCGCGGAAGCGATGGATCGAGCCATCCTCAAGGCACCAGGCCGTGACGCCGCGGCACGCGCCCTCCTCGTCCATGATCAGGTCGAGGGCGATGTACTCGATGAAGAATTCGCAGTTATGCTTCAGCGACTGCTGGTAGAGCGTATGCAGGATGGCATGGCCCGTGCGGTCGGCCGCGGCGCAGGCGCGCATGGCCGGCGTCTTGCCGTAGTTCTGCATGTGGCCGCCGAAGGGCCGCTGGTAGATCCGGCCGTCCTCGGTGCGGGAGAACGGTACGCCGTAATGCTCGAGCTCGATGATGGCCGGAATCGCCTCGCGGCACATGTACTCGATGGCATCCTGGTCGCCGAGCCAGTCCGACCCCTTCACGGTGTCGTACATGTGCCAGCGCCAGTCATCCTCGCCCATGTTGCCGAGCGCGGCGCCGACGCCGCCCTGGGCGGCGACGGTGTGGGAGCGGGTCGGGAAGACCTTGGTGATGCAGGCCGTTTTCAGCCCCGCCGCGCCCATGCCGAAGGTGGCACGCAGGCCGGCGCCGCCGGCGCCGACCACCACCACGTCATAGGTGTGGTCGACGATGCGGTAGGCACCGCGGGAGGGCATCGTGATGGCATTCATCGCATCGATCCAATCATCTCGTATGGCCGGTCTTCAGACCGCGATCCTGAGGACCGCGAGCGCCGAAGCCAGGGCCGCCAGGACACAGATGGCCTTGATCGCCAGAATAGCACCCATCTTCAGCCATTCCTGATTGGCGTAATCCTCGATGATCACCTGCATGCCCGAGGCGGTGTGCTGAAAGCTGATGCCGATGGTGACGAGCAGCAGCAGGGCATTCCAGGGCCGCGCGATCCAGGCGACCGTCGTCTCGTAGGAAGCGCCGGCCAGCGAGGCGGCCGAGAGGGCGAACCAGATCGTCAGCGGCAGCAGCGCCATCGAGCTGACGCGCTGCATCCACCAGTGATGCGTCCCGCCCTTGGCGGAGCCGAGCCCGCGCACCCGCCCGAGCGGGGAGCGCATGGTCGTGTTGTTGGCATAGTCGTTCGACATGGCGATGCGGTCCTCAGGCCCAGGCGATGATGGCGATGAGCCAGGTCAGCACGGTGGCGACGGCGGTGCCGATCAGCACCCAGCGGCCGGTCCGGTAGGTGTCCTGGATCTGGTAGCCATAGCCTGCATCCCAGGCGAGGTGCCGGACGCCGTTCAGCGTGTGGTACCAGGCCGCGGCCGACAGGCCGAAGAGGCCGAGCAGGCCGAGCCAGGAGGACATGAACCACTGCACCGAGGCGAAGGCCGATGGGCCGGAGGCGGCCGCCAGCAGCCACCAGACCATCAGCACCAGGCCGGCCGCCCAGGCCGCGCCGGTGATGCGCCCGGCGATGGACAGCAGGCTGGTCAGCTGGAACATGTCGTAGACCTGCAGGTGCGGCGAAAGCGGCCGTTTCACCGGCGAGCCATCTGACCGGCGGCCGGCCATGGTCGCCTCGCGCGAGTCCTGCATGATGGGCATCGGGTCATCCACTCCGGGGGTGCCAGCGCCGCTAGGGCCGCGACGCAGGTCGGTTTCGGGTTATTATTGTGCTCTGCGGCATAGCGTCAATTCCACGAGACGGATGCGGAATGCATGCCTGCCCATGGTATAGGAATGTTATCCTTTTCCCATGGCCGATTCGCAGCAACCCAACCCCGCCCGGCGTCCGCTCTCCCAGCGGCTGCAGCCATTCGCAGAACTCCTCTACAAGGCGATCATCGCCACCGCGGCGCTGCTCGCCATCTGGAGGGCGCTGCATTGAGGCAACGCAGGGCCGCTCAACTCGTCGCCTTCAGCCCCGCAACTCCGGCGAGGATGAGGGCGAGGCAAAGGATGCGCGCGGCGCTCGCCGCCTCTCCCTCGACCGCCATGCCCCAGAGCGCGGTGCCCGCCGCGCCGATGCCGACCCAGACGGCATAAACCGTCCCCATCGGCAGCACCTGCAGCGCACGGGACATGCAGTAGAAGCTGACCCCCATGCTGGCGACCGTTGCGAGGCTCGGCAGCAGCCGCGTGAAGCCTTCGGTGTATTTCAGCAGCACCGCCCAAACGATCTCGAATCCGCCGGCGATGGCGAGCCAGGCCCAAGCCATCAGCCCGCCTCCACCGGCGCAGAGCCGAATTGGGTATGCACGAGGCGCGCATAAAGACCGCCGGCTGCCATCAGAGCCGCATGGCTGCCCTGCTCCACCGCGCGGCCATCCTCCATCACGACGATCCGGTCGGCATCCCGCACCGTCGCCAGCCGATGGGCGATGACGAGGGTCGTCCGCCTCTGGCGCAGGCGGGCCAGCGCGGCGGAGACGAAGGCCTCGTTCTCCGCATCGAGGGCGCTGGTCGCCTCGTCGAGCAGCAGCACGCGCGGGTCGCGCAGCAGGGCGCGGGCCAGCGCCACGCGCTGCTTCTGCCCGCCCGAAAGCCGCCCGCCGCCGGGCCCGAGCGGCGTCGCATAGCCCTCCGGCAGCGTGGCGAGGAAGTCATGCGCGGCAGCGGCGCGGGCGGCCTCCTCCACCTCCGCCTGGGTCGCGCCCGGCCGGCCGCAGGCGATGTTGGCGAAGGCGGTGTCGTCGAAGATCACCGCATCCTGCCCAACATAGGCGATGGCGTCGCGCAGGGAGGCGAGCGTCACCTGCCGGACATCGGTGCCGTCGATGCGCACCGCGCCGCCCGTCGCGTCGTGCAGCCGCGGCACGAGGGCCAGTGCGGTGGACTTGCCGGCCCCCGAGGGCCCCACCAGCGCCACGGTCTGCCCCGGCTCCGCGATGAAGGAGAGCCCCTCCAGCGCCGGCTCGGCCGTGCCTGCGTAATGGAAGCCGACATCGAGGAACTCGATCCGCCCCCGCCCCGCCGGCAGCGGCTGCGCGCCCGGCGCCTCCACCACGCGCCGCGGCCGGTCCATCACGGCGAAGACGCGGGTGAGGCCGGCGAGTCCCTCCTGCAGCGCGGCGTTCAGCGAGCCCAGCGCCCGCGCCGGCCGGGAGGCGATCAGCAGCGCCGCGACGAAGCCGGTGAACTCGCCGACCGTCCCCTCCCCCTGCGCCACCCGCCAGCCGACGAAGGCCAGCACGGCGGCGACGGCGATGCCGCCCAGCGCCTCCAGCATCGGGTCGAGGCTGGCCCGCGTCCGGGCGATGCCGAGCAACGCCGCCCGAAGCTCGGCGAAGGCCCGGGCCGCGCGGGCCTCCTCCTGCGCCTCCAGCCGGTAGGCGCGCACCACGCGGGCGGCGCCGAAGCTCTCGGTGAGCTGCGCCGCCGTCTCGCCCATCCGCTCCTGCATGCCGCCCGAGGCACGGCGGATGCGCTTGCCGAGGCGGAGGATCGGCACGATCGCGATCGGGTACATCACCGCGGCGATGAGCGACATCTGCCAGTCGAGCCAGACCATGGAGGCGACGAGGCCGATGACGGTCAGCACATCCGCCCCGCCATTGATCGACTTGGTCAGCGCCTCACGGATCGCCGCCGCGTCGACGGTGAAGCGGCTGGCATGCCGCGCCGGCGCATCGGCGGAGACGGCGGCGAGGTCGGCCCGCGTCAGCGCGCGGAACAGGTCGTTCTGCAGCCCCTCGATCACCCTGAGCACCACCGCCTGCACGGCAACCGCCTGGCCGTACTGCGCCAGCGCCTTCAGGCAGGTCACGGCGACGATGACGAGCGGGATCGTCCAGGCGATGGCGACGTCGCCGGAGGAGAAGCGGTCGAAGCCCTGCTGGATGACGATGGGGTAGAGCGCCGTCAGCCCCGCCAGCATGAAGGTGCAGAGGATGGCGAGCGCGATGCCGCGCCGGTGCCGGCCGAGATAGTCCCGCGCCAGGCGGGCGATGAGGGCGCGGGCGGACGGGTCGATGGCGGCCATGCGCCGGGGTTTAGCCCCTGGGCGCCTCGGCGGCCAATTCCCGCAGCCGGGCGAGGCAGGCCTCGCGGCCGGCGATGCAGCCCCCGTCCAGCCACCAAGCCCGCAGCGCCGCCAGCAGCCGCCCGACCGACGGCCCCGGCGCGAGGCCGATCGCCAGCGCATCCCGCCCCTGCAGCGGGAAGACCGGCCGCTCCAGCGCCGCGATCCGCTGCCGCAGCGCCTCCCACCCCGCGCCACCCCGCGCCGCCTCGCCAAGCCAGGCGCGGTCGAGCACGGAGGCTTGATCCCGGACTGCCAGCAGCCGCCGCAGCGCCGCCTCGTCGTCATCCGGCGCGGGGCTGGGCAGGTCGAGCAGGTCGGCCAGCCCCTCCCGCTCCTCGCCGGAGAGGCGCAGCCGCCCGGCCACTGCCTCGACCGCCCCCGCCGGCAGCAAAGCCGCGATGCGGAGCAGCGGCGCGACCGGCGCACCGATCACGACAAGGCGTCCCAGCCGGGAGAGGTCGGCCGCCTCCGGCAGCACCGCCCCGAGCACGCCCGTCTCCGCCATCAGCGCCAGCGCACCGCGCGGGTCGGGCGCCTGCATCAGCCGCTTGAGCTCCATCCAGACCCGCTCGGCCGAGAGCCGCGCCAGCCCGGGCACCGCCGCGCGAATCGCCGCGACGGCCGCCGCATCCGGCCCATCCGCCCCGTAGCGCGCCTGGAAGCGGAAGAAGCGCAGCGCCCGCAGGTAGTCCTCCCGCAGCCGCGTCGCCGGGTCGCCGACGAAGCGGACGAGGCCGGCCGCGAGGTCCGCCCGTCCGCCGAAATAGTCCCAGAGCTCCCCCGCGGCCGAGAGCGACATCGCGTTGATGGTGAAGTCCCGCCGCGCGGCATCCTCCCGCCAGTCGGTGGTCCAGGCGACCTCGGCGTGGCGGCCGTCGGTCTCGATGTCGCGGCGGAGGCTCGTCACCTCCACCGGCTCCCGGTCGAGGACGGCGGTGACGGTGCCGTGGGCGAGCCCGGTCTCGAAGACCTTGAGGCCGGCATCGCGCAGCCGCGCGGCGACCTCCTCCGGCGGCAGCGGCGCCGCGACATCGACGTCATGCACCGGCCGGCCGGCCAGCGCATCCCGCACCGCCCCGCCCACCGCCCGCGCGCCCGGCAGCGCCGCCAGCACCGCGGCCGGGGCCCCGCGCCCGAGCGGGCCGGGCGGCACGATCCGGGCGACCGGGGGGTCGCCGCTCACCGCGACGGCTCAACCCGATGTGGCATCACCTGCCCATCTGGCCCGAGCTGCGCCGGCACATAGACGCTGCCCGGGGCGAGGCTCACGGATTGGCCGTACCAGACGGCGCCGGCGATCCCGCAGAGGATGGCAGCGGCCAGCGCCCAGATCAGGCCGGCAGGCACCGGGCGTTCAGGATTGAGGCGGCGCCAGGCGAGGAAGCCGGCAAAGGGTGCCACGAACAACAAGAACTGGATGATGTAAGCCAAGGATTACCCGCGCAGGACCCGGGCGAGGTTGACCAGGATGGCCGCCGTCGCCCCCCAGATATAGTGACGCTCATGCGGCCAGACCCAGAATTCCCGCATCCGGCCGCGAAGTTCCGCCCTCTCCCGCTGCGGCGCGCCCGGGTCGAGCACCACGGAGAGCGGCAGCTCGAAAGCCTCCTCCACCTCGCCCGGCTCGGGCGTCAGGTTCAGCGGCGGCGAAACCAGCCCGACCACGGGGATGATACGGAAGCCCGTTCCCGTTGCATGATGCGGCAGGCGCCCGAGCAGCTCCGGCATGCGGGGGTCGAGCCCCACCTCCTCCGCCGCCTCGCGCACCGCGGCCGCCTCCGGCGTCTCGCCCGCCTCGATCCGGCCGCCGGGAAAGCTCACCTGCCCGGCATGGGAGGACATCTTCGCCGCCCGCAGGGTCAGCAGCACGGCCGGCTCCGGGTGGAGCACGATGGGCACCAGCACCGCCGCACCGATCATGCGCGCAGGGCTGAGGCCCTCGGAGTCGTCGGAAGCCGTGGCGCCGGCCCGGGCCAGCGCCGCCGGGTCAGCCATGCGCGCCGCGATCTCGGCGGCGGTCATCGCGGCCAGGTCACTCGGCGGCCTGCTCCAGCGCCCGGACCTCGTCGATCGGGAAGAAGACGCCCTCGGACCAGACGCCGATCATCTCCCGGCCATTGACCATCTCGGTCTGGCCGAGCGCCACCAGCTCGTAGAAGACGGCGCGGTTGATCTTGGCCTCGAGTCCGGGGCGGATGGTGATATAGGGCCGCGGCTCGCGCGTCTTCGGGCAAAGATGCACCCGGATCGGGTGTTCGGCATTGGCCGTCACGATCTCGTCGAGATTGGTGCGGAAGGTCAGGCACTGCTTCGGCGCGCAGCCATCGCCGCAATCGCAGTGGCGCCACCACATCTCGACCGCCATGAAGGGCGCGTCCTCGACCTCGATCCGGCCGCGCTCCACCGGCGTCTCCAGCCAGTAGCTGCCGTCAGGCTCTCGTCGCAGCACGCTGGCGAAGAGGCAGACCAACTCCTTCCGGTTGATCGGGCTGCCCTGGTAGTACCAGGTGCCGTTGCGGTCGATCCGCATCTGGAAATTCTGGGGCTGGGGCCGTGGCCGCGCCGGTTTGCGCGCCGGGGCCTGCGTCGCGGCCCGGCTGATCACTCCGTCCTGCACGCCGCATTCTCCATTCACCGCTTTGTCGCTGCCCTGCGAAGCCATAGGCTACTGCCGCTCCCTGTCCCGTGACGCGATCCGTCCCCGGGGCGCCTCAAAATGGAAGCGCTGGGGGTCATATAGGGATCGAGCCCGGGATGGTTGAAGTGGCGGATACAGGATTGAGTAACCCTTCGGCAGATGCCGCAACATTGGTCGCCGAGGTCGAGGCGCTCGGCGACCGGCTGTGCCAGGTCCGCGAGTCCATCGGCCGGGTGATCTTCGGCCAGCAGGCGGTGGTGGATCACACCCTCATCACCCTGCTCTCGGGCGGCCATGCGCTGCTGGTCGGCCTGCCCGGCCTCGGCAAGACCAAGCTGGTCGAGACGCTGGGCGCCGTGCTCGGGCTGGATGCCAAGCGGGTGCAGTTCACGCCCGACCTGATGCCGGCCGACATCATCGGCTCCGAGGTGCTGGAGGAAACCGAGGCAGGCCGCCGCGCCTTCCGCTTCCTCCAGGGCCCGGTCTTCTGCCAGCTGCTGATGGCCGACGAGATCAACCGCGCCAGCCCGCGCACCCAGTCCGCCCTGCTGCAGGCCATGCAGGAGCAGCGGGTGGCCGTCGCCGGCGTGGTTCATCCCCTGCCCGCCCCCTTCCATGTGCTGGCCACGCAGAACCCGATCGAGCAGGAGGGCACCTACCCGCTGCCCGAGGCGCAGCTCGACCGCTTCCTGCTCGAGGTCGAGATCGGCTACCCGGACGAGGCCGCCGAGCGCGCCATGCTGCTGGCGACGACCGGCGCCCGCGAGGCGAAGCCGCTCCAGGCCCTCGGCGCCGCCGAGCTGATGGCCGCCCAGGCGCTCATCCGCCGCATCCCGGTCGGCGAGAGCGTGCTGGATGCGATCCTCACCCTGGTCCGCAGCGCCCGACCGGAGGGTTCGCCGATCGAGAGCGTTCGCCGCCAGCTCGCCTGGGGCCCCGGCCCCCGCGCCGCCCAGGCGCTGATGCTGGCGACCCGCGCCCGCGCCGTGCTCGACGGCCGCCTCGCCCCCTCGGTCGAGGATGTGCTGGCGCTGGCCGAGCCGGTGCTGCGCCACCGCATGGCCCTCACCTTCTCGGCCCGCGCCGATGGCGTGCAGCTCGGCGAGGTGATCGCCACGCTGAAGGGCCGCATCGCCTGAGCGCCCCGGCGAAGACGCTTCAGGCCGAGGCGCTCGGCGCGCGCCTGCCGCCGCTGGTGGTGGCCGCCGACCGCGTCGCCGCCACCGTGCTGCAGGGCGTCCATGGCAGGCGCCGCAGCGGCCAGGGCGATGCCTTCTGGCAGTTCCGCCCCTTCCTCCCCGGCGATTCCGCCACGCGCATCGATTGGCGGCAGAGCGCCCGCTCCGACCGGCTCTTCATCCGCGAGACGGAATGGGAGGCGGCACAGACCGTGGCCCTCTGGAGCGATGCCTCCCGCTCCATGGAATGGACCTCCGGCGCCGGCCGTCCCTCGAAGCGGGAGCGCGCGGACCTGCTGCTCGCGGCACTCGCCTCCCTCGTGCTGCGCGGGGGCGAGCGCGTGCGGCTGCTCGGCGGCGGCGGGCGCAGCCATGCGGGGCGGGCGGGGCTCACCTCGGTCGTCGAGACCGTCTCCGCCATCGGCAAGTCCCGCTCCCTGCCACCGGCCGATCCCGGCCTGCCGCGCCATGCGCGCTGCGTGCTGATCGGCGACTTCCTCGCCCCGCTCGAGGAGATTCATGCCGCGGTCGCCGAGCTCGCCGCCCGGCCGGTGCGCGGGCACATCCTCCAGGTGCTCGACCCGGAGGAAGAGACGCTCGGTGAAAGCAACCGAAGCTATAGCGGCCGCGTGTTGTTCGAATGGGCAGGCGATGCCTCGGTGCTGGTGCCACGGGTGGAGACGGTGCGCGGCCTCTATGCCGAGCGGCTGCGGCAGCACCGCGCCGGCCTCGCCGCCATCGCCGCCGCGGCGGGCTGGAGCTTCCTCACCCATCGCACGGATCAGCCCCCGGCGCAGGCTCTGCTGGCGCTCTGGCAGGCCCTCGCGCCAGACTGATTGCATACTATCTGGGTGGAGTGATGCAGTGCCACCTTACCTGAGGGCGCGATGCTGAGCCTGGGCCCCATCGCCTTCGCCGCTCCGTGGCTGCTGCTGGCCCTGCCGGCGCTGCCGGTTCTGTGGTGGCTGCTGCGGGTGACGCCGCCGGCGCCGCGCCGCATCGCCTTCCCCGCCCTCCGCCTGCTGCGCGACCTGCCCATCGCCGAGGAGACGCCATCCCGCACCCCCTGGTGGCTGCTGCTGCTGCGCATCGCCGCCGCCGCCCTGCTGATCCTCGGCCTGGCGCGGCCGGTGCTGGGGCCGGGGACGGGCACCGCCGGCGAGGGCACGCTGCTGCTCGTCATCGACGATGGCTGGGCCTCGGCTGAGGACTGGCCGGCGCGCATGGCCGCCGCCGGGGGCGCGCTCGACCGCGCCGGGCGGGAGGGCCGCCGCGCCGCCCTGCTCGCCACCGCACCGGCCGAGACCGCCGAGCCGTCGCGCGTCCTCGGCCCCATGCCAGCCGAGGATCTCCGCACGCGCCTCGCCGCCCTCCGCCCGAAGCCCTGGGCGCCGGACCCGGCCGCGGCGCTGGCCGCCTTCCGGTCTTGGCAGGCGGCCAATCCCGGCCCGGTCTCCAGCCTGCTGGTCAGCGACGGGGTGGAGCATGCGCCCTCGACCCTCGCCGAGGAACTCGCCGCCGCCGGGCCGCTCGCCGTGGCGCGGGCCGAGGCCCAGACGGCGCATATCCTCCTGCCGCCCCAGGCCGAGGCCGACCGGCTGCGTCTCCGGCTGCAGCAGCTCCCCCTGCCGGTGGCGAGCGAGTCGGTCGTTCTCGCCCGCACCGGGGATGGCCGCGCCCTCGGCCGCGCCGTGGTCGCCATCCCTCCCGGCGCCACGGAGGGCGAGACGGCGCTCGAGCTGCCGGTCGAGATCCGCAACCAGGTCGTGCGCCTGGAGATCGAGAACAGCGCCGGCCCGGGTGCCGTCACCCTGCTCGACGAGCGCTTCCGCCGCCGCCCGGTCGGCCTGCTGCCCGGAATCGAGGAAAGCGCCGATGCGCCGTTGATCGGCGACCTCTTCTACCTGGACCGCGCCCTCGCCCCCTATGCCGAGCTGCGCCGCGGCCCGCTCGAGCGGCTGCTCGGCCGCCCCATCGCCGTGCTGGCGCTGGCCGACCGCCCCGTCGCCGAGGGGCCGGAGCGCGAGGCGCTGGCCCGCTGGGTGGAACGCGGCGGTACGCTGATCCGCTTCGCCGGCCCCCGCCTCGCCGAGCAGCCGGACGGCCTGCTGCCGGTGCCGCTGCGGGCGGAGCGCCAGCTCGGCGGCTCGCTTTCCTGGGAGCAGCCGCAGCGCCTTGCCCCCTTCCCCGAGGGCTCGCCCTTCGCCGGCCTGCCCATCTCCACCGAGGTGACGGTCGAGCGCCAGGTCCTCGCCGAACCCTCGCCCCGTCTCTCGGAGCGGAGCTGGGCGCGGCTGACCGATGGCACCCCGCTGGTCACCGCCGAATCGCGCGGCCAGGGGCGGATCGTGCTGTTCCACGTCACCGCCAACGCGGAGTGGTCGAACCTGCCGCTCTCCGGCCTTTTCGTGCAGATGCTGCGGCGGATCGTCGCCCTCTCCGCCGGCATCCAGGGCGTCGAGGGCGAGGCGCCGCTCGCCCCGATCGAGACGCTGGACGGCTTCGGCCGGCTCGGCCCCGCCCCGCCGGCCGCCGCCGCCATCCCCGCCGCGCAGATCGAGGCGACGGTGCCCTCGCCGCGCAACCCGCCCGGCTGGTACGGCACGCCGGGGCAGGACCCCTCCTCCATCGCCTATCGCCGGGCGCTCAACCTCGGCGGCTCCATCCCCGCGCTCCGCGCCGCGCCGCCGCCCCCCCCGGGCGCCGCACTGCTCGGCATCGGCGGCGTGCCGGCCGAGCGCGACCTCGGCCCCTGGCTGCTGGCCGCCGCCATGCTGCTGCTCGCCGCCGACCTGCTGATCGGCCTTCGCCTGCGCGGGCTGCTGCGGCCGGGCTTCGCGCTGCTGGCCGCCCTCGCGCTGGCGCAGCCGGCCACGGCGCAGAATGCCGACCCGGCGCCGGCGCTCGCCACCCGCCTTGCCTTCGTCGCCACCGGCGATGCGGCGCTCGACGACGTGCAGCGCATGGGCCTCGTCGGCCTCTCCGACTTCATCAACCGCCGCTCCGCCGCCGCGCTGGCCGACCCGGCGGCGGTGACGCCGGGGACGGACGACCTCTCCCTCTTCCCGCTGCTCTACTGGGTGGTGACGGCCGAGGCGCCGCCGCCCGATGCCGGGGCCGTCGCCGCCCTCAACGAGTTCATGCGCAATGGCGGCATCATCCTCTTCGACACGCGCGACGAGGGCTCGGGCGAGGGCTTCGCCCCCGGGGCGCGGGCCGCGCTGCGCCGGGTGACGCGCGACCTCGCCGTCCCGCCCCTCGCCCCGATCGGCGAGGACCATGTGCTGAAGCGCTCCTTCTACCTGCTGCCGGACCTGCCCGGCCGCTTCTCCGGCGGCCAGGTCTGGGTGGCGCGCGACCAAGACCGGGCGAATGACAGCGTCTCGCCCGTCATCATCGGCGGGCATGACTGGGCCAGCGCCTGGGCGATCGATGCCCGCGGGCAGAACCCCTTCGCCACCATCCCCGGCGGCACGCGGCAGCGGACGCTCGCCTATCGATTCGGGATGAACCTCGTGATGTACGCCCTGACCGGCAACTACAAGGGCGATCAGGTCCATGTGCCGGCGATCCTCGAGAGGCTCGGCAACTGATGCAGCAGGCTCTCTCGGGCATCGACTTCGCCCCCGTCCTGCCGGTCTGGCTGATCGCCGCGCTCGCCGTGCTGGCGGTGCTGGCGCTGGTTCCGGCCATCTTCCGCCGCGCCCGCGGCACGGCGCTGCGGGCCCTCACCTTCGCCCTGCTGCTGCTGGCGCTCGCCAACCCGCGCCTCGTCGAGGAGACGCGGGAGACGCGGCCGGACATCGCCCTCCTCGTCGTCGACCGCAGCGACAGCGCCCGCATCGGCAGCCGCGGGCCGCAGATCGAGGCAGCCCGCGCCGGCATCGAGGCGCGCATGGCGCGGCTGCCCGATCTCGAGCTCCGTACCGTCGAGGTGCCGGAGGGCGGCAACCAGGGCACCCGCCTCTTCACCGCGACCGAGCGGGCGCTGGCCGACATCCCCCGCGCGCGACTGGCCGGCGTCATCGCGCTGACCGACGGGCAGGTGCATGACGCGCCCGCCGCCTCGCCCATCGAGGCGCCCTTCCACGCCCTGCTCCCCGGCCGCCCGGGCGAGACCGACCGCCGCCTCCGCATCGTCGAGGCGCCGGGCTTCGGCATCGTCGGCCGCTCGGTCGAGCTGCGCGTCGCCGTCGAGGATCTCGGCGTCCCGAATGCGAGCGGCGCCGCCCGCCTTTCCGTCCGCCGCGACGGCGCGGCGGCCCGCATCGAGAGCGTACCCATCGGCCGCGAGCACCGCATCGAGGTGCCGATCGAGCGCGGCGGCCCGACCGTCGTCGAGCTCGCCGCCGAGGCGCGGCCGGGCGAGGTCTCGGAGCTCAACAACCGCGCCGTCGTCACCGTCACCGGCGTGCGCGACCGGCTGCGCGTCCTCCTCGTCTCCGGCGAGCCGCATGCGGGCGAGCGCACCTGGCGCCGCCTGCTGAAGGCCGATCCGGGCGTCGACCTCGTCCATTTCACCATCCTCCGCCCGCCGGAGAAGGACGACCTGACCCCGCTCAACGAGCTGGCGCTGATCGCCTTCCCGGTGCGCGAGCTCTTCCAGGTGAAGCTGCGCGAGTTCGACCTCGTCGTCTTCGACCGCTTCGCCAATCGCGGCATCCTGCCGCCGGCCTATCTGCGCAACATCGCCGACTATGTCCGCGGCGGCGGCGCGCTGCTGATGTCGGTCGGGCCGGAATTCGCGGGACCCACGAGCCTCGCCAGCACCCCGCTCGGCGCCGTGCTGCCGGCACGGCCCGCAGCCGGGGCCGGGCAGTCGGCCGTCGCCGAGGGTGCCTTCCGCCCGAGCGTCACCCCGATCGGCGCCCGGCACCCGGTGACCGAGGGGCTCACCGGGGCCAACCCGGACGAGCAGCGCGCGGCGAGCTGGGGCCGCTGGTACCGCAGCCTCCGCGTCGACCAGCGTGGCGGCACGGCGGTGATGGATGCGGCGGGCGGCGCCCCGCTCCTGCTGCTCGATCGCGTCGGCGAGGGCCGCGTTGCGCTGCTGCTCTCCGACCATATCTGGCTCTGGTCGCGCGGCCATGACGGCGGCGGGCCGCAGGCGGAACTCCTCCGCCGCGCCGCGCATTGGCTGATGCGCGAACCCGAGCTTGAGGAGGAAGACCTGACCGCCCGCATCGAAGCCGGCCAGATCAGCATCCAGCGCCGCAGCCTGGAGGCCGGACCGCCGCCCGAGGTGACCATCACCGCCCCCGACGGCACCACCCAGCGCCGCCCGCTCGAGGCCGGCCCCGGCGGCCATGCCGCGGCCCGTCTGCCGGCGGAACAGCCCGGCGTCTGGCAGGTTTCCGACGGACGGCGCAGCGCCTTCGCCGCCGCCGCCGCCGCCAACCCGGCCGAGGTCGCCGATCTCCGTGCCGACCCGGCCCGCCTTGCCCCGATCCTCGCCGGGACCGACGGCGCCGCGCGCTGGCTCGGCACCGCGGCGGAGCCCGCGCTGCCGGAGCTGCGCCGCGTCGGCCCCGGCCGCGACGCCCGCGGCGGCGACCCGCAGACCGGCTGGATCGGCCTCCGCCGCAACGGTGACCACACCGTGACCGGCATCTCCGCCCTGCCGCTGCTGCCGCCCTGGCTGGCCCTGCCGATGGTGCTCGGCCTCGCCGTTTTCGCCTGGCGGCGGGAGGGCCGCTGATGCGCTGGCTTCTGCCCCTGCTGCTGCTCGCCGGCTGCGCCACCGGCCCGAGCCTCGAGACGCGCCTCGCCGCCACCATCGGCCAGAGCGAGCTGCAGGTCGTCGAGACCTTGGGCGTCCCCAACCGCACCTACGACACGGGCGGCTTCCGCTTCCTGCAGTACGAGGAGCGGCGCCAGGTGCTGCACCAGCTCGACCCCTACTGGGGCCGGCCCTATGGCCGCTTCGCCCCCTATTCCCTGGGCGGGCCGGTGCTGCTGACACGGTCCTGCGACATCACCCTCACCCTGAGGGAGGGCCGGGTGCAGTCCTTCACCACCCGCGGGGACGACTGCCGCTGAGGCATCGCTGGCGGCGGCGGGCAGGATTGGGTAAGGATCGGGCCATGCGCCCCCTTGCCTTCATTCCGCCCCTGGCCCTGGTCGCCCTTGTCGGCTTGCCGATCTCCGATGCAGCCGCCCAATTCGGCCGCGGCGGCCGGGCCGGCGGACCGAACGAGGCGCCGACCGAGGCCAGCCGGCCGCCGCCGGCCGCCCTGCCCGGCCTGCAATACCGCCGCGCGCCGGACCCGATCCCGGCCGATCCGTCCCAGAATTTGGGGCCGAATGCGGCGCTCTTCGACGCGATCAACCGCGGCGACATCGCGGCGGCGCGCGAGGCCGTCGGGCGCGGGGCGGATATCGGGTCGCGCAACGTGCTCGGCCTCTCGCCCATCGATGCGGCGGTCGACCAGGGGCGGAGCGACATTCTCTTCTTCCTGCTGTCGGTGCGCGGCAGCAGCGGCAGCCAGGGCGCCCCGCCGCCGCGTGCGGAGCCGGCGACGCCGGCCGCCGCCCCAAGCCCGACGCCGCGGCGCAACGCGCAGCCGCCGGGACCCGCGCCAGCAGCAGACCGCCAGGTGCCGAACCCGGTGCAGCGGGCCGCTAACCCGCGGCTCTGGGCCGGCGACGGCGGCGCGCCCAACCCGGCAATCGGCTTCCTCGGCTTCGATGCCGGCCGCCCGGCCGGCGCCGCGCCGCCCGAGCCCGCCGCCGGTCCGCCCCCCCGCCGCACCGGCCGGGGCTGACCGCTCAGCCGCGCGGCAGGGAGGTCAGCGCGGCCTCGAAGGCCTCCAGCGTCTGCACCTCGTCGCGCGCCTCATGCGCGGTGGACAGGTAGTACTTGCTCTCGCCCTTCAGGATGCCGCGCTCGCGCAGCACGGCATTGACGTGCCGCTGCACCGCCGCGTCCGCGCGCAGCATGCCGCGATAGTCGCGCGGCGCCTCCTCGGCGAAGACGATGTCGAAGAGCGGCGGCTCGCCGATGGCATGGCCCGGCACGCCATGACGGCGCAGCAGCCCCTCCATCTCGGCCATCATCCGCCGGCCCATGGCGAAGATGCCGTCATAGGCCCCTGGCCGCCGCAGCACCTCGAGCGTGGCGAGGCCGGCGACCGAGGCGACCGGGTTGCCAGAGAGCGTGCCGACCTGCATGAGGAAGCCGTCATCGCCGACGATCCCGCGGTCGAAATGCGCCATGATCTCGGCTCGCCCGGCGATGGCGGCGAGCGGGAAGCCGCCGCCGATGATCTTCCCCAGCGTGCAGAGGTCGGGCACGACGCCGTAGTAGTCCTGCGCCCCGCCGTAGCAGAAGCGGAAGCCGGTCACGACCTCGTCGAAGATCAGCGGGATGCCGTATTGCGTGGCCAGGTCGCGTATCCCCTGCAGGAAGCCGGGCGCGGGCGGGATCAGCCGCTGGAAGGGCTCGAGGATGATGGCGCCGAGCTCGTCATGATGCTCGGCGATCAGGCTCCTCGCCGTCTCCAGGTCGTTGAAGGGGGCGACCAGCACCTCCTCCCGCACGCTCCGCGGGATGCCGGCGGAATCCGGGACGGCGACGGGGAAGTTGGAGAGCTGCTTCGGTGCCAGGCTCATCAGCCCCCAGTCGGACATGCCGTGGTAGCCGCCCTCGAATTTCAGGATGCGGTCGCGCCTGCGGAAGGCCCGCGCCACCCGCAGCGCATACATGTCGGCCTCGGAGCCGCTGGAGACGAAGCGCAGCTGCTCGGCGCAGGGCAGCGCCGCGACGATCGCCTCGGCGAGGCGGATGCCGGGCTCGCTGGTGGCGAAGAAGGTGGTGCCGCGCGGCAGCTGCGCCTCGACCGCCGCCAGCACCTCCGGATGGCCATGGCCGAGAAACATCGGGCCGGAGCCGAGCAGGTAGTCGACATACTCCCGCCCGCTGACGTCCCAGACGCGCCCACCCCTGCCTTCCCGCAGGATGATCTCGGGGGCGAAATTGCCGAAGCCGCCCGCCGGCAGGACGCGCCGCGCGGCCTCGGCCAGGCTCTCGCTCGGGGGGATGCTGTCCATCGCCATCGATCCTTCGGCCGGGATGGCGCCCAGCCTAGGGGCTGCGCTCAGGCAGGGCCAGACCGGTGCGGATCGTCGGCCGGGAGGATCGGCCGGATATAGTCGCGCGACTTCCATTCCGGCGCGACCTGACTGCCATCCGGCCGCGGCAGGTAGACGGAGGGCTCGCCGGCCCCGAGATCGGGGATGTAGCGCGGGCAGTTGGGAAAGATGTCCGTTACCGCGACGCTCACCAGCCGGCGCGCCCCTGGGATGGCGGCAAGCCGCGCCGCATCCTCGACCAGCGCCGCATGGCCACGCAGCCGCAGCCGCAGCGAGCGCCCGTCGAAGGCGATGAAGAGCATGCCGACCGCGGGGCTGACGGCGATGTTCCCGAGGCTGAGATACATCGAGTTGCCGTCGTAATCTGGGAATTCCAGCGCGGCGGGGCCGGTGACACGGACGAAGCCCGGCGGCCCGCCCTTGAAGCTGCAATCCACCGCGCCCTCGGCCGCGGTGGCGAGGAAGAAGAAGGGCGCCGCCTCGATCATCGACACATGCTCGGGCAGGAAATGGTCCTGCCGGCGCCGCGCCTCCAGCGTATCCGCCACGCGGCGGCCGTCGAAGCGGTCCTGCAAGGCGCGGTTGCCGGCGTGGAACAGATGCGACATGGGCTTCTCCCGATCGATCGGGAGAAGCCTAGCCTACAGGCTCAGACGTGGAAGCTCTCCCCGCAGCCGCACCGCCCCTTCTCGTTCGGGTTGGTGAAGGTGAAGCCGGCCGACATCGCCTTCTGCTCGTAATCCATGGTGGTGCCGATCAGGAACAGGCTCGCCTTCCGGTCCACCAGCACGGTGATGTCCTTGTCGGTGACGCGCTCATCGGTCGGCTCCGGCACATCGACCCAGGAGAGGTCGTAGGACAGGCCGGAACAGCCCTTGGTCTTAACCCCGATGCGCAGCAGCCGCCCGGCCTCGCCACCGGCATAGAGCGCGCGCAGCCGGTCGGCCGCGGCATCGGTGAGCTGCATCAGCGGCGGCAGGGCGCGGCGGGGGCGTTTGGTCTCGATCGTGGTGCTCATGGCGCCGTCCTCAGAACATGTTCATGGCAAGGCGGGCATCCTCGCTCATCCGGCCCTGGTCCCAGGGCGGATCCCAGACGACTTCCACCTGCACATCGGTGACGCCGGGGACCATGCGGACACTCTCCTCCACCTGGGCCGGCAGTTCCTGCGCCGAGGGGCAGGAGGGCGTGGTCAGCGTCATCTCGACCTTGACCCGCCCGTCATCCTCGATCTCGACCGCGTAGATCAGGCCGAGCTCGTAGATGTCGACCGGGATCTCCGGGTCGAAGACCGTCTTCAGCATGGTGATGACGGCATCCTCGCTCACCTTCGGCGCCGGCGGCGGAACCTCGCCGTCCGGAGTCCAGGCGCCATGCGTGGCAGTGGCTTCGTCACTCACTCGTCGCCTCCTTGCCGCTGCCATCGAGGGCGGCGTTCAGCGTGTGCCAGGCGAGCGTCGCGCATTTCACGCGGCTCGGGAATTCATGGACGCCGGAGAGGGGCTGCAGCCGCTCCATCTCGTCGGCGAGCGAGGCGCCGCACTCCGCGCAGGTGCCAGTCATGGCGAGGCTGCGGAACTGCTCGCCGAGCGCCTGCGCCTCAGCGGCCTGCTTGCCCTTCACCGTCTCCGTCATCAGCGAGGCGCTGGCCATGGAGATGGCGCAGCCGCGGCCCTGGAAGGCCACATCCTCGATGCCGCCATCCTCCCGGAGCTTCAGGAACAGCTCCATCCGGTCGCCGCACATCGGGTTGTCGCCGCGGGCGGTGCGGTCGGCATTCTCGAGGCGGCGGAAATTCCGCGGCTTCCGCCCATGGTCGAGGATAACCTCCTGGTAGAGGTCGCGGAGGTCGTCGAACATCAGGCGAAGAACTCCCTGGCCTTCGTCAAAGCCTCGGCGAGGTAGTCGATCTCGCCCTGCGTCGTGTAGAGCCCGAAGGAGGCTCGGCAGGTCCCGCCCTCGAGACCGAAGCGCGCATGCAGCGGCTCGGCGCAATGCCGTCCCGCCCGCACCGCGATCCCGGCCCGGTCCAGCAGCGTCGCCAGGTCGTGCGGATGCGCATTGTCGAGCGCGAAGGCGAAGACCCCGCCGCGATCCTGCGCCCGCCCGAGCAGGGTCAGCCCCTCGACATCGGAGAGCCGCCGCATCGCGTGATCGACCAACGTCCGCTCATGCGCCTCGAGCGCCGGCATGCCGATGGCGGTGACATAGTCGATCGCCGCATGCAGCCCGACCGCCTCGACGATGGGCGGCGTGCCCGCCTCGAATTTCGCCGGCGGCTCCGCCCAGGTGCTGCCCTCGAGCGTCACTGACGCAATCATGTCGCCGCCGCCGAGGAAGGGCGGCATCCGCTCCTGGTGCTCGAGCCGGGCCCAGAGCACGCCGATCCCTGTCGGCCCGTAGAGCTTGTGGCCGGTGAAGACGTAGAAATCCGCCCCCAGCGCCTGCATGTCGACGCGCCGATGCACCGCCGCCTGGCTGCCGTCGAGCAGCACCTTGGCGCCCCGGGCATGCGCCATGGCGACAATCCGCTCGGCCGGCGTCACCGTGCCCAGCACGTTCGACATGTGGGTGACGGCGACGAGCCCGACCTTGCCATCCGCCAGCTTCGCCTCGAGATCGTCGAGATCGAGCTCGCCCGCATCGGTCACGCGGCAGATGCGAAGCTCGATGCCCCGGCCCTCGTCCCGCAGCATGTGCCAGGGGACGAGGTTGGCATGGTGCTCCATCTCGGAGACCAGCACCGCCTGCCCAGGCTTCAGCACCCCCCGCCCCCAGCTATGGGCGACGAGGTTGATCGCCGCCGTGCTGTTGGTGGTGAAGATCACCTCGCGCGGATCGGCGGCGTTAACGAAGCGGGCAACGGCGGCGCGGGCCGCCTCGTAATCGGCGGTCGAGGCCTCGCTCAGCCGGTAGGCGCCGCGATGCACATTGGCATAGCGCTCCTCCATGCAGCGGACCATCGCCTCGATCACCTGGCGCGGCTTCTGCGCCGAGGCACCGCTGTCGAGGAAGACAAGCGGTTTGCCGCGGTGCTGTTGCGCCAGGATCGGGAAGTCGGCGCGGATGCGCTCGACATCGTAAACTGGCTGGACCGACGCGTTCATGCGGCCTCCTTGCTCCACCAGCCGGCGACGGCTTCCTCCAGCGCGGCGCGGGCGGTCTCGTCAGTGACGCCCTCGATCGCCTCCTGCAGGAAGGCCTCGACCAGCATGCTGCGGGCCTTGCCCTCGGGAATCCCGCGGGCCCGCAGGTAGAAAAGCTGTTCGGCATCAAGCGCACCGACGGTCGCGCCGTGGCTGCACTTGACGTCGTCAGCATAGATCTCGAGTTGCGGCTTGCTGTCGATCTCGGCCTCCGGGCTGAGCAGCAGCGCCTGATTCATCTGGTAACCGTCGGTCCGCTGCGCAACCTGGTGGACGTGGATCTTGCCCTGGAACACGCCGCGCGACTTGCCCTGCAGCACCGTCTTATAGGTCTGGCGGCTGGCGCAATCCGGCGCGGCATGGTCGAGCACCGTGGTGGTGTCGGCATGCTGGCCGTCCCGCAGCAGCTGGGCGCCGTTCATGTGGCAGGTGGATTTCGGGCCCGCCAGCACCGCATGGATCTCGTTCCGCACCAGCCGCCCGCCGGCGTTGAGCGTGAAATTGTCGTAGGTCGCACCGGCCTCGATCCGGGCATAGACGGTGCCGAGCTGGAAGCCCTTCACCCCCTCCCGCTGGATCCGCGCATGGGTCAGCACGGCACCTTCCGCCAGCTCGATCTCGAAGACCGGATTGTGCAGGTAGCGCGTACCCTCGGGTCCGCTCGCCTCCTCGATGATGGTGAGGTTGGCGCCCGCCTCGAGCCGGATCAGGTGGCGCGGGTGGAAGGCCGAGGGCCGCTCGCTGCGGCTGGCGATGGAGCCCAGCTCCAGCACGCCGCCCGCGACGCCCGCCGGCACCGTCACCACCAGCCCGTCCTCGAACAGCATGGTGTTGAGCGCGACCAAGGCCTCCTCCCCCGGCCGCGCCAGGGCCCCGAGCCGGGATTCCAGGCGCGGCAGCTCGCCGGCGAGGCTGCCGACGGCATAGCTTGCGCCATCGAGCGCGGAATGCTCCTCGCGGAACCGTCCGTCGACGAAGACGGCGCGGCGCTCGCCGCGCGGCGCCGGCAATCCCTCGCCATCGCCGAGGATGGTGAGCGCCTCGTCGAAGGCCGCATCGGCCACAGGACGCAGATCGGTGTATTTCCACGCCTCGACCCGCCGCGTTGGGAAGCCCGCAGCCCGGAATTGCTCCGCCGCCCCCTCGCGCAGCGCCTGCACCCAGGCCAGCCGCTGCCCGGGCAGCCGTGCCCGCAGCCCGTCGAAACGGTGCAGGAAGCCCTCGGCGCCGCTATGCACTACCGTGTTCATGCCGCCGCCTGCACCGAGGCATAGCCCGACGCCTCGAGCTGCTTGGCCAGCTCCGGCCCACCGGTCTGGGCAATGCGCCCCTGCATCAGCACGTGCACCTTGTCGGGCACGATATAGTCGAGCAGCCGCTGGTAGTGGGTGATGACGAGCGCCGAGAAGTCCGGCGCCCGAAGCGCGTTTACGCCATCCGCCACGATCTTCAGCGCGTCGATGTCGAGGCCGCTGTCGGTCTCGTCGAGGATGGCGAGGCTCGGGCGAAGCAGCGCCATCTGCAGCACCTCGTTCCGCTTCTTCTCGCCGCCGGAGAAGCCGACATTGACGCCGCGCTTCAGCATGTCCTCCGACATCTGCAGCTCCTTGAGGCGGGCGCGGGCCAGCTTCAGGAACTGCATCGCATCCAGCTCCGCCTCGCCCTTGCCGCGGCGGATGGCATTCAGCGCGGTGCGGAGGAAATTGGCGTTGCCGACGCCGGGCAGCTCCACCGGATACTGGAAGGCGAGGAAGACGCCGGCCGCGGCGCGCTCCTCCGGCTCCATCGCCAGCAGGTCGACGCCGTGCAGCGTCGCGCTGCCGCCCGTCACCTCATAGCCCTCGCGCCCCGCGAGGACATAGGAGAGGGTCGACTTGCCGGAGCCGTTCGGCCCCATGATGGCATGCACCTCGCCGGCGGGAACCTCCAGGTCGATCCCCTTGAGGATCGGCTTGCCGTCGACCTCGGCGGTCAGTCCTTCGATACGCAGCATTTAACCGACGCTCCCTTCGAGCGAAATCTGGAGAAGCTTCTGGGCCTCGACGGCGAACTCCATCGGCAGCTCCTTCAGCACCTCGCGGCAGAAGCCGTTGACGATCAGCCCGACCGCATCCTCCTCCGACAGGCCACGCTGCCGGCAATAGAAGAGCTGGTCCTCCGCGATGCGGCTGGTGGTCGCCTCGTGCTCCACCTTGGCCGACATGTTGCGGTTCTCGATATACGGAACGGTATGCGCCCCGCACTGGTCGCCGATCAGCAGGCTGTCGCACTGGGTGAAGTTGCGCGCGGCGGAGGCCGTCGGCGCAATCCGCACCAGCCCGCGATAGGTGTTCTGCCCCTTGCCGGCCGAGATGCCCTTGGAGACGATGGTCGACGTCGTGCGCTTGCCGACATGGATCATCTTCGTGCCGGTATCGGCCTGCTGGTAGTTGTTGGTAATGGCAACCGAGTAGAACTCGCCGACGCTGTCATCGCCGAGCAGCACGCAGGACGGGTACTTCCAGGTGATGGCCGAGCCGGTCTCCACCTGCGTCCAGCTCACCTTGCTGCGCTTGCCGCGGCATTGCGCCCGCTTGGTGACGAAGTTGTAGATGCCGCCCCGGCCCTCGGCATCGCCCGGGTACCAGTTCTGCACCGTGCTGTACTTGATGCTCGAGTCATCGAGCGCGACCAGCTCCACCACCGCCGCATGCAGCTGGTTCTCGTCCCGCATCGGCGCCGTGCAGCCCTCGAGATAGGAGACGATCGCGCCCTCGTCGGCGATGATCAGCGTCCGCTCGAACTGGCCGGTGCTCTTCGCATTGATGCGGAAGTAGGTGCTGAGCTCCATCGGGCAGCGCACGCCCTTCGGGATGTAGACGAAGCTGCCGTCGGTGAAGACCGCGCTGTTCAGCGCAGCGTAGAAATTATCGCCCGGCGGCACCACCGTGCCGAGATACTGGCGCACCAGCTCGGGGTGCTCCTGCACCGCCTCGGAGATGGCGCAGAAGATGATGCCGTCCTTCGCCAGCCGCTCCTTGTAGGAGGTGGCGACGGAGACGCTGTCGAACACCGCGTCGACGGCGATCGGCATGCGGCCGCCCTCGGAGGGGCTGTCCCCCGCGCCCTCGACGCCGGCCAGGATCGCCTGCTCCTTCAGCGGGATGCCGAGCTTGGCATAGGTCTTCAGCAGCTCGGGATCGACCTCGTCGAGCGACTTCGGGCCGTCCTTCTTCTTCGGCGCCGCGTAGTAATAGGCGTCCTGGTAGTCAATCGGCGGGTACTTCACGGCCGGCCAGCGCGGCTCCTGCATCCTCTGCCAGGTGGCGAAGGCCTTCAGCCGCCACTCGAGCAGCCACGCGGGCTCCTTCTTCTGGGCGGAGATGAAGCGGACGGTATCCTCGTTCAGCCCTTTCGGGGCGAAATCCATCTCGATCTCGGTCTCGAAGCCCCACTTGTAGGTGCCTTCGGTAACGGACTGGACGGTGTCGAGGGTCTCGGCGACTGCGGGCATATCGGGTTCCTACTCGGCGACGAGCTGAGCAAATACGGGGGCCGAGCCGCAGCGCGCGGGGCCGGCCAGATCGGCGAGGGTGATGTCGGACAAGGCTCGGCGGATGGCGTCGTTGACCGGGTCCCAGCGACCGCGGACGGCGCAGATGCTCTGCGCCTCGCACTGCCCCTGCCCGCCATCGACGCAGGCCGTGAGGGCAATCGGGCCGTCTATGGCAACGATCACCTCGGAGAGCGGCACGGCGGCGAGCGGCCGGGTGAGCCGGTAGCCACCGCGGGCGCCCCGCAGCCCTTCCACCAGCCCCGCCTGGCCCAATATCTTGAGCACCTTGGCGACTGTCGGCTCGGCGATGCCGGTGGCCTGGGCGAGGCCCGGCGCGGTCTGCACCCGGCCTTCCGGCAGGGCACCGTCCCGTGCGAGCCGGGCCATGACGACCACGGCATAATCGGTCAGTTTCGAGAGCCTCAACACCACACTTCCCTCATGCGTCCTAAATAGGACCAATCGGGTCCTCTTTGAAGCCCCCCTCGCCCAAAACCCTGGCTCATGCCTACCCTGCGGCCCGCCGCCGGGGGATTCACCGATGCCGATCATCACCACCGATGACGGGGTTGAGCTGCATGTCGAGGAGGCCGGCCACGGCACGCCGCTGGTCTTCGTCCATGAATTCGCGGGCGATGCCCGGAGCTGGGAGCCGCAGCTCCGCTTCTTCGCCCGCCGCTACCGCTGCGTCGCCTTCAACGCCCGGGGCTACCCACCCTCCGCCGTCCCGCAGGACCCGGCCGCCTATTCCCAGGACCGCGCCACGGACGACATCGCCCAGGTGATCGAGCGGCTCGGCCTCGGCCCGGCGCATGTGGTCGGGCTATCGATGGGCGCCTTCGCCACTCTCCATCTTGGCCTCCGCTACCCGCACCTCGCGCGCAGCCTGACCGCCGCCGGCGTCGGCTACGGCGCCGCCCCCGGCAAGCGCGACCAGTTCCGCGCGGAGGTGGACGCAACCGCCGACCGCATCGCCGCCGAGGGCATGTGGAGGATGGCGGGGACCTATGGCCGCGGCCCGACCCGCCTGGTCTTCGAGGAGAAGGACCCCCGCGGCCATGCCGAGTTCCTCTCCCAGCTGGCCGCGCACGACACCGACGGCGCGGTGCTCACCATGCGCGGCGTCCAGCGCGAGCGGCCGAGCCTCTTCGGGCTCGAGGCGCAGTTCCGCCAGATGAAGCTCCCCACCCTCATCATCTGCGGCGACGAGGACGACCCGACGCTGGAGCCCGGCCTCTTCCTCAAGCGCAGCATCGCCACCAGCGCCCTGATGGTCCTGCCCCGCTGCGGCCACGCCATGAACATTGAGGACCCGGACGCCTTCAACCGTGGCGTGCTCGACTTCATCACCTGGGTCGATGCCGGCCGCTGGTGGGAGCGCAACCCGGCGACCCTCGCCGGTGGAATCATTGCAGGCCGGCCAAGGCCTAGTTTTCCCTCGCCCGCCGCCCCGCCTGCGCTAGGCTTCCCTGCAAGGACCGCAAAGTCCGGCCCAGGGAGGCCCGCCATGAACGTCATCACCCGCGCCCCATCCGCCCTGTCGCATCTCGACCCGAGCGACCCCGCCCTCTACCAGAACGAGGCCTGGGGCCCGCTCTTCGCCCGGCTGCGGCGGGAGGAGCCAGTGCATTTCTGCGCCGAGAGCCGCTTCGGCCCGTACTGGTCGCTCACCCGCTACAAGGACATCATGGCGGCGGAGGTGGACCATGCCACCTTCTCCTCCGAGGCCGGCGGCATCCAGCTCATCGACCAGCCGAAGGACATGGCGCGGCCCAGCTTCATCCGCATGGACCCGCCGCGGCATGACGAGCAGCGGAAGGTCGTCCAGCCCATCGTCGCCCCCGGCAACCTCGCCAACATGGAGGTGCTGATCCGCGAGCGGACCTGCCAGGTGCTGGACGGGCTGCCGCGCGGCGAGGCCTTCGACTGGGTCGAGCGCGTCTCCATCGAGCTGACGACCATGATGCTGGCGACGCTCTTCGACTTCCCCTTCGAGCAGCGGCACAAGCTGACCTACTGGTCGGACGTGGCGATCTGCGACGTGAACGGCCCCGACCCGCTGGTCCCGACGGAGGAGGCGCGCTTCGCCGAGCTGAAGGTGATGGCGGAGACCATGGCCGGCCTCTTCAACGCCCGTCGCGACGCCCCGCCGCGCTTCGACCTGCTCTCCATGCTGGCCCATGGTCCGGCGACGCGGGACATGCCGCTGCGCGAGTTCATGGGCAACCTTGCCCTGCTCATCGTCGGCGGCAACGACACCACCCGCAATTCGATGACCGGCGGCCTGCTCGCCCTGCACCAGAACCCGGCCGAGTACCGCAAGCTTCGCGACGACCCGGCGCTGATCCCCAGCATGGTCTCCGAGATCATCCGCTGGGTGACGCCTGTCATCCACATGCGCCGCACCGCGACGCGCGAGGTGGAGCTCGGCGGGCGCACCATCCGTGCGGGGGACAAGGTCGCGATGTGGTACGTCTCCGGCAACCGCGACGAGGCGGCGATCGAGCAGCCCGACCGCTTCCTCATCGACCGCCCGCGGGCCCGCCAGCACCTCTCCTTCGGCTTCGGCGTGCATCGCTGCGTCGGCAACAGGCTCGCCGAACTGCAGCTCCGCATCCTCTGGGAGGAGATCCTGGCCCGTTTCCCGGCGATCGAGGTGCTGGGGCCGCCGCGGCGGATCTACTCCAATTTCATCCACGGCATCGCAGGCCTGCCGGTGCGCATTCCGGCCTGACCCCGGCTTCACGGGGCGACCGGACGGGTCTAGGAATAGATAGCCACCTATGGAGAGGGAACGCCAATGGGCATGCTGGATGGTAAGGTCGCGGTCGTCACCGGCTCGGGCGGCGGCGTCGGCCGGGAGATCGCGCTGCAGATGGCCGAGGCCGGGGCGAAGGTCATCATCAACGACATCGGCGCCAGCCTGACCGGCGAAGGCCAGTCCGCGACCCCGGCGCAGCAGACCAAGCAGATCATCGAGCAGCGCGGCGGCCAGGCCGAGATCAACACCGACAGCGTCGCCTCCTGGGAGAGCGCCGGGAAGATCGTCCAGTCGGCGCTCGACCATTTCGGCCGCATCGACATCGTCGTGAACAATGCCGGCATCCTGCGCGACCAGATCTTCCACCGCATGTCGGCGGAGGAATGGAACGCCGTCATCGACGTCCACCTCAACGGCTCCTTCTACATGTCGCGCCATGCGGCGACGCATTTCCGCAAGCAGGAGAGCGGCGCCTTCGTCCACATCACCTCGACCTCCGGCCTGATCGGCAATTTCGGCCAGGCGAATTACTCGGCGGCGAAGCTCGGCATCGTAGCACTGTCGAAGTCGATCGCCCTCGACATGAAGCGCTACAATGTCCGCTCCAACTGCCTCGCCCCCTTCGCCTGGAGCCGCATGACAAGCTCCATCCCGGCCGAGACGCCGGAGCAGAAGGCGCGCGTCGAGAAGATCATGCGCATGGGCCCGGAGAAGAACGCGCCGCTCGCCGTCTTCCTCGCCTCCGACGCGGCGAAGGAGGTCAACGGCCAGATCTTCGCCCCGCGCATGAACGAGCTCTTCCTCTTCAGCCAGAACCGCCCGATCCGCAGCATCCACAGCAGCGACGGTTGGACGCCGGAGAGCCTCGCGGAGCATGCGCTCCCGGCGCTGAAGAGCTTCTTCGTCCCGCTCGAGCGCTCGGGCGAGGTCTTCTCGTGGGATCCGCTGTGACGTCCCCGCGACACCGCTTCGCGGCGTCGCGGGGGCCCCGGTAAGGCCGCCCGGCGCCCGGGACTTCGGCAACCCCTTCGTGGCGAAGCCACGGAGGGGCTCCACCCGCCATGAAGGAGGGGCCGTGACGCCCGACAGCCTGATCCGCGGCCGCTACGGCCTCACGCCCGAGGCACCGCTGCCCTTCGCCCCGCCGGCCGAGGTGCCGCCGGCGCTTGCCGCCCTGCTCGACCGCCGCGTTACCCGCCGCTACGCGCCCGAGCCGGTGCCGGAGGCGCTGCTGCACACGGTCCTCGCCGCCGCGCAATCGGCGCCGAGCAAGTCCGATTTGCAGCAATACGCGATCATCCTGATCCAGGCGCCGGAGAAGATCGCCCGCATCGCCGACTGGATCGGCGGCATGGACTGGATCAAGGGGGCGCCCGCCTTCCTGCTCTTCTGCGGCGATATCCGCCGCGGCCGGCGCGTCGCGGCGCTCCATGGGCGGCGCCATGCCAACGACAATGTCGACACCTTCCTCAACGCCACGGCCGATGCGGCGCTCGCCCTCGGCTTCACGGTGATGGCGGCGGAGGCGGCCGGACTCGGCACCTGCCCCATCTCCTATGTCCGCAACCATGTCGAGAAGATCGGGCCGATGTGCGGCCTGCCGGAAGGCGTCTTCCCCGTCGCCGGGCTGACCCTCGGCTGGCCCGAGGGGCCGCGCAACTGGCTCTCGCCCCGCCTGCCGCAGGCGCTCGTCGTCCACCGCGAGACCTATGACGATAGCGGCCTGGAAGCCGCCCTGCCCGCCTATGACGCCGCCCGCCCTCCGGCCAGGCCGCGCTACCCCGAGATCCACGGCCCGAAGCCGGAGGGCTGCGGCTGGAGCGAGAACGCCGCCCGCCAGCTCTCCGTGCCGGAGCGCTTCGGCCTCCGCACCTGGCTCAAGCTGCAGGGCCTCTCGCTTGACTGAGGCTCCGACCGCCGACAACCCGGGCGGCGTCGAGGAGGCGAGGCGGACCGCCGGCCGCTCCGTCACCCCCCGTCACGCCGCCAGCCTCATCCTCTGGCGCCGGGGGCCGCAGGGGGTGGAGGTGCTGATGGGCCTCCGCCACGCCTCGCACCGCTTCATGCCGAATGTCCTGGTCTTCCCCGGCGGCCGCGTCGACCGCGCCGACCACCGCGCCCCGGCCCTCGGCGAACTGCCACCCTTCACCCGCGCCTGCCTCGAGCGCCAGGCCCCGCCCTCCCTGGCGCGGGCCATCGGCATCGCCGCCGCGCGCGAGCTGGAGGAGGAGACCGGCCTCGTCCTCGGCCGGATGGAGGGGAAGCGCCTGCTGCCCGACCTCGCCGCGCTCGACTATCTCTGCCGCGCGGTCACGCCGCCCAACCGATTCCGCCGCTTCAACGCCCGCTTCCTCGTCGCCCCGGCCGAGGCCGCCCACGGCACGCTCCGCGGCAGCGGCGAGCTGGAGGAGCTGCGCTTCTTCGGGATCGAGGAGGCCTTCCGGCACAAGATCGCCAGCATCACCTCGAAGGTGCTGCGGGAATTCGTCGACTGGCTCGCCCTCACCCCCGCCGGGCGCGAGGCGCGGGAGCTGGTCTGCTTCCGCGGGATGGATACGCGCCTGCCGGAGCGCCCGCCCCGACCATGACCTCGATCACCGGATCGCCGCTCATGGTCCGGCTCGTCCTCACATCCCTGCGGCTGCCCATGCCTCGCCGGCCCGCGCCGCCTTGCCCTCGCCCTCCAGCTTGATGAGGTGGCTGAGCAGGCTCCGCCCCGCCGGCCCGACCAGCCTTGCGTCGAGCGGCCCGTAGACCGGCGGAACCAGCTCCGCCGGCGTCGCCCGCCCGGCCGCCCGGAGCGCGGCCAGCACCTTCGCCTCCCGCTCCTCCCGATGCGCCTTGAGCGCGGCGAGGAAGGGCTTCGGCTCGGCGAGCGGCGCCCCGTGCCCGGGCAGCAGAAGCCGGTCGTCCCGCGCCATCACCCGCTCGAGGCTGCGCATGTAGTCCGCCATGTCGCCATCCGGCGGGCTGACCACGCTGGTGGACCAGCTCATCACATGGTCGGCGCTGAACAGGATGCCCGTCCCCTCCAGCGCGAAGCAGAGATGGTTGGCGCAATGCCCCGGCGTGTGCAGCGCCCTGAGCCGCCAGCCCTCGCCCTCCAGCACCTCGTCATCGCCCAGGCGCACATCCGGGTGGAAGCCATGGTCGCCCCCCTCGCCCCCGGCCTCGGGCGGCGTCATGTGCGGGCCGAAGCCATAGGTCATCGCCCCGGTCTGCGCGACCAGGAGCCGCGCCCCCGGCGAGTGGTCGCGATGGGTATGGGTGACGATCACCCGGGTGATCCGCTCCCCCTCCGTCGCGCGGAGGATGGCGGCCAGATGCGCCTCGTTCTCCGGCCCGGGATCCATCACCGCCACCTGACCCTCGCCGATCAGGTAGGTGTTGGTCCCGCGGAAGGTGAAGGCCGAGGGGTTGTTGCAGACCAGCCGCCGCACCCCCGGCGCGATGCGCTCCACGGCGCCATGCGCCAGGCCGTCCTGGGTCAGGAAGGGGATGCTCATCTCTTGCGCTCCTCCGCGGGCGGCACCGCGCGGCGGCGGACCAGCTCCCGATGGAGGATGTACAAGCCGGCCGCGACGATCAACACGCTCCCCGCCAGCATGGCCGGCCCCGGCAGGTCGCCGAAGGCGAGGAAGCCGAAGAGCATCGACCAGAGCAGCGCCGAATAGGAATAGGGCGCCAGCGCCGAGACCTGCGCGCTGGCCCAGGCCTCGGTCAGCAGCCATTGCGCGGCGCCGCCGACCAGCCCCACCAGGATGAGCAAGGCGAGTTCCAGCGGCGTCGGCGTCACCCAGAAGAACGGGAGCAGCAGGAGGGCGAAGCCGCCCATCAGCAGCGACTGCCAGAGGGTGATGGTGGTCGAGCTCTCCGTCGCCGAGAGCTGGCGCACCAGCAGCGTGGTCAGTGCCGAGAACATCCCCTGCGCGACGGCGGTGGCGATCCCCATCACCGGCGCCCCCGCGGCGCCGCCGAGCGCCCCTTGGCCCGCCGCGATCACCAGCACGCCGCAGAAGCCGATGGCGACGGCCGACCAGCGATGGATGCCGACCCGCTCGCCGAGGAACGGGATCGCCAGCATGGTGACGAAGAGCGGCTGGGTGTAGCCGAGCGCCGTCTGCTCCGCGAGCGGCAGCAGGGTGAGGGCGAAGAAGCCGCAGGATTGCGCCGCGATGCCGCTGCCCGCCCGCAGCGCATGCCCGCCGAAGCGCCGCGTCCGCAAGCTGCCGAGCCCGAGCCCGGAGCGCATCAGGATGACCATCAATACCGGCAGGGCGAAGACGCTGCGGAAGACCATCAGCTCCACGACCGGGATGCGCCCGCCCAGCTCCTTCACCAGCACGTTCATGGCGGTGAACAGCGCATGCGAGGCGAGCATGCAGAGCGCGCCCCGCCGGATGTCGTGGCGGAGGGCCATCAGCCCGCCCCGGCGCGGCGCTCGGCCGCCCGCCGCACCCGCTCCCGGTGGAGGTTGTAGAGCCCCGCCCCGATCACGATGGCCGCGCCGCCGAGCGTCGTCCAGGCCGGCACCTCGCCCCAGATCAGGAAGCCGAGCCCGATCCCCCAGAGCAGCGGCGTGTACTCGAAGGGCGCGATGGCCTGGATCGGGGCGAGGGCGAAGCCGCGGGCGAAGAGCATCTGCGCCACCGCATTGGCCAGGCCGAAGGCCAGCAGCGCGGCGATACCGAGGAGGCTCGGCAGCAGGGGCGGCGGCCCCCCCGCCGGCCAGAGGAAGGGAAAGGGCAGCCCCAGCAGCCCGACCGGCACATGCGCCAGCAGCAGCCAGAAGGCGATGGCATGCGGCCCGTCCGTCCGCGTCAGGATGCGGGTCCAGATGCGCGTCAGCGCCATCACCGCCGTCGCCGCCAGCAGGATGAGCGACTCGAACCGCCACAGCTCGCCTCCCGGTTGCAGCATGAAGATGACGCCGCCGAAGCCGACCATGGTGCTGGTCCAGCGCCGCCACCCCACCTTCTCGCCCAGCAGCGGGATCGCCAGCAGGGTCATCAGCAGCGGCGAGGCGCTGGCCACCGCATAGCTGTCGGCGAGCGAGACCCCCGCCGCCCAGCAATAGTACCAGGTGATGGAGACGAAGCAGTGCAGCAGGCTCCGCACCGCGAGCAGCCGCCGGTTGACCGGGATCAGCCCTCGCCCCCGCGCCAGGACGAAGACCAGCAGCGCCCCGATCAGCCCGCGCCAGATCAGCGCCGCAGCCGGCCCGACCTCCGGCATGACCCATTTCACCATCGCATCGGCGATCGAGACTACGCCGTAGCCGAGGCCGATGATGGCGAGGCCGCGCGCCGCCTCCTCGCCGGTGGGCGCGGCGCGGAAGCTCGGTGCCAGCGGCAAGGCGGCGGAGCGCATCAGCCCGGCCCTCCGGATCGGGGCGGCAGAGGGCAGCGGGCGGGCTCCGACACGGCGAACTCCTTGCCGCCCAGCGCAACCGGTGGGGCGGACGATCAGCACGAGGACAGGCGGCGCCTTACCCCGCAGGGGGATAACCGAAGATGCATGCTTCGCAAGCCAGAACGGACCGCCGACGCAGCATCGCCTTGTTTTCGCCGCGCCGAACCGTCAGAAGCGCCGCGTGGAACCCGCCGAATACGACCTGATGGATGCCGCCGAGCAGGGCATGTGGTGGTACCGCGCCCTGCACGCCCACGCCATCGCCACCCTGCCGGCCGCGCGGATCGGTGGTGCAGGCCTGCTCGATGCCGGCTGCGGCACCGGCGGCTTCCTCGCCCGGCTGCGCGCCGCCCGGCCGGACCTCCCGGCGACCGGCCTCGAATACTTCCCCGCCGCCGCCGCCCGTGCCCGGGCCAAGGCCAGGGTGCCTGTCGCCATCGGCTCCGTGAACGCCATGCCCTTCGATGGCGGCCGCTTCGGCGCCGTGGCAAGCCTTGACGTGCTCTGCCATGCCGCGGTCGAGCCAGGGCCGGCGCTGGCCGAGATGGCCCGGGTCCTCGCCCCCGGCGGCCTGCTGCTGCTGAACCTGCCGGCCTTCGACTGGCTGCACTCCGCCCATGATCTCCGCGTGCGGAACATCCGCCGCTTCACCGCCGCCGGTGCCCGGCGGCTGCTGGAGGCCGGCGGCTTCACCGCCATCCGCACCCGCTACTGGAACGCGCTGCTGCTGCCGCTGATGGTCGCACAGCGCAAGCTCCTGGCCCGCGCGCCCCATCATGGCTCCGATGTTGCCCCGTTTCCGCCTTGGCTCGATCGTAGCCTGCATGCGGTCACGGTGCTGGAGCGCCGCCTGATGGGGCTCGGCCTTCCCTTCCCCGCCGGCGGCTCCATCCTTGCCACCGCCATCCGCGCATGAGGTTGTCCCAGATGGGTTTCGAGGACCTGAAGCTTTCCCAGGCACTGGCAGAGCCGCCCGGCCATCCGGTCGGCCTCTCGATCGTCGTCCCGGTCTATCGCGGCGCCGCAACGGTCGGGCGCCTGGTCGAGGCGCTCTCCGCCCTCCGCCCCGAGGGCGGGCTCGAGGTGGTGCTGGTGAATGACGGCAGCCCGGACAATTCCGGCGAGGTCTGCCGCGCGCTCGCCGCGACCGCAGCCATCCCGGTCACCTATATCGAGCACGCCCGGAACTTCGGCGAGCACAACGCGGTCATGACCGGCCTCCGCCACGCCCGCGGCGCCTACGTCATCACCATGGACGACGACCTGCAGAACCCGCCGGAGGAGGTGCTGAAGCTCTACGACCATGCCCGCCTCGGCGGCTGGGACGTGGTCTACACACGCTATGCCGAGAAGAAGCACGAAGGCTGGCGCAACATCGGCAGCCGCTTCGCCAACGGCGTCGCCGACATGCTGCTCGACAAGCCGCGCGGCCTCTACCTCTCCTCCTTCCGTTGCATGAGTGCCCTCGTCGTCGCCGAGGTGACCCGCTACAGCGGCCCCTACCCCTATATCGACGGCCTGATCATGCAGGTGACGCAGCGGATCGCGTCCATCGAGGTGATGCATCTCGCCCGCGCCGAGGGCCGCTCCAATTACACGCTGAAGCGCCTCGTCCTGCTCTGGCTGAACCTGGCGACGAATTTCTCCATCCTGCCGCTGCGGCTTGCCATCCTGGCCGGCGTGGCGATGGGCATCCTCGGCCTGCTCGGCGCCATCGCCGTGGTGGTGGAGGCGATGACGGGCAGCGGCACGCCCTCCGGCTGGGCCTCCTCCATGACGACGACGCTGCTGCTCGCCGGCGTGCAGTTCCTCATCCTCGGCGTGATGGGCGAGTATGTCGGCCGCGCCTTCCTCTCCGCCAACGGCAAGCCGCAGGGGGTGGTGCGCGAGGTGCTGCCGGCCCGCCTCCCGGTGGACCGCGCCCAGTGAGCGCCCGCCCATGACGGCCTATTGGGCCGCGCTCGCGCTGGCCATCGTGACCTCGCTTGCCGGCCAGGTGATGCTGAAGGCGGGGGCGGTGGCGGAGGGGCATTTCTTCGCCCAGCTCTTCCGCCCTGTGACGATCATTGGCCTCGCCACCTATGGCGGCGCGGCGCTGCTCTACATCGTCGCCCTGCGGCGAATCCCGATGAGCGTCGCCCTGCCCTGCACCGCGGCCAGCTACGTCGCCGTCGCCGTCATCGGCCACCTGATGTTCGGCGAAAGCCTCGGCGGGCAGAAGCTGGCGGCGATCGGGCTGATCTGCGGCGGCGTTCTGCTGCTCGCCAGCGCCCCCGGTTGACCGCCCGGCACCCGCGGGAAACAGTGCGGCGCCCAGGCGCCTGAGGAGCCCCGCATGACCGAACTCTGGCAGCTGACCGCCACCGACCTCGCCGCCCGCATCCGCCGGCGCGAGGCCTCGGCCCGTGAGGCCGCCACCTCCGCCCTTGCCCGGCTGGATGCGGTGAACCCCAGGATCAACGCCGTCGTCGCCCATGACCCGGCGGAGGCGCTGGCCGCCGCCGATGCGGTGGATGTGGCGCTGGCACGCGGCGAGGAGCCCGGCCCACTGGCCGGCGTGCCCGTCACCGTGAAGGTGAACACCGACCAGGAGGGCTGGCCCACCACCAACGGCCTCCGCCTGCAGGAAGGCCCCGCCGCGGCGCAGGACAACCCGGTCGTCGCCAATCTCCGCCGGGCCGGCGCCGTCATCATCGGCCGCACCAACACGCCGGCCTTCTCGCTCCGCTGGTTCACCCGCAACGCGCTGCATGGGGCGACGCGCAACCCGCGGGATGCCTCGCTCACACCGGGCGGCTCCTCCGGCGGCGCCGCGGCGGCGACGGCGGCCGGCATCGGCGCCATCGGCCATGGCACGGATATCGGCGGCTCCATCCGCTACCCGGCCTATGCCTGCGGCATCCATGGCCTGCGCCCGACCATCGGCCGGATCCCCGCCTGGAACGCGACGGCGCCCGACCGCTTCATCGGCGCCCAGCTGATGGCCGTCTCCGGTCCGCTCGCCCGCAGCATCGCCGATCTCCGCCTGGCGCTCGCCGCGATGAGCGCCGCCGATGCGCGCGACCCATGGTGGACGCCCGCCCCGCTCGAAGGTCCGGCCTGGCCGAAGCGCGCCGCCCTCTGCATCGCCCCCGAGGGCATGACGGTCGATCCCGCCATCGCCGGAGCCCTCCGCGATGCCGCCGCCCGCCTCGAGGCCGCCGGCTGGCAGGTCGAGGAGGTGGATGCCCTCCCGCCACTCGGCGAATCCGCCCGCCTCCAGGCGACGCTCTGGCTCGCCGAGATGCGCCGCGGCGGCAACTCGGCCATCGCCCGAGAGGCCGATCCGGATGCGCTGGCCGTCTACGGCTTCATGGAGCGGCTGAGCCCCGCCCCCGACCTCAATGCGTTCCAAGACGCGCTGCAGCGCCGCCTCACCCTGCTGCGCGAATGGCTGCTCTTCCTCGAATGCTTCCCGGTGGCGCTGATGCCCGTCTCTGGTGCGCTCCCTTTCCCCGACCATTCGGATGTCGAGAGTTTCGAGGACTTCCAGCGCATCCTCGCTGCCCAGCTCCCCCAGGTCGGCCTGCCGCTGCTGAGCCTGCCCGGCCTCGCCGTCAGCACCGGCCTCGCCGGCACGGCTCCGGTCGGCGTCCAGCTCGTCGCCGGCCGCTATCGGGAGGACATCCTGCTCGCCGCCGCCGAGGCGATCGAGGCCGGCGGCACCCCGCCCTCCCCCGTCGACCCGGCCTGATGCGGCGCCTCGCCGCCCTTCTCCTGCCTGCGCTGCTCGCCGGCTGCGGCGGCCAGCGCGGCGCCTGCGGGCCATCCCAGGCGGTCGTTGAGAATGCCTCCTCACTCGCCGTGGAGCAGCTCTACCTCGCCCCCGCCGCCGGCCAGGGCTGGGGCACCGACCTGCTCGGCCAGGCGCCCGCCCTGGCAGCGGCGGGGCGGATGCCGCTCGCCCTCGATGGCTCCGGCCCCTGGCGGCTGCGGCTGGTCTGGGTAAATGGCCAGGCGATCGAGCTCCGCGGCATCGATGGCTGCACCACCCGCCGCATCACCATCCGCGATGGCATGGCGGTCGCCGATTAAACCTCTGCTTGCCGGTGTGGGGCCCCTCCCCGTATCGTCCGGTCCTTCCCTGGAGGACCCGCCAGCATGCCGGGACGCGCCCTGGCTTCCATCACCCTCGTCCTCGGCTTCGCCGCCTGCTCGCCGCCGCCGCCCGCCCGGATTGCCGCCGAGCCCCCGTCCCGCGGCGGCTGCGAGGGCGAGCTGCAGGTCGTCAACGCCTCCTCCCGCACGGTGGACCGGCTTTTCCTCGCCCGGCTCTCGCTGGAAGGCTGGGGCAATGATCGGCTCGGGCAGGAGGTTCTGCGCCCCGGCCGCAGCGCCCGCTACCGCGCGACGGCCAGTGGCCGGCAGGATGTCCGCGTCATCTGGGCCGATGGCCGTGCCGCCGAGCTGCGCCAGGTCGACCCCTGCGCCACCGGCACCATCCGCGTCGAGGATGGCGGGCTGAAGGCGGGCTAGAGCGGGTTCCGTTCCACCTGATCGGCGTTCGCTCTAGCCATGCCGCAGCCGGAAGAGGCGCTCCTCCGCCTCCTCCGGCGCCATGTCGAGCGCCCGCTCCGCCACCTCCCGCGCGAAGCCCGCCCGGCCCAGCGCGCCAAGCGCCTTCAGCCTCGCCTCCCGCTCCATCGGCGCGCGGGCGAAGGGGCCGATCCGCCGCCGCCGGCACTGGGCCAGCGCCGCATCCAGCTCCTCCTCCGGCAGCACGCCGGCCGCGACCTCGCGCGCCACCCCCTTCCCCGCCAGATGCGCAGCGATCGCCCGCCGCGACCGCCCGCCCCGCGCCAGCCGCTGCGCCCGCGCCGCGGCGAAGGCGGCATCGTCCACCACACCGAGCGCCACCATCTGCCGCGCCACCTGCGCCGCCAGCGCCCGCGCCGCAGCGGCGCCGGAGATGTCCTGCCCCTCCGCCTCCGCCCGCCGCGCCCAGCGGTCCACCCTCCGCTCCAGCACGCGCCGGAGCCCCATCTCGGTTGCGGAAAAGCGCGCGAGATAGGCGAGCGCCGCCTCGCGCAACCGGCCCTCGCCCGGTGGCGGCCCGGCGGGGATGGGCTGGCGTCTCGGTCGCTCCTTCGTCATCCCGTGCAATCTGCCACGTTCCCCCCGAGGCTGGCGAACCTCCGTCCATCCGGGCATAGGCAAAGGCGAACAAGACCGGAGGACGCCCGCATGGCCCGCTACCCGACCAATGGCCTCACCCTCGCGCAGGCCAACGCGATCATCGCCGCCGCGCTGGCCAAGGGGCGGGAGCTGAACCTGCTGCCGCTCACCGTCACCGTCCTCGATGCCGGGGGCCAGGTGAAGGCGGTGCAGCGCGAGGACGGCGCCTCCCTCCTTCGCCCGGAAATCGCCGAGGGCAAGGCGAAGGGCGCCCTCGCCCTTGGCCTCGGCGGGCGGGAGCTGGCGCGCCGCGCCCAGGCGATGCAAGGCTTCATGAACGCCCTATCCGACCTCGCCGGCGGCAAGGCCGTGCCCGTCCCGGGCGGGGTGCTGGCCTGCGATGCCTCGGGCCTGATCCTCGGTGCGGTCGGCATCACCGGCGACGTCTCGGCGCAGGACGAGGTCTGCGCCATCGCCGGCATCGAGGCGGCGGGCCTCGTCCCGGATACCGGCGACCCCGCCTGAGCCGTCACAGCCGCGGGTTGTCACCGTCGCGGCTGCGCCACCGAGGCAACCCCGACTCGCCCGGCGGCGTTTCCCTGGCCTCACCCGGCCTGGACCGGGTCAAGCCACGAAGGTAACGCCGCCATGCGAACGACCCGCGCCTCCCTCCTCGCCATGACCGCCGCCGCAGCGCTGCTCGCCCTCCCGGCGCTCGCCGAGGCCCAGACCCAGGGCCAGCCGCGCGACGCCGCCGGCGGCCTGCTCGCCCAGGCCGCGCCGCGCGATGGCGCCCCGGGCAACCCGCCGAGCACCGCCACCCAGCGCGGCGCGGACTCCGCGACCGGCAACCGCACCCCGGCCGACGGCACCCCCGGCAACCCGCCCGGCACCGCCGCCGGCCGCGCTGTGGACCGGACCCTCGGCACCAACACCACCGGCGCCCAGCCGGAGAACAACCGCGCAGCCACATCTCCCGCCACCGGCGCCACCACCGGTGCGCTTGCCGTCGACAGCAACGCGCTGCGCAGCGGCCGCCGCGCCAGCAAGGTGATCGGCTCCGCCGTCTACAACGAGAACAACGAGAGCATCGGCGAGATCGACGACATCCTGATCCCGCCCGGCGGCAGCGCCCCCGTCGCGGTGATCTCGGTCGGCGGCTTCCTCGGCATCGGCGCCAAGCTGGTCGCCGTGCCCTATGACCGGCTGAACATGGCCGCCAACAGCAACGGCCGCTGGACGCTGGCTGGCGCCACCAAGGACAGCCTCGGCAGCCTGCCGACCTTCACCTATGAGAGCCAGCCCGAGCGCCGCGGCTGAGCCCCGGACAGGCGAGGGAGCAATTCCCTCGCCGGAAGGGCCGGAATTTGTCTTCGACGGTTTGACGCGGCCGCCCGATTGCGGCCAAATCCGCCACTTCTCTCCGGAAGGCCCGCGATCCGCGCCGGTCAGGGGAGAGGCCTGGAGTCGATGACCTCGTGATCCCGTCCCTGATGCCCACCTACAACCGCGCCGACCTCGCTTTCGAGCGGGGCGAGGGCGCCTGGCTGTGGACCGGCGACGGCCGACGATTCCTCGACTTCGGCTCCGGCATCGCCACCGCCTCCGTCGGCCATGCGCATCCGCACCTCGTGCAGGCCATCGCCGAGCAGGCGGCGAAGGTGATGCACACCTCGAACCTCTACCGCATCCCGCAGGCCGAGCGCCTGGCGCAGCGGCTGGTCGAGACCTCCTTTGCCGACAGCGTCTTCTTCGCCAATTCCGGCGCCGAGGCGAATGAGGGGATGATCAAGGCCGTCCGCAAATACCATGCGGAGCAGGGCCATCCGGAGCGCTTCGTCACCATCTGCTTCGAGGGCGCCTTCCACGGCCGCACCCTCGGCACGCTGGCGGCGACCGGCAACGAGAAGTACCTCGCCGGCTTCGGCCCGCCGGTGCAGGGTTTCCGGCATGTGCCCTTCGGCAACATGAACGCGCTGCGCGACGCCATCGACGGCACCACCGCCGCCATCATGGTGGAGCCGGTGCAGGGCGAGGGCGGCGTCCGCCCGGCCAGCCTGCAATTCCTCCGCGACCTGCGCGCCGCGGCCGACGAGTTCGGCCTGCTGCTCGCACTCGACGAGGTGCAGACCGGCATGGGCCGGTCCGGCAAGCTCTGGGCCCATCAATGGGCCGGGATCGAGCCGGATGTCATGTCCTCGGCCAAGGGCATCGGCGGCGGCTTCCCGCTCGGCGCGATCCTCGCCAAGGAGAAGGTGGCGCAGTACCTCAAGCCCGGCACCCATGGCAGCACATATGGCGGCAACCCGCTCGCCTGCGCCGCCGGCAATGCCGTGCTCGACATCATCCTCGCCCCCGGCTTCCTCGACGGCGTCGACCGCGTCGCCCGCCATCTCTGGCGCGGCCTCCTCGAGCTCGCCGGCCGTCACCCGGCGGTGGCCGAGGGCGTCCAGGGTGCCGGGCTCCTCGTCGGCCTCAAGCTGCGGCCCGAGGTCAGCAATGGCGAGATGCAGAACGCCGCGGCGGCGGAGGGCCTGCTGACCGTCGCCGCCGGGATGAACGTGCTGCGCCTGGCGCCGCCGCTCATCATCACCGAGGCGGAGGCCGACGAGGCGCTTCGCCTGCTCGACCGGGCCTGCCTCCGCTGCACGCCCTCCCAGGCGCGGGATGCGGCGAAATGAGCGCAGCGCTGAAGCCCATGGTCGGCGGGGGGGATCCTCCCCCCCGCCACTTCCTCGAGCTGATGGATCTCGAGCCGGCGACGCTTCGCCGCATGCTCGACCTCGCCGCGCAGACCAAGCGCGGCCTCGGCGCCAAGCCGCTCGCCGGCAAGACCGTCGCGCTGATTTTCGAGAAGCCCTCGACCCGCACCCGCGTCAGCTTCGAGGTCGGCATCCGCCAGCTCGGCGGCGACGTCGTCTACCTCAATGCCCGCGACATGCAGTCCTCCCGCGGCGAAGAGCTGAGCGACACGGCGAAGGTCCTCTCCCGCTATGTCGACGCCATCATGATGCGCACGCATGACGTGAACCGCATCCGCGAGATGGCGGCGCATGCGACGGTGCCGGTCATCAACGGCCTCACCGACATCTCGCATCCCTGCCAGCTCATGGCCGATGTTCTGACCTTCGAGGAGCATCGCGGCCCGATCGCCGGCCAGGTCGTCGCCTGGGTCGGCGACGGCAACAACGTGGCGCAGAGCTTCATCCAGGCCGCCGTCCGCTTCGGCTTCACCCTGCGCCTGGCGACGCCCGCCGCGCTCCGCCCGCCGCAATGGGTGGTCGACTGGGCCCGTGCCCAAGGCGCCACCATCGAGCTCACCGAGGACCCGGTGGAGGCCGTCCGCGGCGCCCGCTGCGTCGTCACCGATGCCTGGGTCTCGATGAACGACGAGACCGGCGATGACGGCGCCGGCCCCAACCGCCACAACCTGCTCGCCCCCTACCAGGTGACCTCGGCGCTGATGCGCCATGCGGCGCCGGACGCCATCTTCCAGCACTGCCTCCCCGCCCATCGCGGCGAGGAGGTGGCGGCGGAGGTGATCGACGGGCCGCAGAGCGTCGTCTTCGACGAGGCGGAGAATCGGCTGCATGCCCAGAAGGGCGTGCTGCTCTGGGCGCTCGGCGCGGGTTAACCGGCCTTTCATCCGCCCGTCCCATGATCGGCCTCTCCGACAGGAGAGCCGCTCATGCAGGTATCGCGACTCCGCCTCGGCTTCGGCGCCCGGATCATGGCGCTGGCGCTGGTCGTCACCGCCCTTGGCCTCGCCGGGCTTGGGGTCCTGCGCCTCGGCCATCTGTGGGAGACGGCGATGGCGGAGGCCGCCCGCCGGCTCGAGGCCAGCATCCGGCTCCTGCGGATGGAGACGGAGGCGCTGGGCGGCGCCTGGCGGCTGGAGGGGCCCGACCGGCTGTTCCGCGGCGACGTCGCGCTGAACGGGCTCAACACGCTGCCCGACCATGTGCGCGACATCACCGGCGGCGTCGCCACCATCTTCGCCGGCGAGACGCGCATCGCCACCAATGTGACGAGGCCGGAGGGCGGCCGCGCGGTCGGCATCCGCCTCGCCCCCGGCCCGGCATTGGAGGCGATCCCGCCGCGGCGAGGCCTATCGCGGCAGCAACACCATCCTCGGCCGGCCCCACCTCACCATCTATGAGCCGGTGCGGGATGCCTCGGGCCGCCCCGTCGGCATCCTCTTCGTCGGCATTTCCATCGCCGAGATCGATACCGCCGTCGCCGATGCCGTCCGCCGGGCGCTGCTGATCGGCCTCGGGGTGCTGGCGGCGGCGGCGCTCCTGCTCGGACTCGTGCTGCAGCGGATGCTGCGGCCGCTGCGGGACCTGACCGGAGCGCTGCGCGACCTCGGCACCGGGCGGCTCGATGTCGCCGTGCCCTGCCTCCGCCGCGGGGATGAGCTGGGGGAGATCGGCCGCGCGGTCGAATCTCTCCGCACCGCGACGCTTGCCGCACGCCAGCATAAGGCGAGCGCCGAAGCCGCTCGCCACGCCGCCGAGGCGGAGCGCGAGGCCTCCCGCGACCGCATCGCCGGGGAGGTGGAGCGGGCCATCGGCGGCGTCGCCGGGGCGCTGGCGGAGGCCTCGGCCGGTCTGCGCGAGGCAGCGGACGGCGTCACCGGCATCGCCACCAGCGCCGCACTCGGTGCCGAAGCCTCGGCCGGGCGGGTGGAGGCGGTCGCCGCCAACGTCCAGCACGTCGCCTCTGCGACCGAGGCCCTGGCCGGCTCCATCGCCGAGATTACCCGCCAGGTGAACGAGGGCACGCGCCTCTCGGCCGAGGCCGTCGCCGCGGCCCGGGCGGGGGATGCCTCCGTTTCCGGCCTTTCCGAGGCCGCGGGCCGCGTCGGCGACGTGGTGCGGCTGATCAGCGACATCGCCGCCCAGACCAACCTGCTGGCGCTGAGCGCGACGATCGAGGCGGCGCGCGCCGGCGAGGCCGGCAAGGGCTTCGCCGTGGTGGCGAGCGAGGTGAAGCAGCTCGCCAGCCAGACGGCCAGGGCCACCGAGGAGATCGGCCAGCAGATCGCCGCCATGCAGCAGGCGACCACGGGCACGATCGGCACGGTGCATGGCATCGCCGATGCCGTGGCGCGGATGGAGGCGGTCACCGGCGCCATCGCCGCCGCGCTGGAGGAGCAGGGCGAGGCGACCCAGCGCATCATCCGCAACGCCGCCGATGCCGCCACCGGCACGGCCGAAGCGGTGGCGCGCATCCAGGGGTTGAACGGGGAGCTGGCCGGGACCGACGAGCGCCTCGCCCGGCTGCGCCAATCCGATGCCGCGGTGGCCGAGCAGGGCGAGGCGCTGCGCACCAGCGTCGCGAGCTTCGTCGCTGCCGTCCGTGCGGCATGAGGCCGGTACGCCTGGGCGAAGCGCCTCGGCCCGCCTATCTATGGGGCCGAAGCACCAAGGTTCGTACCGTTGCCCGACCCGACCCAACCCTCCTCGACGCCCGATTTCCTGCAGCACAACCGGCCGCCGGTGCCGGATATCAGCGTCCCGCGCGGCATTCTCCCGTTCCACCTCGCGGACAAGCCGGTTCGCGGCCGGCTCGTCCGCCTCGGTCCGCTGGCCGACGCGCTGCTGACCAGGCACGAGAACCACCCGGCCGTCACCCGCCTCGCCGGGGAGGCGCTGGCGCTGACCGCCGGCCTTGCCGCCGCGCTCAAGTTCAAGGGCAGCTTCTCGCTCCAGGCCAAGGGCGACGGCCCGGTCTCCATGTTGCTGGCCGATTGCACGGAGGCCGGCGCGCTGCGCGGCTATGCCCGGGCGGATGAGGCGGCGCTGACGAAGCTCCTTTCGAAGGACCCGGTCGGCGATGCCGCGGCGCTGCTCGGCCGCGGCTACCTCGCCTTCACGGCGGACCAGGGCCCGGAGATGGACCGCTACCAGGGCATCGTCGAGATTCACGGGCTGACGCTCGCGGCGATGACCAGCCACTACTTCGAGACCTCGGAGCAGCTCCGCGCCCATGTGCGCCTGGCCTGCGACCACACCGAGGCCGGCTGGCGCGCCGCCGCCCTCATCATCGAGAAGGTCGCCGGCGAGGGTGGCATCGCCCCCGAGCTCGATTCCGCGGCACAGGACGAGGCCTGGCGGACGGCCCTCGCCCTGGTCGGCACCTTGACCGATGCCGAGCTGCTGGACGATGCCCTGCCCTCGCAGACCCTGCTGCACCGGCTCTTCCATCTCGAGGGGCTGGCGGTCGACCGGCCGCGGCCGCTCTCCTATGGCTGCCGCTGCTCGCGCTCGCGCCTTGCGGGCGTGCTCTCCCGCTTCGGCCAGGACGACCTCGACCACATGGCCCAGGAGGACGGGGCCATCACCATGACCTGCGAGTTCTGCAACCTCGACTTCCGCTTCGACCGGGCGGAAGTCCAGGGTAGCGGCACGGCCGGATGAGCCGTTACACCTGTGGCGCCCACCCGGCTGGAGGTCCCGCAATGCCCGACCGGCGCAGTATCCTGCTGCTCCCCCTGCTTGCGGCGGCCTGCGGGGGCCGGCCGGAGCCGGTGCCGCTGCCGCCCGGGCCGCTGAGCTACAAGTATCTCTCGCCGCTGCCCCTGAACGTCGCCAACATCGACATCGCGGAGGATGCGCCGCCGCCGGTGCCAGGCGATATCGGCGCCCGGCTGTCGCCTTCGGCGCCCGGGGCGGTGCGGATCATGGCGCGCGACCGGCTGCTAGCCGTCGGCACCACCGGCCAGGCGCGCTTCACCGTCAGCCAGGCGCAGGTCATCCAGCAGCAGGATCAGCTCACCTGCCTGCTTGGCTGCCGGCTGGAAATCCTCTCCGGCCTCGGCAGCCGGGTCGGCTTCGCCGAGGCGGCCGTCACCCGTTCGGTCAGCGGGCTCGAGGCGAGGCGGCCGAACGCGCCCGAGGCGCTGCTGCGCCGCGGCATGGACGACCTCAATGTGGAGTTCGAATTCCAGCTTCGCCGGGCGCTGAAGGACTGGATCTCCGCGGTGACGCCCAATGCGGATGGCGGCATGCCCGCCCCTGGCCCCGGCCAGGTCGGCGTCGAGGACCTGCCGCCCGAAGGTGCCGCCCCGCGACGCGAAACCCTCCCGTAGCGGGAGCCCGCGGAACCCGGCGCCCCGCCGGGCGATGGGGCGGGCATGAAGAGCCTCGTCCTGCCCCTCACCGCGCTGTCCCTCACCGCCTGCATGGTTCGCGTGCCGGTGAGCGAGCAGCCGTCCCGCGCCGTCTATTCCCAGGCCTCGCCCTACGCCGCACCGCTGCCGCAGAACGGCTACGTGCAGCAGGCCCCGGCCGATCCCTATTGCGCCGAGGCGGTCGGCGAGGCGCAGGACGCCGCCGCCATCGCCTCGATGACCGGCCGCAGCCGGGACGCCGGCCGGGCCGGACGCACCGAGCAGCAGGCCCGGCGCGCCTGCCGCTAGGGCGATCTCCGTTCAAGCTGGCATACAGACTCCGCCCTGGCCCGTTGTTTGGTCGAGCGGATAACGCGACCAGGTGCTTACACCTGATCGGATTTTGCCCTGGAGCGCGACCCCAAAGGCCGCCACGACCGGAGGCGTGATCCACGGAACGCAACGACAAGCCGGATCTCGGCCTAGCCTTCCATCGAACCGCGCTGCCCGCCGATCATCGCAAGGAACTCGCGCCGGGTGGAGGCATCGTCGCGGAAGGCGCCCAGCATGCGGCTCGTCACCATGGTGACCCCCGGCTTGTGGATGCCGCGCGTGGTCATGCACTGGTGCGCCGCCTCGATCACCACGGCGACGCCCTTCGGCTTCAGCACCTCGTTGATGCAGTTCGCCACCTGCGCGGTCAGCTTCTCCTGAATCTGCAGCCGCTTGGCGTAGACCTCGAGCACCCGCGCCAGCTTGCTGATGCCGACCACGCGGCCGGCCGGCAGATAGGCGACATGCGCCCGGCCGATGATCGGCACGACATGGTGCTCGCAATGGCTCTCGAGGCGGATGTCGCGCAGCACCACCATCTCGTCATAGCCATCCGTCTCCTCGAAGGATCGGGCGAGCAGCTCCACCGGGTCGACATCGTAGCCGGCGAAGAACTCCTCATAGGCGCGGACGACGCGGGCCGGGGTGTCGACCAGCCCCTCGCGGTCCGGGTCGTCGCCGGTCCAGCGCAGCAGGGTGCGGACAGCGGCCTCGGCCTCCTCCCGGCTCGGTCGCCCCTCGAAGCTGGCCTTGGCGTCGATGACATGGTTGGGCGTCTGAATGTTCACGTTGAGGATCCCCAAGGCTCGCGGGCCAATGACCCAGTATCGCACTCGGACATGGGGCCAGTCTACGAATCTGCAATGGTTCGAGGCGGGACTTTCAACTTGGAGGCGGACCGGATGGCGCGCCCGCTGGCGGCGCCTGCCGCGGCGGCGGCGGGGGCAGGCTGATGGCGGTTGCCTTCAGGTCGCGCAGCAGGCTGGTTGCGCCGCGGCCGAGCTTCACCTCGCGCTGCACCAGGATGCCGGAGACGCCCTCCAGCCAGTAGCGCACGGTGAGGCTCTGCGCGGCATTGGCGCCGGTGCCGTTCACCATCCGCTCCAGCACCACCGTGTCGTAGCGCCCGGCCGGGGTCTGCAGCCTCTCGAAGCCGACCACGCGCCAGCGCGTCTCGAAGGGATACTGGATGCCGCTGCCGGGGTAGGCGACGGTCGCGGTGTAACTCGCATTCATCCCCGTCCTGGCCGGAAACAGGCTCTGCATCCCCGGCCGGTGCCCGCGCCCCTCGCTGTTCATCTCCTCGACCATGCCCCAGACCAGCCGCACCGTCCCGCCGCTTGCCGTCCGCGCCGTGCAGATGGCGGGGTCGCCCGGGTCCGCCCCGGTGAAGGTCAGGCTCCGCCCGTCATCCCAGTCGACGCGGCTCTCCGGCTCGGGGCAGGCGAAGACCCAGTCCTTCTCGGTTTGCGGCGTCGGGGTCTTGCAGCCCAGCAAGGCGAGGGCGATCAGCGGCAGGGCTCGGCCCGGGGGGAAGCGCATGCGGAAGGTCCTGGCTGCTCGGGATAGCGGCGACACGCCTTAACCATTCTTTTAGTAACCTGAGACAAAATCCCATTCAGCGAGACGGCGGAGCGAATAATGGGAAATTCTCTCGGTAAGCGATATTCCTATCCCGCCGCCATCGCCGAGGGCGAGCCATGATGCGCCCGGGTTTCGCCACCAGGTCAAGCGCCCAGGAGGATCCCTGGGACGAGATCTGGGCCGGCTACGATGCCGCCCATCGCCCGCTGCCCCTCCACGCCCTCGCCCCGGTCCGCGCCAAGGTTCGCGCCCGGGCCCGCAATGGCCGCGTCCTGCCGGTGCTGCTGACGATGCTTGCCCTGCTGGGCGTGGCGGCCTCGGCCTTCGCTGCCCCGCGACAGGCGGCGCGGGAGCTGGCCACGGCGCTTCGCAGCGCGGACCGGGCGAGCCTCGCCGCCCTGGTCGACTGGCAGGCCCTGCTCCAGGCGCCCCCCCTCCCGGCCGTAGAGGAGGCCGGCTTCCTCGCCAGCCTCAGCCGCAGCATCCAGCAGCAGCGGGCGACGCCGGAGGGGCTGGCGGCACTGGTCCAGGCCCGGGTTGGCCCCGGCTGGCCCGATCCGGCGATCGAAACCACGGGCCTCGCCTCGGCGCGACTCGTCCTCGCCTCCACCAGCCAGCCGGGCCGCGGCATCGCCCTCTCCCTTGCCTTGCAGGACTACCTGCCGCCGCGCTGGCGGGTGGTATCGGTGGAGCCGCTCGGCTGAGATGAGCCTGCCGCTTGCCCTGGCCGCCCGAGGCGGTCTAGCTGCGGCCGTGCTTACCTCCCTCCTGGCGCGCCTCGTCGCGCTTCCCTGGCGGCGACAGCTGGCGGCTGCCTTCGGGCTCGGCCTGCTCTCCACCCTCGCCTTGCCGCCGGTGCATGCCGTGCCGGTCCTGCTGATCGCCATCCCCGGCCTGCTGGCGCTGGTCGCCGCGGCACCGAGCGGCGGGCGCGCGGCCTGGCTCGGCTTCGCCTGGGGCTGGGGGCATGGGCTGGCAGGCATCTACTGGATCACCCACGCCATCCTCACCGATGCCGCGACCTTCTGGTGGCTCGTCCCGCTGGCGGCACCGGCCGTCGCCATCCCCCTCGCCCTCTTCGTCCTACCGCCGGTGCTGGTGGCGCGCGCGCTGCCGGCAGGCTGGCCGAGGCTGTTCGGCTTCGCCGGCGCCTGGGTGCTGGCGGAGCTTGCCCGGGGCTTCCTCCTCACCGGCTTCCCCTGGAACCTGATGGGCACGGCCTGGGCCTTCGCCGCCCTGCCGATCCAGCCGGCGGCGTTGATCGGTGTCCACGGCCTCTCGTTGCTGACCATGCTACTGGCCGGCCTGCCGCTGCTGCCGGGCTGGCGCCCTTGGGCCGGGGCGGCGGCGATGCTCGCCGCGCTGGCCGGCTTCGGCTCCTGGCGCCTGGCTCAGCCCGCGCCGTCCGCCCCCGCGGTGCAACTCCTGCTGGTACAAGGGAACATCCAGCAGGAGGTGAAATGGCGCCCCGAGCAGCGAATGCCGAACTTCCAGCGCTACCTGGAGTTGACTACGGAGGCCGCACGACACGCGAGCCCCACCGGCAGGCTGGTGGTGATCTGGCCGGAGACCGCCAGCCCCTTCCTCCTCGCCCAGGACCCGGAGGCCCAGCGCATGGCGGCCGAGTCCCTCCCCGCCGGCGCGACGCTCCTCGCCGGTACGGTGCGCGGCGAATGGGCGCCGGACGGCCAGCTGGAGCGCGTGTTCAACAGCTTGGTCGCCCTCGATTCGGAGGGCCGGGTGGAGGCCGTCTACGACAAGTCCCACCTCGTCCCCTTCGGCGAGTACATGCCGCTCTCCGGCCTGCTGCCGATCCGCCTGGTGACGGGCGGGATGGACTTCACCGCCGGCCCCGGGCCGCAGCGCCTTGCCCCGCCTGGCCTGCCGCCCTTCGGCGCGCTGATCTGCTACGAGGTGATCTTCCCTGCTGCCGTCACCCCCTCGCCGCGGCCCGACTGGCTGGTGAACATCACCAATGATGGCTGGTTCGGCATCTCGTCCGGCCCCTGGCAGCATCTCGCCGCCGCGCGGCTGCGCGCGGTGGAGGAGGGCCTGCCACTCGCGCGGGCGGCGCAGACCGGCATCTCGGCCCTCTTCGACTCGCGCGGGCGGCAGGTGGTCATGATCCCGCTCGGCACCATGGGGACCGCGACCGTGGCGCTGCCCGGCGCCGATGCGCCGCCGCCCTTCGCCCATGGCGGGCTGGCGATTCCCTTGATTCTCGCGCTGGCCTGCCTTGGGCTCGCTTGGCGTCTGCGGCCTATGGTTGTATCGCCACAGGCGCTACCGCCAGCGCCGCGAAGGTGATCTTTATTGAGAAATCTCAAAAGTATTGACGCTTCGGAGCACCGCGCGTAAAGGTGTCGTCAGGGAGTGGTCCCTGCCGTTGCGGCCCGTGCGTCGGCCGCAGCCTTAGGGGTGCCCCGCCACCGGCGCCTCGGATTGGGATGAGACAGGAATGCCGAGCGACGAACCCCTGGACCGCGCTGCGCGGGAGCCCCGCCCGAGCCCTATCGATGTGCATGTCGGCACGCGGGTTCGCCTCCGCCGCACCCTGCTCGGCATGAGCCAGGAAAAGCTCGGCGAGGCGCTCGGCCTCACCTTCCAGCAGGTTCAGAAATACGAGCGCGGCGTGAACCGCATCGGCGCCAGCCGGCTCTTCGACCTCGCCCGCGTTCTCGACGTGCCGATCGGCTTCTTCTTCGACGACATGCCCGATGCGGTCGGCGGCTCGATGAACGGCATCCGCCGAGCCATGGGCTTCGCCGACAGCCAGGACGCCTTCGAGGACGACACGCTGCACCGCCGCGAGACGCTCGAACTGGTCCGCGCCTATTACCGCATCACCGACCCCTCCGTTCGGAAGCGCGTCTTCGACCTCATCAAGAGCCTGACCCCGTCCGAATAGCCGGGTTCAGTTCTCGCGCAGTTGGGGGTTGTCGAAGGCGGGCTCCCGCAGCCGCCGCAGCGCCTCCTCGAGGGCGCCCGCGAGGTCCCGCTTCTGCTCGTCGCCCAGCAGCCGCCCGATCTCCACCTCGCTGCCGCGCTGGCGCAGCACCAACAGGCTGACACGGCCCGGCCGCTCCTCCAGCCGCAGCCGCGCCCAGTACGGGTCGATCTCGATCTGCTCCTGCCGCCCGCGCCCGTCGGTGCGGTGGATGGTCAGCCGCTCCCCGGTCAGGATCAGCACCTCCGCCGCCCGCGCGCTCCAGCGGCGGTGCGTGGCGACCAGCCCGAGCACCAGGGCGGCCTCGATCCCGGTGAAGCCGATAATCGGCCAGGCCCCCATCGCCAGGAACATCCCGCCCGTCACGGCCGAGAGCCCGAGCAACGCGACGCAGAGCACGCGCATCCCCTTCGGCCCCAGGCTGCGGGCCGGGGTGCAGATCGCCTCGAACAGGACGGGCTGGGATGCGGTCTCGGGCGGGATTGGCATAACGTTACCGGAGATGGGATGGCCTTCGCATCCTGCCATGGATTGAATCGCCGACGATGCCTCGCCCCACATCCAAGACCCCGCTCCACGGCACCGCCGAGAAGCCCCGCCGCGCCCGCCGCATGTCGGCAGCGCAAGCCGGGGAGTTCGTCCGCGCGCTCGCCATGCACAACCCGAAGCCGGAGACGGAACTCCTCTACACCACCCCCTTCACCCTCCTCGTCGCCGTCGTCCTCTCCGCGCAGACGACGGATGCCGCGGTCAACCGGTGCACCCCCGCCCTCTTCGCCGCCGCCCCCGGCCCGGCCGAGATGGCCGCTCTCGGCGCCGAGGGCATCGCTCCCTTCATCCGCAGCATCGGCCTCTGGCAGGGCAAGGCGAAGAATGTCGCCGCCCTCGCCCGCCTGTTGGTCGAGCGCCATGGCGGCGAGGTCCCGGCCGACCGTGCCGCGCTCGAGGCGCTGCCGGGCGTCGGCCGCAAGACGGCGAATGTCGTCCTCAACGTCGCCTTCGGCGAGAACACTATGGCGGTCGACACGCACATCTTCCGCATCGGCAACCGCACCGGCCTCGCCCCAGGCCAGACGCCGCGCGAGGTGGAAGATGGGCTGGTCAAGCGCTGCCCGCCGGAGCTGCTGCGCGACGCCCACCACTGGTTGATCCTGCACGGCCGTTACGTGTGCAAGGCTCGGCTTCCGGAATGTTGGCATTGTCCGGCCGCAACGCATTGCAATTATGGCAGCAAGGTGGCCGCACCGGGCTAAACCGTTTCGCATCCGCACTCCCTCCGGATGGGAACCTCCGGCTTCTTCGCTGCGTTGCAATGCCATAACCGATCCGCAAGCCCGAACCGCGCAATGCGCGTCTGGCAACCCCGGTTCGGTCTCCGCCGGCGGGTTCCCCGCCGGTGGTCCCACGGCGATTGCAACTGAAGGGACCTCCAATGACCGACGCCCTGCCGGGCAGCGCTGCCCCTCGCTTGGCCGCCGCGCGCCCGACGCCGTCCGCGCTGCTGCTCTGCCTGTCCCACCTGCGCTGGAACTTCGTCTTCCAGCGGCCGCAGCACCTGCTGACCCGGGCTGCCCAGGGCTATGACGTGGTCCTCCTTGAAGAGCCGATCTTCCAGCCCGGCATCACCCCTCGCCTGGACCTCCACAAGACGCCCGAGGGTGTGACGGTTGCCGTGCCGCTGCTGCCGGAGGGCATACCCGCCGCCGCCGCCATCGCCGCGCAGCGCAGCCTGCTGAACGAGCTGCTGGCGCCCGAGGCGGGGCGGCCGTTGATCGCCTGGTACTACACGCCGATGGCGCTGGAATTCTCGGCCCATCTCCGTCCCGACGTAACCGTCTACGACTGCATGGACGAGCTCTCCGCATTCCGCGGCGCCCCGCCCCGGATACTGGAGCTGGAGCAGGCGCTGCTGAACCGCGCCGACTTGGTCTTCACCGGCGGCCGCAGCCTCTACGAAGCGAAGCGCAATCGTCACGCGCGCGTCTCCTGCTTCCCTTCCTCGATCGACACCGCGCATTTCGCCGCCGCCCGCGCCGGCGCCGCCGAGCCGGCCGAGATGGCCGGGCTGCCGCGCCCGCGCATCGGCTTCTTCGGCGTGATCGACGAGCGGATGGACCCGGCCCTGGTCGGCGAGCTCGCCGCCCTCCGGCCCGAATGGTCTTTCGCGATGATCGGCCCGGTGGTGAAGATCGACCCGGCCGACCTGCCGCACCTGCCGAACATCCACTGGCTCGGCGGCCGCGGCTACAAGGAGCTGCCGGCCCAGCTCGGCGCCTGGGATGCGGGCTTCATGCCCTTCGCCCGGAACGAGAGCACCCGCTTCATCAGCCCGACCAAGACGCCGGAATTCCTCGCCGCCGGCCTCCCCGTCGTCTCCACGCCGATCACCGACGTGGTGCGCGACTGGGGGCCGAAGTCGGATGGCAGCCCGGGCCTCGTCGAGATCGCCGAGGACGCAGCCGGCTTTGCCCGTGCCCTCGACATGATGCTCGCTCGCCCCCGCGCGCCCTGGCTGAAGCAGGTGGACCGGCGCCTGGCGCAGATCTCCTGGGACCGCACCTGGTCCGAGATGCGCGGGCTGGTGGAGACCGCCCTGCGGGCGTCGACGCGCACCGCCAGGACGCGGGCGGCGGCGGAGATGATCAAGCGGGCCGCAGCGGGCGACTAGCCGGGCGCGGGGGCTCCGCCCCCGCAGACCCCCGCCGGGGCCGAGGCCTGGCCCCGGATCCCGCCCCTAGTTCAGTTCGAACATCAGCCCGAGCCGTAGCATCGGGCGCTTGTCCACCCCAAGCGCGTCCGGGCAGACCCCGACGACAATCGAGGCCGAGTCCGGCGCCGGCAGGCCGAGCTCCGCCTTCAGCGCGGGACCAGCGCGAGGCCGGGCAGGTTGGTGCTCCAGATCAGCACCGCCCCCGCCCCCACCTCACGTGCCAGTTCGGCGATCGCCCCGGGCTCCACCGCGCCCGCCGCCGCATTGTCGTGGGTGCCGCGAGCCCGCAGCCCGGCCGCATGCGCCGCCGCCTCTCTATCGGGCCCTGCGCCACCATGCCACGGGCAGCATCTTCACCGCCTACTGCAACCACGCCCCGCTGGTGATCACCGCCGGCCAGCAGGACCGCGGCCTGCTGCCGCCGAACCCCTTCCTCGGCGCCACCGAGGCCGCGCCGCATCGGCCGCGATACAGGCCCCGACCCGGAGCCGCTCCAAGAGGCCGCCACGGCGCTCGCCGCCAGCCGCAACCCCGTCGTCGTCATCGGCCCCAAGGTGGATGCCGCAGGCGCCGGCCCCGCGGCCGTGGCGCTGGCCGAGCGCCTCGGCGCCCCCGTCCTCTCGAGCCCCTTCTCCGGCCGCACCAGCTTCCCGAAGAACCATCCGCTTTTCGCAGGTTTCCTCGCCGCCGCCCCGAACGCCGTCACCGCCAGCCTCGCCCCCCATGACCTCCTCCTGGTCCTCGGCGCCCCGGTCTTCACCTTCCACGTCGCCGGCGACTACAGCCTGCCGCCCGTCATCCAGATGACGGCCGATGGCGAGGCCCTTGCCGCCGCCCCCTCCGGCACCGGCATCCTCGGCAGCCTCCGCCTCGGCCTCCCCGCCCTCAGCGCCCTCTTGCCGGAGAGCCGCCGCCCGACCCCGGCGCTGCGCCCGTGCCCGCCTGCCGCCGCGAAAGCCACCCCTATCCCTGTCGAATACCTGCTCCAGCGCCTGGCCGCGGCGCGCCCCGCGGATTCGATCATCGTCGAGGAGGCTCCCTCCCACCGCCCGGCGATCCAGCAGCACCTGCCGATTCCCGGCTGGGGCGGCTTCTTCACCATGGCAAGCGGCGGCCTCGGCTATGGCCTGCCCGCCGCCGTCGGCGTCGCCCTCGCCCGGCCCGGCCGCCGCGTCATCGCCGTCATCGGCGACGGCTCGATGATGTATTCCATCCGGGCCCCTGGACCGCCGTACGCGAGTCCCTGCCGATCACCGTCATCGTGCTGAACAACGGCGGCTATGGCGCCATGCGCTCCTTCAGCCGGGTCCTAGGCGTGGAGGTGCGCCCAGCATCGACCTCCTCGGCCTCGACTTCCCGAGCCTCGCCGCCGGCATGGGCCGCCTGGCCCGGCGGGTCACCGAGCCGAGCGATCTCGCCCCCGCCCTCGGCACCGCCTTTGGCACGCCCGGCCCCATGCTGATCGACGTCGCGCTCGACCAGGCGATCCACACCCTGTACCGCAAAGGGTGACAACCTTTAGGCTCCCCCGCCGAGCGTCCCAGCCAAGGGTCGCCGAAGGGAGCCATCGTCCATGCATCTGACCCGCCGCGCCGCGCTCGGCGCCACCGCTGGCCTGCTCGCCGCCCCCGCCCTCCGCGCCCAGACCGCGGACATCATCCGCATCGGCGTGCTGACCGACCTCGCCGGCCCCTATCGCGACGTGACGGGCCCCACCTCCGTCGCCTGCGTCCGCCAGGCGGTCGAGGAGTACACCGCGGCGCGCCCCGGCCTTCGCGTCGAGGTCATCGCCGCCGACCACCAGAACAAGCCGGATGTCGGCATCAACACCGTCCGCCAGTGGTTCGACCAGCGCGGCGTCGACGTCGTCACCGATGTCGGCAACAGCGCCATCGCCCTCGGCATCAACCCGGTCTGCGTCGAGAAGGACAAGGTCCACCTCAACGCCTCCGCCGGCACCTCGGACCTCACCGGCCGTGCCTGCACGCCGAACTCGCTCCACTGGTCCTACGACACCTGGTGCCTGTCCAACACCTCGGGCACCGCGCTGACCAAGGCCGGCGGCGACCGCTGGTACTTCATCACCGCCGACTACGCCTTCGGCCATGCGATCGAGCGCGACACCACCCGCTTCATCGAGGCGGCCGGCGGCAAGATGATCGGCGCCTCTCGCTATCCCTTCCCGCAGACCACGGATTTCTCGGCCTTCCTGCTGCAGGCGAAGGCCTCGGGCGCCAAGGTGCTCGGCCTCGCCATGGCCGGCGACGACTTGGTGAACTGCGTGAAGCAGGCGCAGGAATTCGGCCTCACCCGCAGCATGAAGCTCGCCGCCATCATCGGCTCCATCACCGGCGTCAATGCCGCAGGCCTGCAGACGATGCAGGGGATGTACATCGCCGAGACCTTCTGGTGGGACCTCGACGACCGCACCCGCGCCTTCACCCGGCGCGTGCAGCAGAAGCTCCCCGCCGGCGTCTTCCCCAACTACGTCCACGCCGCCAACTACAGCGGCATCCTCCACTACCTGAAGGCCGTCGAGGCCCTCGGCATCGCCCGCGCCAAGGCGAGCGGCCGCGAGGTCGTGGCCCAGATGAAGCGCATGCCGACGGATGACGACGCCTTCGGCCAGGGCTCGATCCGCGAGGATGGCCGCAAGATCCATCCCTCCTACCTGCTCGAGGTGAAGAAGCCCGGCGAGAGCCGCTATCCCGGCGACGTCTACCGCCTCGCCGCCACCGTCCCGGCGGAGCAGGCCTTCCGTCCCCTCTCGGAGGGCGGCTGCCCGATGGTCCGCAGCTAACCCGGATGCACGAAGCCATAGGCCGGATAGGCCGTGGCGCCGTAGCCGTTCACCGGCGGATACCAGACCCGGATCAGGGACCAGTCATTGCCCGGCGAGACGTCGAGCACCGGCTGGTCCCGCGCCACCCGCCCCTTGCCGCGGCCCGAGGCCCAGTTGGCATGGTCGACGCGGATCTCCCGCGCCGAGACCACGCGCGCGACGACGGAGACATGCCCCTGCGGCAGCCGCGCTGTGCGCATCATCACCAGCACGCTGCCGGCCCGCGGCACCCGGCCCCGCGCATAGGCCGCGCCGCCCTCCCACCATTGCCAGGCATCGCCGCGGATCGGCAGGCCGGTCCGCGCCCGCACATAGGGGACGCAGCTCCAATCCCCGGCGCCCTCCGCGCCGGTGCGCGGCGCCCGCGCTGTCCCGCAGGCGGCAAGCGCGAGCAGCGCCAGCAACATCACCCATCGCATCGCAGCGAATCCGGCCCCCAAGGCCCCCCGGCCCGCGGCATCATAGCCGAAACCGTCGGTCGAGCCAGACAGAAACCATGCGCGATCAGAGGTTTGCGACGCATTACTCGAACGCCATCATCAATCTCTCGCCCAAGCCCGGCATTTATGCGAAAGACGGCTCGCATGCGGGGGGACGCTCCAGCCGCGCCGGCATTCCCGGCCGGTGGAACCGCGCCCGCACTTGCTCAGGAAGGGCCAGGTGATGACCGAAACCAACAGGCGGCCGCGTCGCCGCCCAGCCGCTGCGCCGGTTGCGCTGCTGATGGCCGGCGTGCTTCTCGCCGCCCAGCCCGCCAGCGCCCTGCCGCGCTGCGCCGCCGATACCGACCAGACCGTCTTCGAAATCGAGGCGCTGAAGACCGAGCTGATGGTGGTCGCCACCACCTGCAAGCAGGAAGACCGCTACAACGCCTTCGTGCAGAAGTACCAGCCCACGCTGGCGCAGAACGGCCGCGCCTTCGGCCAGTACTTCATCCGCACCCATGGCGGCACCCGCCCCGGCCAGCGGCAGAACGACATCTACATCACCGAGCTGGCCAATGTGCGCTCCAACGTCGCCCGCTCGCTCGGCAGCGACTACTGCCCGCGCAACGGCGGCCTCTTCGACGAGGTGATGGCGCTGCAGAGCGCGGACGACCTCGCCGGCTACGCCGCCGGCAAGGACCTGCTCTCCTCCGGCGCCACCGCCTGCCAGGGCGCGCCCACCCCACGCGCGGCCACCCCGGCCCGCCGCACCGCTGGAACCAATACGCGATGAGCCTTCGCCTTTCCCTTGCCGGCCCGCTGACCCTGGCCGCCCTGCTCGCCGCCTGCGCCCCGCAGCAGCAGGCCCGCCAGGCCGCGCCGGGCGCCCGCCTCTACGCCAACGACCTCGCCGGCGGCGCCAAGACCTGCACCGTGCCGCAGGCTGCCGTGCTCTCGGCCGGGCAGCAGGTCGAGACGACGATGACCGTCGACAATGACGGCGGCTGGTGCGGCATTACCGTCGCCCAGTCCGGGCCCAAGCCCTTCGCCTATGGCACGGTGCAGAGCCGCCCGCGGAACGGCCGCGTCCATATCCACACCGTGGGCGACAACACCCGCGTGGACTACATCCCGAACGCGGCCTTCGGCGGGACGGACAATTTCGCCGTCCAGCTCAAGCCGGGCAACGCGACGATGCGCGTGGCGGTCACGGTGACCTACACCCCGCCACCGGCCCCGCCCGCCCCGCCGGCGCCGCCGCCGCGGCAGGGCCGGACGCCGGCGCGGAACCGGTAGGGGAGCAAGTCCGGGGGACGGCGCTTCCCCCGGACCCCTTCGTCTCCGCGGGTTACGCCGCCCTGCGGGCGGCGGGGACGCGGCGCATGGCGCCTCCTGGGACGGCGCCCGGCACGGCGGCGGCCATGTCGGCGGCGACCAGCAGCCGATCCCAGCCGATGCCGGTCTCGATGCCCATCCGGCCGAACATCCAGGCGACATCCTCCATCGCCACATTGCCCGTCGCCCCCGGCGCGAAGGGGCAGCCGCCGATGCCGCCTGAGGCCGCATCGATCACCCGCACCCCCGCCCCATAGGCCGCGACCACATTGGCGACGCCCATCCCGTAGGTGTCATGCCCATGGAAGGCGAAGCGCCTGCCCCAGGCCGCGATCGCCCGCTCGAAGATCCGCCGCACCTGGTCCGGCGCCGCATTCCCCGTGGTGTCGCAGATGGCGATCTCCATCTCCGGGTCGAGCGCCACCACCTGCTCCACCAAGTCGAGCGTCGCCTGCTCCGGCACCACGCCTTCGAAGGGGCAGTGGAAGGCGCAGGACAGGTTGAAGCGGATCGGCGTCCCCTGCGGCGCCTCCCGCACGATCGCCGAGAGGTCGGCGAGGCTCTCCGCCCGGCTGCGGTTCAGGTTCGCCTTGTTGTGGCTCTCGGTGACGGACATGAAGAGGCCAAGCCGGTCCGCCCCCGCCGCCATCGCCGCCTCGAAGCCGCGCCGGTTCGGCACCAGCACGGTGCATTCCAGGCCCTCGAGCTGCTTGGCGAATTGCAGCACCGCGCCCGTATCCGCCATCTGGGGGATGGCCTTGGGCGAGACGAAGCTGCCCACCTCCATGCGCCTGAGCCCCGCCTCGTAGCAGGCGCGGACCAGGCCGATCTTGGTCTCCGTCGGCACGAAGGCGCCGATGGATTGCAGCCCGTCGCGCGGCGCGACCTCGGAAAGACTGACGGCGTCGACCATGGAACCCTATCCCCACCTGGACCCTCGGGCCCTCACCTTCGGACGGCCCGAACCCTGCCACAAGCCCGCCTGTCCGCCTGCCGCCCGGTTGCGGCCGGGCGGAGACCCTGGCCAGGGGCCTCGCGGCCTCATGCCGCATCGAGGTGCCTGCGCAGGCTTGGGCTCCGTGACGCCGCCGCTGCGGCCTGGGCAAGGGCGGCGCGGGCCAGCAGGAACCAGGCCTCCCCAGGGCCTGGCACCCCCGCCATCGCCAGGTGGAGCGCGATCGTCGCCAGGATCGCGGCCGAGCCCCATGCCGGGCATCGACAGGAAATCCGCGCGCGAGCGTGCAGTGGGCGCCGCGGCGGGGATCCGGCGGGCGCCGCCGGGATTGCCGGGCGCCTCGGTGATGAGCCTGCGCATCGAGCGGCTGACCGAGCCGCCGCTCGCGGGCTCGGACATGCTGGCCGCCACCGCGCGCTGCGGCTCTCGCCGCGGCCCCGGCGGAGCTCGGCGCGACGCCCGCGCCGGCGAAGTCCGGTATGGTCGGCTGCTGCCTCTCGTGCAGCCCGACCGCCAGCGGATAGTGGAAGCTCCGGGCCGGTGCCCGAGGCTATCCGGGAGCAGGGCGAGGCTCCCGCCTGCGCCTCACTCCTTGGTCTTCCCGGCACCGCCGAGCAATTCCTCGAAGACATGGCGGTTGTGCGCCCCAGCCGCCGGCCCGGTCCAGCGCACCATCTCGCGCGGCGCAACACCATCGAAGCGGAAGGGCGCCGCCGGATGCAGCACCTGGCCGAGCAGCGGGTCCTCCACCGGCATCACCACGTCGCGCGCGCGGAAATGCGGATCTTCCGCGCAATCCCGCATGTCGTAGAGGCGCGAGCACGGCACCTCCGCCCGCTCCAGCACCGCCTCGGCCTCGGCTGCCGGCAGGGTCCGCGTCCAGTCCGCGATCATCCCGTCCAGCTCGGCGACGTTCTCGCAGCGCAGCGCATTGTTGGCGAAGCGCGGGTCAGCCGCCGCCTCCGCCCGCCCGATCGCCGCCATCAGCCGGCGGAAGATGAGGTCCGAGTTGCCTGCGATGCAGAGCCACTTCCCGTCAGCGCAGGGATAGGTGTTGGTCGGCGCCGCCGTCTTGATCGCAGCCCCCTGCGGCTGCCGCACCCAGCCGAACAGCCCGTATTCCGGCAGCATCCCCTCCATCAGCGAGAAGACGCTGCTGACCAGGTCCACGTCGATGACGCGTCCGCGCGCCTCCGGATCGCCCTTCACCTGCCAGCAGGCGGCGACCAGCCCCATCGCCGCATACATGCCCGCCAGGTCGTCGCTGATCGAGACGCCGCAGCGCGGCGGCGGCAGCTCGGCCTGCCCCGGATTGGCGGTGAGGTGCCGCAAGCCGCCCATCGCCTCGCCGATCGCCCCGAAGGCCGGCTTGTCGCGGTAGGGTCCGTCCTGCCCGTAGCCGCTGATCCGCGCGATGACGAGGCGCGGATTGACCGCGTGCAGGTCGGCTGGCCCCAGCCCGTAGCGCTCGAGCTGCCCGGGGCGGAAATTCTCGACCAGCCCATCCGCCCTGGCGACCAGTTGCCGCAGCCTGGCCTTGTCCGCCTCGGCCTTCAGGTCGAGCGTGACCGATAGCTTGTTCCGCCCGTGCACGCTGAACCACACGGCATGCCCGTCGACGGCGGAGCCCCAGCCGCGCACCGGGTCGCCCTCCGGCGGCTCCACCTTGATGACCTCCGCCCCGAGATCGGCCAGCAGCCGCGTGGCGAAGGGCGCCGCGATGTAATGCCCGAGCTCGACGATCCGGAGCCCCGCGAGCGGCAATCCCTGTGGCGACGGCATTCCCTTCCTCCCGCCTGGCGATACGTCCTGCATAGACCCCGTCCGGCACCGACGAAAGCCGCCAGCACCGCAACGATGCCGCCATCCCCCGTGCCGCGTCCCAGCCCCAGGCCAGCGAAGGTCCCGCGCGCCCCAGCACCTGCATGGGTTCCGCCCCCTCCTCATTTGCGCCACCATCCCGCCGCAGCGAGGAGGGCATCGGGATGGCGGGGAATGCCGAAACCCTGGCGAAGGCCGCAGGCCTCGACCGCGCTTGGCAGGACCACCGCGAGGATGTCGAGGAGGCGATCGCCCTCGCCGCCCGCTTCCGCGACGCCTTCACCCGCCCCTCGAGCCCCGCCGCCGAACCCATCCCGCCCTACCGCGCCCCGGTGAAACCGTGACCGCGCCGCACACCCTGCCGCTGGCCGAGGCCGCCGCCCTCATCGCCGCCCGCCGCCTCTCGCCGGTCGAGCTGCTGCAATCCTGCCTCGACCGCATCGCGGTCGCGGAGCCCCGCCTCGACGCCATCATCCGCCTCGCCGCCGAGGAGGCGATGGCGGAGGCCCGCGCCGCCGAAGCCGAGATCGCCCGCGGCGGCCCTCGCAGCCCGCTGCACGGCATCCCCGTCGGGCTGAAGGACATCATCGACCTCGCCGGCCACCCGACCACCTGCCACTCGAAGCTGCAGCTCGACCGCATCGCCGCCGAGGATTCGCATGCGACGGCCCGGCTCCGCGCCGCCGGCGCCCTCTTCCCGGCGAAGCTGGCGACGCATGAATTCGCCGTCGGCGGCCCGGCCTTCGACCTGCCCTTCCCGCCCGCCCGCAACCCGTGGAACACGGCGCACCATCCGGGCGGCTCCTCCTCCGGCTCCGGCGCCGCGGTCGCGGCCCGCATGCTGCCGGCCGCCCTCGGCACCGATACCGGCGGCTCCGTCCGCCACCCCGCCAGCCATTGCGGCCTGGTCGGATTAAAGCCGACCTATGGCCTCGTCTCCCGCCGCGGCGTCTTCCCGCTGTCCTTCACCCTCGACCATATCGGGCCGATGACCCGGGCGGTGCGCGACAACGCCCTGCTGCTGAACGCCATCGCCGGCCACGACCCCGCCGACCCCGGCAGCGCCGCGCATCCGGCGGAGGACTACACCCGGGACCTCCATCTCGGCCTGAAGGGCCTCCGGATCGGCTTCGTCCGTCACTTCCACGAGCACGACCAGCCGGCGACGCCCGAGATGGCCGCTGCCCTCGAGGCCGCCGCCACCCTGCTGGCCGCCGAGGGCGCCCGGGTGACGACCGCGATCCTGCCGCCCCTGGGCGAGTTCGCCGGCGTCAACCGCACCATCATGCTGGCCGAGGCGACCGCCATCCACGAGGCCTGGCTGCGCGAGCGCCCGGGCGACTATGCCCGTATCACCCGCCGCCGCCTGCTGCCGGGGATGTTCATCACCGGCGCCGACTACGTCCAGGCCCAGCGCCGCCGCCGCGAACTGGTCGCCGCGGTGGAAGCCGCCTTCGCCGAGGTCGACCTGCTGCTCTGCGCCAGCTCCATGGACCCGGCCTGCCGCATCGACGACGCGGCGGAGGTCGAGCGCACCTATCCGCGCCAGGCCCGCATGCCCTTCAACGTCACCGGCCATCCGGCCATGAGCCTCATGTGCGGCCTGAGCCGCGAGGCGGGCCTGCCCCTCGGCCTGCAACTCGTCGCCCCGAGTTTCCAGGAGGCGCTGCTCTACCGCGCCGCCGCCGCCTATGAACGCGCCGCCCCCTGGAAGGACATGGCGCCGCCCATCTAGGCCGTGATCCACGCCTCCGGTCGCCTCGACCTCCGGCGGTCACGCTCCAGAGCGGTTTCCGTCCGACCTGGCCCGCGAAACCCGCTCCAGCCTGTTGTTTGATGGAGCAAATTACTCTGATCAGGTGATTCTGCCTGATCGGGGTCTGCATCAGCGCTCCGGCGCGATCCGGGCGCGCGAGCGCCGCTCCGGCCGGTCCGCAACCGGCGCCGGCAGCAGGGCCAGCCCCCGCAGCGCCGCCCCAACCACCCAGGGCAGCACCACCCGCCTTTCGCCTCTCAGCAAGGCGCGCTCCACCCGCGCCACCACCGTCACCCTGCGGCCCGGCGGCTCTGGCGCCGCCCGTAGCGCCTCGCCACAGGCCCAAAGCACTGCCCTGCTCGCCGGACAGGCCGGGCCGTCCGGCAGCCCAATGAACCCCGCGACCGACCCGACCAGCGGCACCGGGTCCCGCTTGCGCGCCAGCATCCCCGGGAGCACGGGTCGACCACCCTGAACGCCCCGTCATCAGGTTCCCCGCGATCTGTGCGCTCGCCGCCGCATGCCCCTCCGGCCCGGTGCCGCCATTGACCCCGGCAGTGGCATACCGCCCCCGATCGGCGTCGCCGTCTCCAAGCCTGCGAGGCGGGACGCCATCGCCGCCGTCCCGAACCCGCGGGAGGCACCAGTGATGACGACATGGCCGAGGCTTGCATCCGCACCCTCGGCTATCGTATTGTTTTCGCAACAACAGAACGAGACGACGGCGAAATGCCTTGCTTTGGTTAAAGCATCATGTACGGACAGGAGCGTATACGGTTCCTCCGGCTCGCTTGGCACAGGAAGACAGCTTGTCCTTGGCTCGCGTTTTGGTAAAGGGATCGGGGACCCACTGATCGCGATGATGTTTAATTCTGCCGATGTCCGTACCGGCCGGACGCGCATCGCCGGGCTTGCCCTGACGGTGCTGGGCTTTGGTCTGCTCACCGGCTGCACCACCACGACCGCGCCCGGCGCCGGCACGTCCGCCGCTCCCATCGTTGCGGCCGGGCCGATGGACCCGCTCGTCGCCTTCGCCGCCACCGCGCAACCTGGCGCTGAGGCCACCCTCGCCCTCCCCGGCAACGGCCCCGCCCGGGTCCGCGTGCTGCGCGCCTACAACGCCGCCAGCGGCCGCGAATGCCGCGAGATGCTGATCGGCGCCGGCCTCGGCGAGCGCACCCGCCTGGTCTGCGGCGCCGATGGCCAGTGGGCCGAGGCCCGCCCGCTGCTCCGGGGCGGCGGCTTGCAACGCCCCTGACCGACGCCGCCCTGCCCGCGCCCGCCCGGCGCGGCACTCGGATAGGCGATGTCCTCGCCTGCCAGCTGCGCGTCATCGGCGCCCTGGTGCTGCACGAGCTGGGCACGCGGTTCGGGCGCGACAATCTCGGCTATCTCTGGCTCTTCGTGGAGCCTGCGCTGCTCGGCGGCGCGCTCGGCACGCTGCACTACGTCGTTGCCCACTCGGTACCGGGCGGGCTGAATCCCTTCGAGTTCTGGGTGGTTGCCTACATCCCCTTCTACCTGCTGCGCGGCGTGATCAACCGGGCGCCCTTCGGCATCCAGGCCAACCAGTCGCTGCTCTACCACCGCAACGTCACCGTGTTCGACATCCTGGTCGCGCGGAACCTGCTCGAGGGCGCGGCGGTGCTCGGCGCGCTCATCGTCTTCCTGGTCTTCTTCGGCATCATCTTCGGGCACTGGCCGTCCGACCCGTTCAAGATGCTGTTCGGCATGGTGCTGATGCTGCTGCTCGCGCACGGCGTCTCGCTGCTGATCTCCGCCGGCGCCGTCTATACGGAGCTGTTCGAGCGGCTGGTCCACCTCGTGACCTATCTCTCCATGCCGCTGCTCGGCGCCTTCTGGATGGTCTTCTGGCTGCCCTACGAGGCGCAGCGCCTCGCCCTCTGGATCCCGAGCGTCCATATCTTCGAGCTGATCCGCGACGGGCATTTCGGCAACCTGGTGCCGACGACCTACGACATTGGCTATGTCCTCGCCTGGATCGCCGGCACCAACCTGCTCGGCATGGCGGCGATCCGCCGCGCCCGGCGCGATCTCGTGCTCTAGCCGATGATCCGCCTGCACGACCTCCACAAGGCCTACAAGACCCATCTCGGGGTGAAGCCCGTGCTGCGCGGCATCGACGCCACCTTCCGCCCGGGCGAGAAGGTCGGCATCCTCGGCCGCAACGGTGCGGGCAAGACCACGCTGCTGCGCCTCATCGCCGGCGTCGAGTATCCGACGACCGGCAAGGTCGAGCGGCAGATGAGCGTCTCCTGGCCGCTCGGCTTCGCCGGCGCCATGCATTACAGCATCACCGGCGCCGACAATGCCCGCTTCATCGCCCGGATCTACGGCAAGCCGATCCAGGAGACGGTGGAGTTCGTCCAGGATTTCTCCGAGCTCGGCGAATACTACCGCCTTCCCGTCCGCACGTATTCCTCCGGCATGATCATGCGGCTCGGCTTCGCCCTGTCGCTCGCCGTCGATTTCGAATGCTACCTGGTGGATGAGGTGATCGCCGTCGGCGATTCTCGCTTCGGCGAGCGCTGCCGCAAGGCGCTGGCCGAACGCCAGGCCCGGAGCGCGCTGCTCCTCGTATCCCACCAGGCGGAGACGGTGCGGTCCTTCTGCACCACGGCCGCGGTCCTCAACGATGGTAGGCTGACCCGATATGACGATCTGGACCAGGCGATCGCCGTCTACCAAGCTATCTGAGGCCGCGGGGACGCTGGACGCCGCCGGCTGGTCGGGCCCGGTTCCGCGGCCGGGCTTCGGCGCGCGCCTGCGCCGCTGGGCGAGGCGCCACGCCTTCGCCCTCACCGTCATCCTGCCGACGGCGCTCGCCGGCTTCTATCTCCTCGGCATCGCCGCCCCGCAATACGACAGCGAGGCGCGCTACCTGATCCGCGGCCGCTCCGCCGAAGCGCCCAGCGTCGGCGGGCTCGGCGACATGATGTCCGGCGGCGCCCTCCGCCCGTCCGCCGAGGATGCCATGAGCATCCGCGACTACCTGCAATCGCATGACGCCCTTGCCTCGCTCCGCGGCAAGCTGCCGCTGGTCGACATCTTCCGCCGCCCCGAGGCCGACCCGATCGCCCGCCTCTGGTGGGAGGAGCCGAATGCCGAGCGGCTGCTCGACTATTTCCGCCGCATGGTCACGGTCGAGTATGACACGACCAGCGGCATCACCGCCCTCCATGTCCGCAGCTTCCGCGCCGAGGACAGCCGCGGCATCGCCACCGCCTTGCTCGACCTTTCCGAGGCCATGGTGAACCGGCTGAACGAGCGCCTCCAGCAGGACAGCCTCCGCGTCGCCCGCGAGGAGCTGGCGCGTGCCGAGGCTCGCCTCACCGCCGCCCAGCTCGCCATGAGCCAGTTCCGCGAGCGCGAGCGCGCCGTCGACCCGACGCGCTCCGCCGCCTTCGCCGTCGAGACCATCGGCAAGCTCGACGGCGCCCTCGCCCAGGCCCGCGCCGAGCTGGCCGAGGCCCAGCGCTTCGCCCGCGCCGACTATCCGCGCCTCACGACGCTCCGCAACCGCGTCGAGGCGCTGGACGCCCAGGGCCGAGCGCGAGCGCGTCAGCATCGGGGAGGCCGGCCTGTCCCAGCAGATCGGCGACTTCGAGCGGCTGAGCCTCGAGCGTGAGCTGGCGCGCGCGCAGCTCGCCTCGGCCACAGCCTCCCTCGAGAAGGCGCGGGTCGATGCCCAGCGCCAGCAGCTCTTCCTGCTCCGCGTGGTCGAGCCGAACCTCGCGGAATATGCCCGCTACCCGAAGGCGACCCTGACCGTGCTGTACATCTTCCTCTCCCTCTCCGTCGCCTATGGGCTGGCCTGGCTGCTCGTCGCCGGCATGCGCGAACATGCGGCCTGACGCGATGCGCAGCACCCTCCTCGCCGCCGCGCTGCTGGCCGCGGCCCCCGCCGCGGCGCAGACCCCGCTGCAGTCCTGGCTGATGAACCAGCAGCAGCAGCTGCTGAACCAGTCGGCCGCCGGCCTCGCCGCCCAGGGCCGCGCCGGCATGGTGACGCCGAGCACCGGCGTGGTGCAGACCCTGCCGAACCTCCTCGGCTCGGAGCGCGTCGTCTCGCGCGCCGGCCAGGTGACGGAATCCGAGGGCGGCCCGGTCGCCATCGGCCCGCTCGGCGACGGCCAGCGCGCCGCCGGCGTGACCGCCGTCTTCGGCGCCAGCCTCTTCACCCGCGAGGCGACCGCCGTCTCCGACGCGCCCAACCCGAACTACGTCATCGTCCCCGGCGACCGCGTCTCGCTCCGCGTCTGGGGCGCCGTCGAGGCGGAGGCGATGGGCGTCGTCGACCCGTCCGGCAACCTCTTCCTGCCGCATATCGGCCCGATCCGCGTCGCCGGCACCCGCGCCGGCGACCTGCAGCGCGTGGTCGAGGCCGAGGTGCAGAAGGTCTACGCCAGCCAGGTGCAGGTCTATGCCGTGCTGCTGTCGACGCAGCGCATTGGCGTCTTCGTCACCGGCTTCGTCCGCACCCCCGGCCGCTTCGGCGGCTCGGCGGCGGACAGCGTGATCGACTTCCTGGTCCGTGCCGGCGGCGTCGATCCCGGCCGTGGCTCCTACCGCGAGATCGCCGTCCAGCGCGGCGGCCGCAGCGTCGCCAATGTCGATCTCTACCGCTTCCTGACCGAGGGCACCCTGCCGCAGATCCGGCTGCAGGAGGGCGACACCATCGTCGTCGCCCGCCAGCGCGCCGTGGTCGGCGCCGATGGCGCGGTGCGCAACAACTACCTCTTCGAGGTGCCGGGCCGCGCCATGACGGGGCGGGAGCTGATCGACTATGCCGGTCCCCTCCCCGCTGCCACCAATGCGGTGGTGCGTCGCAGCCGCGGCGGCCAGCCCTTCTCCCGCTACGCGACGCTGACCGAGCTCGCCGGCCAAGTCCTGACGGACCAGGACACCGTCACCTTCATCACCGACAGCCCGGCGCGGACGGTGCGCGTCACCGTCGAGGGCAGCCGCATCGGCCCCTCCGTGCTGGTGGCCGAGCGCGACACCCAGCTCTGCCAGCTGCTCGACCATATCGCGGTGGACCCGGTGCTGGCCGACACCCGCTCGGTCTTCCTGCTCCGCCCCTCGGTCGCCCAGCAGCAGCGCCGCGCCATCGACGAGGCGCTGGACCGGCTGGAGCGCCAGCTCTTCCTCGCCGTCTCGCCGACCACCGGCGTCGCGGCAATCCGGGCGAGCGAGGCCAACCTTGTCTCCTCCTACATCCAGCGCGCCCGGCGCACCCAGCCGGAGGGCCGCGTCGTCGTCTCCGACCGCGACGGCCGCTGCGCCCCGATCCGGCTCGAGGATGGGGATGTCATCGTGATCCCCGAGCGGTCGCAGACGGTGCTGGTCGCCGGCGAGGTCACCGCGCCGCATGCCGTCATCTGGCGGCAGGGGATGCGGCTCACCGACTATGCTCGCGCCGCGGGCGGCTTCACGCCGCGTGGCAATGAGGGCTCGATCATGATCCGCCGCGCCAGCGGCGAGCTGGTGCTCGACCCGCAGGAGGCTCCGCGCCCGGGCGAGGAGCTGATCGTCCTGCCGCGGCTCGATCCCAAGGCCTTCCAGATCGGCAGCGACCTGCTGGGCCTGCTCTACCAGATCGCCGTCTCGACCCGCATCTTCCTCTGAGCGGGGAGCCTCCACGGAAAACCCCCCTCGGGCAGGCCGCCCGGGAGGGGTTCTTCATCTCCGGCGCTGGAGCGGCGCCTCAGGCGAAGACCATCCGTGGCAGCGCCGCGCGCTCCAGGTAGTCGAGCCGCGCCGCCAGATCATCCCGCCGACAGGCCATCAGGCTGCGCACACCGATGGCCACCTGCCGGCTATCCGGCAGGGCCGCGCCGCAATCGGCCTCGATTTCGACCTCGATCTCGCCGCCTGGCGCCGCTTCGAGCTCGAGCGTGCAGAACAGCGCCTCGCCTGCGGCCGCCGTCACCTCGCGGAAGGGACCAGGCGAGGCGCCCCGCATCCCGGCACGGATGCGGAAGGCGATGGCCTCCGGTGGCGCCGACAATTTGAGATAGACCCGCAACCGCCCCGCCTCGGCCCCCGCCTCCAGCGGCAGGCGCAGCAGGCTCTGTCCGGGGTCGGTCCAGGCGCCCCAATCTTCCAGCCGGTGCCAGCCTTCGCCATCCCGCAGCAGGTCGGCGACCCCCATGGCGAGGCTCGGCTCCGGCCCCGGCAGCAGGCGTAGCGGATGCACCTCGCCCAGCCGGCAGGCGAGGCGCCCCCGCGGCGCCGGCAGGCGGATGCGCCCGGCCTCGCGCACCGCATCCTGGATCTGCGCCGCGACCTCCGCCCAGCGCCGCGGCGGCGGGGCGGCCGCCAGCGCCGCCTCCCGCTCCACCCGGAAGCCCGCCTCGAAGATCAGCCGCTCCAGCTTCGCCACCAGGTCGGGCTCGCTCTGCGGGGTGAAGTAGACGGCACCGTCCCGCCCTGCCTCGCGCAGCGAGGAATGGTCCGGCACCAGCGGCACCTTCCCGGCCGCGAGGCTCTCCGTCACGGGCAGGCCCCAGCCCTCGTAGAAGCTGTTGTAGAGGGTGAAGAGGCAGCCCCGGTAGAGCGCGGCCAGCTCGGTATCCGGCACGCCGTGCAGCAGGTGCACCTTGGCCCTGAGCGCCGGCGAATTCCGGTGCAGCTGCAGCGCCGCCTCGGCCAGCCAGCCGAGCTTGCCGACGCAGACGAGGTCCGGCACCGCCTCCGCCCCGTGCCGTCGCAGCAGGCTGAGCCAGGCATTGAAGGCGAGCAGGTGGTTCTTCCGCGACTCGATCGTGCCGACGAAGAGCACGTAGGGCCGGCCGGAGCGCAGCAGCGGCGGCAGCGCCGCAGCGGCGGGCATCGGATCCGCGGCGTCAAGCGGCACGGTGAAGGCAGGGATCTCGAGTCCCGGCAGCAGCCGCCGCTGGGCGCGCCGGAAATCCGTCCGCGTGCAGTGGGAGTTGGTCAGCACCGCATCCGCATGCAGGCAGACCGAGACGAACCAGCGGGCGAATTCATCGACCAGCCCGCTCGAGCAATGCTCCGGCACCAGCAGCGGAATGCAGTCGTGGATGAAGGGGATGTAGCGCAGGCCGAAGCGCGCCTGCGCCTGGCGCACCGCCCGCAGGTAGTCGGGAATCCACCAGGAGGTGCCGAGGTTGACGAGGCTCGCCCCCGGCGGCAGGTCGAGCGGCTCCGCCTCGCGCAATGCCTGCTCCACCGCCTGCACGGCCGAGCGCCAGGCCGGGTCCTGGACCTCGCTGCCATCGCGCGACAGCGCCGCGAGCCGCAGGAAGAGTGCCGGCGCCACCGGCTTCCACCGCCCCGTGCCGGCGTCGAAGCCGGTGATGGCGACGCCGCCCGCATCCGCCGCCCCCAGCGCCTCGCGGATGATGTTGAGCTGCACCCGCTGGATGCCCGTCGGCGCGCGGTTGTGGCGGAAATAGTCGATCAGATCGGAGGCGTCGAAGATGACCGCTCCAGCCCCGGTCGGCAGCACGGCCGGCGCCACCATCGCCGCCGCGGCCGGCGCCGTATGCAGCGCCAGCAGCTCGGACCGCGCCGCGTCATTCGCCGGGTCGAGAGTCAGCGCCCGCGCGTATTCCTCGAGCGCCTCCTCCAGGCGGCCGAGCAGCTTCAGCGCATGCCCGATCTGGAGATGGATGTCGGCATCCTCGGGGCATTGCCGCTCGGCCTCGCGATAGGCGAGCAGCGCCGCATGCGGATCCCCGGACTCCTTCAGGCAATGCCCGAACTGGACGTGGATCGACCAATCCTGCGGCCGCAGGCGGAGAAAGGCGGCATAGGCGGCTGCGGCTTCGGCCCAGGAATGGTTGTCGCGCAGGGCATCGGCCCGGGCGAGGACCTCATCGGGATCGCCCCCCGCCGCGGCCGCACCGCTCCAGGTCATGACATCCATCCGACGGCTCTCCGCACTCGACCAGGCCAGGCCGCGGTGAACCGCGGCTGACCGGACCGGTATCCCCTATCGCCGCCTTGCGCTCAAGCGAATGCGAGGACGAGAATGAGGATCGGTGAGAGCAGCAGGAGAATTGCGCTGGCGCGCAGCAGGATGACAGCGATGTCCACCAGGCCAACCGCCGCAATGCTGCGCAATGGAAGGGCGGCATCCGCCGCCGCCAAGCCGGCAACCCTTTCCGACGACCGCGCCACGACAAGCTCCTGAACCAACTACGCGATATGACACCCGGCTTTACCGCGCCACAAGAGATATCATGAGGCGATGAAGGCTTCGGAAACGGCGGGTCCCTTTTCTCCGTTTCAAATTTCTGTGCATGTCGAACCCATGCTTCCGATCCCGAAGGCGCCCGCATGACCTCCAAGGCCCGCCCCCGCGTGTTCCTCGACGGCTATAACCTCGCCCTCGGCCAGGGCACCGGCGTTGCCACCTATGCGCGCAACCTGAGCCTGGCGATGGGCTCGATTGGCACCGAGGTCGGCGTGCTCTACGGCACCCGCGCCGCCCCCTCGCTCGACCCGCTGATCCGCGAGATCGCCTTCTTCGACGAGCGGGTCGGCAGCCCGCCGGGTTGGCTCGTCGCGCTTCGCCGCACGCGGCGCATGTGGCGCGCCGCGGTCGGCGAGCTGGCGGTGCCGGTGCCCATCACCGGCCAGGTGATTGCCACGACCTTCCGCGACCGCCTGCCGCATTTCGACGAGATCTGGAACTCCCAGGACCTGTTCCAGCAGGCCCATGCGCATTTCCGCGTCTTCGGCCTCGAGCTGCAGGTGACGATCCCCGACCGGCCGCAGCTCATGCACTGGACCTATCCGCTGCCGCTCCGGGCCAAGGGCACCCGCAACATCTACACGATGCATGACCTGGTGCCGCTGCGCCTGCCCTACACGACGCTCGACAACAAGCGTCGCTACTACCGGCTGAACCGCCGCCTCGGCCGTGATGCAGACCATATCGTCACCGTCTCCGAGGCCTCGAAGCGGGACATCGTGAACCTGCTCGGCGTGCCGGAGGAGCGCGTCACCAACACCTACCAGGCGGTCGACATTCCCCGGAAGCTCACCGACGTGCCGATGCACCAGGTCGCCGCCGAGGTGCAGGGCAGCTTCGGCCTGGAGGCCGGCGGCTACTGGCTCTTCTTCGGCGCCATCGAGCCGAAGAAGAATGTCGGCCGCATGATCCAGGCCTTCCTCGCCAGCGGCGTCGAGGGCCCGCTCGTCATCGTCGGCAAGAAGGCCTGGAAGTCGGAGGAGGAGCTCCGGCTCATGTTCGACGACCATATCCGCTACCTGGTGCAGGAGGGGATGACGCTCCGCACCCGGCACAAGATCATGCTGCTCGACTACGCTCCCTTCCGCCTGCTGGTGAACCTCATCCGCGGTGCGCGCGGCGTGCTCTTCCCCTCGCTCTACGAGGGCTTCGGCCTGCCGGCGCTCGAGTCGATGCTGCTCGGCACGCCCGTCATCACCTCCAACACCGCCTCCATGCCGGAGGTGGTGGGCGATGCGGCGCTGACCGTCGACCCCTACGACATCTCCGCACTGGTCCAGGCGATCCAGGCGATGGACCGGGACGAGCTGTTGCGCGCCCGCCTGGCCCATGCCGGACCGCAGCGCGCCGCCCTGTTCAGCGCCGAGCGCTACGCTGCGCGGCTGGCCGAACTCTACACCCGCCTCGGCGTCCCGCCGGCCGCCCGGCAGCCGCCGGCGGCCGGCTACCGGATGGCGGTCTGAGGCCGACGGCCCCATGGTTCCATCACAATGCAGGATTAATTTATCACCTCAACGGAACTTGACACCGCCACTGACCGTGGTCCGCTAAACCATTAGTAGGCGTTGTGGAGCATCCACCTCCAGGCATGGTTGCAACGCCAGTGGAACGAGGCACCGATGGATCAGGCGCTCGAAGCTGGGAATGGCATACGCGTCCTGGTGGCGGAGGATGAACCCCTTGCCGCCATGGTCGTCGAGGATATCCTGAGCGAACTCGGCTATGACGTGCTGCTGGCCTCGGATGGCGAGGAAGCGATGCGGCTCGCCGAGCGCCAGGTCTTCGACGTGCTGGTGACCGACCTTGCCATGCCGCGGATGACGGGGTGGGAGCTGATTCCCCGCCTCCGCTCCAAGCGCCCGGACCTGCCGGTGGTGGTGATGACCGGCTTCCTCCCTCCGAACGGGCGGGAGGTGCTTCTCTCCGGCCAGAACGGGCCGCTCGCCCTGGTGCTGAAGCCTTTCGAGATCAGCCATCTGGTCCGGGCCCTTGAGAAGGTCATCGGCAACCGGGCCGATTGCGTCCCGGCCCTGCTCTCGGTTTCCTGAAAAGCGGTCGGCGCGGGCGCTGCCCGCCGCGGCGCCGGGATTGCGCCCCGGCTTCCTGCCCCGGATGGGCCGGCAGCGCCGATCAGGCAGATTACCCGATCGGTGCCTGCTCCAGGCCGGGGCGGCCGGCTCTCAGATCATCAGCTCGATCAGGAACGGCCCGGGCCGGGCGAAGCTCTGCGCCATCAGGTCGCCGAGCGCCTCGAGCGTCGTCGCCTGCGCCGCCTCGACGCCCATGGAGTTGGCGAGCTGGACCCAGCCGATATCGGGGTTGCCGAGGTCGAGCATGTCCATGGCCGTCCGTCCCGGATTTGCACCGACATTCTGGTACTCGCCGAGCAGGATCTGGTACTTGCGGTTGGAGAGCAGCACGGTCGTCACCGGCAGCTTCTCGCGCGCCTGGGTCCAGAGGCCCTGCACCGTGTACATGGCGCTGCCGTCGGCCTGCAGGCCGATGACGCGGCGGCCGCCGCCGGCCAGTGCTGCGCCGACCGCGACGGGGATGCCGTAGCCGATGGCGCCGCCGCAATTCTGCAGCCAGTCATGCGCCGGCGCCGCCACCGTCTCGGGGAAGAAGCCGCGGCCATAGGTGACGGACTCATCGACCACGATCGAGCCTTCCGGCATCAGCGCGGCGACGGCGCGGGCGAGGCCCTCGGGCGAGAGGGCGCCGCGCGGCGCTTCCGGGCGCTGGCCGGCGGCGGGGATCGCCGCGGCCGGGGCGCCGAGCTCCTCGGCGAGCGCCGCGAGGGCGGCCTCGGCATCCTGTTCGTAGCGGGTCAACACATGGACCGCGGCATCGGCCGGGTAGAGGCGGCTCGGCTTGCCGGGATAGCCGAAGAAGCCGATCGGCTCCTTGGCGTTGACGAGGACGAGGTGCTGGACATCGGCGAGCGCCGCGAGGGCCTGGTCGACCACATAGGGCACGCGGTCGAGCGGCAGGCGCCCCTGGCCGCGCTGGGTGCGGGCGTTCGACCCCTCGGCCAGCAGCCGGCAGCCGGTGGCGGCGGCGATGCGGTGGGCCTGGCGCTGTGCGCCCTCCGTCAAGGCGAGGCCGCCGAGCAGGAGCAGGACGCCGCGCTTCTCCCGCAGGGTGCGGGCGACCTGCTTCACCGCATGCGGGTCGGCCACGGGCACGGTGGGGACGGGCAGCGCGGGGGCGACGACGCCGCCCTCGTTCCAGGAGCTGTCGGAGGGGAGGATCAGGGTCGCAATCTGGCCCGGCGAGGTGCGGGCGGCCTGAATGGCGGTCGCGGCATCGGCGCCGACCTCCTCCGAGCGCGTCGAGGTGCGGGTCCAGGCGGAGACGCCCCTTGCCCAGCCCTCCGTGTCGGCGGTCAGCGGCGCGTCGAAGGGGCGGTGATAGACCGCCTGGTCGCCCACGATGTTGACGATGCCGGAGCGCGCGCGGCGGGCATCGTGCAGGCCGGCGAGGCCATTGGCGAGGCCGGGGCCGCAATGCAGCAGGGTGCAGGCCGGCTTGCCGGCGATGCGCCAGTAGCCGTCCGCCGCGCCGGTGACGATGTTCTCCTGCAGGCCGAGGACGCAGCGCATGCCGGGAATCCGGTCGAGCGCCGCCACGAAATGCATCTCGCTGGTGCCGGGGTTGGAGAAGCAGACATCGACCCCTCCCCCGAGAAGGGTCTTCACCAGGCTTTCGGCTCCGTTCACGGCGCATTCCTCTCGCAGGTCTTGGGGCGCAGGGTGCAGGGGCTTGCAGCAGTGGGCAAGATGGGGCGCGGCATGGCATTCTGTTGCGGAATCGAGGGGACACGTTCATGACCGCAGAACGCTTTATCGTTTCGCGCCGGGTGGCGCTCGGGCTCGCCACGGGGCCGCTGCTGGTGGCGGCCGGCCAGGTGCGGGCGCAGCCGCGCCTCGACAAGGTGAGCTTCGTCACCAACTGGCGCGGCCAGGCGGAGCATGGCGGCTTCTACCAGGCGCAGGCGGCAGGGCTGTACCGCGCGGCGGGACTCGAGGTGGAGCTGCGCTCGGGCGGGCCGCAGATCAACCCGGCGCAGCTGCTGATCGGCGGGCGGGTCGACATGGCGATGGGCAACGGGCTCGGGGCGCTGGGCTTCGTGCGCGAGGGGATCCCCTTCCTCTGCGTCGCCGCGGTCTTCCAGAAGGACCCGGTGGTGCTGATCGGGCATCCGGGCCAGGGCATCGACGGCTTCGCCTCGCTGAAGGGGCGGCCGGTGCTGATCAGCGCCGAGCCGCGCGTCACCTGGTGGCCCTATGTGCGGCAGAAATTCGGGCTAAGCGACGAGCAGGTGCGGCCCTACACCTTCAGCCTGGCGCCCTTCCTCGCCGACAAGCGGGTGGTGCAGCAGGGCTATCTCGGCAGCGAGCCCTTCTCCATCCGGCAGCAGGGCCTGGAGCCGGTGGTGCTGCTGGTGCATGACAGCGGCTTCCAGGACTACGGCACCACGATCAATGTCGGGGCGAAGACGCTCGCCGAGCGGCGCGAGGTGATCGGGCGCTTCGTCGATGCCAGCATGGCCGGCTGGGACCAGTACCTGAAGGGCAAGGCCGGCGGCTTCGACACCGACGGCGCCAACCGGCTGATCCGTCAGCAGAACCCCGACATGGGCGAGGACCTCATCGCCTACGGCACGGAGATGATGAACAAGGAGGGCATCGTGCGCTCGGGCGACGCCGCGCGCCTCGGCATCGGGGCGATGACGGAGGCGCGGTGGCAGGCGCTCTACGAGGCGGCCATGCAGGTGGGCGTGGTGCCGCAGGGGATGGAGTGGCGGCGGGCCTTCGATGCGGGGCTGGTCGGGAAGGGCATCGGCAAGGCCTGAGGTCTCAAGGGCCGGGTTGGGCAAACTCCTGGCCCGGTCGTTTCGGCACGCAGGCCTAAAGCCTCAGAGCCTGTCCGAGAAGTTTATGAGCGGCCAAGCGCCTTGCCATCAGCTTGATCATCGCCAAGCGGATCAGGGCAACCGAGGTTCGGACTAGGTTTTCGAGATTGCGCGCGAGACGGCGGCAGCGTG
>JAESFM010000047.1_pt1 | contig 80680 bp, 62 predicted proteins | sample 9266171 | NCBI WGS metagenome assembly JAESFM01 (sample SAMN14505069, study PRJNA617099) | algae metagenome | isolation source: Hassallia sp. WJT32-NPBG1 and co-occurring heterotrophs from well developed... | place: USA: Mojave Desert, Joshua Tree National Park, California | collected 2006-06-22 | reverse complement strand
GACTACGAATATCATCCTCAAACGAGTGAAACCATGATATATGCCGCTATGACGCATCTGATGTTACGCCGATTAGCCCGCAATCATCGTTGCTCAACTGCTTAAGAATTATTTTATAAACACCCTCAAAGAGATGAAATGTGCATATGGGCAAGGATACTTTTTTTCTCAGCCATTGTCCAGTGAGGCAGCAGAAGCATTAATTGTCGCAAATCCTCAATGGTAGGGGTTGACGAAAATACAAAAATAATTAAGAAATTTCAAATTTTGAATTCCCCCGTTTACGGAGCGTCTCCGGCACGAGAAGGAGAAGCGACTTGACCTTGACACTAATGTCAAGGTTTAGGGTGAGAGAGTCCCCATTGATAAAACTCTCATGTACCCACAACGTTTAACCGAATTCACCAAAGAACACTCAGATGTCTTTGCAGCCGCTGTTTGTGGCGTGTTGTTGCTTTTGGGAGCATTTGCCTTGCATCTTGGCTGGTTGGGATGGGCATTGCTGCTACTGCCTGGCGCTTATGTGATTGGTGGCTACGAAAGCGCCCGCGAGGGACTAACTACGCTTTTTAAAGAAAAAGAACTAGATGTAGATTTACTGATGATTGTGGCGGCGTTGGGTGCTGCTGGTTTGGGTTTATGGCAACGAGAATACCACCTAATTATCGATGGGGCAATCTTGATTCTCATCTTTGCGATTAGTGGCGCCCTCGAAGGTTACGCAATGCGACGCACTGAGCGCAGTATTCGCAGTTTGATGAGCCTGACACCAGATATCGCAATGGTTTTACGTCAGGGAAGGGAAGAGGAAGTTCCGATTTCGCAGTTAAAGGTAGGGGACTCCATTGTCGTTAAACCGGGGGAGTTAATTCCTACTGATGCGGTGATTGTATCTGGTTACAGCACCATCAATCAAGCTGCGATTACGGGGGAATCTTTACCTGTAGAAAAGACGGTAGGTGAGGAAGTTTTTGCAGGTACGCTTAATGGCTATGGTGCGTTGAAGTTGAAGGTGCATCAACCACCGGAAAGTAGTTTGATTCAGCGTGTGATTAAGTTAGTAGAGCAAGCGCAGACCGAAGAACCACCTTCGCAGCAGTTTATCGAAAGATTTGAAAGAAGTTACGCACGCTTCATTGTTCTTGCCGGGATATTGCTAGCAACTTTACCCCCGTTTCTTTTGGGTTGGGATTGGGAAACGACAATTTATAGAGCGCTGACTTTTTTGGTGGTAGCGTCTCCTTGTGCGCTGATGGCAGCAATTATGCCGACGCTGCTATCGGGAATTGCTAATGGTGCAAGACAGGGGATTTTATTTAAAAATGGTAGCCAGTTAGAAATGATGGGGAAAGTGAGAGCGATCGCTTTCGATAAAACTGGTACTCTGACTACAGGTATTGTGCAAGTATTTCAAGTAATTTCTGCTGGTAATTATTCGCAAGCAGATGTATTGAAAGTAGCCGCAACCGTCGAATCAGTTTCCGAACATGCGATCGGTAAGGCTATTGTTCAGGCGGCTGCTGATTTAAATTGGGTAAGTGCAGCTGAGGTGCAAGCTATCCCCGGACAGGGAATAATTGGTATCAACGCAGACCAACAGGTAATTGTGGGTAATGCTGCTTTTGTGCAGAAGTATGTAACAAATTTACCTGAAGATTTACAGAAATCTGCTTCAATGTTGGAGCAACAAGGTAAGACAGTCGTTTGGGTAGCAGAGGGGAGAGGGGGAGATGGGGGGAGGGGGAGAGGGGGGGATAGGGAGAAAGAAGAATTATCCTCCTTGTCTTCCTTATCTCCCACTCCCCCACTTCTCCACTCCCCCACACCTCCATCATTTGAGGTGATAGGTTTGATAGCGAGCGCCGACGAGGTGAGGGCAGAGGCAGCTGCAACAATCGCCCGCTTAAAGGCGTTGGGAGTTGAACAAATCGTCATGTTAACTGGCGATAATCAGCGCACTGCTGATAGTGTGGCGCAAGCAGTGGGTATAAATCAGGTCTATGCAGAACTTTTGCCAGAAGAGAAATTGGATGTAATCCGCCGTTTGCAAAAGCAGTATGAAACAGTGGCAATGGTGGGCGATGGTATTAATGATGCACCAGCATTAGCTCAGGCTTCTGTAGGTATTGCTATGGGAGTTGCCGGAAGTGATGTAGCATTGGAAACAGCAGATATTATATTGATGGCAGACCGACTGGAGAAGCTTGCAGTGGCGATGCGTTTGGGAAAAAGAGCGCACAGCATAGTTAAGCAGAATATAGCAGTTGCTTTGTCTTTCATTATTCTGCTTTTGGTGGGTAATTTTCTCGGAAATATTAACTTACCCCTCGGTGTAATTGGGCATGAGGGGTCTACTGTGTTGGTTACTCTGAGTGGTTTAAGATTGTTGAAATAGGGTAGGGGATGTAATAAAACGAACCGCAGAGGCGCACAGAGCGCAGAGGAGGAGGGGAGCGATCGCCATATATTATTTTGGCTTTTTACCGCCTTCTCTTTAGAGTTAGATATTAACTCACGGATTACTTCACAAGGGTCTTTGCGATTAACTGAAAGCTCAGATAATACATGTGTATAAGATATATCTGGATATAGCGCCCTACTAACTAACTGATAATGATTTATAGCGGTTCTCGCTTGGGTGCAGTACACTTTTGACCTCTCTCCAAACCTCTCTCCTACAAGGAGAGAGGCTTTAAGTCTTACTCCCCTTCCCTCGTAGGGAAGGGGTTGGGGGTTAGGTCTGTATTGGACAGAAGGTGCAAAGCGCTATATATAAGATGCTAGCTGGAATAATAACAGAAAAATAATACACGCATCTCAGGGATTGTGCTTAGAAACGATGCTAGCAACCAAACCCAAAAAAGTATTTTCTCGCATCGTCTTTTTAAGGATGAGCAATATCTTTTTTTAGTTGGCGGCTGAAACAAAATATAAAGTAAAATCCCCTCATGAGACTGGCTTAGAGGGGAAAATAATTAAGTAAGTTATTGCTATTTATTAGAGGTTGCTGTTTACGCTACTTTCTCAAGTTCGGCTTTGACGGTAGCGTATCCCCAATCCAACCACGGAAGCAATGCTTCAATGTCGGCGGTTTCGACTGTCGCACCACCCCAAATCCGCAATCCTGGAGGTGCGGAGCGATAGGAAGCGATATCAAAGGCTACTTCTTGCTTTTCTAAAAGTTTTGCTAGTTTCTTCGCGCATTTTGCCTGTTCTTCTGGAGTTAAGCCAGTAAACCAAGGATCGACTATTTTCAGGCAAATTGAGGTACAAGAGCGATTTTCTGGGTTTTCTGCTAAAAAAGCTGCCCAAGAACTTTGTTCAACCCATTTAGCGATCGCCTGCAAATTGGCTTCACTACGCTTTATTAAACCGGGAAGTCCACCAATACTCTCTGCCCATTTCAATCCATCCAAGGCATCTTCTACACACAACATCGATGGTGTGTTGATGGTATCACCTTTGAAAATGCCTTCAATAAGTTTACCTTTTTGGGCTAGGCGAAATAACTTTGGTATAGCGCGATCGGGCTGATAATTTTCTAAACGTTCGACTGCACGGGGAGAAAGGACAATTACTCCATGTTGAGCTTCTCCTCCCAATACTTTTTGCCAGGAGTAAGTTACTACGTCCAATTTTTCCCAAGGTACTTCCATTGCGAAAACAGCAGAAGTGGCATCACAAATTGTCAATCCTGGGCGATCGCTTTTTATCCAATCACCATTTGCCACCCTGACACCAGAGGTGGTACCATTCCACAAAAATACGATGTCATTTTGAAAGTCAACTTCGTTTAAGTCTGGTAAACTACCATAATCTGCTTTCAAAAGACGAGTTTCTGGCAATTTCAATTCATCTAAAACGTCTTTAACCCATTCTTGCCCGAAGCTTTCCCATGCTAAAATATCTACGGGTAGCTTTCCCAATAGCGACCACAACGCCATTTCCACAGCGCCTGTATCAGAAGCGGGAACGATACCCAAGCGATAATCTGCGGGTACACCGAGGATTTTTTTAGAACGCTCAATCACTTCTGCTAATTTGGCTTTACCAGCTTCAGAGCGATGTGAGCGACCTACACAGGCTTTTTCAAGTTGGGAAACAGACCAACCTGGTCGTTTCGCGCAAGGTCCAGAAGAAAAATGAGTAACGTTTGGCTTTACTGTAGGTGGAGTGAGCTCTGACATAAAGCTATTTTTGCAGACTTGTGGCATGAGAAAGTACTGATGTATATAGTACTAGGTTTCTCCTCTCAGATTGAAATTTGATAAAAATAAGACAAAAGAAAAATAGAAATTTGTATTTTTATCAAAGCCGTTAACGACTTTCATCAATAGCGATCGCACCACAAGAAAGCTCAAGAGGCTGGTAGCTCTTCAACTTTGATAAAGTTTCTCAATGGCTTCTTCTAAATCGGTGAGTAACAAAATTTCGCGATCGCCTAACAACAATGCTACTGCTTAAGACTGCTTTCAATTAGTACTACTGAAACTTCATAAGCTGCGGAAATGCGATACTGAGTTTGAAAAGTTGTCCACAACTTAGAAACATCTTCCAGCGACATAGATTGAAGCGTAATCCGAACTCGTTCGACTTGATTGTGTAAATCGCTTTCACCTAAGCTAGTCTTGATATCAGCTGGGTTAAGTACTGCGTAGTCATTTAAAATATGCATCGCCTTGCCCAACAGACGATGAGCCAAGATATCATCATTATCTTTACCGTAAAAAGTAATTATATAGTAAAGATTGAGAGCTAGCGGCGGTTGACCGGTTTGCCCAGGTTTGACGCGATTGGGCAGATCCATAGTCCGCCAAGAGGCATTCGGTAAAATATGATAGAGAAAGACATTAATTTGATTTCCATTATCACTGTTTTCCCGCGCCTTGTCTGGTGGCTGCGTTGTTACAATACCGCTACCCAATTCCTGGGCAACACCTTGAGAAATGAGATTGCGTAAGGTTGTCGTAACAGCTGCGATCGCCAGAGAGTTACTCATGACTTGCCTCCTTGGCGTCTTTTCAAGTAATCTTCTAAAAAAACGATGGATCGCGCTTCCGTTGAAAAGAGTACGTGGCGTTAAAGATGAAGTAGAATCATCAAACAGCGAACTTCGACGCGACCAATAGTTACTTGAATTGTAGGGGTAGATGCAGGCGATCGCAACGAAGTTTCTTGTTCATCTATCCGTTCTCATTTCCGAGGCTTCAAATTAGCGTCAATTTTGCATTGGGCATTGGGCATTGGGGAGCCAGTGCGTTGCGGAGCCAGTGCCGTGCGGAGGTTCCCTCCGTTGAGGCATCTGGCGTCGGGTTCCCCGCGTTGAAGCATCTGGCGTCATTGGGCATTCCCCCTTTCCTCACAAGATCCTCAAATTGTTTGTCTATAACATAACTGTAAGAGGAAAGAGCAGCAGAAGCTCTTTAGGACTGATGCGATCGCCTGCGTCCTCTAATAAATGATAATTTTTGCTAAAAAATGGGTGTCTATATGTTTATTAACAAAATTTTAGTTGCATTAGATCGCTCTGAGTTAAGCAAGCAAGTTTTTGAACAAGCATTGGCTTTAGCGAAGGTTACACAAGCTAGCTTAATGCTGCTACATGTTCTTTCTTCTGAAGAACAAGGCAGTCCCTATGTGCCTGTATACTCTGGTTTTGACTACTATTCAGGAGTGCGCGGTCAAACTTTAGAACTTTACCAAGAGCAATGGGATGTTTTTAAACGCGAAGGTATAGAGATCTTACAATCTTTTCACGCCCAAGCAGACATAGCAGGTGTCACAACTGAATTTACTCAAAATTCTGGCAGTCCTGGTCGCTGCATTTGTGATGTAAGTTATAGTTGGGGTGCTGACTTAATTATTATGGGGCGTCGGGGTCACTCTGGTTTAAAAGAACTATTTTTGGGCAGCGTCAGTAACTATGTCATTCACCACGCGCCTTGTTCAGTTCATATTGTATATCTTCCAGCCGTTGCGAAAAAAACTCAAGTTGCACAACAAACAGAAAGCATCTCAAGTTGACAAAAAAGGTGTAGCTTTGCCTACACCTTTTCTTGACGGACTTCACATTGCATGTGGAAAGACTGTACCTTTGTTTGCGACACCAAAAATGACAAAACTGCTAGAGCTAAAAGTGCGATCGCCTCAAAATGAATAAAGATAAAGCAAAAAACCTTCCTTCAATGCTTTGATCTACGCATAACTCACAGGACATAAAACACAGAGAATTTGCTTAAAGTCTCAGGCTGTAACAAAGTGCATCCAATTGGCTTTGAGATTTCCAGAAGCTGAGAACTTGTTCTGCCACAAGCTGAAAATGAAAGAAGTGAAAAAAGTGCCGTCCTTCTGGACATAACCACAGGCGATCGCTTGGATTTAACCAGGGTCGCCATCCTTGTAGGGCATCGGGTTCAACAATGATATCATCTAAGCTACCACAAACCATTAAAGGTACTGGCACTTTGTTGGGAGTCATACTCAGCCGTTGAAACAGCGAGTGAGGTGAAAGTGAGCAATTTAAGTCTCGTTCCAAGATTCTCGTTAAACGCTTAACGGTGGGTTGATTCTGATAGCCAAACAAATTGTCAACCATTGCACTAAGAGTTTTTTGGCGACATAAGAACGGCAGATGATTATAATAGTGAGCCTGCCAGTCAACCGCTGCATCAACCCCTACAGCTAATAAAGTTAAAGACTTGACTTTTTCTGGATATCGACGCGCATAAATTAGCCCTAACAATCCTCCGGTACTGTGACCAATCAGATGCACAGGTTGATTGCACGATTTGAGATATTTATGCAGCAGATCAACTGCCAATAAGATTGAACTAGCTTCATCCTGACTTTGGGAATACTCCCACTCTTGCACTGTCAGTTCACGCGACAAATAAGAAACCAACGGCTTGCTAAAGTATTGCAAACTAGGACTTGTATTCAACCAAATAACATCAGGCTGTTTAGTCATTAAATTTCCTTGCAAATAAATAATCAATTAAGCAATTAGTAGAACCGCAAATTTTTTCGCTACTAATCGCTAATTAGCACTTTTGGGTTCAGCTTCTTGACAATTATCTTCAACTAACCTGAAAAATAGCTTACACTAAATCTTGATTTAATGAAAATATTTTTCATTAACTATGATGAAGATGCAAATGAGCGGTTTTGTCTTCAATGCAACATTCAGCGTTCGTCAACCCTCCTCAAGGAGATTTGTTTCTAATTCTTTGGGTAGATATAATTTGAAAGTGGCATTATCCTACCATATAAATTGATAATTGTGAGCTCTTACGGGCACCTTTTGCCCTCCGGCAACAAATTAAAGAAGCACATTTTTCTTCGCTTTCTGAAAGCCTTACTGTGTAGGGGTTATAAGATGTGCATCTTAAGAGAAATCCAAAATCGACAGCCCAAAGGTGAAAAACATCAGATAGACATAACCCCCCTTGCCTCGTAGGGAAGGGGGGCTAATTATTTTCGATGCCTTCTGTTCTGTTTTGTTCTCTTCTCAATCACGGAGACGCTTTTTTTCTCTGTCATCTTTGAGAAAGTTATTAAAGCGATCGCTACTCAAAGCAGGCAGTAATTTTGTTGATTAGCAATCAATCACTCTTGTAGCGCTTTCAAATCTGCCAATTCTATAGCGATCGCGCTACGCTTTGTACATCCTAAGCTACAACCATAATTGACTTTCACTCTTAATAATCGTATCGCTTGATTACTCCTTTCCGGCTGAAACAATACCGAAATATTTTTTTATCTCACGCAGAGACGCAGAGGCACAGAGAAAGAAAAGATAGATAATTTTAGAGCGGGAAAGGAGTAATATCTCAGGAATTATTTGTTATTTCCTTATTTATTGATACTTATTATCAAGCATTTTTTCGCTTTATTGGTATTAGCTGTATGGCACCGTTAGGGGATGCAGTATTGTTAAATGAAAGCTATGTCTAGTTTCTGGTTTCAAATACCGCTTTTGTAAAGGTTGCCACTGATGCCACAATTTATAACGATTTTCTGCTAATAAATTCGCAAAAGTGGGAAGTTTAGTTTCCATTTCTGACTCGAAGACATCCGTTAGCCACTCGCCTAAGACTACACTATCTTGAATTGAACCTAAAATGTCTTGGATATTTTTAACTTCTGCGACATAAACTGAGTAAGATTCGCCGTAGAATTCGGTAAATAACTCCATCTGATAGCGCACGCGCTTGGCTTGTTTACGCAAAGTATGCAGCATTTCGCCGTTAGTTGCCAATTCTTTCTCTATTTTGTCAGCATCTAACCCTTTGAGAATGACAAACTCTGCTTTTTCGGCTTGCGTTCCCACTAACCAACCGGGATCTAACAATAAACTACTCACTTCCGGCAAAAGTAAATCCGGTAGTAAGAATTGCATAGGCAAAGATGCTAGAGGTAGATAAGTTGGCTTTTCCAACCACTCGTTCATTCCATCTTTTAGAGACTTATAATGATCATCTTTAAATGTTGCTTGCACCCCTTTTAACGCGTCTTCGCGTTGTTTAGCTAAAGCATCGAAAGCTGTTTGGAGAGATTTTTGTTCTTTACGCGGTAAATGTGGACGGTAAGTATTTTCTAAAGATTCTTTGAGCACATCCAAATCGCGTAACGTGCCAAGAGTACGAGCAATTTTGCCAATATTTTTATCGCTTGCTGGCTTAGGTAAATCTAAAGCTAGCCCAAATCTGCTGACTGCTGTGCGTAGACGACGCATCCCTACTCGCATTTGATGCAGAGCTTCTGGATCTTCGTCTTTCTTAACTGTTTTTTCCCACTTTAAAGTTTTTTTAAAGTGTTTTTTCATCGCTTCGTGAGCATAATCTCCTAGCGTTTTTAGTTTAGCGTGTGCAACTAATTCCATAATCTTATTGGTCAGAGCTTGATAGCAATAAATGCTTAATTCAGTTATTGCATCATAACACTCTTGACAAAATTTTATCTAATTCTTGATATATATTTCTTTCTTTTCTCTACTATTGATTATTCATACTATTGATGGTTGTTTATATTGTCAAATAATATCAATTATATCAAATTTATAATTATAAAATATTATGATATTTAAAGTCACATATAAACTTAATAAATCTTATATTTGGCTTTAAAAGCCGGATGAGGATTATAGTTTTTGTGATTATTTTCTCCAAAAGAGTATGATAAAGCACATAATAACAATATATTGCACGATGGTAGTTTAAGTAAAATGGATAACTCATATTTACTAAGTCAAGTTTCGTTAACTTTTACTGACGGTTTTAAACAATACAGAGAAGACCTTTCAGCGGTGCTGCTGACTCCAGAAAAGCATTTGTGGTTGGGTTCAGACGAAACCTCGACTATTGAGCGTCTTTCTTTGGTTGATGGGGATAATTTTGCAAATCATGAACGCTATCGAGTAGCAGAATTTATTGATTTACCGGCACCAGAAGAAGAAGAAATTGACATTGAAGGACTTGCTTACACTGATTATTATCTTTGGTTAGTGGGTTCCCATAGTTACAAACGCAAAAAGCCTAAATCTGATAAATCAGATGAAAAAAACATTCAAAGACTGGCAACAATTACCACAGAACCTAATCGTTATATTCTGGGAAGAATTCCCCTTGTGGACGGTAAGTTGTTTTCATCATGCCCGCACCCACAAAATCCAGATATATTGTTAAGTGCCGCCAAACTCGAACTAACTCCGACAGGAAACTTGTTAATGACAGCTTTAGCAGACGATCCTCATTTAGGCTTTTTTGTGAAAGCAGCAATTCCGGGGAAAGATAATGGCTTTGATGTGGAAGGGATGGCTATTTGTCAAAAGCGAGTTTTTATCGGTTTGCGTGGTCCGGTTTTGCGTGGTTGGGCGGTGATGCTGGAAGTAGAATTAGAAACATCTACCCCCGGAATCATGACACTGGGGGAAATTGGCAAAGAGGGAAAGCTATATAAAAAGCATTTTCTGTTTTTGAATGGTTTGGGAATTCGGGATATGCATCTTGATGGTGAAGATTTGTTGATTTTAGCCGGACCGACAATGGATTTAGATGGACCGGTGCAACTTTATCGTTTGCGAAATGCTGTGAATCTGTCAGAAAACACGCTTCATTATCCAGAGTTTCTGCAAAATATTCCTTATGGAAACAAAGTTGAACACGCTGAAGGCTTTGCGCTATTTCAAGATGTAACAGGGATACCTTCTGTATTGGTGGTTTATGACTCGCCGGCAAAAACTAGGCTTTTTGGTGATGGTGGTGTGATGGCTGATGTATTCCGTCTGGCTTAAAGGTTGGTTGAGATTGCTTGAACGGGACAGGTGGGTATACATTGTTCGCAGACGATGCAGCGCGATCGCGTAAATGTCAGCTTATATGTTTCCGGATTTAGGGTAAGCGCTTCGGTGGGACAAACTCCTGTACACAAGCCACAGTGGACACACACATCTTCATCAATCACTATTTCCCCTAATGTAAGGGAAACGCTGATATGTTGCGATCGCATCCACTCAATCGCTGCATCTAGCTGATCTATGTCGCCTGATAATTCAACTACAAGTTTACCAATTTGATTTGGAGCAACTTGAGCGCGGATAATATTTGCAGCTACGTTGAATTCTTTCGCCAGTCTATAGGTAACTGGCATTTGTACGGCGCGTTTGGGAAAGGTGAGAGTAACTCTTTTTTTCACAGCTTGGCGATTGCGTTTTTCTTTGTATTAGCTTAAACGTTTCCTAACCCGCGCAGAACTAAAGTTCGGGGCTAACAGCTTAAGCTCATTTAAATCGAGTTAACATTCTAGCAGAATAGGCATTAGTCCTCTTTCAGAGGACTAGTGCTATTAGCCAGGGGTGATGATACAGGCGTGCAAGTGTGGAATTACAAACCAGCAAGAGGAAAGAGGTAAACTGAAGAAGACGCAGCTTAATAAGATTTAATAAATTTGTTATGAGTACAGATTCACCTATATCTCCTCAAAAGCCAGAAATTACGAGTGGGACGCGCTTAAGAAATTTTCTCATTGCAATGGTAGCGATCGCTCTTAGCGTTGCCTTATTTTTAGGATTGCGAGCTCAAACCTCAGAAGCAACTCTTGCAAAGTTAGATCAAGGGTCTACACCATTAGAATTAGCTTTGACAAATGGCAAGCCAACGCTAATGGAGTTTTATGCTGATTGGTGTACTGTTTGCCAAAAAATGGCACCAGATATGCAACAGTTGGAGACACAATATGCTGACAAAGTTAATTTTGTCATGCTGAATGTAGATAATAACAAATGGCTGCCAGAGATGTTGAAGTATCGGGTTGATGGAATTCCCCATTTTGTTTTTTTGGACAAAGATGCAGAAATGATCGCCCAGGCGATCGGCGATCAACCGCGTACAATTATGGGAAGTAATTTAGAAGCCTTGGTTGCTGGTTCTGCTTTGCCTTATGCTCAAGCTAGCGGACAAGTTTCTAAATTTACCGCACCAGTTAAACCAACGAGTAGTAAAGACGATCCTCGTCTTCATAGTAGCCAAGTTGTGAATTAGCAAAAATTCTTAATTCCTCAGTTCACTTTCCTGAAATTCCCCTCTTCTGTTGGTGGGGAATATTATTTTTTTGCTTTATTACTCCTCATTGGAGTGAAGCGACTCCAAAACCCCACTGCGGATCATCAGTTGGGGCCACATCAATAAGAAAAAGCCCATCCAAGTTAATATAGGCACTGAGACGAGAACTGTTAACCAGATAATTTTAAATACTATCCAGCTACCACTAATTAGGGTTACACCTGTTAAAAGAATAGACCAAGGCTGACACCACCAAGGTTTGTAGTTCCAAGGACTGATAGGCTTTTGTTCAGACATTTAGTGTTATGTATGGCAATGAAAATAATCCTTTTACAAGTTGTAGCGTAAAAGCAGGCTGAAGAGCGCTAATCAGGTAAAAAGTAAGTTTGATGCTGTGTTTGAAAGAATGCGATCGCAAAAGCTAAATTAAGCTTCTACAACTTGAATTTCATCGAGCTTGCTAATCACCACATCCGCACCTTGGACATTCTCTGATTTACCAATCCAAGTAATACCAATGCAACCTGCGGCTTTAGCATTACGCGCCATTTGCATATCACCCACAGCATCACCTACCATCAAGGTAGCACTCGGTTCTACTCCCAAGGCTTGGCAAGCTTGTAAAAATAATATTGGATCTGGTTTACCCGGACCTTCATCGACTCCCATTTCCAATTGAATGTAATCGCTCAATTGGTGATGCTTGACAAATGCGTTAACTTCTGCGGTTGTTGCCGCTGAGAGTATACCGAGTTTCAATCCAGTTTTTGACAAAGATTTTAATACTTCTAAACTACCAACAAATAGCGGTGAAGAAGTTTCGCCGATGTATTTTTCCGCTTCATCTAAGGCTTGACGGGCGATTTTGAGCGATTCAAACCAACTTTTTCCTGTTTCTGCGATATATGCGGCAGCGGCAACTTCTGTTTCACGACGACTCGCTACGGCAATTAAACCCGCAGGATCTAGACTTGAGCCATTAATCCCAAATGCCATTAACAATGGTTCAGAAGTTCCGGGAATTTGAGCATCTATCATTCTTGCTGCTTTTTGTGCAAGCGATCGTAAATACGCTTCTGAATCTTCCAGAGTACCGTTTTTGTCAAACAAAATCGCCTGGATATTCGCAAACGTCATGTTTTTACACTTAATAGTTGCCACAATCCACCCTCTATAAATAATTTTAAATTGCTAATTTATATAAAAAAAGAGAGGTTTTTCCTCTCTTTCTACAATGATTTGAAGGGCATTATTATTCTACGGCTGAAGGTGCTTCCTCAAGGGTCGCTGAAGGTATTTGCTCTTCTACTGCTGAGGGTATATCTTCTTCTACTGCCGAAGGTATTTCCTCTTCTACTGCTGAGGGTATATCTTCTTCTACTGCCGAAGGTATATCTTCTTCCACTGCCGAAGGTATATCTTCTTCCATTGCCGAGGGTATATCTTCTTCAGCTAAGGCTTCAGTATCAGCTACCGCAGTCACACCTTGCTGTTTAGCTAACATTTGTTCGCGATATTTAGCAGCCATTTCTTCTGCTTTATCGTAGACCAAATCGCGATTTTTAATCATGTCACCCGGTTCGGGTTCTAACTGTTTGGTAGACAGAGAAATCCGACCTCTTTCTGCATCCAAGTCAATGATCATGACTTTCACTTCATCATTGACATTAAATACACTGTGAGGTGTATCAATATGTTCGTGAGAAATTTCCGAGATGTGCAACAGACCACTAACACCGCCAATATCAATAAATGCACCGTAAGGCTTGATACCGCGAACTGTACCTATAACAACTTCGCCAACTTCTAAGCGATTCATCTTACGCTCAACCAGCGCGCGACGATGGGATAGAACTAAGCGATTACGCTCTTCGTCTACTTCTAAGAATTTCAATGGCAAATCTTCACCTACCAATTCTTCTTTAGGTTTGCGGGTGCTAATGTGAGAACCTGGGATAAAACCACGTAATCCCTCGATTCTTACCAAAGCTCCACCACGATTGGTCGCAAACACACCAGAACGAACAGTAGCATCTTCTGCTTGCAATTGCCGTACTCGCTCCCAAGCTCGCATATATTCAATGCGACGAATGGAAAGAGTTAATTGACCATCTTCGTTTTCATCTGTGAGGATGAAAAATTCCCGCGTTTCGTTTGATTGTAAGACTTCTTCCGGGGCATCGACCCGGTTTATAGACATTTCTTGTATAGGTATATATGCTGCTGTCTTTGCACCAATGTCAATCAGAGCGCCGCGCGGCTCTATACTGAAAACGGTTCCTGGTACAACATCACCAGGGCTAAAGTGATAATCGTATTTGTCTAATAGAGCAGCGAAATCTTCGTGAGTGAAGCCAATTTCTGTAGCGGTTAATTTCTGATTGACCATGCTGTTTTGTACCTGGTTTTAGTCTCCGTAAAGTTGTTGAGCAAGCCGAATGTATACGCAAACGCCTTTATTGCAGCTGTTTACATTTACATCTTTTCCATCCTAGCGCAGAAAAGCTGGATTAAACACATATCAACTTCCAGATTGAAAATTATATCACACATCCAAAGTCGTAATTAATCATTTAATAATTATTTTTAGACAAGGAAGCGTTAGGAAGCTCGAAATAAGAAACAACAAAATAATAGCAAAATCATCAAAAAATATCCGCTGTTACCATTTGGTAGCAGCGGATATTAGCTTATATTTTGTCCTTAAAAGTCTAATACCAGAGAAAATCTACTACTCGTCTTTCTTTTCAATACGGGGAGGTTCGCGAAATGCGATCGCAAAGAAAAGAACTCCTATTGCCAAAGTCAAAATCAAAATGTATGCAATGCTTTCCATATCACAACTTCCTACCTATCCAGCCAGTCTAGTAATGATAGTGTACCAAGATACAGTCTATAAGGGATGAAGTATGAAAGATAAAGGATGAAGTATGAAGATTTACAAATTTTTTTATACTTCACACTTCATTGTTTTTTACACTTTATCCTTTATCATTCATCCTTTATTAAGCTTCCTTCCGGCGGGTTGACTTGTCACCCACTTTCTGGAATAGACCCCATTCAACTTGTTCTTCGAGATCCGCGTCAACACCAGCAAAAACGTCTCGGTAGATTGTCCGAGAGCCGTGCCAGATGTGACCAAAGAAGAACAGCAGAGCAAACACAGCATGAGCGAAGGTAAACCAACCTCTGGGACTGGTACGGAAGACTCCATCGGGTTTAGCGATCGCTAAATTGCCAAACCTGGTGCTTTGGTCTCCGTCAAACTCAAATGGTTCACCCAACTGTGCTAAACGTGCGTACTTCTTCACATCAGCTGGATCTTCAAAGGTTTGTCCATTCAACTGACCACCGTAGAAGCTTGCAGTCACACCAACTTGCTCAAAGCTGTATTTTGATTCTGCCCGACGGAAAGGAATATCCGCACGAACAACACCATCAGCATCGGTCAAGATGACTGGGAAGGTTTCAAAGAAGTTCGGCAGACGACGTACATCTAATTCTCGACCTTCGCCATCTTTGAAGACTGGATGACCCAACCAAGATAAAGCAATACCATTGGTTTTATTCATCGGTCCTACGCGGAACAAACCACCTTTAGCGGGGCTATTGCCTACGTAGTCGTAGAATGCCAGTTTTTCGGGAATTCGTGACCAAGCTGCCGGAAGACTTGCGCCATCGGCAATGTCAGCTTGTACGCGACGATTAATTTCTTGTTTGAAGTAACCTTGATCCCATTGATAACGGGTAGGACCAAACAGTTCAATTGGAGTAGTGGCGTTACCGTACCACATAGTACCAGCAACGACGAAGGCGGCAAAGAATACTGCGGCAATACTGCTAGAAAGTACAGTTTCGATGTTCCCCATCCGCAAAGCTTTGTAGAGCCTTTCGGGTGGTCGTACTGTCAAGTGGAATAAGCCAGCAATAATACCAACCACGCCAGCAGCAATGTGGTGAGCCACGACGCCACCAGGGTTAAACGGGTTAAACCCAGCCGGTCCCCACTCAGGCGCCACTGCTTGAACGTGACCTGTTAAGCCGTAGGCATCAGAAATCCACATCCCCGGTCCAAATAGCCCGGTGAGGTGAAAAGCACCAAAACCAAAACAAAGTAAACCAGATAAGAACAGGTGAATGCCAAACATTTTTGGCAAATCGAGAGCGGGTTCACCAGTGCGGGGGTCTTGGAACAGTTCCAAATCCCAGTAAACCCAGTGCCAAACGGCAGCTAAGAATAATAGACCAGAAAGAACGATGTGAGCAGCGGCTACACCTTCAAATGACCAGAAACCAGGATCGTAACCTGGCTGTCCTGTGACGTTCCAGCCACCCCAAGAACCAACTACGCCTAAGCGTGACATGAAGGGTAGCACATACATCCCTTGACGCCACATTGGGTTAAGTACGGGATCGCTGGGGTCAAAAATAGCTAGTTCGTATAAAGCCATCGAACCAGCCCAGCCTGCCACAAGAGCTGTGTGCATCAAGTGTACAGATATCAGCCGACCCGGATCGTTCAGAACGACTGTATGTACTCGGTACCAGGGTAGTCCCATTGACTACGCTCCTCCTCGATGAATTATGTTTACAAGCAAGTTTTCGGTTTTTTGTTATTGCCACCAAATTTTTCCACAGTTTTGTCTTAAAAGTCAGACAATGTAAAAAATTTGGTAATGCTCACACGCTTCGGTAATCTTACCCCGAAGGGTAGCGATCGCCGGGTTACACCGCACGCAGTAAATTTTGTTTAATAAAATTCACTTTTTGTTCCGGAAGAACAAGACAAACGTTTTTTAGGCGTTTGGGCGGTTGAAAGTGCTTTGCTATCGCAAGCGCAAAAATGAGAATGTTTTAAAAAGTGTAACTATTGATGGAATTGTTTGCAAGCGGGTAAGTTATGGCGATCGCGTAGCATTACGGATAAAGTGGGGAGTGGGCAATGGGAAATGGGCAATGGGCATTGGGCATTGGGCAATGGGCATTGGGCATTGGAAATTAAAAAACTCAAGAACGTAATGCCGTTCAAATAGGATTCCTTCCATGCCCTATGCCCCATGCCCCATGCCCCATGCTAGCTACTTCACAACCAAATCGATATTTTGCAGATGACACCTCGTTTCGGCACTACCTAGGCGCTCGATTACTTGCTCGGCACTCATTAGACGCTTCAGCACGACTTGACCGATGGGGGCTACTTGTTGGGGTGCTGTTGGCTTCACTTCAACGGTTAAAACGGCTTCTTCGGCTCGGTAAAGCCATAACAATTCATTTTGTTCTACTAGACAAATATTCAATTGCTGAATATCTGGTTGACGTCGCCATGCGGTTATCTGCCACAATCCTTCAGATGCCCAAACTCTGCCAACTGTCCATCCTTGTGATAGAAAGAAGTACTTCACGCTTTTAGTCTCGCTATTAGACTATCAATTTGCTGTTTACAATATCGCTTTTGCGTTTGTTAATTATGTATCAACATGCAGTTTATCCATAAAGCTATGCAAAAATATCATTTTCCTCAGTCTCTTGAACTACCGTCAAAGCTTAACAAATCTCAACTATAGGAAATATGAATTTATGACAAAGTAATTCATAAATTGTAATTTTTATTCAATAAGAATTGTTAAATGAACTGAGAATATCAAAATATATATTTTTGTTAATTTTTTTGGATCTACTATGGCTAAGTTGTAGTGATGATATTGCAAAGCTTTAAATACAAGCAAAAAATTAAATAAAGTATTTAGGCACGCATATAGTACAATAGCTCACCGCTAATATCAAAAATTTTAATGCTATGACCTGGTTTTTCTTGCCACTAAAGCCGTGGGGTAGAATTACAAAACTGCTTTGTTTGTTTTGTTTATGTTTATTGTTGGTTGTTAGTTGCGGTAATCCCCAACAGACAGGGACTTCACCATCTGATGTGAATTCTACAGGCAATGGTCGTATTACTGTAGGTACAACACAGAAGCCACGTACTTTAGATCCGGCTGATGCTTATGAGTTAGCATCGCTCGGTTTAGTGTATAACATGAGCGATCGCCTCTACACCTATGAACCAGGAAGCACGGAAATTAAGCCTCAATTGGCTACAGCTTTACCGCAAATCAGTCCTGATGGTTTAACTTACACGATTCCCCTGCGTCAAAAAGTAATTTTTCACGATGGGACTCCTTTTAATGCGGAAGCAATGGCATTTAGTCTCCAGCGTTTTCTCCAAAATAAAGGGAAACCGTCTTTCTTGCTATCAGATGTGGTGGAATCAGTAAAAGCTACTGGGGAATATGAGTTAACCATCAAACTGAAAAAGGCTTTTGCAGCGTTTCCCTCACTGCTAGCATTTTCTGGAGTTTGTCCAGTTTCGCCTAAAGTTTACGAAATTGGTGAAGGTAAATTTAAGCCGAATATTTTTGTGGGAACTGGTCCTTACAAATTGGCGAATTTTGGGACTGATTCGGTGCAATTTGATGTTTTTGATAAGTATTGGGGAGAAAAGCCAGCTAATAACGGTATTAAACTGCAAATCCTCAGCAGTGGAGTGAATTTGTATAATGCTTTCCGGAAAAAGTCTGTAGATGTAGCTTATTTGTCTATGGACGCGGATCAAGTTCGCAGTTTGAAAGAAAGAGCACAAAATGGCGATTGGCAAGCAATCCCGATTCAGGGTAGCGTCATGAGTTATATGGCTCTGAATCGAAATCAAAAGCCTTTAGATAATCCCGTTGTCAGACAAGCGATCGCTTCCATGATTGACCGTTCGCAAATTAAAGAGCGAGTTTTATATGGTCAAGCCGATTCAGCTTACAGTATGATACCCACAACTTTAAATGTTTCCAAGCCTCTGTTTGAAAAGCAATATGGAGATGGCAACACTGAAAAAGCAAAACAACTACTAACATCAGCTGGTTTCTCAAAAAGCAATCCGGCAAAGGTAGAAATTTGGTATCCTTCTAGTTCTCCTACTCGCAGTTTGGCAGCTATAGTACTCAAAGCTTTAGCTAAGAAAACAATGGATGGAATTTTGCAATTTGAAGTAGTTGCTGTAGATTCCACAACATTTTTTCAACAAATTCCCAAAGGTATATATCCAGCAATTTTGCTCGATTGGTATCCTGACTTTTTGGATGCAGACAATTACATTCAACCGTTTCTCTCTTGCGATAAGGGTTCAACTGCAAAAGGATGTCTTGACGGTGGAAGTCAGTCTCAAGGGTCATTTTACTATAGCGATCGCATGAATAAACTAATTGACCAGCAGCGGCAAGAGCAAAATCCCGAAGTTCGTCAAAATATATTTACAGCAATTCAAGAACTAGTAGTAAAAGATGTGCCTTACGTTCCTTTATGGCAAAGTAAAGACTTTGTTTTTGCTCAAAAAGGTATGGCTGGGGTACAACTAGATCCCACCCAAAATCTGATATACAAGATAATCAAAAAGTAGAGAATGGGCATTGGGCAATGGGCAATGGGCATTGGGAATTAAACAAGTTCTTTGAAAGTAATGCGCTCATTAAGGGAGCATGCCAATTTTGCCGCAATACCCTAGAAGGGTATCGCTATACGTACGAAGCCTGCCTTCGCAGGCTTTGTTTATTTAGCCCCAGGCTTCTAGCCTCTGGGCGTTTTTGCCAAATTGGGATGCTCCCCTCATTAATAGGATTCTTTCCATGCCCAATGCCCAATGCCCCATGCCCAATGCCCAATGCCCAATGCCCCATGCCCAATGCCCAATGCCCAATGCCCAACTAACAAGCATCAACCAATATTATGTCTCGTTCCAAAGCAATAACATATTACATAACTTCGCGTTTACTGTTAGCACCACTTCAACTGTTAACAATTATCACAATTGTATTTCTTTTATTAAGAGCAACACCAGGAGATCCAGCGGATGCAATTCTCGGTGGACGTGCTCCAGAAAGTGCTAAAGCAGAACTGCGAAAACAACTAGGTTTAAATCTGCCTATAGGGTTACAATATCTCAACTATGTAGGAAACTTACTGCATTTTGATATGGGAAGTTCTATCAGCAGTAGGGGACAGAAAGTGTGGGATATTATTTGGCAATACTTTCCAGCTACAGCAGAATTAGCGGTATTTAGTATTGCGATCGCTTTAATTGTCGGTATTACTGTCGGTACTATTTCTGCTTCTCGTCCTGGCACACCTCTTGATGTTGGAGGACGATTATTTGGAATCATCACTTATTCACTTCCCATGTTTTGGGTAGGAATGCTTTTGCAATTAATTTTCGCAGTTCAACTTGATTGGTTGCCTTTGGGAACGCGCTTTGCGGCAACTGTTCCTACACCCAATCATATCACTGGTTTATATACAATAGACAGTCTATTTAGTGGCAATTTAAGTCAGTTTTTTACTGCTTTGTATTATCTGATTCTTCCGAGTTTTACCTTAGGAATTTTGCTGAGTGGAATTTTTGAGCGGATTGTGCGAGTTAATTTAAAGCAAACTATGAAAGCAGATTATGTAGAAGCTGCTAGAGCAAGAGGTATTGCTGAGAAAAATATTTTAGTTTCTCATGCTTTAAAAAATGCTTTAATTCCCGTGATTACAGTTTTAGGGTTAACTTTTGCTTCTTTATTAGGTGGGGCAATTTTGACTGAGGTAACATTTTCTTGGCCCGGTTTAGCGAATCGATTGTATCAAGCGATTACCGAGCGCGATTATCCTACAGTACAGGGAATCATGGTATTTTTTGGAGCGATTGTTGTGGGTGCAAGCATTTTAATTGATATTTTAAATGCATACATAGACCCACGGATTAGATATTAGGAAATAATTTCTCAATGATGTAGAGACGAGGATTTATTCCGTCTCTACGAGAGCATCGCAATAAAGCCGCAATACCCTAGAAGGGTATTGCTATACCTACGAAGCCTGCCTTCGCAGGCTCTATCATATAGCCTGCGAAGGCAGGCTTTGTTTGTTTAGCCCCAGGCTTCTAGCCTGAGGGCTTTTTTGCTAAATTACGCGCATCTTCATACAGAATTGGTATCAGTTGCTTCAAGATAGTTGTGTCGTTACCACAACTGCAATTTGTATAAGTAAAATTAAAGCCGTATTTAATACCGCTTAAGCTGTGGTTATCGATGGACAAGCTGTATTAACCACAACTGCAATTTGTATAAGTAAAATTAAAGCCGTATTTAACACAGCTTAAGCTGTGGTTATCACACTGCAATTTATATAAATAAAATTAAAGCTGTATTTAATACAGCTTAAGCTGTGGTTATCGATGGACAAGCTGTGGTTATAAACGCACAAGCTGTATTAACCACAACATCATCTGTGGTTATAAATGTAGAAGCTGTGGTAACCACAACATCATCTGTGGTTATGAATGCTTGAAAATTATTAAGGATTGAAAAGAGCGATCGCACTATCTAAAGTGAAATTAATTATGCGTTACCTGAAACCCTTGTAGAGACGCGATAAATTGCTTGTAGAGACGACGATTTATCGCGTCTCTAGGTCTGTAGTTGGTATACTTGTTCATAATTAAACTTTTATACAATGCGTGGATAACAGTGATATTGCTGTAAAAATCCTGTTTTTAGCAGCCGATCCGAGTGATGAACGTCGGTTGCGTTTATTGCAAGAGTTACGAGATATTCGCGAGCGGCTGCAACTATCCAAAGAGAGAGATAAATTTATATTAGAGTTCCGTGAGTCGGTTCGCGTTGGGGACATAACACAGGCAATATTCGATGTCGATCCGCAAATTGTGCATTTCTCCGGACATGGAACAAGCGCAGGTGAGCTTCACTTTGAGAGTTTAACAGGAAAATCCCAGCTTGTACAAGCTGATGCTTTAGCAGCGCTATTTGAACAGTTAGCAGAGAAAATCGATTGTGTAGTCTTGAACGCTTGTTATTCTGAGATTCAGGCTCAAGCGATCGCACAACATATTAGATTTGTCATTGGGATGAATCAAGATATTGGAGATAAAGCAGCGATCGCCTTTTCGGTTGGTTTTTATAAGGCATTAGCTGCAAATCGTTCAATAGAAGAGGCTTATAAGTTTGGCTGTGTAGAAATTCAACTATATAATCTTCCAGAGCATCTCAAACCAGTTATCTATATAAATCCCTCCCCAAAGCCGAGAGTTAAAAAAATAATTCCTAATCCCTTTGTACCCCAAAATGGCAGAATAGAACAGCCGCAACAATTCTTTGGACGACAGCGAGAAATCCAAAGAGTATTTGAGGTGTTAAATAGTGGTAGTAGCGTAGCTTTAATCGGAGAAGGTGGTATTGGCAAGTCTTCTCTGTTATGGGAGATTTGCCGAGTTGCAGAAAATCGTCTTCAACAGTCGCGTCAAGCAGTTTTCTTTGATTTAAATGACGTTGGTGATGAAAAAGACTTCTACATTGCTTTGTGTGACAAGGTTGGTATCGCCGAAAGTAAAGGTTATAAACTAACTCGCAACTTGCGACAACGCGATAAAAAAGTACTGCTAGCTTTAGATAATGTTGGCAAACTTACCTGGAAAGGATTTACTCGTCAAGTTCGCGATCAACTGCGCGGTTTAGCTGAGGGGGGTGATGCTCCTCTGCGTTTGATTTTAGCTGCTAATGAACCTCTGGAAGATTTGTTTAACGACAGTCACAATGATGGCAAAACATCACCGCTTGCAGGTATTTGCCAAGAAGAAAATATCCAACCTTGGGAGGATGCCATCATGCGTGATTTTATTGCCGCTCGTTTGAAGAATACTTCTGTGAGTTTTGCGGAAGAGGAAATTATTCAACTTCTCCAAGAAAGTGGCGGACATCCTCGGAAGCTGATGCAACTGTGCTATCGAACTTATCGGAAATATGCCGAGGGTGGGCAATGAAATACACAACTTTGACCTCTCTCCCAACCCCTCCCCTACAAGGGGAGGGGAGCAAGATTACTCCCCCTTCCCTCATAGGGAAGGGGGCTGGGGGGTTAGGTCTGTTTTTCGTTTTCGCGATAATGAACTACACAACTTTGACCTCTCCCCCAACCCCTCCCCTTGTAGGGGAGGGGAGCAAGATTACTCCCCCTTCCCTCATAGGGAAGGGGGCTGGGGGGTTAGGTCTGTTTTTCGTTTTCGCGATGAGGTTCTCCGCTACTGGGATATATAAGGAGAACCTGCAATGACGCAACGCCCAGTTCCCCGCCTAGACTTAGCGCCGAAACTCAAGCGTCCCCTGTCCCTGTGGAACCCGTTGGATTATCTGCGCCTGTTGTACTGGGTATTTTACTTCCCCCAAGCTTTGCGGTGGTATGTGGACACCTTTGGAGGTGGGTATATTCCTGAAGGAGAAATGAATTGGCGCAAGGGATGGCAGTTGCTTTCTCAAAACCCGATTCAGCGTCAGTTACTTTTACAAGGGGTGGTTTTGACAATTGTCACGCCCTCAATTTTAGGTTTGATTCTTCAGGAAATACACGTTTTTGTTTATTGGTTCGGCGTGGCGGGAGGCATCGCGGTAGGCGTGGTGGTTGGCGTGGTGGTTGGCGTGGTGGTTGGCGTGGCGGTTGGCGTAACGTTCGGCGTGGCGTTTGGCGTGGCGTTTGGCGTGGCGGTTGGCATCGTGGCGTTTGGCGTGGCGTTTGGCGTGGCGGCGGTTGGCGCGACGGTTGGCGTGGCGATTGGCGTGGCGGCTGGCGTGGCGTTAGGCGTCGCGTTTAGCGTCGCGTTTAGCGTCGCGGGAGGCGTGGCGTTTGGCGTGGCGTTTGGCGTGCCGGGAGGCGTCGTGGCGCTTGGCGTGGCGTTTGGCGTAGCGGGAGGCGTGGCGGCGGTTGGCGTGGCGTTTGGCGTGGCGTTTGGCGTGGCGATACTTCGTCCAGAAAATTGGCTGATTAGCGCAGCTTTTAACTTACGTTTTGTCCAAAATAGTAGCTGGTTATTTCCTCGCATTACTCTGATTCCTCTGTCGTATCTGACTTTGCATTTGCAAAAGTGGCTACAACAAGATTGGGAAATAGGTTTGCATAATGTAAATCAACTACTGGCATATTCTCTGCAATTCGTTCCTGTTGTCAAAGCAGTTAATCAGGTACTTGCCAAAACGCCATCAGAGCAACTTATCTGGCGTGTTTCTCGTTTAGCTGAAGCTCCTTTTGACTGGAAACTAGTAGGTTTTGCTTCAGCTTCTTTAGTGAAACAAATTAACTCAGAACTAGTTAGAGGTTTCTTATTTTTTCGTTATTTTAATGAACCATTTTCTCCTCCTCTAAGAGTCCCTCTTCGCCTAGACACCGCAGCCCGTGCTGCTGCGGCTGGTTTTTGGTATCTCCATGAAAAAGAACCAGCCGAAGCAATGAAGGCTTTTGCACAGGTACGATCGCTTCTTTATGGTGAGGAAATGTTCACCCTCGCCGAAACTCTCGCAGCCTTTGACAAAGCTAAAACTGCAAACACCATTACTGCTATACAAATCCCTTGCTTCCCACAAGAACCGCTGCTGCGTCCAACTACCTGGGAAACACTCACATCTCTAAAGCGGGTAGTTGAAAACGTCCAACTTGTGGAGCGCAGTTCTTCCCGTTTTCTACGCTCCTCAGCCCTCAACCGTGCTTTAGGGGAACTGAAAACTATTCTAAATAATAAGAAATCTTTGCCCAACGCGGAGCGAGATTTAATTGTCAATATCGCCCAAACTTGGCAAGAAGCACTGCTGAATGTTGCAGGTGAAGTGGGCGAAATTGCCATTACCGAACCTGTAAATAATCCCTACGTTGCCGGGAACCCTGTGCAAGGCAAACTTTTCGTCGGAAGGGAAGCGGTTATACGACAGCTAAAAGAACTCTGGGTGACAAATCATCAACTCCAGTCTGTGGTAATCTACGGTCACAGGCGCATGGGCAAAACTTCCATCCTGCGAAACGTTGCTAATTTTGTCAGTGCAAATGTACAGGTAGCCTATGTCAACCTTTTAGAAGTGGGAGATGCACCCGAAGGAGTTGCAGAGGTAATGATGGCAATTTGTGATGCCATTTCTGAAGCGGTGCAAATTCCACCCCCAAGCAATGAAGATTTGTTAAGTCTTCCCTTGCCGACTTTTAGAAGATATTTGAAACAGGTAGAGACGCGATTAATGAGCCAGCCCGTTGCGGAGGTTCCCTCCGTTGTAGCGTCTGGCGTCGCGTCTCTGCAAAATCCAAAAGGTTTAATTATCGCTTTAGACGAGTTTGAGCAAATCGAGAAACTAATTGAAGCGGGGAAAATCCCTAAAGATTTTATGGGATATCTGCGGGGGTTGGCGCACAAAAGCTCTAAAATTGCCTTTGCTTTAGCTGGGTTGCACACTTTGGAAGAAATGACAAGCGATTATTTCCAACCTTTTTACGCTAGCGTTATTACTATTCGCGTTGGTTTTATGGAAGCCGGCGCAACAAAGGAAATTTTAGCAAATCCAGCTATTGAGGATTTTCCCCTCGACTATACCCCCGAAGCATTAGATAAAATCTACGACCTCACCCACGGACAACCTTATTTAGTGCAACTCGTGGGTTTTCAGTTAGTTCGTCGCTACAATGACCAAGTTTTTACCATGAGAAACCAACGTAACCCCGTTTTTACAGTGGAGGATGTGGAAGCTGTGATTAAAGATGCCGATTTCTTCAAAAAGGGAAGCGGCTATTTTAATGGTGTTTGGGGTCAAGCGGTGCGGGGTGCGGTTGGACAACGTGATATACTCAGGATACTTGCACCTCACCCACAAGGACTAACTCTGGATGCCTTAGTTCAATCTACAAACATGGATGAGGCAACTTTGCAAGAAGCGTTAAAAACTCTCACGCGCCATGATGTAGTTAAAGAAATTGACGGATGCTGGCGAATTATTGTAGAACTTTTTCGCCTTTGGGTTTTACAATTGTAGAGCATTTTTCTCTCAAGCGTGACTTTTTTCTTCGAGAAAAATATACTCGAAATATATCGTTGATGCCACAAGTCTCATGACATGGACACCTTTAAAGGATAGGTTGAATAACCTGCCACTCGTTCTCGCTGGACCAATTCTGAGACGCACTGAAGCAAATGCTGTAACTGTGTGGATAGCTTTGAAAGAAAGCCGCACTGTTTATTTAGCAGTTTTGGATACTAGCAAAAAATTATTACTTACAGCAAGCCGAAAAACAATTCAACTTGGTATTCATTTGCATGTTGTCGCTGTGACTGCCAAAGCAGAATCAAATGTGCTTTCACCTGGCGAAAATTATCTCTACAATTTAGCATTTGACCCTGGAGAAACGCTGAGTAAGCCTGGTATTTTAAATTCATCTGGCTCAATTGAAGATATTACATATGCTCCATATAACTTACCTTCTTTCGCGCTTCCACCAACTAATTTAAATCATTTACGCATCATTCACGGTTCTTGTCGCAAAGCACACGGAGAAAGTATTGACGCGCTTGCGACGTTAGACAAAATGATTACAGAAGCGTTAATACAAGACCCGAAAAAGCGACCGCATCAACTTTTCCTCACTGGCGATCAAATTTATGCCGATGATGTGGCAGATGCTTTACTTTTCATGTTAATTGATGCTAGTCAGACGCTTTTAGGATGGTCGGAGGTTTTACCAGATGTTGAAAATCTTGAAGAGTTAAATGCTGGAAAACGCAATAATTTAGCAACACATATTGCTGGGTTGACAAGTAGTCTGAGTAAATTTAACAAAATTTCTAATGTTGCTAAAAGCCATTTATTTACATTAGGTGAATTTTATGCAATGTATTTGTTTGCCTGGTGTGATGTGCTATGGACTAAATCTGAAGATTTACCAACATTTGCAGATGTTAACCCGAATGTTTCAGCCAAAGGAAAGGATATATCTTCATTTAATCAAGAACTTGGCTATTTACAACAATTTCAAATAACCCTCAAGGACATTAGACGCGCTTTAGCGAATATTCCGACCTACATGATATTTGACGATCATGAAATTACCGATGATTGGTATTTGAATATGGCTTGGTGCGATCGCGTCCTCAGCAAACCCCTAGGCAGACGTGTCCTGCAAAATGGTATGCTGGCATATGCTGTATTTCAAGGATGGGGAAATACACCAGACCAGTTTGAAGAAGGCAAACCTGGAGATGCATTACTTAAGGCTGCTGCTGCATGGTCAGCATCAAAGGGTAAAAACCTAGAGTATGAAAAACAAATCGCTCATCACATTGCTTTACCGACTGTTGCAGATATTAAAAACAACAACCCTAGAGGAATACCTCATACTGATAATAATATAAAATGGCACTACACAGTAACTAGTCCAGGCTATGAAGTTATAGTACTCGACACTCGCACTTGGCGCGAATTTCCCGGAAAAGATTTTGATTTCCCCGCACTTTTTGGTGCTAAAGGTTGCGATGAGCAAATATCAAAAGTAGTTCCTCCTAATACAAAAGTAACTTTTTTGATATCGCCTGGTCCAGTTATTGGTGTACCATTTCTAGAAGAAATACAAAAGACAGTTAAAAGTGTATCTGAGCAACTGGGTACTGTAGCTTGGGGTTTTGACCCAGAAGCTTGGAGTTTAGAAGAAGCTGCATTTGAAAGGTTATTTGCATCTCTAACTTTACGCGCATTACCAGCACAAAAAAGCCGAGTAATTATCTTATCTGGTGATGTTCATTACAGTTTTGGCGCTCGCTTGCAATATTCAGCAAAACGTCCATTTGAAAGTTTAGAAAAAATTGATACTGAGCTTGTAGTCGCTCAATTTACTAGCAGTTCTTTAAAAAACGAAGTTAAGGGAATAGGTGGCAGCCGATCTTTGCATACTAAAGGTTTTTTTCCAATAGAATTTATTCATAAATTACCAACTTCTAAGATTATCGGCTGGGAGAATAAAGGTGGTAAGGAATTAGAAATTGGTATTTCATATGCGATCATGGATAACACAATTCAATCTTTCCCTTGGAGAATTAAGGGAAGTCCTGCCGTAATTAATTTAGTTGAAGAGCGCATTTGGCATACAGCGTTAAAAATTACAGAAGAACCGGAATGGTTATATCGAATTGATTTTTTGTTAGCTAAATATGAAAAAATCACTGAGCCACCAGGTTCACGTCCTGTTGAAGCGAGATATGTAATAGCTCCTTTGCCTGGACAAGAACGCAAGGAATTTTTAGAAAAATATTTAGCGATCGCTAAAAATGATCGTGATTTTCGCGGTAAGTGGGGACACGGTAAACAAATTGTCGGAGTTAACAATATTGGCGAAATTACTTTTGAGTTTATTGATGGTAAAGAAATAGCTGTGCAAACACTTTGGTGGCGTCTTGAAAGTTGGGAAAAAGACAAGCTTTTAGAACCTTTCCCCTTAACTAGATCTGAAGTATCTTTGCTTTTTGATGACAAAGATTACCCAATGGCTGATATTTTGAATGAAAGATTCACTCTAGAGAATCTGCTTGAATAACGGTTTTATGCCACTTCCAGAACACGCAATAAATCATCGACCATTTCATAAGCATGACTAATCGAGGTATTACAAAAAAGAGCTAACGTTAGTTTGCGTCCATGAAAATTAGGTAGATGCATCGCCCATAGATTATAGCCCGGACCACCTCCACCATGCCCATACTTCTCACCATGCCTGGATTCAGGATCTGCCATGATTCCTAAACCATAACAAGGTTTTTTATACCAAGGATCGCGAGTACCTGTAGGCAGAAGAGTGAGCATCTGCTCTAACTGTTCAGCATCTAGCAATTTGCCGGAAAAAATGCCGTCAAAAAATTTTACAACTTCTTCAGCGGTAGAAGCAATTAATCCTGTCGCGCACCAGTCAGGATGATAACGAGGAATGACATTTTCAATGATTCCTTCGCAATTTAGGTATCGGCAATAGCCAGGTGTGAGAACGCCTTTTGTATCAACATGATGAGCGACATAAGTATTTTGCAAATCTAGTACTGAAAATACGTTATCTTCTAATGCCTGGGCAAAAGTTTTACCGCTAGCAGCTTCTGTCACTTCATGCAACAACATGTAGCCTGTATTTGAATAACTCCATCCTTCTCCTGGCTCAAAATCAAGTTTTCCTGTACAGGTTAATTCAGCGACTTTTTCATGCGTCCAAGGAATAGAAGGATTCTCACTAACGGCAGGCAAATAATCTTCTAGACTTGTATAATTTGGTATTCCACTAGTATGATTTAGTAATCGACGCAATGTGACAGAATCCGGAAATGGCATTTCAGGTAGCCATTTCTTGAGTGGATCGTCTAAATCTAACAACGCATCTTGAGCTAAACGCAATAAGCAAACGGAAACAAACGTTTTAGTAATGCTGTAAATGTAAAATGAGCTATTAATATTAAGAGCTTCCTTGATATCAAGATCGGAGAAACCACTACTCCCTAACCAGATTCCATATTTCTCATCATTAATAGCGACATTCACACCCATGCAGCCTGTGAAGTGAAGAGATTGGTTTAGTTTAGCCTGTAAAGAATCTTTTAATTTGCTACTCATTTGGGGAGGCGATATTCTCTGATTTGCCATACTTTTACCTAAGTGGTATTAGCTAATTAATATATTTGTACTATATACTAATTATGCTGCACATACAGGTTTACAACTTACCTATATCTTGCAGCATTCTTAACAAGCCCAAAGAAACCGGGCTTATGAACGAGAAATCCTTGTATCAAAGCGTCTGTAATTTTTCTTAAAGAAAATCCTGGTCAAATCATACTCATATCGACTATGATTTATTTAAGGTAAAAAACCTATCTGCAAAGCCTTGCCATAGGTGCAATACATATTTTCTCACGCAGCAGGTATTTTCTCGTCTCTGGGCTGCTGCCTAGCAACCGATTCCGGGAGGTTCTACTAAAGAGCAAAAAAAATGTGCGTTGCATATTGCCGGGATGATTTAAGAATACACGTCGATAAATTCGACATATTGTAGAGACGTTCCACCCGAACGTCTCTACGATTCATTCTTTGGATTATACAACGCCAAAAAGATGAGGCACTTACTGTAGGGCATTCCCAACGAGAAAGCAAAAAATTACAACATAAAAAAAAGGAGTACAAAATGAACTTTACTCGTTTTGAACACATTAACCTTTCTTGCAAAGATATTGACGCAACCAAAAAGTTTTATCAAAGCATCTTTCCTGATTGGTATGTGCGCGTCGAAGGAGTATTCAATGGTAATCGCTGGATGCATTTTGGCAATGATCAATTTTATCTTGCACTCAACGATGAGCCTGAATTAAAGAATGTGCATACCGCTTACGAAAATATCGGTATCAACCATGTAGGGTTTACGATTAAAGACGGGGAAGCGATGAAAAAGCTTCTTGATACTGAAGGCATTGAATATTACACAATGACTGCACCAGAAACCAAGCACAGAATTTACGTTAATGATCCAGATGGTAATGAGATTGAGTTAGTTGAATATAACTCAGACTATGCATTGAGGTAATTTTGAGTTAGGAGAAAGTTAATGAGTACAATAACAAAGAAAGTTGCAGTAGTTACTGGTGGAAATCGCGGTTTAGGATTTGAAGCTTCTCGCCAGTTAGCTAAACTTCAATATCAAGTAGTTCTCACCAGTCGAGATGAAGCAAAAGGTAAAGCTGCGGCTGATAAGTTGCAATCTGAGGGATTAGATGTAACATTTCATCCTCTTGATGTGACTAGTGATGAAAGTAGTCAAAAATTAGCTGAATTTATTTCTCAGCAGTTTGGAAAACTTGATGTATTAGTGAACAACGCGGCTATATATCTTGATGAACAAGTTGGGAATAACAGTGTTTTTGATGCCAAAATTGACACTGTGCAGCAAACGATGGAAACGAATGTTTACGGTGTTTTGCGAGTGACTCAAGCGTTAATTTTGTTAATGAAGAAACAGAATTATGGAAGGATAGTTAATGTTTCTTCTGGGATGGGGCAACTTCATGATATGGGTGGTGGTTACACCGGATATCGACTTTCTAAAACTGCTTTGAATGCCTTAACGCGGATTTTTGCGAGCGAATTACAAGGTACAAACATCTTGGTTAATTCGGTTTGCCCTGGTTGGGTCAAAACAGATATGGGTGGGGCAAATGCACCCAGAACTCCAGAACAAGGAGTTAATACAATTGTTTGGCTGGCAACTCTTGCAGATGACGGTGCTACGGGTGGATTTTTCCGAGATAAAAAAGCAATTGATTGGTAATATTATTTTGCTTCACGCACTCGTCGCAAAGTCGAGGCAGTGCGTTGGACGGGTCTCCCGGCTTGAAGCAACTGCCGTCGCAAAAAAGACTTTTGCAAGAATTCTAATAAAAGAAGTGCGATGTGTGGTGACAAGCTGTTGTTTGTTTACGCACTTCTTCTATTTTTATTTATTCTTGTCTTTATCTTCGAGTTTGCTGGCTTGTTTTAACACCGGGATGCATTGGTTAATCATCCAGATCAAAACCTCAATTGGTGAGTCTCCTTGCTGAATGCGGTTTTCGGCTTGGACACCAATTAGTGTTGTTTGCAGAATTAGCAAGAAAGCGATCGCTTTTTGACTTGCGTTTTTACGAGTTTTTTTACCTGACATCTGAATTCACCTTGTTTTTAGGCTGACAAGGTGAATTATTTTTTTGGGTATTTCCCCAAGCACATTCCCCACGCAGTGTCTATAATGCTTGTATCGTCAGGTTTTGCGGCTTGGGGAAGCTTGTGTGTTTGGGTAATTAAAAATTATTTCGATTTTCTTTATATTTGACTGATGTCAAGAAATATTCGTGGTGAGGAATCAGCTTTAGAGAATGTATTGAGTCTCGTAGAAGCACTGCTGCAACTGTCGGAACAGCAAGACTGTGAGTCAAAAGATCCACTTTGTGTTGTCTGGAATGCTGATAAGCTGCGAATCACCGGATATAAAAGCAAACAGACAAGAGGAAACAGAAGCACAACAACTGAAGTTGGTACAAAGAAGGAAGATTTACTCAAACAGATTAAAGATGCTGGCAAAAGTTTAAAACTTCCCCAACGGCAAAAAGCAGAATCTAGTGTTTCTCAAAAAGAAAGAGAATTATACGAACTTCAAGCTGCACTTGACTGGTTGGGAGAGTTGCAAGTGCTAAAAGATAAACTAATTAGAAAGCCACGTTATTGGAAATTTACCCTGACGCTAAAACATCAGACAGCGACGATAAAAGAGAATCTGGAGGTGGTTAAGCAGAAGTGGAAGGAACACCGAAAGACGAATTTAAAAGAAACATCCCAGATACAAACAGCAGATAATAGCTTCGATTGGCAAGAAATTTGCGGCAATATGCTGAAAAAGCACAAGCGTCTCACCACAAATGAGTTGCTGTTTGCTGATGAAGACATGAAATTTGACCTAGAAGATATTCATGTCCCTTTAGCATTGGTGGAGCGTAGCAAACCGAAGAAGTGCAGCGAGGATATTCCAGCAGAAGAAGGTTCGCGACTTTACGAACCGAGTTATGAAGAGAAGCAGCGATTTGAACATCAGGCTTTTTTAGGGCAAATTATCCGTGATGGTGTTGGTAAAACTCAAGGACACCGCATCGCTTTAATTGGGGAACCGGGTGCGGGAAAAACTACTCAGTTGCAAACTATAGCTTTTTGGATATTAAAGAAGAATCTCGGTTTACCAATTTGGATTTCTTTGGCAGACTTGCAAGGAAACAGTGTAGAAAATTATCTGCTGCAAGATTGGCTGAAGAATGCTTTAGAAGTGGTGCGTGTAAAAGAAGAACAGGAAAACGCTTTTGCAGATTTATTTAAGAATAATTCTGTGTGGTTGTTGTTGGATGCGGCAGATGAAATGTCTTCACTTCAACCATTAACTGAGATTTCGCAGCAGTTGACGGGATGGGTGAAAAATGCGCGGGTTGTGCTGACTTGTCGGGTGAATGTTTGGGAAGCAAACGCTAACGCTTTAGAAAAGTTTGAGACGTATCGGTTGCTGAACTTTGAATATCCGCAACAGGTGCAAGAATTTATCGAGAAGTGGTTTCAACCTCGGAACCTCACCCCCCAGCCCCCTCTCCTTATTAAGGAGAGGGGGAGTAACAAGGGGGAACAATTATGGAGGGAGTTAAATCAAGCTGAACGTCGTCAGCGCATCCAAGATTTAGTTAAAAATCCTTTGCGGTTAGCGCTGTTGTGTAGCACTTGGCAAGGTTCCGATCAAGGTTTACCGGAAACGAAAGCCGGACTTTATCAGCAGTTTGTGGAAGAGTTTTACAAGTGGAAAGAAAACCGCTTCTTTATCACCGAAGAGAAGCAAGAAGAATTAAACGCTGCGCTGGGACGTTTGTCAAAAAAGGCAATCGATCAAGAAACGTCACGCTTTCGGCTACGACATAAGTTTGTGCGTGAGGTACTAGGTGATGCAAAACAGGAAAATTCTTTATTTTGGTTAGCGTTAAAGTTGGGATGGCTAAATGAAGTTGGACTGGCTGCGGAATCAGCAACGAAAGAGAAAGTTTACGCTTTCTACCATCCCACATTTGAGGAATATTTTGCAGCGTTGGCGGTTAAAGATTGGCACGAGTTTCTGAATCATGTTCCCGACAACCCCGCGCTAGGCGTTTATCGCATTTTTGCCCCGCAGTGGAAAGAGGTGATTTTGCTGTGGTTGGGACGTGAGGATGTGGGGAAGAAGGAGAAGGAAGAGTTTATTAGTGCGTTGGTGGAATTTGATGATGGGTGCGGAGAATTCAGTGTTATTGATGAAGTCAAAAGGGGATTTTACGAGTTTCGCGCTTATTTTCTCGCTGCTGCCGGCATTGATGAGTGGAAAAATTCTTTAAAGGCAGATGCTATTGTGGCGGAAATTGTTAAATGGGGCTTTGGTGAGTTTAAAGTTGAACAAAAGAAGTGGGTGCGATTTCTTTATGCAATCATAGAGGGAGCAAGGACAGCACTGCCTCAGACAAATCACATAAAAGCGATCGCTGCTTTGGTGGAGTTAATCGGCAAACCACAACTGGATGATAGTACCCGAATGCAAGCGGCATCAAGCTTAGGGGAAATTGGCTCTGGCAACCAAGAAGCGATCGCTGCTTTGGTGGACTTAATCGGCAATCCACAACTGGATGATTTTACCCGAAGGCAAGCGGCATTAAGCTTAAGGAAAATTGGCTTTGGCAACCAAAAAGCGATTGATACTTTGGTGGAGTTAATCAGCAAACCACAACTGGATTATTCTACCCGATTGCAAGCCGCATCAAGCTTAGGAGAAATTGGCTTTGGCAACCAAGAAGCGATCGCTGCTTTGGTGGAGTTAATCGGCAATCCACAACTGGATTATTATACCCGAAGGCTATCGGTATGTAGCTTAGGGGAAATTGGCTTTGGCAACCAAAAAGCGATCGCTGCTTTGGTCGAGTTAATCAGCAATCCACAACTCGATGATTATAACCGATGGCAAGCGGCAGAAAGCTTAGGGGAAATTGGCTCTGGCAACTCTAAAGCGATTGATGCTTTGGTGGAGTTAATCGGCAATCCACAACTGGATTATTCTACCCGATGGCAAGCGGCAGAAAGCTTAGGCAAAATTGGCTCTGGCAACTCTAAAGCAATTGATGCTTTGGTGGAGTTAATCGGCAATCCACAACTGGATTATTTTACCCGATTGCAAGCGGCAGAAAGCTTAGGCAAAATTGACCCTGGCAACTCTAAAGCAATTGATGCTTTGGTGGAGTTAATCGGCAAACCACAATCGGATGATTTTACTCTATGGCAAGCGCCATCTAGCTTAGGAGAAATTGGCTCTGGCAACTCTAAAGCGATTGATACTTTGGTGGAGTTAATCGGCAATCCACAACTGGATTATTTTACCCGATTGCAAGCGGCAGAAAGCTTAGGCAAAATTGGCTCTGGCAACCAAAAAGCAATTGATGCTTTGGTGGAGTTAATCAGCAACCCACAGGTGGATGATTTTATTCTATGGCAAGCGGCATCTAGCTTAAGGCAAATTGGCTCTGGCAACTCTAAAGCAATTGATGCTTTGGTGGAGTTAATCGGCAATCCACAACTGGATTATTCTACCCGAAGGGACGCGGCAGAAAGCTTAGGGGAAATTCTCTTAGAGGAACAGATGCCGAGTGTTGTCAGCGGGTTAAAGGATTACTTATCACCTGAAACTTACAAAAATGACTTTGAGCGATTTAATTATTGCTACAAAATTATCTGGAAGTGTGCCCAAAGTATGCCCTACCCAGCTTTTTATCAAGCTTGGCATCAGCAAGAGAAAGTGAAAGATGGAGAGTAGGAAAGAAAAATACTTCCTCCAGCCAAAACCGAAATCACACACATCTCACGTCGCGGTAAGTTTTGCTTTACATTCCTTTAACCGCACTCTTCACTTTTTCGCTAATTCTCGAAGTTTGACCTTCTGAGGCTCATCGTTGACCTTCTGAGGCTCAACGTTGACCTTCTGAGGCTCATCGTTGACCTTCTGAGGCTCAACTTTGACCTTCTGAGGCTCAACTTTGACCTTCTGAAGCTCATCGTTGACCTTCTGAAGCTCATCGTTGACCTTCTGAGGCTCATCGTTGACCTTCTGAGGCTCAACGTTGACCTTCTGAGGCTCATCGTTGACCTTCTGAGGCTCAACTTTGACCTTCTGAGGCTCAAATATTGCGCTTTTTGTTTGTATACAATACAATCTGACCTCTCTGGTAAACCTCTTTCCCAATACGGTTCGGATAAGGTTTTTTGATGAAAATTATAGATCACAAAGACGCGATAAATCGCCGTCTCTACAAAGGATTGATTATTGTAAAGACGTCGATTTATTGTATCTTCGCCTTTTTAAAGACTTGCTCAACAGTAAATTCTAATCCCGCAAACAGCGAATCTGTAAGCAATTCCTCACCCATATAAGTCTGCGGTGCCGCATCTGGATAAAAAACAGTGATGCTTCTTGCTTTACTATCTACCACCCAAACCCGCTGCACTTTAGCGTCTAAATAGTCTTTTGCTTTCGCTGCCATTTGTCCAAAGGTTTGTCCGGGGGAAATAATTTCAATCACCAAATCAGGAGGGACAGAACACGCTCCGTCTTCATGCCAATCGGCGGGTAAACGTTCATTAGAAATGTACAATAAATCAGGTGTCGGAACCCAATCTTTACCACGACGGGTTAATACAACAGCCAATGCTGGACAAACTTCTCCCCGTGCCTCAGACCAATTATCAAGCAGATAGAGCAAAGCACGAGTAACTTTTGAGTGAAAAAACGTGTGTGATACTTTCGCGATCGCTTGTCCATCAACGAGTTCGTAGGTGATATCTCCCTCACCTGGGGGAAGATTCAAAAACTCTTGCAAGGTGAGTTGATGGTGAGCTGAGAGTATCATGACACAAGTCGGCTGGCGGTTAGTTTAATAATATTGGGTCAGGATTTACGCTGCTATACATATTAGACCTCTTGCACTCATTCCCTAATACCCCACCCCCAACCCCTCCCCTTGGTAAGGGGAGGGGAGCGTTTGCGTGAGCAAATGCGGGGTGGGGTTCTTTATTTTTAATTTATGCAAGAGGTCTATTGATTGAATATTTTGTTCGTAGTAGGCACGAAGCGTGCCTTTTTGAGCGCTGTTAGCGGAGCTTTCCCGTAGGGTAGCGCTCACTACGAATATATAGGCGATCGCTAACCTTGCATCCCGCGCAACACTTGCCGGATAATATCGGATGGGACTTCGTCAGTCACGGTCACTACACCTATCTGCGTTGGCAAAACAAACCTAACTTTACCGTCTTTGACTTTCTTATCGCTTTGCAACGCCTCAATTATCGCTTCAATATCCACCCCAGCGGGTAATTTTGTCGGTAAACCGGCTTTGGCAATCAAAGCATCTTGCCTTTGTGTATCTTCTTTTTGCCACATTCCCAATTCCGCAGCAATTTGTCCTGCTGCTACCATCCCAATACCTACAGCTTCGCCGTGATTTACTAAACGATAACCTGTCAAGCTTTCTACAGCGTGTCCGATGGTGTGACCATAATTAAGAATTGCCCGCAGTCCGGCTTCTTTTTCGTCTTTGCTGACAACATCAGCCTTAGCTTGACAAGAACGGCTTAAAATGCTATCGATTAATTCCGGCTTGACGTAGCGGTGTTGATTTAGGTTCTTACTCGCTTCCATTTGGGCGAACAATTCCGCATCCCAAATCACTCCGTACTTGATAACTTCTGCCATACCCGCGCGAAACTCTCGCATGGGCAAGGTTTTCAGCACTTCTGGATCGATTAAAACTAGGCGCGGTTGATGAAACGCGCCAATCAAGTTTTTACCTTGGGGATGATTTACGCCAGTTTTGCCACCGATTGCCGAATCTACCATTGCTAAAAGTGTAGTCGGCACTTGGACAACGTTAATCCCCCTGAGCCACGTAGCAGCCGCGAAGCCTGTCATATCACCGATTACACCCCCCCCTAAAGCCACCATAGTTGACGAACGTTCTAGGCGGTTTTCCAAGGCAGCGTCGTAGAGTTTTTGAATTGAGTTCAGGTTTTTGTAGCGTTCACCTGGTGGAAGCATGCAACTGACAACTTCAAAACCAGCAGATGTCAAAGAAGCGATCGCTCTTTCGCCAAAATGCTTAAAAATCGTCGGGTTAGAAACCAGCAGTATCTTTTTGCCTAGCTGCAAACTGCTCATTTGTTCGCCTAATTGGTCAAGGCTACCAGATGCGATCGCAATCTCATAAGACTGCTGCGGTAAATTTACGTTAATTACAGCCATCACTAAACCCCCCTGTGCCCTCTTTTTTCGCATTCTACGCACGTGGAGACAACAATACAAGGGGCAAAAGTGACTAATAACTGTTGACTAATGCTTGAATAGATATTAGTAAAGTCTTATGGAGAAAGGTAAATGTTTGCTGTGATATCTTATATTGGCTTTTTAGCTTTGTTCTTTGGTATAGCTGTTGCTCTGCTGTTTGGTCTGCGTAGCGCGAAGATTATTTAATTGATGATTCCCTCACGCAAAGGCACAAAGGGGCAAAGGTTTTAAGAGCGTCTTTGCGTCTTGCCGAGGAGCATCCCAATTTTGCCGCAATACCCTAGAAGGGTATCGCTACACAAACAAAGCCTGCCTTCGCAGGCTCTAGGACTCATATAGCCTGCGAAGGCAGGCTTTGTTAGTATAGCCCCAGGCTTATAGCCTGAGGGCTTTTTGCCAAATTGGGATCTCCCTCTTGCCGTGAGATTTAATTAATTACAGCTTGAGGTGCTACCTTTTCCTGATTTTTAGAAGGACGCATTTCTAAACCGAGTAAATTGAGCATTTCTTGGTCGGCGTTGTATTCTGGGCAAGGAGTGGTAACAGTTAACATGTGACCGTCGTCGCTGGAAAAGATAGAATTTGCTCCTGCCATGAAGCAAAAAGCTTGCTCAACTTGAGAAAGTCTCGCTCTCCCTGCACTGAGACGCACATCAGAAGCTGGCATCAAAATACGAGCAGTGGCAATCATTCGCACGACATCCCAAATGGGGACATCTGGCTGATTTTCTAATGGTGTGCCTGGAACTTGCGAGAGAATATTGATTGGTACGGACTCTGGATGTGGCTGTAGTGTTGCCAGAGTGTGCAACATCGAAACGCGATCGCCTACTGTTTCACCCAAGCCTAGTATACCGCCAGAACATACAGTTACATTTGTTGAGCGGACATTATCGATTGTATTGAGGCGATCGCCATAAGTTCTGGTTGTAATGATAGTGTTGTAATATTCTGCTGACGTATCCAAATTATGGTTATAGGCATACAGTCCCGCATCTTCTAAGCGCTTTGCCTGAGATTCGGTCAGCATTCCCAAAGTGCAGCACACCTCTAAACCTAATGCTGTCACCTCTTTAACCATTTCCAGAACTTCATCAAATTGGGAATTATCCCGCACTTCTCGCCAAGCAGCACCCATACACACACGACTAATACCGCTTTCTTTGGCTTTTTGGGCAATGCTAACTACAGTTTCTTTTTCTAAAAGTGCTTGTGGCTTCACCTCTGTTTTGTAGCGAGAAGATTGAGCGCAGTAGCTGCAATCTTCTGGACAAGCTCCTGTTTTAATCGAAATTAGCTTGCAAACTTGAATTTTTGTTGAGTCATGATATTGGCGATGCACGCTAGCAGCTTGATAAATCAGCTCTAGCAATGGCGTATTATATATCGCCGAAATTTCTTTATAGTCCCAATCGTCGCGTATTCTCACCGACATCACTATCCTTGTTGTAGAGTGGATTGATCAGAAGTTTTCATGCCTGCGGAATCTCCACGCTCCAGTAAAGCGTTTGGGCAAACATAAGAATCGAAATGCTGCTGACGTGCGCTTACCACCGTTCCTGCTGAATCTTTCCGCTGTAGATATTAGACATCAGCTTATCACTTTAGGGCAATGGGGAGAGTGGGAGAGTGGGAGAGGGGGGAAAGAAGAATTATTCTCCTTGTCTCCTTGTCCTCCACTCCCCCACTCCTCCACTTTCCCATGCCCCAATCTTTTTTCTTTAACAAAATAGTAATAAATAGCACAATTGTCCTTAACAGGAACTATTATATAAACCCGTTGGGTGTATTTAACGAGGTGTTGCTGATTGACACTTGTGTTTCCGGCTGAAACTCGCCGCATCAACGTTTGCCTTATGCTTTGATGCAACGCCCTAACACAAAAGTACCCTGCGAGGGTACTGTAAAATCGATAGCGGATGTGTCGAAAATAAAAAGTAGAAGATTTTCTGAACACATAAACCACGGATACGCCGTTGGTATTGCTTTTTATGCTCCTTTCGCTCATTGGAGTTTAAGCCACTTCTCATGACTTAGTTTTAAAAAGGAGAACATCTTGCATGGCTAGAAACAAAAAAAGATCATCAGGGTTTGACTGTAAGCATCAAATTTATTCTCGATGCCCTATTTGTTGTATTATCCCGCCACACGTGCTGGAAAAGGTTGCTGTTAATGGAAGTCCTGAACAGCGTCAGTGGGCTTTTCATACATTAAATATTTCGGCACAATTGCGCGGACGTCGGGATGTGGTAGGTGGTATCACCTTCGCAGCTCAACCAGGTGAAAAGCGTCGCACCATCTATGATGCCAAAAATAGCGAACAACTCCCAGGCACGATAGTACGTAGCGAGGGAAGTCCTGCTAGCAGTGATGAAATGGTGAACGAGGCTTACGATGGTGCAGGGGCAACTTATGATTTGTATCATGAAGTCTTCGAGCGCAATTCTGTTGATGATAAAGGGCTGCGTTTAGACTCCACGGTGCATTTCGGTAAAAAGTACGATAACGCCTTTTGGAATGGCAGTCAGATGGTTTATGGTGATGGCGACGGAGAGCTTTTTCAACGCTTCACCAAGTCCATTGATGTCATTGGACATGAGTTAACTCATGGTGTAACTCAGTTTGAAGCTGGTTTAATATATTTCGGGGAATCTGGCGCACTCAACGAGTCTATGTCTGATGTCTTCGGTATCATGGTCAAACAAAGAGTAAATAATGAGACGGCAGATCAGTCGAGTTGGATCATTGGTGAAGGTCTATTTACGCCAAAGGTTAAGGGTGTAGGTATCCGCTCGATGAAAGCGCCAGGGACAGCATACGATGATCCCGTGTTGGGTAAAGACCCGCAACCCGCACTCTATAAAGACCTTTACACCGGCATGCAAGATAATAATGGGGTGCATATTAACTCAGGTATCCCCAACTACGCCTTTTACTTAGCAGCAACGGAAATTGGTGGTTATGCTTGGGAAAAAGCTGGGAAAATCTGGTACATAAGTTTACGCGATCGCCTGCGCTCTAAAGCTAATTTTAAACGCGCTGCTAACACAACTATCCTAGTTGCTGGAGAACTCTACGGCATTGATAGTAAGGAACAAAAAGCGGTGCAGAATGCTTGGCAAAAGGTAGGAGTTCTTTAAAGTTACGAGTAGAGACGCTTCGGTTCCTCGCGTCTCTACAAAATTATGAGTTCTGAAGCAAGCAACTCATAATTATATGAAGGACTAATTGTTTGCGTGTTGTATTTAATTGCTAGACTAGGAGATAATACTGTTTTCCTCCTAGTTTTTGTATTTTTCGCAGCGCATACAACACGACGGAGACTAAAAAATGCGGATCTCCTTTGAACGCTCAGGTGGCTTTGCTGGAATAATCAGGACAACAAACATTGACACTGCTACTCTGCCGCCAAACGAATGTAAACAGCTTTCTGAACTAATTCAATCTGCTAGTTTCTTTGAATTACCGCAAACAATCACTTCAGATACACGAGGAAGCGATCGCTTTCAATATACATTGACTGTAGAAGATAACGGTAAGCAACATACAATCACCGTCGGTGAATCCGCGCTCTCCGGTGAGTTAAAATCCCTAATTGAATGGCTGAAAGACGCCCCCACGACAAGGTGAGGGGGACAGGGGGAGCAGGGGAGGCAGGGGAGGCAGCGGGAGCAGGGGGGGCAAGATAATTCTTTTTTCCCAATGCCCAATGCCCAATCCCCCATGCCCAATTACCCTTATAAAACTTCCCAGCCGGTTCCTTTGTAACCATATTGGAAAATTTCGGGATGCAGAATTTCTGCCAAAATTTCTAAAGAATCTGCTAATCGTGGTCCTGGACGATTGAAATAGGCATTGCCATCAGTAATACAGACTCTACCAGTTTGGGTGGCGTGGAGTTTTTGCCATTCTGGACTTTGAGTTAATAACTGGGCTTCTTGACGAGTGCGATTTAAATCAAAACCGCAGGGCATAAAAATAACTGCATCTGGATTGCTAGATATAAGCGTTTCCCACTTCAATTGAGCAGAAGGTTGACCGGCAACGCTAAACAGCGATTGTCCTCCTGCTAAGTTGACTAATTCCGGAATCCAATTGGAAGCAGTCATTAAAGGATCAGTCCACTCGATACAAGCGACTTTGGGCAGTTCTGTTAGAGAAAGTCCTTGGATTCTTTGCTTGATAATTTGGACGCGAGCTTCTAGGTTTTCTAACACCTTGACTGAATCAACCTCGAAGGCTTTGCTTACTCGCTCAATATCCGTCCAAACATCCTTGAGAACATTAGGTTGTAAGGAAATAATTTGGGGTGAATTGTTGGTGAGGGTAGCAACTGCGTTTTCAACATCGCCCAAACTGACAGCACAAACATCACACTGGTCTTGGGTGACAATGTGAGTGGGCTGCAATTTTTCTAAAACATCAGTTTTGATTTGATAGATGCTGAGGGCAGATTGCAACAAGTTGTTGACTTTATCATGAATCTCCCCGCTGGGGGCATTGCTGTCTAGCCTTGCTTGGGTGCAAACAGGGCGATTTTTGATTTCTGGAGGGTAGTCACATTCGTGCGATCGCCCCACAATCTTATCAGTTAAACCCAATGCGGCTAAAATCTCCGTTCCACTGGGAATTAGGGAGACAATTCTCACGTTACTCTCTGTCATTGCTCCACCTTCGCAACAGCTTATCATCTTAATTGTTGCAAAATTTGGTACATTATGTATCTTTCCCCAGGAGAATGCACAAGTGTCAGTGGGAAGATAAAAATAGGGGCAGAGGGTAGATGAGGAGTATTTTCACCACTTTTTTACACTAAATCGTCATTTATGCTACTTAGATTAATTTGTGCTATGTCAAACAAATAACTTTATTTGTGTTTCCGAACACTTATAAAGTTAATATTACAGCTATATTAAATTTATGGCTTAAACATATAAATATATTTATGTACTATTTTTCATCGCAAATTTAATATATTTTGCGTCTATGGGCCAATGTTTGAAGGGATAATAGTACATAATGACAACTAAATTATTTGAAATGTGAATCATACTTTGGTGACAATGGCTGGTTATGAAGTTAGGGAACTGATTGGCAAAAAGGGTCTAGTTAGTCACCATAGCAAAATTATAAGAGTTAATCATAAAAAATATTTTTTCTAATTATGAAAAACCTTATGAAATACTTATAGTAAAAAAATGGTTCCACTTTAAGCGTTGAACTGCAAGGCAGAGTCATTCCCAGGAGCAACAAGTGCGAGTGTTGGCAGTGAGAGATATTACAGAATGCAAGCAAACGGAAGAGGATTTGCTCATACGGGAAAATTATCTGCGATCGCAAAGTCAGACACTGATGCAACTGGCAAAAAGTAATACATTCCAGCAAGGCAATCTGAAGGCAGCATTAAGCGAAATCACCGAAGCAGCAGCGCGATCGCTTTTAGTGCAGCGAGTTGGTGTATGGTTATACAATTCAGACGAATCAAAAATTGAATGCATTGATTTATATGATGTCAGCACAAAGCAACATAGCGCCGGTCTTTCCCTTTTAAAAGCGAATTGTCCAGCTTATTTTCAAGCTCTGGAAGAAGAACGTAGCATTGCAGTAAATGATGTCTTCAACGACAAAAGAACCCAAGAATTTGCCGAGTCTTATCTTTCTGTGGTTGGGATAACATCGGTGTTGTATGCACCGATTTGGTTAGGGGATCGATTGGTGGGGGTAGTTTGCCACCAACACGCTGGAGGTGTTCGTCAGTGGACTTTGGATGAAGAGAATTTTGCTGCCTCAATAGCAGATTTAGTCAAAGTAGCAATCGAAACGAGTGAGCGAAACGCTGCACAGTCAGCACTGAGAAATAGTGAGGCAAAATTCCGGGCAATGTTTGAGCATTCTTCTATTGGTATTGCCTTGGCAAATATGGATGAACGCATAGTAGATAGTAATCCTGCGTTATGTCAAATGCTAGGCTACAGCCAAGAAGAACTATCCGGCAAACGGATCACAGATTATATTTATTCAGAAGATTTGACTACAGATTTAGACTATCAACAAATAGTAACCGGAAATGCCGTAGACCCAAAGCGGGTTGTCGCAAAACATCCCTTGGATTCAGAAAAGCGTTTTCAACATAAAGACGGTAGCTTAGTTTGGACTCACATTTCAGTTTCTTTGATTTGCAATACCAATGGTGAACCTGAGTTTTTCCTCACGATTATAGAAGATATCACAGAACGCAAGCGAACTGAATTGAAATTGCTTAAAAGTAAAGAAGCAGCAGAAGTAGGCAGTCGCGCAAAAAGTGAATTTTTAGCAACTATGAGCCATGAACTGCGTACACCTCTGAATGCAATTATGGGCTTATCTCAGTTGCTGCAACAAAAGATAGTTGGTACACTCAATGATAAGCAAGAAGAATATATAAATTATATATATAGTAATGGTGAACAGTTGCTGGCACTGATTAACGATATCCTTGATTTATCTAAGGTAGAAGCCGGCAAAGAAGAATTAACGCTGCTACCTTTGCAAGTGCAAGATATTTGTAATTATGTAATATCGACAGTGTGCGATCGCGCTTTAGAAAAAGGATTGCAACTCACAACCGAAATAGATCCAGAAGCAGATGTTTGTATTGCCGATGATCGACGAATGAAACAAATGCTTCTAAATCTGCTCACCAATGCCATTAAATTCACCCCAGCAGGTAAAGTATCGCTGACGGTGAAAAAAGTACCGCAAGGTATGATATTTACAGTTTCAGATACGGGTATTGGTATTGACTCAAGTCAGTTTCAATTTTTGTTTGAACCGTTTAAACAGCTTGACAGTCGCTTGAATCGTCAGTACGAAGGTACTGGCTTAGGTTTAGCTTTGACGCGCAAGTTAGCGCGACTTCATGGTGGAGATGTGACAGTAGAATCGACTTTGGGAGAAGGTAGTCGATTTATGTTGTTTCTGCCAGATCCAACTTCCCAAAAAGCAGAAAAGTTGCAAAGTGAGGAAATAGCGCAATCGGAAAGAGAAAATAATTCTTCTTTTGTTTCTTTTCCTGTGTCCCCTAGTGCCAGTGTCCCGGATACTACAACCAATAAACGCATCTTGCTTGTACAAGACGAGGAAAACACTGCCATATTGCTGCAAGGTTATCTTCAGACGATTGGTTATGAGGTGGAAAAAATTAGTGACTCAAACAGCTTCTTGCATTGGGTAAGAAATTTTGAACCAGATTTAATTTTATTGGATGTGCATTTAACCGGGGATGTCAGCGGATGGGATTTACTGAATCTTCTGCGACAGATACCTTCTTGCCAAGTTTTGCCGGTGGTAATTATAACACCAGCAGGAATGACTGTAGATCCCAATCGCTTGCGACAAGCTGGTGCTAACGACTATCTCACTAAACCGATTGGTATCGTTCAATTAGAATCGATATTGATACGATATTTGAGTTAAGTTGGGCATTGGGCATTGGGCATTGGGCATTGAAAGAACTCTATTAGAAGGCGCATTACTTTCTTATACCATTTCACGAAATTCATGATACAAATTCTTTTTCCTCCTCTCCCCCTGCCTCCCCTGCTTCCTCTGCTGCCCATTTGTATCAACTTTAAAGTGAAACGGTATCACGCAGAGACGCAGAGGCACAGAGAAAGAAAAGATAGGTAATTTTAGAGCGGGAAGAGAGTAAACTTGTTTAATTCCCATTGCCCATTACCCATTACCGATTCCCCTTAAATTCTTGATAAAGCTGCCATGCTTTAATTATGTTTCCTTGCATAAGGGAGGCAACTGCTGAAAGTGCTTTTAGTTCAGTTATGTTAGGATTTTTGGCTAAAGCAGGTTGTAGGGATTTTTGCGCTGCTCCTGGTTGCCAATTGTAGAGATGAACAAATGCTAGATAGCCGTAAGCGTAGGGATTTTCTGGGTCTAATTGAGTTACTTTAGTTAAAGATGCGATCGCATCATTGACTCGTCTTTCCAATACGTTTGCTAAACCTAAAGCATACGCCCAATCACGGTTTTGGCCAATATGCTCTAATCTATATTCTAAAGTTAATCTTCCTTGTACCAAATAATCCTGATTTGGGTCGTATTGATTAATACGTCCAACTTCATCAAATATTTGCTCTAGTGCCGATGCTCCCTTGGATAAATTAGCTCCTAATATTCGTAATTGCGTTACTAAATCTAACTCAGGTGCTGGTGTAGCGGTGGCTTTGGGGTCAATTTGCAAAGTAACTTTGGGCACTAAGATAGGATAAGTTTCGCCAGAAATTCGATTGAGATAAGTTGCTTCTAAGGTGTAAATTCCTGGTGCTGTATCAGCACTCGGTAGCATCGCCATCCTTTCCATCACCGATAAATGCTGATTTGAAGTGGAATGTAAAGCCCCCATCGCGATCCCGTGGTCGTGTAACCACTTTAAATTATCGCTGTTCCGCCAAGTTAATAATACTAAACCTTGTTGTAACTCCTGCGAGGAGCCAGACCATTCATAAGTTACAGGTACAGGTATTCCTGGTGGCGCTTTTTTGGGAACTGTGACTCGTGATAGAATAATCCGAGGGGGAATTTCTGCCAATAGAGATTTTACTTCAACGGGTGGCAGCTTTTGATGATAAAGTTTAAGAATATTCCGATTAGGTAACTTCCAAGACTTATTTAACTCGAAATCTGGTGATGTCTGCACAGCTTCGACGATGGCAGCTTGGGTTTCTGGGATAGAACCTTGATTGCCAGTTTTGGTGAGAAACCAAGAAAGCGATCGCCTATCTTGCTCAAGAAAGTTTTTCCTTGTTCCTACCTGTCGTCCGTAAACTTGAAAGTTCTCTAGCGCTCCATAATAATTTAAATTGTGCTGGTTAATTTCACTCGTAGAAGGCAAAACTCCCAGTGTAGAACGCAGATATGGTTCTGTTTTGATAATTTGGGCAATTACTTGTCGGTGCGGTAACTCCTGTCCTAAATAAGGATAATGCTGTGATTTTGGACTCAAAGTTTGTGTCATCCAACCACCCAAAACACCTCCCACAGGAAACAGGTTGAGTAACATCAAAATTATTGCCAAACCAACAGTATAAACGCGGGTACGCTTTCCCCAAAGATGACGGGAACAAGTTAACCCATAAGCCAAGAATAATGACAATACTGGTAAGTAGGGTAATACATAGCGATCGTCTTTGTTAGGGTTGAGGGATGATAATAAATAACTTCCCACCCAAAATATTGCTAACCATTTTAGGGAGTAGGAAGTGGGGGGAAATGGGGAGAGGGGGGGATAAGGATTTTGCAAATTTCTCCAAGTCTCCTTGTCTCCAAGTCTCCTTGTCTCCAAGTCTCCTTGTCTTTCTTCCTTAACATGTCCCCAATAGAGTAGTAACCCAAATATAGGTACAAGCAATAAAGGTAAAGAAACTTGATTGGGTAATTGATGCCAATAATAAGTCCAAGCTTCTAGTGTATTTAGAGAAGCATCACCTTCAGCAACAGCAGAATCTAATGTTGCTCGCTTACCAGAAGTGAGGATGAGTAGCCAATTAGTGCGATACCAGGGTGCAAACAGCAATACCGACAAGCATAAACTACCTAGTAGCTGTGCTAAACGTTTCCAACGTCGTTGACGTAGTGCTGCAAATCCTACCCAAGCGATCGGCGTTAATAAAAAGAATAACGCAGTTTGCTTTACTAACAACGCTAATCCTAACGAGAAACCAAAAGCGACTGCCCAGAGCAGGGAGGGGAGGAGGGGGGGATGGGGGAGAGCAGGGGAAGATGAGGGAGCAGGGGGAGCAGGGGGAGAAAGAATAGTGTCCCTGTCTCCTTGTCTCCTTGTCTCCTTGTCTCCTGTGACTTTCCAAACTGTGAGGCAATAAAAACTTAAGGTAACGACAGATGCGAGGGGATAATCTAAGAGAAACTGTAGACGCAGCTGATAAAGACCGGGTAAAATTTGACATAATGCAGCTGCCCATAAACCTACAGACTGGTTAAATAGGACTTTACCCAAGCCATAAACTGACGAGAGCAAAATCCCACTAAATAACAGCATTACTAAAGTGGCTTGATCTGCGCCAGTGCCAAAGATATTCTGAACAAAAGCTGTAATAATGTAAGTTAAAGGCGGTATTTTAGAAGATAGCAGCCAAAAACTTTGCCACCATTCTCCATCTGACCATTGAGGGTTTTGTAACGCTTGCCAATAGGTTAACGTGCCGGTTAAGTAATCTGCTTGATCCCAAGCTGGAATTGAGCGATCTAGCGTAAACCAAATGCGATCGCATAAAGCACCCAATAGCCAAATTATCCCCAGAATTAGTAGAGTATTATACTTATTTCGCTTATTTTGGGCAGCCATATATCGTTTCGCTTCAGTGATGAGTTAAGAGTGAAGGATTATAAATCATAAATTCACATAAAAGCCTAATTTTTTACTTTTAATTCCTGACTCCTGACTCCCGTATAGACGCTTCGGTTCCTTGCGTCTCTAAAACTCCTGACTTTTAACTCTTTAACTTTTTCCTCATTTTTACATGGGGAATACCCGCTTCTATAAATATTTCTCCTTCTTGGGCAAAACCCAATTTGTAGTATAAAGCTTTTACATACTCTTGGGCATTAATCACAACTTCTGCAATATCCTTGCTTGCTATAATTAACAGTGCCTCTTCCATAATTTTCTTACCAATACCTTGACCTCTAGCTGTAGATAAAACAGCAAGTCTTTCTATCTTTACAGTTTTCTCATCTATATATCTTATCCTCGCGGTTCCCACAGCTTGTTTATCTAAATAAGCAATCAAATGATCACATATTTCATCTTTACCATCAAACTCTAAAGCTTCTTCTACTTTTTGTTCCTCTTGAAAAACGGCTTTTCTAATAGCTTTAATCTCCAAAAAGTCTTCAGAAAAATTGGCTAATCTAATAACTAAATCACTCATCAAACTCTCTTGGCATCCTTGGCGGTTCGATTATAAAATAAGGTGGGCAAAGCCCACCCTAAAAAACCTCAATTAATCTGCACCCTCAATTGGTGCAAAACCTTGACGTTGAATATTTTCCGTTACTGTGCGCGGTTCCAAGAATTGTAACAGGTAATCGGGACCCCCAGCTTTTGAACCTACCCCAGAAAGTTTAAAGCCACCAAACGGTTGACGTGCAACTATAGCACCTGTAATATTACGGTTAACGTACAAATTACCAACTTCAAACTCTGACTGCGCTTGTTCAATGTGCGAAGGAGTTCTCGAATAAAGTCCCCCAGTCAAAGCGTAATTTGTACCGTTAGCAACTTGCAACGCTTCTTGAAAATCTTTCACGCGAATTACTGCCACAACCGGACCAAAAATTTCTTGTTGAGCAATTGTTGAATCTGGCGATACTTCACTAAAGATAACAGGTCCGATAAAATAGCCTTGAGCAGGAGCTGGCATTTCCAAAACAGCTTTTGACTCGGCGCGTCCTTTTTCAATATACTCGCGGATGCGATCGCGTGCGGAAGCATCAATCACAGGTCCTACTTGAGTACTTGGTAACTCAGCCTCGCCAATATTCAGCGATTTTGTCGCTTCGACAAAGCGCTCCACAAAGGTATTATAAATCGGTTCAACCACAATTACACGCGAACAAGCAGAACATTTTTGTCCGCTGTAACCAAACGCCGATTGTACGACACCGACAACAGCACCGTCTAAATCAGCACTTTCATCGACGATAATCGCATTCTTGCCTCCCATCTCCGCAATCACACGCTTCATGTGCTTTTGACCGGGTTTGAGAATTGCCGCTTCTGCGTAAATTCTACAGCCTACTTCTTGCGAACCAGTAAAAGCGATGACATGAGTATCAACATGATTCACCAAGTAAGCACCAACTTGCGAACCCTTACCAGGAACGTATTGAAAAACACCTTTGGGTATTCCCGCTTCTACCAAGACTTCTGTTAACTTAGCCGTAATTACAGAAGAGGTTTCCGCAGGTTTGAGAAGCGTGCAATTACCCGCAACCAAAGCAGCAACAGTCATCCCGCAAGCGATCGCTAACGGAAAATTCCAAGGTGAAATAACTACCGCAATTCCCCGTGGGTGGTAAATATAACGATTAGTTTCCCCTACAACGTCGTAATTAACACCTTTATCCAACCGTTCCATCTCATCCGCGTAATAGCGACAAAAATCTATCGCCTCAGAAACCTCACCATCTGCTTCCCGCACAGGCTTACCGACTTCCAAAACAATCCAAGCCGAAAATTCAGCGCGGCGTTGTTCCATCAAATCAGCAGCCTTCCGCAAAATATCAGCGCGTCGCTTCACTGGAGTTTTCCTCCAAGCAGGAAAAGCAGATTTTGCAGCTTTCATAGCTTGTTCAGCTTGCTCTACACTCAGAAGCCCAATTTTCCCAACTATTTCACTGAAATTAGACGGATTAACAGAATCAACAACTTCCTGAGTTTGCACATACTCCCCATTCACCAAAGGTAGATACGTCTTCCCAAGTTGCTGACGAACACCTTCAAAAGCAGCTTGCGCTTTCTTTCTTTCCTCCTCCTCAGCATAATCCGTATCAGCAGCAAAACCCTCCTCCTCTCTGCGTCTCTGCGTCTCTGCGTGATATATCTCTATATTTGGCGCAGCAATTAATTCTTCAACCGGGCGATTTTCCAGATTTTGTCGTAAAAACGAACTATTTGCCGTATTCTCCAACAAACGACGAATTAAATACGCCATTCCTGGCAGCAACTCACCGTAAGGACAGTAAACCCGAACTCGATAACCCCTATCAACTAACGCTGAAGCTAGCTTATCACCCATCCCGTAAAGGACTTGCATTTCAAAGCAACGCCGGGGGACATTTAAAGTTTCAGCTATAGCGATCGCTTTTGCTTGCGATCGCACATTATGGCTACCAATTGCCGCATACACATATTGATGATTCTCCAGCAACAACTGCGTTATCGTTTCAAAATTCGCATCCGTTGCCGCCTTATCGTTGTAAACTGGTTGTTGCCAGTGTTTCTGTACAGCTTTAATCGTTTCTTGATCCCAATACGCGCCTTTTACCAAACGAATTGTAATCGGATAACCGCGTTGTTTTGCCCAGGCAATCAAGTTTCGTGCATCTTCCTCACTGTCGCGCAGATATGCTTGAATTGTCATCCCAATATCTGTGCGTTGCTTAAACTCTTCTTCCAGCAAGATTTTTTTCAAGATGCTGAAAGTTAACTCTTTATAAGCATACTGTTCCATATCAAAGTGAACAGAAGCACCACTATCTTTAGCACGACGCAACAAAGTGCGAATGCGCGAACTGACTCGCTCCTCACTACCTTTAGCATCTAACGGGTCAAATTGCGAATAAAACGCGGTTAACTTTACAGAAACCTGAATGCGAACAAGTTCACCATCAGCTTCATCAATTGCCGGAACTTTATTCCAACTCTTGGATGCTTCCACAAGTTGTTGCATTAATTCCAAATAACGGTCAAGATAAGATTGCGCTTCAGTTTCGGTAATTACCGCTTCACCAAGCAAATCGATGGTGAAAGCCATTTTTTCTTTACGCAGTCTCTCTACGGTTTTGATGACTTGTTTAATATTTTCTCCAGAAATATATTTATGCGCTAAAGTTTCAACCGCTGTCCCGACAGTTGTCGCAGCAACTTGTCCCGGCATAGAATCAGGGTTAGCAAAGTTTAGCATTCCCTTGAGAGCCGCTGGTAATTCTACAGACTCATCTCCCAAATATTCTTGTAAATGCGCCGCGATTTCTGCTTTACTATGTAAAGCAGGTAAAGTATCGATAAAGCGAAATAGCTGCACCCGCAATCCAGGATTGCTCATCGCCCAAGCTAGCAATTTATCATCCCAGCGCATTTGATCGCGCAGAGAAGCGAAGAAAGAACGATTTTCTTGTGTCGCTGCTAAAAGCTGTTTGGCGATTTCTTGAGTTTTCGCTTCGTAAGTGCTTTTTTCTACTTGTAATACCACTGATGACATCCTTATTTAAAGCTAGGCTTTTTTGGCAAAGCCTGTATTTTCTATTTTGACTCTTGGATTGTGCGAATACCACATCTAGAGGTTATGCAATGCGTGGATTTTGCGAAAAAACCTCACGTCGATAAAATAAAAGCAATTCCACCAAAAGGCAGCATTTATGGCAACCCAAATCGGTGAAGGAAAATCTTTGACTGAACTGGTAATTTCTTGGGAAGCTTTACCAGAGAATTTCCAACTTGAGGATGAACCTGTGGAAAATACATCACAGCCAATTTTGGCTGGTGCTTTGCGCGAAAGCTTAGAACTTGCAGGATTTATTCAACCTCAAATGTTGATTGCGTCAAACTTTGCTCTTTGCGCTACTTTAAACGGGGAATTTATCGCTAAAGCACCAGATTGGGTTTATGTTCCAACTGTTAATCAAAATTCTGGGCAAAATTTCGGAGAATACAAAAGCTATACACCGAATTTAGAAGGTGATATTCCCGCAATTGTGATGGAATTTATTTCTGATAGCGATGCAGGAGAATATTCAGTTAAACGAACTTATCCCCCTGGAAAATGGTTTTTCTACGAGCAAATTCTCAAAGTTCCCATTTACGTAATTTTTGACTCAAAGGTCGGGTTATTAGAATTTTACCAACTAGAAAATGGGCGATATGAATTGCAACAACCTAATTCTGATGGACTTCATTGGATTGATTCAATGAGCTTATTTTTAGGGAATTGGCAAGGAACAAAAGAAGCTAGAACGGGTTACTGGTTGCGCTGGTGGGATGAGTCAGGTAATTTGTTGCCGTGGGCAGTAGAAAGGGTAGAACAAGAACGTGAACGTGCTGAACAAGAACGTTAGCAGAAAGAAAAACTTATCGCCTATTTACAATCTCAAGGCATCGATACTAATACTTTACTCTCAGAATAAATCGATTCAATAATGATATCATGTCCGACAAATGACATATAAATAAAGATGAAGCTTTACTAAGGGGCATTAGATTGCTTATGAAATAAAAGCTGTCGTTACCAACGTCGAAGCTGTGGTTGTTTAATGAAGTTTAGATTACCGACTTATTGGCAACCTTGTTTTTTCACGAATCCAAAACAGACTGCTACAGGTATGATTTGCATAAGGCGATCGCCTTTAGTTTTAATACAATCACTACAACCTACAAACTATTTTCTTTTAGGAACCGCATATCGCACTCCACCTTTAGCACCAACGGTATCATTTTTGTAACGGGGGATGATATGAATACTCGCGTGCATTATATTTTGACCCGCATCTCGATTAATATTCATTCCCACATTAAAACCATCAGGTTTAAATTTTTGGGTGATAATTTCTTGCACTTTATTAACCATCAGCCAGCAAGCAGATTGCTCTTTCAATGGTAGCTCAAAATAATTACTCACATGGCGTTTGGGTATAACCAAAACGTGACCTTTATTTACAGGATAACCATCAAAGATTGCATAAGCTGTGGCAGATTCGGTTAGTAAGTTGAGATGGGTATAAGGATTACAAAATATACAATTATTGGTTGAATTTCTTTGGTGATTATAATGAACATATTCGTAAATTTCACAATTATCGTCTAAACTAATTGAATTAAAGGGAAGTTTGACAATACACTGATATGTAGGCTTTTTATGGATATAATGCTCTCGAAATCCTTCTTTTTTTATATCTCTTCTAACTGCATAATAAGCCTTACCTCCTGGTTTTAAGAGGTGTGATACTTCCATAAGCACGTTAGCTTGTTCTTCCGGAAATAAAACATTTAAAACATAAAAGCAAATTATTGTATCAAACTTTTCCTGAGGAAGTTCAGGGAAATAATAAGGATCGTAACCTGTAATATCAAAGCCTTTTTGTTGTAATAATTTAACATCATTACCAAAACCACAACCAAAATCTAATATTTTACCTCTCAGCAGGTTTTTTTCCAATAAAAACTTTGCCGTAAATGAGAGGTAAATTCTTTCTATTGCAGTGAGGTGGCTAAAATTGTTTTTTTGCTTTTGCATAAATACATAAATTTTCGCGGATTACACCTATCGGGTGGAGTTTCTCAATCACACCAATAAAACTGCACTTTATATGGTGAGACGCTTTGCTTCTCACCATACAAGCAGGATATTTTAAGATATGCACTATTAAAGATTTTTAGCTGAGTACAAATACGGAAATGAATTACGGGTGCAAATTGCCCGCTTAGATTTGTCATTCAAAAAAAAGCGATCCCATGTTGTCTTTATGCGATCGCCTATTCTTCTTCTAAAATCGTTTCAATATTCTGTGCTATATAGAGACGGACAATTGAAAGTTTGGCGAAAGCTTTTAACTTCATCCGATTCAATCACTTCGACGTTGCCATTGTTGCGGATCGCGTTTCACGTGAAAACAGGCAAGAATCACAATTTTATCTTCTTCAATCAGGTAAAAAATTCCGTAGGTAAATCGACGAATCAAAGCGCGTCGAACGTCTCGATGTACCAAAGGATAACCTGAAAGATTGCGTCCCACAGAAGATATACAGCTATCAACTGCACGTATAAACTCAAAACCCAATCCGGGATTGTGTTCTTCGTACCACTCAAAAGCCTCTTCGATATCAAGTTCTGCCTCTGGGCTAATCAGTAATTTATAATCCATTATGAAAAACCCAGTCTTTGCTTCATGTGTTCCCAGCTTGAACCCTGCATTGGGTTTTGGTGGTATTCTTCTAGGCGTCGGTCTAATTCTTGCTGTTGAGCCTCACTGACACGTACTGCCGCAGGTGTAGTGAGGATGCTATCCCACAAATCCTCGGCAAGTTGTATGCGCTCGGCTACACTTAATTGGGAAATGTCAACTTTCAATAACGGATGCATACTCATCACACCAAGGTTTAATCTTCTCAATATTCTACCTCTATCGGGAGAGGGATGAAAGTATCTCTGTTTTGTTTTTTTCAGCGCGATCGCCTAAACATTTTTTATCAGACTCAAAATGCAAATCGCATGAAATAAAAATCACCATTCCTCTTTTCAGTACAAACGTATCCAGATTCGCTTCAAAAATTATTTTCCAAGAACGGCATCTTCGTTAACGTATCATCATCTTGTGTTGTACAAGACATCAGTTTCTTTACTTTGCAAAATTTTATAATTTTAAATAAATAGTTATATGCACTTTCAACTTACGCAGTTGAAATAATTAGCTGCGATCGCCTTGTACAAACTTCAGATTTAATTGATAAATGACCTCTAATCTACCCAGAGATTGTCGCCAGAAATTAATTTCTGATCTAGCATAACTAGCGAGCCTGTTCGGCGAATCTCTCAACAATGCTTTGAACGCGTCTCACTGAGAAAATTATTTGCATATCAGGTACATCATATAAATGGATAGTGTCTATGCTCACAGCTGTTTGTACTTTATTTGAAGGTGACTATCACTACGGCGTGGGAGTTTTAGCCAACTCTCTTTATAATCATGGTTTTCGCGGTGTAGTTTGGGTAGGGTATCGTGGAACATTGCCACCTTGGGCTAAACCTCTTAAAAGTCAGCAAGCTTATCAAGAGTTTTCTCTAGCATCCGATTGTGTAATTCGATTCATTGAGCTAAATACCTCAAAGTGTTTTACTAATTACAAACCCGATTTTATGCTTCAACTTTGGGAAAGTTATTGCCCAGAAGTTGAAGCATTATTTTATTTCGATCCTGATATTGTCAACAAAAGTTGTTGGGATTTCTACGAACAGTGGGTAAGTCGCGGAATTACCTTATGTGAGGATGCTTACGACTATATGCCCGTTAATCATCCTAATCGACTAGCCTGGAAAGAACTTGCAGAACGCTATGGTTATGTATGCCATCGCGAAACAGACCGATACTACAATGCTGGTTTTATAGGAGTGAGACAAAACCAGAAGTCCATACTTTCGCTGTGGCAGAAATTACTAGAAACTTTTGAATCCGCAGGATACATCAATCTCAGTGATTTCAATCTTTCATTAGGGCGTTATCCGTATTTCCAGAGTGATCAATGCGTCCTTAATTTGGCGCTCATGTTGACTTCTGAACCACTAAGCACTGTTAGTCGAATGGGAATGGATTTTGGTGGTGCCAGTGTCGGTATTATGTCACATGCATCAGGAGCGCAAATAAAACCGTGGCGCAAACAATTGATTTTTAAGGCTTTGGGAGGTGTACCTCCAACTATGACAGACAAAGCATATTGGCTACACACTCAAACACCGATTCAACTATATTCGCCAGCGCAATACAGCCAGAAAAAAATTGCTCTGCGTAGTGCAGCTGCGATTGGACGCTTTATCCGTCGCTCTTAAAAGTTGTGATCAGTTTCGCTTTTGTTCCGATTCAGACGAAGGCGTAAGCGACTATCAAAATTAATGTGGTAATTTTTTAGTTGGCGCTGTCTTTTGACTTAGCGCTAACTAGAAAATTTTAAATTGGAAATGCGATTGTGTCTCGATGCATTTAAAAACGCTACGCTTTTAGGCTTAATTGTATTTAGTATGTTGACCGTTTTTACCTCGCTATTCATCCCACCCTAATCCACTTTGTTTCTTTTACGGTGCGGGATTGCTCGATTCGAGGTTAATTTCTGAGAAGCTGTTGCGCTTACAATTTGCCCTCAAACTTTCTCCCCCTCTCTGCCTCAACGAGAAAATTAAAAGCTTTACAGCTTTGTGAAGAGCGTTCTAGCCAGAAAAAAGCCGCTGGGACGCAATAATTCTTAATTTACCCTGGCAAAATGTTGCGAATCTTGATTTAATTGATAGACTTGTACCTTGTTAGGTTAGACAGATAGCGCCTTATGGTGCATATCAAGCGCGTAGAACTTACTAATTTTAAATCCTTCGGCGGTACTACTTCTGTCCCTTTACTGCCGGAGTTTACTGTCATTTCTGGTCCTAATGGTTCCGGAAAGTCTAATATACTAGACGCGCTGCTATTTTGCCTCGGTCTGGCTAGCTCTAAGGGAATGCGAGCCGATCGCCTTCCGGATTTGGTAAATAATACTCAAACGGGTAAAGGACGTTCTACTGTCGAAGCTAGTGTGACGGTGACGTTTGATTTAGGGGATGAGGATTTCTCACGGAGAGTCGCGGAGTCGCAGAGTGAGGAAGTGGGGGAAGTTGCCGAAGATGGGGAAGTTGGGGAAGAAGAAAATCCCAAATCCCAAATCCCAAATCCTAAATCGCAGGATTGGAGTGTTACACGCAGGTTAAGAGTTACTCACCAAGGAACTTATACATCGAATTACTACATCAATGGCGAAGCGTGTACGCTGACGGACTTACATGAGCAATTAAACGACCTGCGGATTTATCCTGAAGGTTATAATGTCGTTTTGCAAGGGGATGTTACCAGCATTATCTCGATGAATGCGCGGGAGCGGCGGGAAATTATTGATGAGTTGGCTGGGGTAGCGTCGTTTGATCGCAAGATTAATCAAGCCAAAAGTACTTTAGACGAAGTTAAGGATAAAGAAGATAGTTGTCGAATTGTTGAGACGGAGTTAACCGCACAACGCGATCGCCTTTCTCAAGACCGCGCTAAAGCGGAAAAATATCAAAAGCTTCGCACGGAATTTCTGGAAAAACAATCTTGGGAAGCTGTGTTATCATGGCGCACTTTGCAAGCACAACAAGAAAAGTTGGCGAATCAAATTCAATCAGGCGATCGCACTTCCACGGAAATCTCAACTCAATTAACAACGCTTGATTCTCAAATCGCCCAGAAAACTCTTGAGTTGGATGAACTTAATCGACTTGTCAAAGCGTTGGGAGAAGAGGAAGTTTTAGCCGTACAATCTACTTTGGCGACTCAAGAAGCGGAACGCAAACAACTTCAACGTCAACAAAGTGAGTTAGAAACAGCTTTTCAAGAAACGGCAAAGCGTCTGCAACAACAAACGCAAGAAATTCAACAATATCAAGTTTCTTTAGAACAACAATCTCAGCAACAAATTGTAGAGACGCAATTAATTGCCTCTTTACGCGAAGAACGAGATGAAGCGCGACAAAGTTTAGAAACTTCTCGCGAAGCTGCTGCGGAAATTGCTTCCGCTAGTGAAGCTTGGGTACAGCAACAAACTGCGCTAAACCGTCAAATTGAGACTTTGTTGCAAACTCTGGAACCCCAACGCACCGAACAAGCGCAACTGCGGGAACGCAATAATCAATTACAAGAGTTGATTCAAGAACAAACTCAGTTAGTTGAACGCGATGAACCTTTACTAGCAGAAAAACAAGCTGAATGTACGCAACTGCAAACAGAATTTAATGCTTCTAGCGAACCGATTCAAAACTTAGCGCAAACTTTAGTCGCTACAGATCAAGAACTGCAACTTCAACAAGAAACGCAAAAAAGGTTACTTTCTGAACAACGAGAAAAACAACGTTCTTTAGATAAATTAGAGGCACAAGTTGCCGCACAGCAAGAAGTACAAGGAACCCAAGCAAGCAAAGTTATTTTACAATCCGGAATGCCGGGTGTATGTGGGTTAGTTGTACAGTTAGGACGAGTTGAACCGCGCTATCAACTCGCTTTAGAAATTTGTGCCGGTGGACGTTTGGGACATATTGTGGTAGAAGATGACAGTATCGCCGCTGCGGGAATTGAACTGCTGAAACAAAAGCGTGCGGGGAGAGCAACTTTTTTACCGTTAAATAAAATCCACGCATCTAAATATGTTCAAGATGCAACGCTGCGTTATGCGAACGGGTTTGTCGATTATGCGGTGAATTTAGTTGAATGCGATCGCCGTTATCGAGATATATTCAACTACGTTCTTGGCAATACGGTCGTGTTTGACTCTATCGAACAAGCACGCAAGCAGTTAGGATTATACCGCATCGTCACCCTACAAGGCGAATTGTTGGAAACCAGCGGCGCGATGACTGGTGGAAGTAACACCCAGCGATCAGCGTTGCGCTTTGGTACTGTGGAAGCAGCGGAATCTGATGAAGTCATTGCTTTGAAAAATCGCTTAAATGAAATTGAGCGCGTTTTAGAACGTTGTGGGGAAGCAATAAATACTCTTTCAGTTAGAGCTAAAAGCCTCTCGCAAGAAGTAACAGAGGCGCGTCAGGGGAAAAGAGAACAACAGCTGCAATTAGAGCAGTTACAAAAAGAAATAAAAACTTTGGCAGCGCAATTAGAAGGAACGCGATCGCAGCTTTCCCAAAATAGGGAAAAGTTAACAGTAGCTCAAACCCGCTTAGAAGTCCTGGATCGGGAATTACCAGGACAAGAAAATCAACTGCAACAATTACGACAAACTTTATCTGAGTTGGAAGCCTCGCAAACTCCGAGCGAATGGCAAGAAATCCAGGCAATAATTAAAGTTCAAGAGCAACAATTGCAACAGCGCGAAACTGCGTTAAGAGAAGCCGAGCAAAGATTAAAAAATCTCGAAAATCAGCAGCAGCGTTTGCAAGAGAAAATTGAAGAAGGGGAACAGCGAATTGGCGAATATCAACAAGAACGGATAAGTCAGGAAAATCGCTTAAGGGAAATCAAAGCTTTAGCCGAAGCATCAAGCACGCAAATAGCCCAAACTCGCGCCAAATTGAGTGAACTAGAAGCGAATTTAGGAGAAGAAAAACAAAAACGCGATCGCACAGAACAAGAATTGCGATCTGCCTCACTGCGTCAGCAACAATTACAATGGGAACTGCAAAAACTGCAAGAAACTCAACAAACCCGACGCGAGGAATTAACCGCAGTCAGAGAGCAACTGCAAATTTTAGCCCCAGAATTGCCCAGCCCTTTACCAGAAGTACCCAATAAAGTAGACTTAGAAGAATTGCAGAAAGAATTGCGATCGCTTTCCAAACGCCTACAAGCGATGGAACCAGTGAACATGCTCGCGCTAGAAGAGTACGAACGCACTTCAAACCGTTTGAATGAACTTACGGAAAAATTACAGACATTAGAAGGCGAACGTACCGAACTACTTTTGCGGATAGAAAACTTTACCACATTGCGGCAACGCGCTTTTAAAGAAGCCTTCGACGCGGTGAATGAAAACTTTCAATCCATTTTTGCTACGCTTTCTGAAGGTGACGGCTACTTACAACTTGAAAATCCTGAAGATCCATTTAGCAGCGGATTGAATTTAGTTGCACATCCCAAAGGTAAACCCGTACAGAGACTAGCTTCCATGTCTGGGGGAGAAAAATCCCTCACAGCACTGAGTTTTATTTTTGCTCTGCAACGCTACCGCCCATCGCCATTTTACGCCTTTGACGAAGTAGATATGTTTCTAGATGGAGCAAATGTAGAACGATTAGCTAAAATGATTAAGCAAGAGGCGCAACAAGCACAATTCATAGTTGTTAGTTTGCGTCGCCCGATGATAGAATCAGCCGAACGCACAATTGGCGTTACTCAAGCACGAGGAGCTTACACCCAAGTTTTGGGCATCAAGTTGCCATATGACCATACATCGGCTTGAGTTTTTGTTAATAATAGTGTATATATTAACCGGATTCGAGATCAGGACTCGGCAAGCGAATGACCTCTGAACAAACAATTAGACGCTCTGATATTTTAAACACCCAGGTAATCACCCGCGACAACGCCAAACGGCTAGGAATTGTGAGTCAAGTTTGGGTAGATATAGACCAAAGAGAGGTTGTGGCTCTTAGTTTGCGAGATAGCCTGATCTCTGTTTCGGGTATTCCGCGCTACATGTACCTCAACAGCATCAGTCAGTTTGGCGATGCCATCCTAGTTGACAACGAGGATGCCATAGAAGATGTAGAGATTGATGCTTACAGCAACCTAGTTAACTGGGAAGTAATTACAGAAACCGGCGAAGGGTTAGGTAGAGTGCGGGGCTTCAAATTCAACGGCGAAACAGGTAAAATTTACTCAATCGTCATCGCTTCTTTGGGATTACCACAAATTCCCGAACAATTCCTCAGCACCTACGAATTGCCAGTTGAAGAAATCGTCAGCACCGGTCCTAATAGATTGATTGTCTTTGAAGGTGCCGAAGAACGAGTAAATCAGTTATCAGTCGGTTTGCTCGAACGTATCGGTATCGGCAAGGCACCTTGGGAACGTGATGCAGACGAGGCATATGATTATACTCCTCGCGCAGTCACACCAGACAAACAACTGCCAAGCGGAGTGCCTTTGCAGCCACCCAAGCCAAAAATTCGCACACCCGAACCCGTAGCGCAAGAATGGGACGAAGACTATATTGAGGAAGAAGTCCCCATACGTCGCGCTGTCGAAGCCAGACAGTATGAGTCAATTCAGTACGAAGAAGACGACGAGGAAGATAACTGGAGTGAGGCAACGGGTAAAGACAAATATCAAAAACCCATTAGTTACGAAGCCAAACCCGTCAACAACAAGCCATACACCGACGACTACGACGATTACGACGACGATTTAGACAGCGATGCTTGGGATGATGCACCAAAGCCGATAAATATTCCCAAGAAAGTTAAAGAAAGACAGCCAGAATACGAAGAAGAAGGCGGATATTAAGTTTTTTGTCTCGTTCCCAGCCTCCAGCCTGGGAATGTTTTTTTTAGAGGCTTTGCCTGTTCCAACTACTGAGATTTTTAACGAGTCAATTAACTCATCGATATTCTATCCGTCGCTGTTGAACTCGCTCACTGATAATGACTCAAGCCTATTAGCAAAGGTATGCTGCTAATAGGCTGATAGGTCTAAGGTAAAAAGTTTTCAGGCTTTATATGGTGGCAAATGTAGATTCGTTGATTTCATCTCTACTTAGGAGAATTTTTTAAGGCACAGAACGATGAGATTTTATTATTAAAGTTGCCAAGGTTTCCGCGAAACTCGTCAGGTCTAACTTCAACAAATTTACCTTTGAAGTTTTTGCCCTTGTAGAACCTCCACTTCTCACCGTTGTTGATTCCAACAGAATCAGCACTCAAATGGTATTCTGGAAGAGCCACAAAGGTGATTAGTTTAGCTTGACAGTGGTGCAAGTATGTGTAGTGAGCTCACTGCCATTTTTGAGCGAACGCCAACTTGAAAACAGTGGTTTGTTCTTAGATTGAATTGTGGTGAGTGAGAGCGATCGCTCTCGCTATCTAAATATATGAAGGGGGCGAAGCATCATGAAAGGGAAGCCAAAACTGACAATTTCTGACCATTTTAGTAGTCTAGAAGAGTCAAGAATAAACCGGACAAAGCAGCTACCATTGCTGAGTTTTGATTCCAACAGAGGAACGCAAGCAATGCTGGCTTTTGCTTCATCAATCAGCCAATTTTTAATTTGAAGATCCCTGAGCGTTGTCACCAATACTCTTAGGATCGAAGCGATCGCATTATCTGGATAACCCTTACTCGCTATTAGAAGAATGTTCGCACGGGTGGGTAATTTTTCGCGCCTTATGCTTATTTATTTTAGGAGGGCGATCGCAGTTGTGATAACTTTGCTTCGTTTAAATCCAGTTCGGTATTTTTTTGCTCGGTATTTTTTTGCAATGATGCTACCTGATTTCCCATCTATTAGGTAGCATCATCGCATCGCCTAGTAACAGGTAAAGCTGCCTTGGTGGACTACTACTAGCAAGCGCCGCTTTTATTTAACACAACCTTTAGGGTTTTCAGCAGCAAACTAATATCGTAAGCAATAGACCAATTGCGTTGATACTTTAGATCCATGCGAACAATATCTTCAAAGTCCTTAACGGTGGAGCGACCATTAGCCTGCCATTCCCCTGTCATACCCGGTTTGACATTCAACCTCTCCCAGTGGTGACTTGAGTAGTGTATTACTTCATCCGGAGTGGGAGGACGGGTACCGACTAGGCTCATTTCCCCCAGCAGCACGTTCCAGAACTGAGGGAGTTCGTCTAGGCTGGTGCGGCGAAGAAACTTGCCTACACGGGTAATGCGAGAGTCATTCTTATTTTTGAAGATATGATGACCTTCGGCTTCATTATTGACCAGATGCTTGAGTCGATCAGCCCCGACCACCATCGAGCGGAATTTCCAAATCTGGAAGGAACGTCCGTTTAGACCACAGCGAATTTGACTGTAGAAGATCGGACCAGGATTATCCAGGTAAATAGCTATAGCAAGAGGAATCACTACGACTGCTGTAATAGCCAACCCTACAAGCGCACCCAGGATGTCAATCATACGCTTCGCTTTGCTTGTTACAGAAGGATGAACTGGAAGCCTGGCGAAATGAAGAGTGTAAGCACCATCTATAACTGGTATATGAATGGGGTAAATAGGGTGGGAAGTAGAGGACTTAGGCATGATAATCACAGTTTCAGTGGGTCAGTTTAAGAAGCGAATTAGTTGAAAAGACTGGCTTTTTAGCAACTTGCTTGGTTTTGATGGGATTAGCTGGTCAATTAAGCAAGCGGATAGGTAATACCAATTGACCAAAACTTGGGTAGACAACAACGGTCTTAACCCTTGGTCAATACTTCACGACTGAGCGTTAACCTTGGTCAGCACAGCGTCGTAGCTATCAAAAATTTCAAACACTGAATCTAGTTGAGTCAGTTCAAAAATTATCCGGATAGGTGCTTGCAAGTTGCAAATGACAAGGCGACAGCCACTGGAACGTGCAGCGGAAAGCCCCGTTACTAAGGCACTTAACCCTGAACTATCCATAAAATCCACTTGGGCTAAATCAATCACCCAAAGATGTTGGGACTGAGGCACTAAACTAGTTAACTGTTCCCTCAAGACCTTACCATGCTGCAAATCTAAGCGTCCTTGAGGCTGAAATACAATCAGTTTATATTCTTGTGTGAGAACCATAAATTTTACTATTTATTCAGGTAGATATCTATTGCACGATTGAGAAAATCTTGGTAGGCAAAAGCTTTGTGTTCCTATGTTGTTTAGTTCGTCCTGGCGACGTGGGGCAAAGGCGTAGGATAGCACCAAACTCAAGAAGACAAGATTGCGTATGAGATAACGCTGCCATAGCCGACCCGGTTCGATTGCTAGTCGCCACAGCCACTCTATACCAACAGCAGGAATTGCATATGGGGTAAACGTTTAGCCACAAAATCGAACAGAGCACCCACGCCGATCAACATATTCAGATCAGGACTTGTTTAGCTCCCTGAGGTTCACTGAAGACTTGCAGATGTCACCAAGACCCCTAAAACAGACCCAGTAAATTCACTGCCTATCAACTGCTGCTTATCTTGGTACTGGGTTCACGTTTTGCTGCCATCTGCATGCATCCACTAGTAAAGTTTGTCATTTTTTCATCTTTCAGACTGACTTTGTTTAAGTCGCCATCTCAAGTTGTACTGTCAGTACAGTAATCTCTTATCTAGGGATGGAAATACTATCTGCTGGCTACGATCGCACATGAGGCTGATAGCATCCAAGAAAGTGCGAGAATTATCCACCTGGCTATCCGTTCGCTCTTCGGGACTTCAAAGCGCGTGCGATCGCGTTCCATGCCAACTTGCGTTTCAGCCCGGTGTCAAGTGGTAGGGGGCGAACAGGTGAGTGATCTGCTCGTTTTCCTAAGTCAGTCCAATCAAACGATGTGTAGCGATCGCTTAATCCCCAAGTGAGCACTGCAATCACTGCTGGCTCTTCTAGGGCTACTGAGAGATAATCTTCATAAACTCCGGCGACAATGCGATCGCGAATAGAAAAATCTAACGGAAGATTTTTGTCACTAACATCCAGTTCCGTGATCAGAATCTTAAGACCAAGATCTGCAACATCACGCAGGAAGGTCTTCAGCATTTTGCGGTTAAATTGCCTGCTGCTATCGCCCGATAAGTGAGCCTGAATACCAAGGGCTTGCACGGGAGAACCCCGAAGCTTCAGACGCTCTAGTAGCTTAAGGACAGCAACTCTCTTTGGTTCCTGATACTGATAGTCCAACCCGAAATCGTTGTAGACCAACAAGGCTTGCGGATCTGCCTCTGCTGCGGCACGAAAGGCAATGTCAATGTAATCCAGTCCTAAAAACTGAAGCCACGGTGAATTTCGCAAGCCATGAGACAGTCCATGTTTGGGGAAGACTGCCTCGTTTACCACATCCCAGGAATGAATTTTGCCAGCATAATGCCTAACAACTGTTTTAATATGTTCAAGTAATATCTGCTCGGCGTTTCGTTTGTTGACTGTGCCTGCAAACCATTTCGGTAAACCCTCGTGCCAGACTAGGGTATGACCGCGAAAAAGCATGTTGTGAGTGCGGGCAAACTCAGCTAGCCAATCTCCCCTAGTAAAGTCAAAACGATCCGGGCTAGGGCGAAGGGCTTTCCACTTGAGTTCCCCTTCTGGCACCAGAATTGCACACTCTCGTGCGAAGCAAGCTGCAAATTCTTTATCTGACGACAGGGTACGGTATTCACCTGCTGCCCCATAAATTAATTTCTTGGCGGTAGCCCGATCGCGTAAAGGTGCATTCCCAACTACTGCAAAGTTCCTTCGTTGGACATGAAGTGCTTGGATTTGCTCCTTCAACGGCTTGAGTCCACCTGTCACTGTAGAGAGTCCCACACCTGCCAAGGTACCCAAGCCTAACACAACGGTACGCCGTCTAGTCGTTAACCTCTTCTTAGCCATAGAAACTGTTTGTTCAAACTACATGAGGCTATATCGCCTTTAGCTACTCTTTACACCAAGTGTTCGTTGAATAATGAGTTTAGTGATTGGTGCTGAATATACAGCAGCAAATGTGAGCAACGACCGGGGGTCACGCAAGAAAATTGAGGCATTCTCCGCTAAAGCAAGGTCGATAAAGTGACGCGCTCCTGTTACGTCACCAGCAGTCAGGGACAGGCGTGCGAGGTAGCGGTATACATAGGCACGGGCAGTGGGTAGCATTGGACCAACTTCCTTGGGTGAGCGCTTATAAGCTGCTTCCATGACTTGCTCGCTGCAACGCTGCATTTGCGCCACATTGAAGGATAGTCCAGACGGTCGTACCCGGTAGAGCGAGAGAACTCGTGGGTCCCGATAGAAGCGCCAACGCTTCAAAGCAGCAATTCTAAGCCAGAAATCGAGATCTTCATAACTTTTGAGTCCTTCGTCAAATTCGCCTACTTCATCAAAGATGCAACGCCGGAATACGGCATTAGAGCCGTGACCGACAAAGTTTTTGCACAGCAAAGCGAAGAGGGGATCAGGATGGATTGGCTTACCACTCAAACGTAGAAAAGTTGGACGACCGTCATCGCGAATGGCTTGCGAGGCACTATACACCACGCCTACATCGGGATGGGCATCCAGTAATACTACGTGGCTGGTTAATTTGTCTGGCTTGTAGATGTCATCGCCATCCAATAAGGCAATATAGTCAGTGTTGGCATGGCGGATGCCGTAGTTACGCGCCGAGGATAACCCCCCGTTCTGTTTGTGCAGTAGCTTAAAACGTGAATCTTGTTGACAAAAAGGCTGGACGACTTCAGCCGTACCATCATTGGAGCCGTCGTCAACAATAAGTGCTTCAAAGTCCTTAAATGATTGACGCTGTAGAGAGACAAGACAGTCCTTGATGTAATGGCGAACGTTATAGGCAGGGATTACCACACTAACTTTTGTGACGACCATGTTAATAACTCCTAAATCCTGAATAAAATCGGATAATTATATTAGAAGGAAATGCATTATTTGCCAATAGAATAAAATGAGAATTTTTTAAATATAGGAATTATTGTAACTGTTCTTTTACTTTCACTCCATTTCTCTTAATTATATAAGCAGGTACGCCAACAACAACGCAATTTTCAGGAACATCTTTGACGACAACTGCATTAGCTCCCACAGTGACATTATCGCCAATATTTACTCGCCCAAGTACTTTAGCTCCCGCTGCTATTCTTACATTCTTACCAATTGTTGGCTTATTATTTTTACCATTATGTCCTATTGTTACCTGCTGATTAATCCAGCAGTTTTCTCCGATACTATTCGCATAAATTATCGTGCTAAATGCATGCTGAAGAAATAATCCTGAACCTATACTATTACATTGAATAAAAAGAGTTTGCTCTTCCTTATATATAGTTTTAAAAATATACGTTAGAGCAGCAGCCAAGAAATTGCCTTGACGAATTCTGTAGTAATACAAACTTATAAATTCTTTGAGTTTCAGTAGTGAAAGCAAAATTACTAATTTAGAGTTGTGGTTCAATTCATTTATCTGTGACCAGCGCTTTACGTCTAAAAGGATAACTTGCTTTTCTGTACTTAGAAAAAACAAAATGAGTAGAGGAACTCTTAGAGCCAGAAGAACACTTTTTAGGAAAGATTTTATGTAAATAGCTGTTTGCGACTTCATTTGTACTTCCTCTGTAGTAACTTCTCTATTTCGAGTCACGCTGTTTTGAGAGTTCATGTTTATCGAGTCTTTCATATTACCGAACTATGCCTTTAAAGCAAGGTATGTAGATTGAGCAGTGTTTATTTACTTTGACTAAGAAATAAAAAACGACTTACAGCACTCGCTACTCTTTATTTAGCCCTCTCAGCAACAGCCAAAAGCACTTCCTCAGTCTGTACACCGACACGAGTCCAGTTGTAGTAATCTAGGACAGCTTGGCGAGCCTGACGAGAAAGAGAAGCATAGAGATTTTGTTGTTGCTTAAGCCGCAAAATCTGCTCTGTTAAACCATTGACATCTCCTACTGCAACCTTGAGACCAAAGTTGCAAGCTACCCGGTCAAGTTCGGTAATATCGGTGTAAATAATAGGTAAACCAGAGGCAGCATAATCAAAGAGCTTAAGGGGTGAGAAGAAAAAGCCATACTTAGACCAGTCAATCTCGCGGTAGAGACAAAGCCCCACATCTGCCGAGGCAAACAACTGCGGTGCTTCCAAATAAGGTACTGGGGGGTAAAAATGGACATTGCTTGGAAACTGCTCGTCAGGTAAGTTAGGTCGCTGCCCAACAATGGCAAAGCCTATCTCTGGGTCAATTGATTGGATTTGAGAAGCACAAGCAAGGACTGTCTCGAAGTCATGCCAGCTATAGTCGGTCGAACCTGCCCAAAGAACGCGAAATTTGTTTTCTAGACCTGGGAAAACCGATGGCTCGCGCAACTTAGGACAGAACATATTTGGGTCTGAGCCATTAGGAGCGAGAATCGCTTGTTCAATACCCAGGTCATGAGCATAACGCACAAGAGGTTCGGATACACATAGAGCCACGCTTGTCCTGTAAGCACTCAGCTTTCTAAAAGGAGCACCGAAGCGATCGCGCCATCGCTTGGAACCGGGAAGAACCTTGAGTTCTTCTAAAGTTGCATTGATTTCCCAAACAACGGGCTTGCCAGAGGCAAACAAGCCGGGAACTATGGAAGTCACTTCCCACCCAACTCTGCCATCAACACGGAAATAGAGCAGATCCGCCTCTTGCATAAGAGTTCTAAGTCCCCCTAAAGAACGGGGGAAGCGTTGTGTAAACTGTGGACCTTGTTCATTGTCCAGTGCTAGGAGTTGGTGTCCCTGTTTAGCTAGGTATTGAGATACCTGGTAAGTATGTACCGAGCCACCGCTTTTTGGAGGAGTGGTATTGACTTTATGAAGAAATCCAATTTTCACGCGTGCTGCCTGTATTATTACTTAGTTTTTAAAATATAGTTTAATTCACATGCCTGACTGTAAAACATTGTTAAGATAAATGCTCTCTAGAGCGCGAGTTTGATGATGTAAGTTGAATAAAGTGGATACCCGTTCTTGACCCTTTTGGCTAAATTTTTGCCAAAGTTCCTGATCCTCCAGTAGACTCAAGATGTATGCGGCAAGCTTTTCTGAGTCCCGCTCAGGCGCCAAAAAGCCGGTTTCACCGTGAGCTATAGCCTCAGGAATACCACCACTGGCAAAGCTCACCACTGGCAGCCCCATAGCCTGTGCCTCAGCGAACACCAGACCAAACCCTTCGGAATCTCCTGACTTAGCCGTAATACTGGGAACACAAAAAATTTTGGCTTGTTGCATCCAGAGCCGCACACTCTCTGGAGGCTGCACACCGAGGAACCGATAACGTTTAAGCGATTTCTCAGCAAGCTGCTCAAGACTGCTGCGAAGCTGACCATCCCCGATTACTACCAACTCCACTTCTGGCATTACTGCTTGCACTGCACGCATAGCCCGAATAAGATACTCGCATCCTTTTTTTTCAGTCAATCGCCCAACGAATAACACCACTGGCTCGCGCTGCACTGCTGGATTGGGTTGGAATAGCTCAGTGTCTACACCAATATAATGGACAATGACTCTCTCTGGCGGAAAACCCTGTTCGAGTAACTTTTTCTTGATAAACTCAGATACGGCAATAAACAGCTTCGCCTTGTGCTTGAGCGCTTCTCGACGGCGAAAGTATATTCTTTGACTAACCGATTGCTCGGCATACTTATCTATAGTTGTAACGTCATAGCCATGAAAGGTGACTAATAGCGGTATCTGTAAATCCTCTACTAAAGGCAAAGCCATCGCACCATCTTGTCCAAAATGGGCATGAATCAGTACAGGATGCAAGTTTTTTACTTGTTGGATAAAAGTGGGTGCAAACCCTCGCAGTTTAGTGAAGACTTCCCTCATCTTGCCAAGCAATCCACCTCTGTTCACTATTAAGGTTCGTTCTTCGGGAAGCATCAAGCCCTGGACGAGGCGTAAACCTACATAGTGTGGAAGAAAGTGCTGCAGGGTTTCTGCCTGACTTCGCACGAAAGTTTCAGAAGGTTTAAGCAAGAAATTGCGATAGATAAGCACGACAGGTTTATTGAGCATCTTCAACTGAGTTTCTAAGGGTACGCTGATAATTTTTGATGTAATAGCACAGAACTAGGGTCTAATCTTGAGATCCTTTATTAAAAAAATCTTAGTGTAGTTATCTACTAGCCTCAGGGGATTTAAATACCAATGCATGTATTTATAAGTTATCAAAATAACAGATGTGTCAATTTATAATAGCCGTTCAGCTTCTTAATATTTTTGCTAAATTTATGTTTTTATACGTTTTCTTGCTTTTACATTTCGTTGCTTTTTCTTTAATTTGTGTAATTCAGATGTATTTAACTGCATAACTTTTTCGCTTTGACTGTCCATTGAGAGAACTACTACGATATATATGAGCCAAAATATATTCATTTTTAGAAGCGAACTTTCAGTTAGGTTAACCAGTAGCAAAAACGTTAAATATGCTATTGGAAATAACCCTTCTGAAGTTTTGGTAATGCGTACATAATTGACTGCTCGTAAGTACGTTGTTAAAAAGCTCAATACAAATAGAGATGCTCCTAATAAACCTGTGTCAAGTGCTAGGTCTAAAAGACCATTGTGAGCATGCGGAGGTTCATATCCAACTGCTGACCAGACATCTGCCGCTCCGCCATCCCAGCCGGCTCGCCAAAACGTATCGTACCCATAGCCTAGCCAGGGGCGTTCCTGAATTTTATTAATCATAATAATCCAGATATCGGTACGACCAGTAAGGGACAAATCTCTACCTAGAGCATTTGCAATACCTTCGGCATTTTCAATGAGAAGTACACCTGCGCTAACACTCACAAGTATCACAGTAATGAAGAAGGGTAGAGCTATAGTGTAGTTCCAACGCAAAGCTCTGTAGCAAGGCAAAATAGCTATGATCCCCACAAGAATTACTAGGGCTGACTTTGAAGTAGAGAGCAGAATAAGGACGATTGAAAGATAAAAACAGACCCATGCGACCCAATGATACCTAATCCTACTAGCGGCAAGTAGTGAGAAGACTAGCGTACTCAGAACCATGATGCGACTCAAGTAATTTTTGTGTGGAAAAATACCCCGCCATAGTCCTTGGTGAGCAGCGTTCTGTTGATCAACGACGCCACCCATACCCATACGGCCGTAGCTTGGCAACGCTAAACCAAAAATCAAACTAAGCACTGTCGCTAAGCCTAACATCCAAGCCAGTAGTCGCAACTGTTCTTTCGCGCTATAACATGTAGCAAAGTACACTGCAAAAAGGACTGTATGCATCATAACTATCTCACGACGTAGAGTCACTATTGGCATATCAGACGCAAATGCCGATGCGAAAATAGTCGCCAACAAAACCCATAAAAGCTTCTCTCTGGTAATAGTGGAAATAACCCTCTTCCAATGTAAAGTCATCAGAATGATGCTAATTATTCCGATCACATAAGGGAGAAACTTAAATAACACATAGCCCAAGGTTATACCCTGTTCAGTTAAGATGCCTAATATCCCACCTGAAAAAAACAGAAGGGAAAAAATAACAAATATACTTTCGGCTAACTTTAGTGAAAACACAGCTTTAGTACTTCCAAATTTTCAGTTTTCTATTCATATAAAAATATCCAAAAAAATATTTTAAATTTTTTAAGCTTTAAATCAAAGCTTTTTAATAATTGCTTATTTATCGCTTTTAACAGCTTGAACCTGTTGTCGGTAGAGGAAAGCCACCATGATCCAAAGTCCCAGCATTAAAAGTGCATCTGAAGCCAAACTGGACCACGCTGCTCCTCTCCAAGAGTACAGAGGAATTAGCCAAAGGTTTGCCAGAACGTTAAACACGGCTATAACTACTTGCACAGCACTGCGCCCCCGTTGAAAACCCGCTCCCGTAAGAGAGTCCGCAGCAAAATAGTGCATGGCCTTAAGAAAGGGTAAGGGTGCTAACCAACGCAGGGCTTCTACTATACCTGCATATTCATCACCTAATACGTAGGGTACGATTGGAGCCAATAAAAACAACCCGATCCCAGCAGCAAGTCCATAGCCACCCGCAATTGGCACTAGACGCTTAACCAGACCCATGCTCCCACTGATGCCGGAAGCTCCATGTTGAAAAAACTTCGCATAAGCAGCAGTCAAAATTGACCGCACAGGTACAAAGGCGACATCAATTAAACGGTAAGCAGCTGCATATATGCCTGTAGCTTCCAATGTTGCCAAACGCGCCAGCATTGTCTTATCAATATCGTTGTATACAGTTTGAGCAGACAAACTGACTGAAAAGTAAAATCCCTCCATAATTTCCGGCTTAATACGTGATAGTGCCAGTTTTGGAGTCCCTAGATTGCGATGGACAAGCACAACCGCTAGTATGGCAGAGGCTGCTGTACTTATCAGGTATAAAAATGTCCATTCTAGTGCATTCGGATTAGGGAATAAGCTAGCCAAAGCAAACGCTGCAATCAATCTTGTGACGTTTGGCAGAATATTAAGTTGAGCTGTTTTACTCAGCCATAGAACAGCCTGAAAAGCTTGCCCTGCTGTGTCTAAAATTCTGTAAAAAATTAAGTCAGTTATAGCTACTAAAAAAACTAATAAAAGTGGGATTGTTTTAGGTAAAATGATTGGTGCTATCAGGAGTACAAAAACAATTAAAGCTAAACCAGAAGCAAAAATCATGAATAGGGCATTTCCCCAATATTCCCTAAACAAAGCCCGATTTCTAGATACGTTTTTAATCAGAAGATTTCCACTTCCTAAAGTAGCGAAAGGAGCTAAAATCGATATGAGTGCAGTTGCTCCAACGAAAGCTCCATACTCTTCTACCCCAAGCGATCGCGCAATAATGACAAAGTAGGCAGCTTGTAAAACTAAGCGAATTCCTTGGGCGAACAACATCCACAGGGTATTCCGAACCAAAGAATTTTGACCTAAGCGGTCAATCAAAAGCTTTAATTTATATAACTTCATGAAAAAAAGCCAAATTCAATCCAATAGCTTGGGTAATTGACCTGTAAAATTAGTGGTTACTCTAGATAAAATTGAGCTTTTTTCTAACTAACAAAATTCCGGGTCTTAGATGAAGTCTTCTGACCAATGATAGAATCTTCTTCTCTATAGTATTCCTCAGTATAGTGAAAGTAGCTATCGGATTCGTTTTCCAAAATTATCCCATTGATCACTAGACCTAGGACATCCTGGCTTGAGTTTTCCAATAACTCTATAGAAGCAGTAGCACTGGTAGAATCGACTACCCCAGGTCGTGCTACCAACAACAGACCATCCGTCATTTTTCCTAAGGTTACAGCGTCGGCTCCCACTAGAAGGGGTGAAGCATCAATAATTACAAAATCATAAGTCTGACAAAAAGACTCAACCAATGAAGCCATCCGCTTTGAGTCAAGCAGAGCTAAGGGGTTGGGAGGAATTACTCCAGCAGTTAACAGATCCAGATTATCCATTACTTGATTCACAACTGCCCCAAATTGAGCCTGACCGATAATGACATCACTCAGACCCGCTACATTAGTCTGTTCCCATATATGGTGCTGCACGGGATGGCGCAAATCCGCATCGACCAGCAACACCTGACGACCCAGCTGAGCTATAGCTGCCGCCAAATTAGCAGAGACTGTAGACTTACCCTCTTTGGGAACAGAACTCGTTACCACAATGACTTGCAGCGCTTTATCTGAATTGAGAAACTTCAGGTTCGCCTGAAGTTGTCGATACGCGTCACTAATAGGGGAGCGGGGAGTGTCTCTCACAGGAAGTTCTGGAACTGTCGATTCTGTATCCCTACGGTGAGAAGTAGTTTGCTTTCTCAACGAAGGAATAACTCCTAGCAAGGTATATTCAAACAGCTCCTTTATCTCTTTGAGAGTTTTAACGGATGTGTCTCTGACTTCTAAAAGGATGATAGTGGCTCCAGAAAGCAGAATACCCATCACGACCCCTAATCCCACAATCATCACTGATTTTTTGGTTGAGGCTTTTTTAGGAATTAAGGCGGGCTGGATAACACGAGCGTTGCCCGTTTTTAGGTTTTCTGTAACTCGTATTTCTTGGTACTTTTTCAAAAGAGTTTGATACGTAGATTGGCCAGCTTCCAACTGGCGCACTAGCTGCCGTTGGTTTTGCTCCAACTGGGGTAGAATACTTAGCCGTTGTTTGTAGTTGCTCTGGGCGCTAGACAGTAAAACTAATCGACTGGCAAGACCCGAGCGTTCCTCCTCTAATTTGACGAAGTCATCGTTGAGTTTTTGTTTACTCTCTCCAATCTCCAAATTTTCACTAGGAACTTGCTGTTGGCTTTTATATATCTCTTTTACCCGCTCTTGTAATATGGCTTTTAAAGCGTCTCTCTTTTCTGTCAAAGTTATTATTGTGGGATTTGTGTCTAAGAAGCGGGTTCTTTCAACTTTCAGTTGGGCTTCTACCTGTTGGAATTCTTGAAGGGCCTTCTGCACGCCAGGAGACTGGTTGAGGGAATTTAAGTCAATGGCTTGCTTTGAACTTACACCCACTCCCACTTTGTTCTGGAGATTGGCTAACCGAGCGTTTACTTCCCTGAGTGCAGCTTGAGTTTCAACAATTTGCTTGTCCAAGTTACTAATAGTCTCCACCGCCGCTTCGGCTTCTTTGTCTAAGTCAACAACCTGATTTTGTTGTTTAAAGCGCCGCAAAGCTAAATCGGCTTGACGAACTGTCGCCTCCGTTGCAGGCAGTTCCTTGGCAATGAACTCACTCGTCTCAACTGCGTCAGCCCGGTTTGCTTGTATACTATTTTCTATATATAACTTCATTAGTTGATTGACTATTGCTGCGGTTTCTTTGGCATCGTTAGCTGTATAGGAAATTTCCAAAACATCCGTTGCCGCAACAGTTTTCAACTTGACATTTGTTGCAAATTTTTCAACCTCGATGGGGCTACCATCATCATTTTTAAGTTTAAGCGTGTCTATAGTTTTTTGTAAAAGGGGCGTGGAAGTAATTACCTCTGACTCTGTTTTTAGAGGGTTGCTTTGTACAGTTAGAGTATCCAATTGTCCTATTTGTTCTCCCAGCCCTGTTACGGCAGAAGTTTGGTTAATCTTCTTGAGCAAAAGCTTTCCTTTTGCTTCATAGCTTGGCTTCGTCAAGGAGGCAAGCCCTGTAGCAAGCACCACAACAGAGCTAAACACACCTACTGCAGGTAGCCAACGTCGTTTTAGGATTAACCAGCACTTGTGCAAATCCAAATCTATGGTGTTTGGAGATTCGGTTGGTCGCATAAAAATCTAATAAAGGGTAAAAAGCGGGCGTGGCTGGCTGACAACTAGTGCCGTTAAATCTAACCAACATTTTATACTCTGCTCAGTACGGCAGATATATCTTCGGGCATATTTGGGGTAAAACCTCAGAACGCATTCAAGTCCCAGTTATTAATCAGCGACAAAGGCAAACTTACTTTGGAGCGCTTAACTATTATACCCAAGAATTTTTAGTCGAACAAAAATGATTTAGGATTGCTATAGCTCTTGGCTAAAGCAAGGTGAAGTAAAAAAGCGGAATTACCAAGCAAATAGCGGGCGGCTAAACGTTTGGGTTCGCGGTACAAACGATACAGCCACTCCAAACCCATGTTTGTTATAAACGTAGGACAGTCTGAGACGACACCCGCCAATCGGTCAATCACAGCACCACCTGCTAGGATTGCATTGACATTAAGACGACTGCAATGCTGTCGAATCCAATTTTCTTGAATCGGCATTCCCATTCCTACTATCAAAATATTGGGTCTCATCAGGTTTATTTGCTCAATTACTGCCTCATTCTGATAAGCGGCTTCCTGGTCAAAATATCCGTGCTGTCCAGCAAAATTAATATTTGGATACTGTCTTCTCAGGCGATCTAACGCGGCTTCTAGATACTGAGGCTTAGAGCCTAGCAAAAAAATTGAAAAATGTTCCTGATTACAATGTTTTAGTAACTCTGGCATCAAGCTCGTATAGGAAACGCGGTACTGTATTGGTAAATTTAACCCCATGTATCGAAGCGCTTTTAAAATGCCAGAGCCGTCACAATGAGCGATATCTGCACTTTGTAAAAAGTCATAAAACCAGGGTAGTTGCATTGAAAGATTAAAGCCGTGTACGTTGTAGTGTGCTACAGTTATTTTTCTCCTTTCAATACACGCGGCATGAATTGCTTTAATAATAGTTGGCAGGGTCATGCATGTAATACGTCGCCCTAACAGAGATGCCTTAATAGCTGGCAGTTCTTCTAAGTTATAGTCGCTCTGTTTTTTGGTTGGCTTCTTAACTTGATTGTTGATTTTCATTGCTGCATCCCACATGTTGCTAGTTGATTAGGCCTTACTGGATTGAAATTATTAGGGGTAAAAGTAGTGAGCGTGACATGAGTCGCTACGTAAGGTTTGAAAGCCTTGCTACGTAGGGGTTAAAAATCGATAAACCAAGGGTTTAAGCTACCTTCGTTACTTCAAGCTTGATTTCCAACTCTTAGTACAGTTTCCTATAGAGACACAATACGAAATACTACCTAATGGTTAAAACCATGTCTAATACAGACTACATCCCAGGTGGAAGATAAAATTGTCCACTCAGCTATCCGCTTGGCTGTAGTGTGCAGATACTGTAAGCTTTATAATAAATTGATGTACCAAATAGTTCCGAAATTAGCACTTAAATGCACTAATTTTTTATAGGTGTCGTTGCACAACTATGTGATGAGTTTGCTAGATATACAGCATTTAGCCGCTGATCCTGGTGTATTCTTTTCAAGGGAAATACTGTGGTTTAGCCAATTGGATGAAAATTGCTCAGGCTATATCATTATCTGTATATCATACTAGTTTCGACACTGAATACTACAGATAACTACGTAGGGGCACAGGATCTTATGTCCCTACAGGTCATTTGTGTATAGCAAAGATTTTTGAAATTGGTATGAGTAAGAAGGCTATCTCAAATATTTTACCTATTTAAGTTAAAGCCTTCGCAACTGCCTCAACACTTGGGCAAAAACATAATTTAATACTAAATGATTAGCGATTTGCCAGTAACTATGCCAAATGACTTTTCAAGGTGCAGAATGTAGGCGCTATATGGAATATCTTGTAATTAACTTCTAATTAATATGAAAAACCATCGAATTATGGTCATTGGTAGCAACGTTACTACAGTACAGCGCGTCAGTAGCTACTGCTTGAAACACAGTGCAGAAGTTTTTCCGTACTATGGTATTCCCTCAAATGAGGAGGTAGCTCTGTTCGCCCCCCAAGTCTTTGTGCTATGTTTACCAATCGCTAATGACTTCTGCTACCAGATACATCCATACATTTTATGGTCAGAACACTTCATTGATAAGGGGTTACCATCGGCTACCACCGCTACAGAACTATATGCCCGTTTGCACGAAGTCCTCCAGGCTTAAATCAATCCTTGGCGCACAGCCAGAGCTGCTGCTTGGACACGATCATCAACGCTAAGTTTGTTGAGGAGCATACGCACATAGGACTTGACGGTTCCTAGTGAGAGGTAGAGCTCATCAGCAATCTCTTGGTTTGAGCGTCCCTTGGCAATAAGTTTAAGAATCTCGCGCTCACGATTACTAAGAGCCGATTGTTGGAGTTGCTCAGATGCAGGAACCTCCGGGGAGACAACGGTAGGTTTGAGCAAGCGGGCAACCTTTTGAGCTATTTGCGGGTCCAGGTAAGCACCACCAAGGAGGATCAATTGAATAACAGCAGTCAGTTGCTCCCATTCGATGGTCTTAAGGCAGTAACCGTCCGCACCTGCTGCAAGCATCCCCATGACCTGGGTATCCTCGTCAAACGCACTCAAGGCAAGGATACGAGTGGTAGGGCGATCGCTTTTTATTCGCTGGGTGGCTGTAATGCCATCCATCACTGGCAGATCAATGTCCATCAAAACGACATCTGGCTGGAGTTGAGTAGCTAATTCAACAGCCTGTGCACCATCACCTGCCTCTCCAACTATACTATAGGCATGTTCAAGGGCAAATTGACCTTTCATGCCTCGGCGTATCAAAGCGTGATCATCGACCAGTAGAATACGCACGGTTTTTTGTTCGCCATTCTCAGGCATCATTGGCATCATTCTTTCTCCTACATCTTTTCATGGTCTGACTTAGCCTTATCTGCGGTAATTGGGAGGGTAAACCAAAAGATGCTACCCTCTCCCAGAGAACTTTCGACACCAATGCTGCCTCCGTGAGCCTCAATAATTTGACGACATAAGTATAGCCCCAAACCGCATCGACCACGCCGAGTTCGTCCCTGTCCCTGAACGAAGCGGTTGAACAGCTGTTCCTTCTCCTGTAATGCAATCCCACAACCCTGATCCCGCACGGAAAGCTGCACTTGAGCTTCCCCAACGGGCGTTACCTTCAGGAAGATTTCTTTGTTTGGCTCACTCACCCGCACAGCGTTATCAAGCAGGTTTTGTACAACCCGTTGAATCTCTATCTCATCGCCGTTAATGGTTGGCAGTAATTGAGAAATTTTATACCTGACGTTTAATTCTTGCTTTGAAGTAGCTTTTATCTTGGCAATTGTTTTGACTAAAACTTTTTCCCACTTAAGCGGCTCGTAGTTCAGGTGAGTCAGAGAACCAGCTTCATAACGGGAGACGTTCAAGAGGACTTCTACAAGCTTGAGGAGATCTTCGTTAGCTTCGCGGTACTCTTGGAACACTTCCCTCAAGGTGGCACTGACAGGACCAAAAGCTCCTTTGAGCATAGCTTCTAAAGTATTGCGGGTAGCAAGCAAGGGAGTACGCAGGTCGTGGGAGAGAGCAGAAATCAGGTTCTCAAGCTGTTGGTTGTGTACCTCAATGCATTCCTGACGATGCCTTGCCTCGCCTGCCATTGCGTCGAGAACTCTAGCCAGCCGACCGATTTCATCGGCAGACGAATAGCCAAGCCGGACTTCCATTTGACCCGTCCGCCAAGCTTCACCTACCTCTATCAACTTGTGCAAGCGAACCTCGACTCGTCGATACAAAAGCCGGAGGTTCAAGCCCACTCCTACCAGGATTACGATTGTGCTCAAGATGTTTACAGCAATGTTTACATGATACAGTTGCTGTAAATTATGCTTGCGTTCGTCCATAAGTATCTCTTCGCCCTCAAGCAAGACCCGAATCTGAGTACGCAGGGAATCGAATAAGGTCTTTTTCTCCAGAGTAGACGTACTGCTCAAGCTCAACATATCCCTCTGACCCAACTGGCTTTGCCACTGAATATAGACATTTTTGATCTTATCGAGTTGCTGGACTTGACTAGGGTTGTCTTGTACAAGAGTATATAGGCGGCTGAGGCTGCTGTAGAAAGCCAACTGTCGATTATTGCCAGTCTCTAGGAAGTTTCTTTCATCATCTACAGCAGCGTTGAGTAGACGTTCTCCTTCACGCTCTACAACTAAAGTATGGGTTACCAAATCGGCTGCTTGCTGAGTATGGAAGGCTATCGAGAGGTTTAAGCCTTGTTGTCCTAGTATCAATAACACTAGCACCGCCAAGCTAATGTACAGGGGCGCAAATAAATGAGTTTTCACGGTAGATGCAGCAAGTAAACGCACTAAATTAATAGCTCACACTAACTAATAAATATTTATGCTAATATCAAGTAAATAACTAAGTAATATCAGGTAATTAGCTGACCTCTTAGTTGAGCCAAATTTGCTTTTAGGCTTTTGCCAGCACTGGTTTTTTGGCAGTGGTGATATAGTGTACACATTGTTATAAAATATATGCGATCGCCTGAAGCGCGGTCTTGAGCGGGCATTGCCCTTTTGCTTTAGCAACCGCGCCAGTAATAAATTGCCTGCCTAGGGCAGGACATAAAAGTAGCTTGCAAGTAACATCAAAGCACTGCCAACAGAACCTAAACTTACCTCAACTAACCCTTATTTAGTCATCCTCATAGCTGAGTTTCTTCTTAGAACCAACCTCAATAGATTTGCAAAGTTCTTTATCAGATGATTCTTTAGCACAATAAACCATTTTCATTCCTTCACAAAAGTAAACTTGTGAAAGACAAGCTTTGTCCTTCATTTATATCTTTAAGTAAATATTATACCGAAAAAAATTGATTGGTAAAGATAGATAGATATAAAATTTCCTACTTTTTCTACTTAGGCGACTGTCACAGTGCTCGCGCTTAAGAAATTAAGGTGCTTTGAGGGCTGTGGCAGAGTAAGGCGTATGTATGGTGGCTTTTGGAAACAGCTAAATTCTGCCCATAAAAACTGCGATTATCGCCCTTTCGAGCGTGGCGCAAAGCGCCATCGTCTATATATGCCCCTAGGTTTAGACAAAAGCAGCTCCTGCCATGCCTTGCTCACGGGGCAATCCTCCTTGGGAGGATTGCCCCGTAGGTAGGGTTGGTGATCGCATAGCAATAGCACAGCTACGATCACCTAGAAAATGAGAAAATTAAAGAGGGGGTCTGCCAACTCTCTTTTTAATACGTAGATAATAAGTGAAATATTGGAGAAGAAATTGCGTCTTGATACTGAAAAAGTAACCCGAAAGTTATCAAAAAATCAAGGGATAAATTATTATCTAAAAAGCCATGAAAATTCCCTCACCCAGACTAGTGATTTTGCCATATAAATACAGCGCTGAAATTTTGCTTTTCGTCTGCGGCTTGCCGATCGCAAATAAATAAGCTCTCTCCACCCCGCTAATCTTTGCGAACGTCACACCACCATTTGTTGAGCGATAAAGCCCGTTCCAGTTGAGACTCACCCAGACTTCGCCGCTCTTTGCCGGAACCGTTTTGAGCATTGACGAATCTTCATTCGGGAGCGATGAATTCACAATCTTGAATGATGCAGCACCGTTGCCACTGCGGTAGACTTTGCCGCCGCTGTAGTAATAAAAGGTGTTGCCATTAGCTTTGTCCGACGCCAGCGGTTGACCCCTTTCCTGGGAAGGAGGTAACTGTGACCCATGTCTTGCCAGCATCCGCCGACTTCCATAGCCCATTTAACCGCGAACTAAAGAAGATAACATTGGAATTAAACGGATTGACAGCTAGTCTTTCTCCTGCCCACCGATGAGTCTCGTTGCCGCCCATCGGCAAGTCTATGTTCAGCTTGGTCCAAGTTTTCCCTTGATTTGTAGACTTAAAAATTGTCCCCAACCCAGCTGAACTAGTAGTGTATTTGCCAGCCGCAATGTAGACGATATTTGGCTTGTTCGGGTCAAGTGCTAGCGCTTCTCCCCCATACTAGTTGCTCTTGGCAAGCCCAAACTGGTCAGTTAGTGGAATCCATCTTTTATCTACTGCATTCCAACGATAAAAGCCACCTATGTCGGTTCTGATGTAGACGAGATCCTGCTGTAGCGGATGCAGATAAACGCCCGTGACATAGCCCCCTCCCCCGATGGATACATTAGTCGGCGTTGCATAATGGCGGTATGAATTGAGGTAAAATTTCGATGGAATGTCCGCGTTGTGGGTCGTGCCATATCCGTAAGAATGGAAGAAAAAGAGGTAAACAGAATCACATTTGCTGTGATTGCGATCGCCAATTCATTGATCGCTATGAACCACCTCAAGGATACAGTGATGAAGTGAAACGGGAATGCCTGAAAATGTACGTTAATGGCATGGGCTTTCGTGGA